>LKMJ01007128.1_pt1 | contig 10541 bp, 7 predicted proteins | sample 643391 | NCBI WGS metagenome assembly LKMJ01 (sample SAMN04112250, study PRJNA286221) | soda lake metagenome | biome: soda lake; feature: Kulunda Steppe; material: water; isolation source: sample PL-Br10 brine of Picturesque Lake | place: Russia: Kulunda steppe | collected 2010-07
GATGAGTTCCGCAGTGAATCTATTCACAGCAGTGAAAGAGAAACAGTAGATAAAATCATCTATAATATTACGGTAGGATCTGTAATTGAAGATTTTGCCGAACTTGTGGATATGGGTATTACCGGGCCACGGCAACTCGAAAAAGCAACCCTGCTCCTTTGCCGAATCGGAAATCCAACCCTCCGTACAGAAGAATACAGAAAAAAACTCGACAGGCTCGCTCAGCAAATCAGCACGGACATTTCCTATACCCCTTCACTAAAAGAGAAGATGCAGATTCTGCTGCAGTATGTGTTCAGAGATCTGCGGTTCAGAGGTGATTCAAAAAATTATCACAGCTCTGATAATGCTTTTCTGGACAGGGTAATCGACCGCAGAAAAGGTCTTCCAATTATGCTTAGCCTAATTGTACTTTTTCTTGCACGCAGAATCGGACTCTCTTTTTACGGAGTAAATATGCCGATCCATTTTATGCTGATGTACAAAACTCACGACGAAGAAATTTTGATTGATCCTTTCGACGGCGGCACAATCGTCACCTACGATCAGTGCTACTATTTTTTAAAAAAGAACGGTATCAAACCGCGTCCGGAGCACCTAAAGGCCGCTGATGAACAAAAAATACTGGCTCGAAGTATTCGCAATCTAATTCACAGCCACGCCAAAAATGAAAAGAAAGAACGGGTTAAAGATTTGCGTACTCTGCTTAAAATGGTTGAGCATAAAGAAGACTAAATATTCTCCGGTTTAGAAAACTATCCAGGTTAGCATAAGGAGTATAAACACCCATACGGCAATTTTCAGGGATTTTGGCTGTTTTGGAAGGTCGTAACTACAAATGGGGCAGACATCACTGTCCTTATCAATTTCAACGGCACAGGATGGGCATTCGATTTTTTCCATAATTCTTTACGATATTATTACACTAAACATCACACCACAAACTAAAACATTTTTTTGATTATGGCAGGTCAGGGTTCAGGGGGAAACGTAATCGCAGCACTTTGCAGCTTGTTTATACCGGGTTTGGGACAACTTTTACAGGGCAGGCTATTAATGGCAATTTTCATGTTTGTTTTTGCAGGATTGCTCTGGATAATATTACTTGGATGGATCATCCATCTCTGGTCAATCCTGGATGCTGCTAAGTTCAACCCTAATAAATAGTTTTACCTGTAATGTATTCGGTACAACTCAGATTTAGCAGGAACATGGTTCTTCACTTCTTTTTCTTTCGAGCTTCACGGCAGAAGTTTGTATTTTACATTACTTATTTGTCCACTTAGCACGTTACCTTTATAGTTCTGCTAAATGACGCTGTAAAAAATTTCAATTCAACCAAGATTATGTCATCACGTTTAATACGATTGGTAATTTTCATAGCTATTCCGCTCTTTTTACTTTCCATTACTTCCTCATGGATATTTGAATGGATGTGGATGAGAGAACTCGGATATGCCCAAATATTCTGGACTCTTCGAAGCACACAGGTAATACTCACATCCGCGGCATTTCTGGTTGCCGGACTCTACCTGGTTTATAACTTTCGATATCTGGCAGGACAGCTACAGCACGCCAACCTTGCTGCCACTCCTTTTCAGAATATTGATTTTGACCTGACAAACAGTTTCTATCAAAAACGGCTCAAGCAGTTTTTCTCACTTGGGGGGCTTGTTATAGCGTTTGTTTTTGCGGTAAGCTTTTTTATTAGATGGGATGAGTCGCTGCGATTCATTAGCGGAGTAGCGTTTGGTGAAACAGACCCGCTTTTTGGAAACGACATTGGTTTCTATCTGTTTGAATATCCATTCTGGCAGTTTATCCAAACTTCACTCGTTTCTCTTACTTTCTTAACTCTGGCCATTATAACACTTGCCTATATTTTCAGCGGAATGGTTACGGTTCAATCAGTTACCAAACTGCAGGGACGACCATCTGTTTTGAACCATCTCGGCCTGAATGCCGGAATCTGGCTTATAATGCTATCCTGGGGATTTTACCTGGATCGATACGGACTCCTTTTCGCATCTGACGGACTTGTATTTGGTGCCGGCTACACAGATGTAAACTTTGTACTTCCTGCCATCTGGATATTATTTATCCTCACGCTGGTCCTTGCAATCATGGTGCTGGTCACTCGCTGGGTAAACATCTCAAAATTTATCCCTATCACAGCAATTGCTGCCGTAGCCGTACTAATTCTTGGCCGTGGTTTAATCCCGTCAGTGGTTCAGCAGTTTAATGTAGATCCGAATGAACTCCAGCTCGAAACCCCTTACCTGGAATACAATATCGATATGACCCGGCTGGCCTATGACCTGCACAATGTACGGGAAATAGACTATCAGGCAGATGATACACTCGGGATTGCCGATATCCGAAACAACCAGGATGCGATTGACAATATCCGCCTGTGGGATCCGCGCCTGCTAATTGGAACCTACAAACAGCTGCAGGAAATCCGCTCATATTACGAATTCTACTCTGTTGACAACGACCGCTACACAATTGATGGCGAAGTAAAACAGATGATGCTGTCGGCAAGAGAAATAGCCAGAGTATTGCCCAGCCAGTCCGATACCTGGGTGAACAGACATTTGCAATATACGCACGGGCACGGCCTGGTTATGAGTCCCGTTACGGAAACCAACAGCCAGGGTGAGCCAAGACTAACCCTGCGGAACATTCCACCATTTTCTGAAACTCTTGACCTTTACGTCGATAATCCTGCTATTTACTACGGTGAAAACAGTGACGGATACTACATTGTAAATTCCGGTGTAGAAGAACTTCATTATCCGGACGGTAACGAAAATGTTTACATCCATTATGATGGCCAGGGAGGGATTCAGTTCAGCAATCTTTTCCGGAAGCTGCTTTTTGCGTGGGAACTTGGAGATATTAACATCCTTCTTACAGATTATATTCATGAAGAAAGCCGGCTCCAGGTCTGGAGAAGCGTGCAGGAACGGATAAACAAAATCACCCCGTTTCTCGAGCTCGATAACGACCCATATCTTGTACTCCACAATGGCCGCCTGGTTTGGATACAAGATGCCTATACAACATCTTCCCACTTTCCATATTCGCAGCGATATCGCGGAGGATTTAACTATATAAGAAACTCTGTAAAAATTGTGGTAGATGCCTACCATGGATCCGTTGATTATTACATAGTTGACGAAGAGGATCCCGTTTTGAAGGTTTACGACAACCTTTTCCCGGATGTATTCAAATCGCTCGATGAACTGCCCAATGGCCTTGATGAACATTTCCGTTATCCACAGGATCTTTTTGAGGTTCAGATCGAGACCTTCAATCGGTATCACATGACACGCCCCCAGGTATTTTACAACCAGGAAGACCTATGGACACGGCCCAATGAAAAATACGGCGGCCGTCAGGTTTTAATGGAACCATACTACGTACTGGCAAGGCTTCCCGGTGAAGAAGAGCTGGAGTTTATGCTCATTAGTCCTCTCACGCCGGAAAACCGGGATAATATGATTTCCTGGATGGCCGCTAAATCAGATCCCGGAAGTTACGGAGAGCTGTTAGTTTACCGTCTGCCGAAAGAGCGGCTCATTTACGGTCCCGCCCAGATTGAGGCACGTATAGACCAGGATCCCGAAATTTCACGGCAAATTGCACTTTGGGATCAGCGCGGATCAAGAGTAATTCGCGGCAATCTGATGGTAATTCCCATAGAAAATTCATTTCTCTATGTTGAACCGGTATTCCTTCTTGCCGATGGTGTAGACATTCCTCAGCTGCAGAGAGTTATCGTGGCTATAGGAGACAACATTGCCATGCAGCCGACTATTGAACAAGCAATGTTTGAACTATTCGGAGATGATGCCGGGTTTATGCTTCCGCCAACAGCTTCCGTTTTACCGGTTGATCCTGAAAGACCGATTCCGGCTGAAGATGGTGAAATTATGGTTGATCGCGCTTACTCTGTTGAGCTTGAAGGAATCCGTACTACCTGGCGAGACCTGATCAGCGCCCTTGAAGAGGGTGACTGGACCAGATATGGGGAACTTTTGCAGGAACTGGATGACCAGATTAATAACAATTAAGCGTGCCTGCCTAAACAGCGGTACATATATTTAATCAAGTAAAAAGTCCCCGAAATCGGGGACTTTTTTTTATCTGAATAACAGTTTACATACAAGAAAACTAAAAAGAGATTCCGGCAATAATAAAGAACTGTTCCGTGTTCGGGTTCAGTATAATGGCTCCGCTTATCGGAAGGCTGAATGTATCCGTAATGGCAACATTTTTACTGGTACCCAGCCCAACGTTTACCAGGGCAAAATCTCCGTTGGTAGTATGCCAGCCATCTCCCGCTCCTGCGAACAGATCAAACTCTCCAAAACTGTACCCTGCCTCAAAGTAAAGATCACTGCCCGCTGAACCGGCTTCTGCCGCTTCATTCAAAACGATGTTTGCAGATAGTGATAAGTTGCTGATTTCCAATCCAGAGTTAACTTCAAATGCGTGACTTTCACCATCAAAGTACTCCGATCCGGGGTAATAATAATCCGTAATACCGAGGCTGAGGCCAAAATCAAACTCATAAGAGACATATAAATCCATTTCCTGGAAACCGAGTGAACCGTTTGCTGCCGATCCATCAATTCCCTGCGAACCCCAAGCACCCAAAGCAAATCCGCCCGAGCTGAATTCCACATAAGGCTGAATAGAAGGACCGGAAAATGCTACTCCACGAAATACGTATGTGCTGTAAAAATCGACCCCCGGAGTTATCTCCTGGGCTTGAACGTGTTCAGAATCTGCAATTAGTACTATTACTGTACTGATAATGACTGCAATTGCTACTTTAGCAGCTAACTCTTTAAAATTTGTTTTCATAGTAGTATCTTTAGAAAGTTTATGACAATTACGAGAGTGATTTGAGTAAACAAAGGAGCATCGGATCCCCATCCAGGATGCTCCTTTTTTTATTTTGATTTTCAGGCCGAAGACTTGCCCAGCTGTGTGGTGTGTACAGGAGAGAAATCCGGGTAGGCTTTATTACCATGCTCCGAGATATCCAGGCCGTCCGATTCTACCTCTGCAGAAACGCGCACCCCGAGTATGGCCCTTATAGCTCCGAATACAACCAGAGAAAAAACAAATGTTGCAGATAAAATGGCTGTGGTTCCCAGTAGCTGAATAAGAAAACTGGCAGGAGTAAAAATGCCCACAGCAAGAGTTCCCCAGATACCGCAGACACCGTGTACAGAAATTGCCCCTACAGGATCATCAAGCTTTAGCTTATCGAACATCAAAATAGAAAACACAACAATAACTCCTGCCACAGCTCCAATTACTACCGCACTCATCAGGGTAACTACATCTGCACCTGCGGTTACCCCCACAAGCCCAGCCAATATCCCGTTCAGTGCCATCGGTGCATCCAGGTTTTTCATTACCAGCTGAGTTGTCACCATTGTTGCCAATGCACCTGCACAAGCGGCCAGAGCCGTTGTTACAAACACATACGAAACTTCAACAGGATCTGCGCTGAGAACTGAACCTCCATTAAACCCGAACCAACCAATCCAAAGCAAAAACACGCCAACTGTTGCCAGCGGAATATTATGGGCAGGAATACCAATTACTTTGCCATCTTTGTACTTTCCCGACCGGGCACCAAGCAGGATTACACAGGCTAAACCGGCCGCTCCGCCAACACCGTGGACAAGAGTTGAACCGGCAAAATCGTAGAATCCAAGCTGATCTAACCAGCCGCCACCCCATACCCAGCTGCCCGTAACCGGGTAACAAAATGCCAACAAAATGGCACCAAAAATCATGAACGATGAGAGCTTAATCCGGCCGGTTACACACCCCGATACAATAGTTGCAGCAGTAGCCGCAAACATCGCCTGGAAAATAAAATCAGTCCAGATAGTCATTTCTTCACCATAAGCAGGTGTTAACATTCCTACAGGATCTGAAGCATCAAACCCGATACCAAATCCTCCAAACCCAAGAAATCCGTTAAAACTTCCCGGATACATCACTTGAAATCCAATAAATGCATAGATCAAAATCCCAGTACAGAGAATAAATACGTTCTTATAAATTACATTTACGGAGTTTTTAGATTGAGTAAGCCCGCTTTCAACAGAGGCAAAACCCAAGTGCATCAATAGCACGAGGAAAGCGGCTATTAATATCCAAAGGTTATCAATTATAAATTTTACATAGTCTGGAGAAGCCAGGAACTCCTCCATGGTTGTGTAGCCTGCTGCAGCTTCTGTCTCAGAAGAATCAGCTGAATCCTGAACATCCAGCATTACATCCGACGCAACAACTGCGGTAGTCTCTACGGCAGGAATAACTTCTGACTGAGCCTGATATGCCACCAGGCCCGCAAAAATTCCCACTGCAACTAACAAGATTATAGATTTAACAACTTTATTCATTAGAATGATATTAAGTTAAAAATAATGTTGCCTAAATTTTAATAGTGAAATAGATATTTATCAAAATATTTTTAATTAATATTGTATTTTTTCATAATTTTTATCTACAACAATAGAAAAGCGCTTTTAAAATTTAAATATTCCAAATAAATCCGATTGAATTTTCAAATTCCAAAATATTTACTCAGACAATTACCCGGGTTTTGAGAGCAACCTTGAAAATCTCCGCCCCGTCTCAATGGAAATTTTTTCAACTCTTCTTCAAAAAATATCCCTCCAACCCTCCCTCTCCGATAGATTTATTCGTGAATAAAAAACTTTTTAGCGATGTTATTTGTTGCTCATCACGTGCCTGAATACTGATATAATTTTATGCTGAGAATAATTAACACTCTCTGCCAAAGAGATACATTTTAATGAGAGTATGTTCAGAAATGGTACTTTCAAATAGATTTAATTAATAATCACTGACTCATATCATGGACACATTCGAACTTAATGACGCGTATGGAATTGTAACCGGAAAAGTTGAAGAGTGGATTACCACATTTATAGCGATGCTGCCCAATATGGTTGTTGCACTTTTTGTACTCATCTTGTTTTATGTGATTGGCAAATTTGCCAGAAAAGCAGTAAAACAATTATTAACATCGGTAACAGATAACAAAACCATTACCAGCCTGCTCGAAACCATTATCGGGGTGGCCATTATTGGTATCGGTGTGTTTATTGCTCTGAGTGTTCTCCAGCTTGATGGTGCTGTAACATCCCTCCTTGCCGGTGCCGGTATTATTGGCCTGGCTCTTGGTTTTGCATTTCAGGATATCGCATCAAATTTTATTTCCGGAGTTATGCTCTCAATTCGCCACCCATTTGGTATTGGGGATATCATTGAAACCAATGACTTTTATGGAACCGTGCAAAAGTTAAACCTTCGCAATACAATAATGCGCACGGTAACCGGTCAGATTGTATACCTGCCTAATAAAAAAGTTTTCGAAAACCCACTTCAAAATTTTACTACAACCGGTTTAAGAAGGGTTGATCTATCCTGCGGAGTTTCTTACGGAGATGATCTCGATAAGGCTAAAAAAGTTGCCCTCGAAGCCGTTGATAAAGTCAGTAATGTTCTCTCAGATAAAGAAATTGAATTTTATTATGACGAATTCGGAGACAGCTCCATTAATTTCAAAATTCGGTTTTGGGTTAAATTTGCCACAAACCCTGATTTCTGGAGTGCCCGGAGCGAAGCAATTATTGCTATTACCAAAGCATTTGATGAGCACGATATCATGATTCCATTTCCGATCCGTACGCTCGATTTTGGAATACGCGGGGGCGAAAAGCTGAACACCATGCTTCCGGAAACAGACAAGAAGAGTTAATCAGACCGGGCAGTTTCCTTGATTCCTATACTGAGCAGTATAGGTTCTTTATAAAAACAGAACTGCAAAGAATTCTATTTTACGTACGAAAATTTCATATTTTAAGTATTGAAAAATATTAAGATCAATTCTAAAAACCGACCATGTTTAATAACACCAGAGTAGTAGTTACAGGATTAGGAGCACTTACCCCGCTCGGCAATACAGTATCTGAATTTTGGGAAAATGCCGTTAATGGAACCAGCGGAGCAACCCCGATCACCAAATTCAATCCTGAAAAGTTTAAAACACAGTTTGCATGCGAGGTAAAAGATTTTGATCCCAAAAAACACCTTGACCGAAATGAAATAAAACGATCTGATCTTTTTACTCAGTACGGGCTCTATGCTTCTGCCGAAGCCATGGAAGATTCCGGTTTAAATTCTGATAAAATATCACCCTTTGATATCGGTGTAATATGGGCAACCGGCCAGGGTGGAATGGGTACATTCGAAGAGGAAGTAAAAGATTATACCAAAAATGATTACGAACCCAGGTTCAGTCCATTTTTTGTGCCTCGGTTAATTCCCAATATGGCATCCGGTATGATCTCCATGAAATTTGGTCTGATGGGAATTAATTATACCACAATCTCTGCCTGTGCAAGTTCAAATACAGCCATAATGGATGCATTTAATTATATAAAAATGGGAAAGGCTAAAGCGTTTATTACCGGCGGGTCTGAAGCCCCGATAACGGAAGCAACCATCGGTGGATTTACCGCAATGAAAGCAATGAGCACCCGAAATGATGACCCGGCTGCCGCATCTCGCCCATTCGACACAGAACGCGATGGCTTTGTTATGGGAGAAGGCGCTTGTGCACTGGTGCTTGAAGAGTATGAGCATGCAAAAGCACGAGGCGCAAAAATTTATGGAGAAATTGTCGGAGCTTCAATGACGGCCGACGCCTACCACTTAACAGCCACTCATCCCGAAGGCATAGGAGCACTCAGAGCTATGAAGTTAGCACTCGATGAAGCCGGTTTAAATCCAGATCAGGTTGGCTACATTAACACGCATTCCACCTCTACACCTGTCGGTGATCTTAGTGAGGTCAAAGCTGTTTCAAAGCTTTATGAAAACTCAAATTGGAAACCCGCTATAAGCGGAACAAAATCTATGACGGGACACTTGCTTGGAGCTGCCGGGGCAATTGAAGGCATTTTATCACTCCTGGCCGTTAAGGAGGGTATAATTCCGCCCACCATTAATACAGAAAACATTGACCCGGAAATTCCCAAAAACCTCGAAATAATTACAAAAGAGGCTGTTGAGAGAGATATTTCCGTTTCAATGAGCAACAACTTTGGGTTTGGAGGGCATAACGCCATCGTTGTATTCAAAAAAATATAACCGGGTTTTAATAGTTTTTTTCTGAAACCGGGTTCCTGTAAAGCCCTACATTAAATCGGTTTATGAGTTTAAACTCCCTTTTTTATCATTGATATTTTATTCATATTACAAGTCAGTATTATCTTTGAGTTAAATACTTACCAATCCGGCTTAAGAACTTTAAATCTGTTCAATACCTTACGTTTCTTCCACGATAAATCACAAAATATAAATGAGCCATGAAAAAATTCGTATTCAGGATTTGTACAACACTGAGCATAGTTCTAATTGCTGTATCTGTTCAGGCACAAAGCGCAGCTGATATTATAGACCGCATGCTTCAGAAGCACACCGACGCACTTGCAAATATTGAAACCATGATGACTGTAACTGAAATGGACGGTTTTATCAGTTCTGATGAACCCGATACCACCTACTACAGAAAAGTGGTTTTGGAAAACGGGATTGCCACAATGCAGCCTGTAACATCGGATTCAGACCAGCCAAGTGCAGATTCCTATAATTTTGCACGTAATTATCAAGCTTTAATAGAAAATGCCACGTACGAGGGAACCGAAACTATTGACGGCAAATCCGTTCATGTGCTATTTATTGAGGATGTATCAGCATTTTATGATGATGTTGTGGCCAATGTACCCGAAGATCAGGAGCCCCAAAGCGGATATATGTATATAGACACAAACGATTATGTGTTACTCAGAATGTCTTTCAACATAAGTTTTGACGGTGAATATGACGGGGGAATTCAGATTAACATGAGTGATATCCGTGATGTTGATGGAATGAAAATGCCATTTTTAACAGAGATGAAAGTGGAAGGTATTTCTGCTGAATTTGACGCCGAAGATATGGCCGAAGCAAGACAGGGGCTGCAAGAGCTCAGAGAACAGCTTAACAATGCATCTGGAATGCAAAAACGAATTATGGAAAGAGCCGTTATGCCTCAAATAGAGCGGTTTGAAAAAATGCTCGAAGACGGCGGTTTAACAATGGTAACACGAACACTTTCTGTCGAAACAAACGTCACGATCCCTGATTAAACACTATTTTTGAGTCTGTTTTGTGTGCGAGTTCATTTCGCTCTCAAAACAGACTCTTTTTTTGTCAAATCCCACCTATTTTCACCATCTTCTAAGAGTATTTTTACATTTTCTCCCACCCCCGTTTATTTGCAGAATGTTGATTCCTTTGATCTTAAAATCTCACCAAAAAAATCGGGAACACAAACATTAAAATTTTGTAACATTTCTAATACTCATGCATCCTAACTATAGATAACTAACCAAAGAAGAAAGCTTACCATGAAAAAATTTGCTCAACTAACA
>LKMJ01007129.1_pt1 | contig 10541 bp, 18 predicted proteins | sample 643391 | NCBI WGS metagenome assembly LKMJ01 (sample SAMN04112250, study PRJNA286221) | soda lake metagenome | biome: soda lake; feature: Kulunda Steppe; material: water; isolation source: sample PL-Br10 brine of Picturesque Lake | place: Russia: Kulunda steppe | collected 2010-07
CACACACACACACACACACACACACACACACACACACACACACACACACACACACACACACACACAAAAACACACACACACACACGACGCACGCATGCACACATTTGTACGTACACACACGCCTACTGCACACCCAAGTTGATTCTACACCATGAAATTGCAATCCTGCTCGAACGTCAAGCAATCAACAGCGTAAGCGCTAGGTGCATGACTCGAGACATGCCTTGCGATGCCTGAAGGTGAGTTTGGCGAGGGCTACTTCTGTCTGCCGTGAGTGGAGAGGAGTTGGCCAGGAGGAGTGGCCTAAGCGACTTCGACAATGGCGGTTTGGGAACAACCAGAATTGGTTAGCTCTGGAGGAGGCGGGGAAACACCAGCAGCTGTTCGGCAAGCGATGGCAGGCAGGTTGCGTACAGCAGATGCATGGGTTTACTTACAAAAAGGACACTGGTTTGCATCTTCTGGTTCAGCGCCCTAGACATCAAGGAGCAAGCTCTGAAATGCCCTACTACTCCTTGCAGATCGACAAGGAAGCCCTGGCCAGCCTGGATGCACTGGCATTCCCTGAAAGGAAAGAAGAGGTGAGGATTTGCATGGCAATTTAGCGGAGGAGCCTTGAGGCGGCTGAATGGCCCAGGCTTGCCTCCTCCCCTTGCTCCTGTTATGTGTGGACGAAGTTGGTGGGTAGGCAGTGACCAGCTGTGCTTGCTTCTGCCTGTGGGCTGTATGCAGCTCAGGAACTGCTAGGCTTTAAGCACGTGATTGGAGACAAGTTTGGATCGGTGTGTTTGTCACATGTATCCCTTGGTCCCGGGGCAGGACAAGAGCAGAAGCACAGCAGGCGCTGGCTGGGTCTGCGTGTTGCAGCAGTGAGCACGAGCTGGCTGGATCTGTGTGTTGCAGCAGTGAGCACGAGCTGGCTGGATCTGCGCGTTGCAGCAGTGAGCATGAAAGACGTGTGCGCACACTGCAGTGCGCTGAGTGTCCCAGGCGCAATGGCGCCGCCCACGCCTTAGGCACGTGGCAAGTGGCGCCAGTGGTGTTCACACCCCTCAGGCTTAGCGCTAACAACGCTTGCCTGCCTGTGTGCCCCGCAGGCGCTGGCCAAGCTGCGCGCATGGGGCCAGGACTGCCTGGATGTGCTGCTGGCTGCTGCCCACTGGCTGAAAGGAGGGCCCAAGGACGGAATCCATGTGCGGCAGGCACTGATGGCTGTGCAGGTGGGTTACGCAAGGCTGTGCAGCGGCAGGGCTGGGTCACTTGTGCGGCAACCAAGGACGGTGTGCAGTGCGGGCAGGTGGGCACCCGCAAGGCAGTGCAGCAGCAGCACTCAGCAGCACTCAGCAGCTGCTTGGTGTATGGAGTTTGTGGACATCGGACTGGTGCATCGTGGAAATTAGAGGGGGCCTCGGTAGGGGGGTGAGTAGGTTTTTCTATCGCGCATGTGAGGGTGCTTGGCCTTAGGGCATGCCATAAAAGCAGAGGGGTGGCCAAGACCACTGGACCAGCGCACAGCTACCCCCTCGGCTGCGGGCCAGAGGAGCGAGGGCCGTGGCTTGTCACTGACAAGTTGTAATCTACGCGGCATGCCTTGGAGGGCCTTCTTGGCACGGCTCTGGCAGCGTTCCAGCCCCACGTGCTCAAGCATTCACAGTGCCGCTTGGAGGCAGTGCAGCAGTGCTGCGCACACCACCAGGGAGGAGGGCCTTGTAAGAGGCGGCCTCACCTGCGGTCCACGCTCCATTGCTCCGTCTGCCCTGGCCGGGGCTGACACACGCATACGAGCGCTTTTGTGGGAGAGCCATGCAGGTGCCTGCAACGCGCTGGGCACCATTCCATCCTTACCATCCAATCCTGCGCGCTGCCACTGTCGCAGACTGTGCGAGCTGCTGCTGAGTTGCGTGAGTGGCTGGGCCAAGACTCGCTTGACCTGGCACGCCTGGAGCATGGGGCACTCTGGATCGTGAGTGTGTGTGCCAGTGGTGGTTCATGTGCCTTGCATTGCTTCTTCCCTTGCATGCCCTGTGCGCTTATCTCAATGCCCCCAATACCAAGCTCCTCCCCTTCTTTACCCACTCTCCTCACATGCTCTACATCGATTTGCACACTCACCCAGCTCGAGATGGGCTGTCTGCCTGACAAGATTGCATGATCTCAGAGCCAGGACTGTGTGGGTTGCACTCGTACGCTACCTTGCTTTGCAAGGCCGCAGGCTATTTCTCCCCAGCCCGCTTGCTGCCTGGCGTGGGTATGGGCGTGCTGCTTTGGAGCAAATGGCCACTCACTCCAATCAAGCTCACAAGCACAAAAAGTTGTGATGCTTTATGCTTGGCATCCCCAGTGACCACAGGCATTCCCCTCTTAGATCTTCAAGCTGATTCACGCACTCGGGTGCGGAATGGGGGTGCCCCCCTGATGCCTCCTCGCTATCTGCACCTTGATCTCCCCAAGCATGTTATGAGGAATGTGAGCAGGTTTCGCTTGCGAGCCGAGCAAGAGTGGACTCAAGCAAGTGCACATAATACTGCTGCTGCTGCTGCTGCTGCTGCTGCTGCTGCTGCTGCAGCAGGCCATGCGTGGTTCCACGCGCCCACTGCTATGCATTGAAGACAGGCTGATTGTGTGTGCATGCATCACAGGCCCAGACCTATGCCCCAGACGTGGATGTGTTCGGCTTTGTGGTTCCGTACCTTGATCAGCTTGCCTCCCTTGCCATGGCACGCATTGCTGAGATGGATAGCCCCACCAATTTGCAGGTGAGAGCATGGACGCCAGTGTGCAATCTTCTAGGGGGAAGCACAAGGCGCCCATTTGTCCAGTGCACGTGCTGCACGTGTCACATGTTCCTCAGGGCAAGGGCAACCTTGTGCACTTGCTGTGTTTGCATTTCAGCCTGCAGCATTCTGGCCGTGGAGATGCCTAGTGCGGTATCAAACAAGGCGCCCTGCATGTCCCACACACCTCCTTCCACATCCCACAGTCCATCAGTTTCAGATCTTTGTCCGTGTCCCTCAGCAGGTCCTTTCTCGCTCGCTACGGTTGACCACGCAGCAATGGGCCTCACCTTTGCGCCACCTCCCTTTGCGTCCTGCACGCACCTGCGCAGGCTGTGGAGGTGGTCAACAAGCTGCTGTTCCTGCCACGCCACGAGGACCACCCCTTCCCGTTTACCGCGGCGTCTCCCTTGATGCTGGCCCGTACAGACCATGAGGCTGCCTGGGGGGAACTTGGTTTGCGTGGATCAAGCTGCAGCCCACTGCCTCCAACCTCTTCACACGTATGGGCCACCCCCCCTGAAGGCTATGGCCTGGGCCTTCGAGTGCGTGCACAGGGTATTGCCTCTGTCTGTGTTAAGAGTGTTGTAGAGGACTGCGTAAACTGCGTTGGCTCCGGGGTGTGCGTGAAGGGTGTTGGCTACGGGTGTGCGTGAATGTGCGTTGCAGGGATGTGCGTGAAGGGTGTTGCAGAGGCGAATCCACTTGGCTGTGACCAGCTTATTGTATTGTAGCCCTGTGGGATAGCTTTGGCGGCAGGGCTGGTGACCGTGCGCGGTGTTGGCTGTGCACCATGCTGCGCGCCCTACCATTCAGCATTGCATCCCATTCCTGCCAGCATCGGTGCTTTTGCACACAGCTGCGCCTGCATGCTGCATCTCTCGGCCCTTTCCGGCTCACAACTTACGCACACGCGCACAAATTCATGCGTCCTGCAGCGACTCCTCCCCTGCCAACCAGGCGCCATGCGCCACGCATCCCATGTGCTGCACGTGTTGCGCCCAGCACTGCTCTGCACAATTCTCCATAGTGACGCTGCTGCCATGCACTCCGCCCCCCCTGCTGCAGGGCAACCCAGGCGATTACTACAACGCACGCAACTCCCTCCTGCACGAGCTGCTGGGCTTCAGCGGCTTGGGCATCCCCATCTCACTGTGTACCGTCCATGCGGCTGTGTGCCAGCGCATGGGCATCCCTGTACTCCTGCTGCGCATGCCCATGGTGGGGACCACTCTTTCTTGGCATTGAACGTGGCAGGGACCTCTCCCGCATCCGCTGCATACGCCCAGAGCGTGCGAACAGGGAGTGGATGGATAAGTGGTGGTGGTGGTGTGTGGCCTCACCACAAGGGCGTGCCCAGGCAAGGGCCTGTCTTCCCAGCTGCAACTGCTAGGTGATGTGAACTTTGGAAGTGGCATCCAATGCAGAAGTGGCACACTGGGCTTCCCCCTGGTCCCATGCAGCTCCCTCCCTTCTCCGCGTGGCTCACGTGCGACAGCGGAGCGAGCTTTGTACGCGAGCCACATGCAAGGCTTCTCTCTGCGGACGGCAGGCGACGGCGCGCATGGATGGTTGTGTGCAAGGGGGTCCTGTTTGTAGCTCAGGGCTTCGGTGCAGGCAGCTGCACTGCCGAGGAATGCCTACCAAGGGCCATTGAATGGGCCGGCCGGGGAACGACCTCTGGTTAACAGACTGCCCAATCCCCAGTCCAGCCTGAGCTTGAGCCTGGTGGTTTACCAAGTAGTTGGTGATAATCTGGTGTCAAGGAAAGCTTCGTTCTGTTGCGTGCACGAATCAGCTGGTTGCTGCCCAGAGCTGAATGGGCGAACTTCTGCCCCACATATGCCCAACGTACGCTTCCATGGTCAGTTTTTGAGACCCAAGCCCACACGCACACAAGTTCTGGCATTACTAGGGTCCCAATCCTCTTTGCAGCTGCCAGATTTGCGTGCATCTTCACCAATAGAGCCAGTCCTTCCCACCCCCTGTCCACCTTGACTGACACCTGTTGCTGCTGCCATCTGCAGCATGTCATGAATGGCATCTCCTCGCCTTCAAGCGTGTACCGTGGCCCGCCCGCCTTAGCGCACACATCCATGGCAGACCTGTCCAGGCTCCCACCCTCGGCCTTTGAGCTGTATGTTGACGCGTTCAATGGGGGTACTGTCAAGAGCTGGCAGAGGGTGGCCAGGTAGGGCGGGTACAGCGTCTCCTTGTCTAGGGAGTGGCCGCCTGTGTCTGTGCTGTTCAAAGCACAAATGCGCCAGGGGCTTTATAGCGCTTGTTATGTACGCTAGCCTTGTTTGAATTGCAAGAAGTACTTGGGGTTGCCGTCTGGCTGGCTTTCTTGCTGTTCTCCGTGCATTTGTGCGCCAGTGTTGTGTGTTGACCGAGTTTGTAACATTTCACTGTGTTCAAGTGTCAGAACACCATGGCACAAGCATGTTCCACAGCACCCAGGAGGAGCTCGCACCTGGCTTTTGCATGCACAGTTGCCTTTGCCAGCATTTTATCAAGGGTCGGTCGGTGCATGTGAGAGTACTTTTAAAGTTACGTCCACCACCTGTCTTTCCCCTTGCAGCGACATGTCTCGGACAATGATGATGCCAAGACCCTTGCCACCCAGCCCTCTTGGCCCTAAAGTGCGCGCATTTTAGTCACGCACAATAATAGCTTGCATTATGAATGGCAGCAGAGCGAGCGCGGTGAATCTGTGCATCAATATCATGAGCAGCACCAGCAGACCTGAGCATCTGTGCATCAATGACATGAACAGAACCAGCAGACCTGAGTATCTGTGCATCAATTACATGAGCAGCACCAGCAGACCTGAGCATCTGCGCATCAATTACATGAGCAGCACCAGCAGACATGAGCAAGCAGCTTTCTGGGGCATGCTTGATGGCGCCTGGGGAATTCATGGTGCCTTCAGGCTGAGGCCGGCAGCAGTCCCCAAGAACTGCCCTTCATGGACCCTGCTGTCTGTCCTCTATGAAGCCTCTAGTGCGCAGGCTGGACAAGCCTGCCTGGCGGCAGGTGCTGGGCACAACCATGCTTCCTGACATTGCACTTGTTCCAGGGACATATGATGCGCATGTGCCAGAACCTGTTAGGGGCCCACCACAACTTCGACAATGAAGGCCGAGTTCCCACACAGCACGCCACAGCCATGTTGGCAACCTCCATTGAACCCAAGGTTAGCCATAGCTTGTGAGCTTGGCCATTGTCATTTGGAGCCCCGTCTGCTGCTGCCCTGTGAAAAAAGTCTTGGTATCTTTCAAATTGCGTGGGCTACCTGGCAGGCGTGCTGGGTGCAGGCATGGATGGGGTACGATTATATGTAAGGTTTTATACGTAAGGTCTGTGTTCAGGAGCCTGTGGTTGCGCTGTAGCTGCTTGGCATTGTGGGCTTGTATGAATCCTGTCTAGGTTAAGATTGAGCTCCTCACATCAACAATATTGCACAGGATCCAGAGCTCTGGGAGGCTCGCATCCATACTGGACTCATGGCCGAAGACTGTCATGACGTTGAAGAAGCCTTACAAGGCTGGGCCAGGCTGCAAGTCTCAGGACTGCCAAGAATCAATGAATACATTTCTTTGGTACGAAGACACATTGATAAGGTGCGGGAATTTGAAACATACTGGACTAGAGGGCGCATGGCTCTTGCACGTCGGATTCCAGTAAGCCTGACTTAAGACAGTGAAATGTCTACCAACCTCGTGCTACCATGCATGCAGGTGCGCTCTGGTGTGTTTGCCCAACATGAGCGGCAGACATAACCTGGAGGTGACGCATGTGGAATCGTGCTGCTAAGAGATGGACAGTAATGAAACTGTGCTTTGTGTGAGCAAATCATCTTCAAGTCTGAAGGAGACTTGACCATGTATGCCAAACATAGTTTTGTGCCCAATTGAACAAGCAAATGCTAACCTTATCGCCCTCTTGAAATGATGACTTAAAAGCCCCAGCCTCGATGCTGAGACACCCCGTCACGACAACATGACTCCTGCTTGAGCTGCAGATCTGAAGCAATGCATTGGCACTGTGCGCAAGATATATATAGAGCACATGTTAGAAACACTGTCTCTCTGGATTTCCCTGAAATTTTCAGCTTTGCACTCGCAAGCACCAGCATCTCATGCTCTGCTGGACACCACAAGAAGAGCCAGTTACACAAGGACAAGCCAGGCATCAAAGGAGCAGCCTGCTGTGCCGAGCTCTTTATCTTAGTCAGCTTATTAACAATCTAGTGTTCCATACCACAAAGTTTGGCCACAACATAAGTCAAGATGCCGGTGATTCTTAAAACAAGTCACAGGTCCGGGTCAACCGCCAGTCTGGCTGTTAGGCTGATTGGTTTAAACACAAGTTGTGGCTGCTCATTGCCAGCCAAAAAGAAGTCCACAATGCCTGAAATGGCAGCAAAGTTTATTGGGCCAGTCAGAAAAGTTTACAAGTTGAAGTTTGATCTTCAGCCAGGTAGTTTGACTGTTCAAGTTGCTGGTGAACACCAGCCATAATAAAAAAAACAAGCTCTAAAATAAAATGATAGGAATCATTAGTTTGTTTCTGGAAAAAATTGAAGACATCTTCAGAACAAGCTTGGGAGAAATAAAAAAGCTCCAGTCTGATTGACAGAAAATTTGTGAGCCATTTGTTAATCATGAAACAAGTCTGCGAATTGAAGCCTCAACGAACACATTTGCATGCAAGGGCACAGAAAAAGAGCGTGTGTTTTCCATCTTGAATTGCCTGAAAGCCACACTCATCACAGGTGCCATCATGATGTTCCCAGCTTCTTGTCTCGACTCGCAGCTGTCACGCCAGGTAAGTGCTGCAGCCAGAAGTTTGCTGCACTGCGTGTTCAGTCGGTTAGAGTTGGTTGGCTAAGTACTTGCCCAGTTGGCAATACAGCTATCGCTGTATTTAGATCTCTTCTCGTCCAGTTTCGCATCTGAAGGAAGGATAAACTCGCAGTAATACCTTGTTGTGTCTGAAAGCAACCTTGTAATAATGACCCCCATGGAGTAGTCCTCATCATGTAGTGGTTATGTCTAGAGGCTATTCTGCATGCAGCAGACTCTCGGCCTGACACAGCGCAAGAGAATATAACCTGAAATGTGCCACGTTGCGTTGTGTTTGCTTGCCTAAATCCAGATGCAGATACCTGGGTACAGAAAAAGGCGGTCCATCGACAGTCACCGACCTAAGAGGCAAAGCAACCCAATTATGATATTTTGCAGCCTTGTCCATTTGATCTTCATTGCCTAGCTGGTGTGCCTAGTACCAGATACTCCTCAACCTCTTTCTCACATTGACAACACATTGTGTCCGTGGAATCGTTTGAAATGTTTTCACGCGATGCTGGAAATAACCGCTCCTTTCCAAACCATGAAAAGCATCCAAGAACTCAGCACTCCAGCACTTCTTGTTAATAGTGCTCATCGCAATATCAGCCTTGAGGACTTTGGCAAGAGTGCTACTATTACTGCATAGCAGAGCATTATAGAATCTCACAGCCGCTCGGCACCTCTGGTTCCAGAACCATTGGCAATAGAATTGCAAGGGCTCATCACTGTGTTATCTGGCGGCTGTTTGGTGGCTTGGCCCACATGGACAATGGAGGCTGAAGAGGGGCCTCTCCAGGAATGTTTTGCGCTTGAATTTCATCCAGCAGCTTTCATTATCTGTGCAGTGATCCAGCAGAACTGCTTTCATTAACTGTATAGTGCTTCAACCCAGCACTGCTTCTTGTCTGACTTGCATTCCAGCTTGATTGCTCAGCTTGGCGTGCTCACTTCTTTCCTTGCATTCCAGAGATGCCCGACCAAATTTTAATCACAATTTGTTGTGTAGGTGGTGCGAGCAAGCCCGCACTTTACGAATCCGAGCGCTTTGATTTTGTCAGCCACAGCCGGCCAGAAAGAGAGTCCAGGTGTTCTAGCCAGGTCCGCCTCCTCTTCAAAGCATCAAGTACAGATGCAAGTGATGAGTCTTTGCTGGATTCACCTATAGAGCGAGAGTACGCATTTTTGAAGTGCTTTGAGCTTGCTGACGTGGTAGAGGATGGCACCCCTGTCACTGGTGATAGGCTTGCTGATGCTGGTTGCATACGCATCAAGCCAGATCAATTGCATCGCAGGCCGTGGTATGAAGTGGTTCCCTTTTCTGACCTGCTCAGTCGTAAGCTTGTGATTGAAAAGCACAATGAGAAAGGAATCTACCATGTGAGTCGTTTCGTTTCAAACTGAGTCTGCTTCTTGCCGAAAAACGACAGTGCGTGGTATTGTGTGGTTGGCTGAATCAGGGATGTTTCATGTAATTAGCATGGACAAATTGTTCTTGCTGTGTGGTGGCAACCCAAACATGACTTCTATAGTTTTGTTAATGTTATTGCACTTCTTAATGCTTTTTGCACTTCTTTGGCAACCACAGGCAATCCAACTGCTGATTGCTGATCAATTTCTGGGCTGGTCCAGGCACACGTGATTGCCACTGATTTCTAGGTAATCTGCACAACTCTCACACTCAAATCCCATTTCTGCTTGGTTACCACCCACTTGCTGTGAGATGGCAACCCAAGCCTGGTTTCTGCTGGTTTCTGCTGGTTTCTGAATTTCTGGCGACCACAGGCAATCTAACTGCTGATTGCTGATCAATTACCTACCTCTTACTTAATGAAGTGAGGCACTGTTCACTACTGATTTCTTGGTAACCGATGCATCTTCAATACTTAAATGCATGATTACCAAGCCGAGTAAAAAGAGAAGTTGAGAAGGTGGTAACCAGAATTTGGTATCCCACCCATTGCTGGCTGATTACCAAAAAAGCATTACCAGTGGATTTCTGGCTTCGTTACCAGGCTGGTAATCAAGTCAGTAACTGTGGAAACCAGCTAGTAACGAAAAACAACATTCCGACGCAATAGAATTGCAAGGACTCTTGGCCACACTCACTTAACACAGACCAGTTGGGAGTGGTGCGCTTTACGCCTAAGATACCTTTAAGCAAGCACATGTAAATTGTTTGCAGAGGGCAGTCTATCTCAGCTCCTTGCTTCATGTACCTAGTGCCCCATATCTGACTCGCATACATGCTTGCTGGAAGTGCATAACCTTTAGCCAACCAAAGCATGCTGTGTGGTCTATCTGTTAAGCGGTGCTCCGATGCAAACTGCCTCATTCTACGACAACCAGCCATGAAAGGTGCAAGCACATGCTCAGCTGCAGCAGCCACATTGTGCGTCTTGGTGAAAACCATGCCCAGGTATTAAAAATAATCTTTGTTGGCAAGCTGCAACCCTCCTTGCCTGAACACAGGTACCCTTGTGCGTCGATAGTTAAAGTGCACCACCTCTGATTTTGATGTGTTCACAATCAGTCCCTTCCTTAGAGCGTAGGCGCTCAGCCTATCCAACATCATCTGCAGTTGACCTGGCTCATTTGCAGATAAGCTCAGATCATCTGCATACAACATGTGTCACGCAAACATCAGCTATTTCTGTCACCACCCCACGCACGTCCCGGGCTATGCAATCAACATCATTGATGCACAGAGAGAAAAGCAAAAGGTGAAGGAAGGCGACCTTGTTTGACGCCACGAGTAGGCAGTACCTTTGCTTGCTTATTTCCATCCAACAGCACATACTCGTCTGCATCATACAGATTTTGAATGATGTTCAAGAGGCAGGTGGGCATGCAATTGCGTTGGAGGTGCTCCCAGAGGGCACACCTAGGAATGGAGTCATAAGCCTGTCTGAAGTCA
>LKMJ01007130.1_pt1 | contig 10540 bp, 17 predicted proteins | sample 643391 | NCBI WGS metagenome assembly LKMJ01 (sample SAMN04112250, study PRJNA286221) | soda lake metagenome | biome: soda lake; feature: Kulunda Steppe; material: water; isolation source: sample PL-Br10 brine of Picturesque Lake | place: Russia: Kulunda steppe | collected 2010-07
CAGGAGGGGCAAAAGAACATGCTCCGCATGAAAACCACGACCCTCAGCCCTAGGCACATAACGAACGGCATACTTCAGAAAAGGTGTGGCCACCATATCCAAACCAGAGGAGGAGCTACCTTTCAAGTGCTTCAAGCGCTCGGCAAGGAGAGAGCACATGGACCCTAAATCTGGTGCAGGCATGGAGTCAGGAAGGGTTACAAGGCTTACAAGAAAAGGCCTTCAGCCAAGAAGTGCGACTGCTAGCCTGCTCATAAAAAACTATCAGTACATGAAGGAAGGTTACAAGGTTACAAGAACGTGCATGAAGGTTACAAGGTTACAAGAATAAGGCCTCAGTCAAGTAGTTCGACTGTTGGCCTGCTTTAAAAAACAGTAAAAATGAAATCGAGTCTTTAACAGTAGCACCACAAAAGTTTACCTTGAAAAAAACCCTTGAAACGAGAGGGAAAAAGGGCTGTTAATTTTAGAACCTTGCAGCACTGAAGAAAAATCAGTCAAGGAATATATCAGGACCGACTGACCGCATCATGAAGGAAGGAATAGAAGAAGACTACGCCAACAGGGTAAAAAAGGAAGAAACAGAGCTTATTGTTGTTCTGGCTCAGAAAAGCAGACATGGATAGGTTACAAAGCTATATCCCCCGAATGAGGGTATTTTAGCTTGAGCCCGTTGCCTGCAGCCTACCCTGAAAACGAGGCGTGTTCCAAGAAGAAAAAGAACAAAATCCAGAAGGATTACTACTGCGTAGAGAGATAAGGTGAGGATGGGAATGCATGACCAGAGCCCTCTTTGTAGGTTAGGTCACGAAGCTGTACCTGCCAAACGAGGACCCTCTTTGTAGGGAGGGTGCACCATTAATAAGTGGAGCGTTTACTGTTGCGCTCTCATGGATGCGTATAAGAATAAGGTGCCCAATATTCCAAGTGCCTCTACCTGACATCCACAGCAAAATGACCGAGATCAATGGGCTTACAAGGGTTCACAGAAAAGGGCCTTCAGTCAAGAAGCGCGACTGCTAACCTGCTCGTAAAGAACAACAAGATCATATAGGGAAGAATAACGCTTATTGTGGTCTGGCTAGATAAGCAGACACATCATGAATCTGTGGGAGGAAACAGAGACGCACAAGTCTTGCGCAGAGAAACCACATGGGGATGGGTGTAGTGTATGAGGACATACTGCTCATCTTGTAGACCATAAGCGTTGCAAAAGTCACAGGTAGGAGAATGCTGCGGTTTCAGGTCACTGTTTCAATAAGTAGGGTGGGCACAAAGTCTGGAGCGTGCCACGCTGCAAAGATTGTCACGAGGAAGGTCAAGAGACATGCAGTTGGGAAGTTGGGATGTATGGTAAATGCATGACCAGGGCCCTAGTTGTATGGCGCACCATTAATGATGCAAGGAGTGTTTGCTGTTGCGCTGTCTTGGTTGCGTACTACTTTAATAGAACAAGAATAAGGTGCACAATATTCCAAGTATATCTTCTGAGGTCTACGACAAAAAATTTGAGATCAAAGGGATCACACTTCAGCAGTATTTCTGAACAAACAAGATTATGTCAAACCATTCATGGCAGTGAGATGTCCAGCAATCGTCGAACTGTGAGCACAGTTGCTTGTCAGCTTGCAAAATCTGGGTAGGAGCGGAGCTATTGTTTGACTCAAAGTATACATTGCCGCACGGCACCAGCATGTCAACACATCAGCTGAATTTGTCAGTCATCTTCATATCAATGGTACGCCAATGCTAGGCACGAAGTACTTCTGCAGGGAACTCATATGACCTCTTCACCTCAGATTTTCATCGCGATGTTTAGAAATTAAAGATTCAGGCAAAAAATTCTTAAAGTGAAGAAAAGGCGCCCCCTTTGTATTATTTTGGTCATCGCCCTTATATCAATTTAGCACAAGCCATTTTAAAGTGATCTATCTATGATGCAAACTTCCAGCAAGCACTTGGCTCTTAAGCAAAAGTGCAAATCAACAATATCGCAAGCAAGCAGGTAGGATCAATGCTTGTATAAGGGGGATTACTGGAAGCATGCAGTGGATTGTGGGATGATGAGGTGCTTGGTGCATTACGCAGGTCAAATGGCGGAGGAGCTAGCAGAAGTAAGGGGAAAACAATCGGAAGCAATTCCAAAAGCAGCCAACCCTTTTTAAAGCAGAAACCACTGGTCACAAAGAAAAACGAGGAGTCCAGCAAGCACCTCAAGATACAGCAAGCAAAAGCTAAAGCAGCAAATAAGCGCGTAGCAGGTCTGATAATAAACTTGGTCATGCCTTGTGGCCTGTTTATCCTCCATCCTCTTACGTCAAGTTAGCCCATTGCAGTATTCAGGTACCTGAATGTTTGTATGTGTGTGTGTTTGTGTGTGTGTGTGTGTGTGTGTGTGTGTGTGTGTGTGCGCGCGCCACTTGTTACAGTACACACAAGCCTGTGCTGATTGTGCGTGTGATTGTGTGTGCATGTGCTTGCACAAGGCATCATGTCAGCATGCATGTCCCAATTGGATCCTGTCCATATGCCCCAGTTCTGTCATAACATTTATCACAGTCTCTATGGGTAATGATGCATGTGTTTATGTCTGTCATAACATTTCTCTCTGTCATAGAGACTCTATGTCTCTATTTTTGATGGAGGCTGAATATGGAATGTATAATCGGTGATCAGAACTTGGTGAACACATTGCATTTGCACAATACATTTGCAAGGGCCTGTGCGTGAAGTCCCATGCTGCCAACTGCTTTGCAACTTGTAGGAGTGGCAGAACTGCGCCTTCAACGGCTCAAGCAGTCCCCAGAAGAGCTGCAGGAGCAGCTTGCAGGTCTTGAACCCTACGCCATGACAGTGAAGCAGTATCTGGCTGCCCAAGGTGAATTTCTCATTGTGCCCTTGTACACAGCGAATCTGAGCAAGGCCTTTGTTTACCACCTGAAGAGGCAAAGATTTTTGCAGACTGGGCTCAAGGTAGCCCATGTGCTTGCCTAATGGGTGCAAGGGCTACTCTTCTTAGCTACTGAAGTTGTTCAATAAACTACATTGGTTGCATGTCTTTCGCCTACGAGCTGTGCATCAAATCACGGCAGTGCAGAACAGTGCTAGTTGTGCTTCCAACTATTTACACCAGCAAGCCCTTGTATGCTGCTCGTGCATTGCATGTGGGCCCTTCCAGGTGAAAGCTCTGGTCGTGTGTCGCAGTTGCCTGCGTCTTAGGTGTGGAAGAACTGCAGCATCTCTGTTAGTGCCACAATCCTGCCTGCATGACCGGCGGGCGAGCCATGCAGCCGCTAGCTCATGCCCGTGTTTGCTATGGCTGTGCTGCTCTCCATAGGTGCTACCCGTCCAGCAGGAGGCAAGGCCCGTGGCCGCGGAGTAAAGAAGAGTGCTGAGCGTGAACTGCTGGATGCTTACTCTCAGGTGTTTGACCGAGCCAATCCCTGCCACGATAGGCATGTATCCCTGCTTTATTGATGGTTTCATTCTGTGCCTCAATTGCCTGCTCCTGGTTTGCGTGCAAAAGCTCGTTTTCTAAAGGATTGGCCGTAGGTTCTTGCTCCTGGCGGTCCTCTGCTTTAGAATGAGGTGTTTCAAGACTTACCATGATCTGCCGTTGTCTCTGGATATCTTCTTCTTCTTCTGAGCACGTCTCACTGTGCTGTCCCAGCTGACATGCATAAGCAACCTTTTCTTATGAGTGCGCGCTTTTACAATTGTTTGACATTGCTTGTTCAGGCCATGCAATTTCGCCAACGTCTTTGTGTGCTGGCCCTTGAAACGCAGGTTTTTGCGTTGGCCTTGGATTTAGAGCTGCAAGAGGAATGGGAAGAGAGTGAGGGGAGGCTGAGGACATGGAGCAGGTGGCACTCCTCCCTGCCTTCAATGACAAGAGTGATAGAGCAGCCACCTGTCTATGCTCCTGGCCTGTTTGGGCCTTGATCATGCACATGCAAACAGACAATGCTCTATCTCTTTGATCTCAGGGCACGCCTAGAGGCTGAAGGGCTGGGCCTGTTTGAGCTGTGTGCCTCTCCAGATACGCAGCTGTTCAAGGACACCATCATAAAACTGTATCTGCCCAACCGCATACTTCCTAACCACCAATTTTCGCAGGTGCGGCTGTGGGAACTTGCAAGAACGCCCAAACCAATTTGTATAACGTGTGTCCCATGGCTTTCATGCAGCTTGCTGTGCACATGCATTGTGCAAGCAACCTTGTGGGACAAACACCTTTAATCATGAAGGATGGTGCTCAAGTTGATAAATGCCTCTCCCTGTCTTGGAATTGCATGCTTTGTATTGCAGGGTGACATTGTCCTCCTGTCCCAGACTGGGAATGCTGTCTTAAAAAAGACAAGCAGTGGAAGGCAGGCAGTCCGCGGGGCAAAGAATGTAGTCAGCCCCATTAACATGGACAATGCATATGAGGTATAGGATGAATGCACCCCTCGTTCGGGACACATGGGTAGATGAAAATGCTGGGATGGCTTCAAGTCCACCCTGGGCTGTGGACAATGGCTTGGAAAGTACATTTTATCTGTGAAATTCACGACCTTGCCCAATAATTTTGTCGTGCGCGCATGAGTATGTGTGTCACACAATGTCACACAGTGTCACACAGTGTGTATGTGTCCATGCACGTGCCTGCGCGCATGAGTGTGTGTGTGTGTGTGCACATGTGTTGTGTGCTGGGTATGCGGATGTATGCGCAAGTACTCGTCAGTATGTCTTGCTACTTTGTCTGCCCTTTTGTAGCATCACCTTTCGTGGCTGATGCAAGTGATAAGCAAGAGAGTCTTGATCAAACCCAACACGCTGCACCAATGTGGACATTCAGCCACAAGAAACCACCAGCAATTTTGGACTGCAATGATTCTATGCAACAAGATGCACCCTGCATTGCTCTTTGCCGTGCTCGTGCACCGGCACGCTCAAGCGCCTCAAGATAAATGTGCAACGTGTGCTTGAACCAGTCCTCCTTCGCACATAGCAGCCAATGTAAGAAGCTGTCCATGCTGTGCACTCCCTCATGCACGCTCAGAGGCCCATGGATGACTGGCTCTTGTCCTTGCAGGCCGTGGTGGTGGACTACACCGCGCGCTGGCTGCGCGTAGCCTTGCCTTCCAGCCTGGCACCTGCCGTTAGAGGCTCCGGGTGGAGGATGGACATGTAAGACGGCTGGGTCTTGTAAAAACCCTCTCTCAGCTTAAGCAAGTCACAGGTCCGACAGGCTTCAGCAAAGCTACCCTGTTTGGGCAGGTACTGGTGTGACACCCTGACCTTGCCTTGCAAATGGGGTCGTGTGTTTAATCTCCTAGTCCTGCATTCCAAAGCCAGTTCCATACATCCTGTATGCAGCTGGGAGGACCTGCTTCAGCATCTTTCAGGGTGTAGTAGTAACAGAGAGCAGGATCCAGTGTGTGCCGCGTGTGACACCAGCCAATCATCCAGCTGTTGCTCAAAGCTACCCTGCCGGCCCGCACCTGGTCCACATGGCTCCATTCATGCCCAGCTTGGCTACAGCGGATGAGCCCAGGCATCGACTGTGGACAAGCAAGATGGCTCAAGGCAGGGGTTGCTCCGGATGAGCAGCATCATGGCGCGCACCCCAGGCTTCCTCACACCTGCCATGCTCTTGCCCAGCGCGCACACGCACACACATACACGCGCTGACGCACGCACGCTTGCCACGCCCGCGCGTGCCGTGCACAGGTACGCTAACACCGTCGGATACGAGCGGGGCCTGGCAGCAGTCCAGCGCTTTGCCCAGGGCCCCGCACTGGACGCGCCTGAGAGCGGCGTCGGCGCTGCGGCTGCAGCTGCGGTGGGGGCGCCCGCTAAGGCCCAAGCCGCTCAGGACCTGTGGTGCCTTTTGTCCGGGGCGCTGCCTGCTGGTGGGTGAGAAGGCGCAGCGCTGGGTGGCCTGCTGAGATATGGGGGCTCAGGGCGAGGGTTGGGCTGAGGGGGGTATGGCTGTTGGGCAATGTTTGCCTGGCGCAGTGGGTGGCACGTGGCTGCTGATGCGGGGAGGGAGGGGTACGTTCGGGCTCTGGCCGCCCGCTGCCGTGCTTAGTGCTGGGTGTCGTAGGAGCAGAGGCGGGCTGGTGCCTTCGCGATGTGGAGGGAATCCATGCGCCCCGGCGGCACGCGTCCGAGCTGCATGGGGCTTTGCTTCAGGGGGGACACACTTGGGACACCGCAGCCAACCCAACTGGAACCGCAAACGCGCAGGCTTCAACGCTGGGGCTGACAAGGGCAGCAAGATGGAAGCGCTCGCCTGCCAGTCAGCCCCATGGACCCGTGGCAATGAGGGCCGGTAAGAGCAGATGACTGCGTGAGCACCTGATGGGACAAATGTCAACTCCGAGGACCACAGTGTTGTGGACAGTGGCACCCTGGAACCATTTGTGATGCCTTGTACTCTTTGAGAGTTGGTGCAGAGTCATGTTTGGGAGTGGCTAGCGCGCTGTTGCGCGTGTATTGATGCGGAGGTCACACCAGGCTCCGCCCGGGGCCTGCAACCGCACCCCTGTGCTCATGGCTGCTTTTGCAAACGCACGTGTAATGAGCCCGCGGGTGGGACTGCAGCTGCAGGGCGAGGCAGCATTACCCGAGTGCCCAGGTGGGACGGCAGCTGCAGCCGCCGTCCCCGGCTGGCAGCAGGGCAGGATGGGCGCACCAGCGCCTGTGCTTTTGATTGGCCACAGGACGCTGTGAGCTACAGATGAGCAGGCTCACTTCCAGCAGGGCCCAGCACACCCTGCGTGTGGTTGCTGCGCGGCTGTGCAGACAACGCCTGAAAGCGGCGCGCCAGGCGGCGGAGCAGCTGGCCCAGGGGCGGACGGACTCCCTGGCAAGGGGCGCTGATGCGGTGCGCAAAAGGGCAGCCAAACGCACGCCTACCGGCCTAGTAGTCCTTGCACAGGGCACAGAGCTAGCTGGTGAACAGCCCAGGAATGAAGTGCTGCCACTACCGTCACAGATGCCGCAGCTGGCATCCTCAGAGCAGCAGCAGCAGCAGCAGCAGCAGCAGGGAGGGGCTGCAGGCTTGAATGCGTCACAGGTGGGTGTGCCGAAAGCTTTGCTTCTGCCCGCTGCAGCGTGACCCGCGCATGCATGCTTTGTGCGTTGGCATGCATGCACATGCACAATCCACAAATGTGACTGACATGGGTGCACGCATACATACATGCCTGCACATGTGCCTGCAAGCGTGTACTTTGTACTGATGCCTTGTTGAGGGTGCCTGCCTGCATCGCCTGCCTACACCAACTGGAAGCATTTGGTTCAGATTAAGTTGCCCAACAAGGCGTCAGTGCGAAATATGTGCATGTGCATGTGCATGCTGTCTCTGCATGGGCCCCTCACACAGCCTCCTGCACAGAGCAGCTCTGGCTTTGTGTGTGTCATCCACCACACCTCATGGCACGCATGCCCAGCCACGCAGCGCGTGTCACCCACCATGCACAGCAGACGTGCCAACCCATGCAGCTTTCAACTCATCTCACCTATTTCTGTTATCGGTCTCATCCTCAGGAGCTCATTTAAGTAGGGATGGGTAAATCAGGTTTGGCAAACCCTTGTCTGAAGAGCCTCTTATAGCCTATTTGAGCCTCTACAGGGCCTCTCTGGCATATCGATCAGACCCTATTCGCCCATCCCTACATACAAGGGTCAGCTTTACCTTTTAAGAGATCCAGATCAGAAAGACCCAACCTGTGCCGCACTGTGGAGGCGCAGGGCAGGCTGCGTCAAACCACCTTGGCCAACACACTGCTGCACACACAGTGGGCGTGCTGCATTAAAGCACCCACGGGTATTGTTGGGGGAATCTATGGCGCCGTGCGTCTCATTTGAGCAGAGGTGCTAGGTTGCAGGGGCACGCGCAAGTGGCGCGCAATGCCCTCTGCCGCACATGCGCCCGCTGCATTTCAGGCGCAGCGCTTGCCACCCCACCTGGCATGCTTGCATGCGTCACCACAGGCCAGCGCCGTACACGCAAGCCTTGGACGGGTGCTGTCGCTGTGGCAAGGTCCGCCGGGTTCAGGGAAGACGCGCACGCTGCTGAGGTGCGTGTGAGGCCGCGTGCGCACCTTACATGCCCCATGCCCCACAGGCTGCAGCGTGCCAGTGCAGGCGCTCGAGAAGGTGCACGCAAGCTGCTGCACGAAAGTGCTGGCGTGCAAGTGCAGGCGCGCAGGCGGCTGCACGGCAGTGCTGGTGCTCAAAAGCATGTGCTCACTGTCCTTGCATGCTTAACTAAAGGCCGGCAGTGTGGAACATCGAACTGATTGATGCATTGCGGCAAATTGTCAGGAGCCTTAGTTTGGGGAGTAGATGGGTGGCAGGCAGCAGCCGAAAGTTTACAGTTTTGGGGCCAGACATCCGACTTTTGAGGCCCTGTGGGAAATTTTGGTTAGTGGCCCCATATGGAAAGTTATGGTTTGGGACTGGGGCCCCAAAGCCAACCTCTGGAGCATAGAGGCAGTTGCTTTGAGTGCACAGCATGGCTACCTGCATATGGTCAAAGGGGCAAACTCAAGACCCCGGATCTCCTGTGTCTACCAGGTAATGAAGGAACCTTGAGCTCATCAGTCACGTTTCAGCGGCCTCACATGCAGCTGTTGCGCAGCGCAATCACGCAGAGCTGTTGCACAGCATCTTGCCGTCAAGCGACCACTGACAACTATGGAAAGCATGCCATGCCAATCAAAAAAAAGCGGCATACCACAAGAGAACAATACTCTGCATGCACAAGCATTGGCCTTCATCGTCTTGCACCTGCAGGCTCATCACTGCAGCTGTATCAGCAATGCCCAAGCAAAAGCAGGTGAGGGAGTGAACAGGCTGCACCGATGATACATGTTTGGACAAGGCTTTTGGGAAATTGGAAAGCATGCTGCTTTTCACATGTGCCTCGTCCTCCTGGCTGTTTGCATGGGCTCCTATGTGGAACATCCCCTTGCCTTCTGACCATGATCAAATCCCTTGCGTACCTCCCCCTCTCTCCATTTTCATCACGGTGTCCGTGCACATGTCAATTCCTCAAAAGGCATTTAACGCACACAAAAATGGCTGACAAGCAGGCATGGCGTGGAAGGGTCACATGGGCTGCCGGTGCGCTTCTTTTGGGCAGGGCACGATTTTGCAAAGGCTAGGCACTTTGTCCACAGCACATGCTGCACATTGGTCAACAGCATGCATCTGAACATTTCACACTCATGATGCACAGCACCGATACACTCAGCTGCAGTACGCGCTACGCATCCGCATGTCCATGCAGCCCATGCAGTCACTGTCCAGGTTGCCTGCCAAATCAATGGTTACATCGATAGTGTGTCTGTGCGTCTTTGACTGTGCAGGTGCTTGCTACATCAGCTAGCAATGTGGCCGTTGACAACATGGTGGCTGGGCTTCTCGAGATGGGGGTGGATGTTGTCAGAATGGGGCAACCCGTCAAGGTAGGTGGGCACACACATTTAAGAACTATGCAGCTCCTTCAAACACTAGGCTGTCAAACACTAGGCAGTCAAGATGGGTGGGCACACGCTTTTTTGAACATTGCAGGCTCCTTCAGACATTTGGCTGTCAGGCGGATGCCTTTTTAACACTAGGCTCAGGCAGGCAAGACACAAATGGCCCAGGCACAATGAATGGTTGTACCCATTCAGAGCATCAACTCTACCATGTTCTGCACCAAATAGATCAGGTTCAGTCCAGGGGGGCTCAAGTGATGGGTCACAAGCAAATTTTCGGATATTCCAAGGTTGGAGCATGCGTGTCTCATTGAAAGCGTACATGATGGGATGACATCAATTCTGACAACCTTGTTTCTGCACAGGTGCCCTTTGTGATGGCTGCCTGACACCTGATGCACTTTGGAAGTCAGGACAGAGTCGTTTGAGAGTGGTCGGCACGCTGCCGTGTGCATCAATGCTGAGCCATTGATACCAATGTGTCACTCATGCACACAGTGTGCTTGTTAGTCTAGTGATGCTCCTGAAGGAAATCAAGCAAGTACCCCCCACGCACATTTATGCATGATGAGGTGCTTTTGGGTGTGCAGGAGGAGCCACTCATGCATACATTGCATGTGCGTGGACATTTCAGGTCGGCGCATCCCTTCGGGCTTGCAGCCTGGAGGCACGGATTGCAGCCACGCCTGCTGGCAAGGCAGCTCAGAAGCTGCGACAGCGCGCGGCATCAAGTGCTGGGTCGGAAGCGTGGCTGGCTGTGCAAGAGGTGAGGCCCATGCGGAGGGACCTGTGCTCTGCGCTAGCAATGACGTGCACAGATTGGCTGGCTGGCCGGTCCAATGTCTGGGACAAGAGGCAAGGCACCACACCGCTAGGCACAGGGAAGGGTGGGGGCGTGGTCTGTTGTGGTCTGTTGTGGTCTGTTGTGGTCCGCTGTGGTCTGTTGTGGTCTGCTGTGGTCTGTTGTGGTCTGTTGTGGTCTGTTGTGGTCTGTTGTGGTCCGCTGTGGTCTGTTGTGGTCTGTTGTGGTCTGTTGTGGTCTGTTGTGGTCTGTTGTGGTC
>LKMJ01007131.1_pt1 | contig 10537 bp, 16 predicted proteins | sample 643391 | NCBI WGS metagenome assembly LKMJ01 (sample SAMN04112250, study PRJNA286221) | soda lake metagenome | biome: soda lake; feature: Kulunda Steppe; material: water; isolation source: sample PL-Br10 brine of Picturesque Lake | place: Russia: Kulunda steppe | collected 2010-07
CCCTCCTTACCAGCGCCTGTGATGCTCTCTGGCTCGTGCCCCTACGCCCTCCTTACCAGCGCCTGTGATGCTCTCTGGCTCGTGCCCCTACGCCCTCCTCACCAGCGCCTGTGATGCTCTCTGGCTCGTGCCACCCTTGCGCCTGCCCAAAGTACAAAGGGTGAGAGCTCCCTCCCGTAGCAGTACCTGTGTGTCCCTGTCCGGCCCTAGCCTTCCCTCAAAGGCTTGCCAGGCCTCAGGCTAGACCCTCTGCCGGGGTGCACGCTGCGCAGGCCCGTGTGAACTCACCGGAAGTCTTTGGCGTGGCATGCGTTCTTCAAGCGCAGTACGCCAGACGGCACCAGCGCGACCCCAAAGCGAGCTGTCCGCGTGGGGTACACACTGTGCATGCGCAGTCCACACAGCAGCACGACCAGCTTGGCCGGAGCAGTAGATGGTGCACGCCAGCTTGGCATGCAGCAGCACGACCAGCTTGGCTGGGGCAGCAGATGGCGCACGCCAGCTTGGTATTCAGCAGCAGATGGCGCATGCCAGCTTGATAAAAGAGGGAGGGCGGCATGATCATATGCACAGAAATGTGCTGCAGGTTCATGCACACGCATGTGGGGCTTTGTGCTTGCTCAACCCAGCATAAGGGGGGGATAAAGCCTGCAGCATTGATGTCCTGCACACACTTAAGTAGGTGGGCAGTGCCCTTGCAGTGCTAGGCACACCCTCACCTGCACATGCGCACATGGCCGTACGCACGCCCGCGCAGGAGTTATAACAAAGGCAACTTGTGCTCATGCACCTGGAGTGCGCCCCCTTGGTGGTGATCATCATCGAGCCCCCTCCTACGAACTCTCAACCACCCTCTGAGCATGCACTCCATGCAGTCCATGATCAAGAGACTTGTAACTCTGAGCCCGTGCTCTGCTGGTTTGAGATTACCAGCAAAAGGTACTCACCTACATTCTGTGGCTACGAGAGGCTACCAGCATAAGGTAGGCAGGCTAGTAGTACCTTTTGCTGGAACTTTTTGTTGGTATGGACACAAAGTGATCTTACTTGGTATGGATCACTTGGATATTTTAGTACAGCACCCTGCTGTTAATCCTTCCAGCGCGCACTTCCGTTACTTGCTGATGAGCCCCGCCCCAAGCTAAGCCTGTGAGCAAGCAATTCAGCCCTGCCAGCACTTGGCTCTTCCTTGCGCGAGGACGTGCACGTGCCGCCTCTCTTGTTGCACACATCTGCCCCACGAGGCGTGCACATGCCGCCGCTCACCTATCATACATGTCCGCCCCGAGGGCGCTGCAGACCACGATGTCCAGCGGGTAGCCGACGCCCATGACATAGCGCGGCTTCCCCGCAGGTAGGCCTGCGACAGCCACAAACCGGACTGCTGCCTGAGCAGCCGATTGTGCGATTGCCGCCAGCCCAAAGCCAAGGGCGGCGCTCCGTGGCGCTCTCCCTGGTGCAGCGCACTCAGCAAGCGCTTGCTGGCCACACCCGCCTAGCTCCTCAAGACGTGTGCACTGTGCCGCAGGGTGCGCCCCTTTTGTGCAGCTCCAGAGGGCACTGAAGCGCATGGAGGTGCACGGCGCTGCGCCAAAGGATGCCAACGCATGCGCTTGCGCGTTGCGCAAGAGAATGCCGTGGCAGACGCCCCAGATGCCCACGATTGCACCAAAAGGACATGCCAGTTTCAAGCCTGGCATGTAGCTCAATTGCACACCTGCACAAGGCCCCGTGCTTGCTTGTGCCTCACCCCGCGCTCAGCCCGGCCAGATATTGGCGCATCTGGATCTTGGAGCATTCCTATGATAAGAAGGCCACCCAATCAAAGTGTCAAGCACCCACCGCAACGTGTCAGGCACCCAGCACAAGCCGTCAAACTTCTAACTTGACGTGTCAAACATCCAACCTGACATGTCAAACACCCAACATGCTGTGTCAAACTTGCATCCCCCCCATGCTGCCTCACTCCCCTTTCCTCCTGCTCTCTCCCCCTAGAAACCTGGCACTGCAAACAGGCCAATAAGGTCAGGCCTATCCATGCAGGTTAAAACCGCTAAACCCTTAACCATAAGCAAGGACAGGCCTGCCCCTAGCAGGCCGTGCTCTCACCAGAGGTTCACACTTTTTCACAAAGACACACATGCGCGCACACATGTGGTACACTCCTTATGCATGCCGCACGCCGTGTTGTGGGCCTCCAAACCCCAGCTGCTCTTTGTCAATTGCTTGCGTACTCACCCAAATTCCACCCCCAATGCAATCGTGCCCTGAAAGTGCCATCCATTTTTCACTCACATTCCGCCACCAAAGCAATCGTGCCCTGAAAGTGCCATCCATTTTTCACTCACATTCTGCCCCCAGGGCAACCATGCGCCAGAAGTCGTCCTTCGACTCCCCGCCCGCCAGACCACCAATTGCATACCTGGCAATCCATGTGCACGCATGAATGCACGCAAGAGCGCTTATGAGCGTGGCCGGCTATCTGAGCATGCTATCAGCGCTCAAACAAGTATTTGATGCTCCTATGCTTTTGGCTGCTCTCACGCTGTGGACAACGGGCATCAACAATAAAAGGCTGCTCCCAACTTTTGCGCATGAATAAGCACCTTAACGCTTGCACTTTTGCTTGTGCGATTGCATAAGAGCGTGGGCTTGTGTGGATGTGTGCTGCGTGTGCATTTTTGTGTTAAAGTGCGGACTCACCTTGGCGTGTCTCGCTCTTTGTTGATCTCAGGCAGGCCTTGCCTCCAGCACACGCCCACCCAGGCAGGTTCACTTGTCTATCTCACCAGGCAGGTCCCACTATCCATCAACATTATTCAGGCTTGTCCCACCCTCTATTGATCTTGCCCAGGCTTGTCCTTCCCTATCAATCTCACCCAGGCAGGTCTCGCTCCACAAGCTGTGCAGCGCTGAGGCGTCGGAGCTCTGGGTCTAAGCCGCCCTGGACAATGCCAAACAGGTTCTGCTCCTGCGGCCTGCAGCGTGGGCGCAGTGTGTGTATACGGGTGTGTTTATGTGTGTATTTGTGTGTGCGTTTGTGTGTGTTTGTGTGGGGCGGGGCAGGTGTACATGTGTGTGGGGAGGGGGAAGGGGGCATGCGTGCGTGCGCATGTGTATGTGTATGCTTATGTTTGTGCATACGCGCACTTGCATGCAGGGCATGTGGGTGCGAGCAAACTTTCATTGTGCATTCAATTAACAATACAAGAAAGCTCTTCCAAAGAGCGCCATGCCCCTTGCTGCCCCCTGCCATGCCCCCTGCCTGCAGCCCCTTGCCGCCCCTGCTGCCCCTTGCTGCCCCCTGCCTGCAGTGGGCGGCGAGCTGGACCGATGTCACCCTTACATCAACAAGCTTGGCAAAACCTTAACCTTGTAGTAAATACCGCCAAACGGCTGTCGTGCGCTGCTATGCACCGTTCGCCCCAGCACATGGTATGATCCCTGTGGTTGCCACTTGCCTGCTGTACGCGGCTATGCACCAGTCGCTCCCGCACATTGTATGATCCCTGTATTCGCTATTTGCCTGCTGTGCGCGGCTATGCACCGGTCAATCTAGCACATGGTATAATCCCTGTGGTTGCCACTTGCCTGCTGTGCGCGGCTATGCACCGGTCGATCCAGCGCGTGGTCCTGTGCGTGGCCTCCAAGAAGCGCGCCGGGTCAGAAGCTGTGGTGGGCACCACGTCATCCAGCGCCATGATGATATCAGCACCTACAGGGCACCACAGGTGACCACTTATTACAGGGCACCACCTCATCTTTTCACGCGGTGGGCACCACGTCGTCCAGCGCCATGATGATGCCGGCCCCTACAGGGCACCACAGGTTACCACTTATTACAGGGCACCACCTCATCTTTTCACGCGGTGGGCACCACGTCGTCCAGCGCCATGATGATGTCGGCACCTGGGCGCGTGTATGTGCAGGCAGGCCGCACAGGTGACAGCAGCGATGAAAGCGGCGCGGCCTGCCTCCTGGTCGTTGTGATCAGAATGATCATTCCATCAGCTCTCGACTTGCCCGAGCACTGATCCTGCAGGCTAGGCTGCCCCAAGTTGCTAGATTCAGCTAAGTAACCTTACCTATTGTCCGACCAGTACTTTCTCCACACGGATAGACCTTCTTGGTGGTCAATTGCACTTTAACATTTTGGAACCACTTTCCTGGTGGCCAGAAGCACCTGAACCTTTTGGAACCATCTTCTGCGAATGGAAGCACCTTCCAGGTCCACGTTTATGTTCCTGGTGGGTGGATGCACCTGCCCCGATCCCTGCACATCACCCAGGCACCGCATCCAATCTGCACGCTCCAACCCCTATAGCGCGTCATGAACGCTGATGTACTGCATACTCCCACACCTAGCCGGTTTTGGATGCTGATGGACTCCTCTGGGGTCAGCAGCATCTCCGTCCCATCCACAGGCGACTGGAACGTGACGCCTTCCTCCTTGATCTCTGCCAAGTGCAGCAGTGACACCATCTGCAAGGCGCGAATGAGTGGAGGCATGCCATATGGGGGCATTCGCGGGGACGCCCCACCCAGGCCTGCTGCACGCCCTCCCGTGCACATCTGCTGTCAGAGGTCCCAAAAGCACAAGGCACCACCCTCATGGTGGCACCACTATGATCAGTCCTTGCAGCATGCCCACGGTCCCAGAAGCAGAAGGCACCACCCTCATGGTGGCACCACTATGATCAGTCCTTGCAGCGTGCCCACGGTCCCGGAAGCACAAGGCACCACCCTCATGGTGGCACCACTATGATCAGTCCTTGCAGCATGCCCACGGTCCCGGAAGCACAAGGCACCACCCTCATGGTGGCACCACTATGATCAGTCCTTGCAGCATGCCCACGTGTGTGACACCAGCAGCACTTCCCCTAGCATGCAAGTTCAGTCGCCGCCCCTAGCGTGCAAGCCGCCCCTAGCATTGCCGCCCCTAGCGTGCCGCCCCTAGCGAGCAAACTCAGCCCATGTACCGTGACCGTACCACATGTAATAGCTTGGTGGGTGATGCCCTCTTGTCCTTCTTTGAATACATCCCCCTCCTCCCCCTGGGGCGTAACCCCTGGCCGCTGTCGTATTCCAGGCAAATTTGAGAACCTGAGCATGACCTCCTTACCTCCCCAAGCCAGCACACACAAAGCGCGCAGGAAATGTGTGCGCGTTGAAGTGGAAGCATACATGGGCGTGCATCCACATGCAGTGTCATTCCTGCGTGTTGTGCCTCGACAAAGTACCCTTTGCGCACGCAAACCCACACCTGAAAACCACCCGAGTCCGTCAGCATGCCACGCGGCCAAGCGATGAAGTCATGAAGACCACCCATGGCTTGCACCAGGTCGCTGCCCGGCCTGCAGAGCAGACAGAGGACATGCACAGCGATGTTGCCACGCGCAAACAAAAGAAACACAGCTCACCCGCTGCACATTGCACATACAAGTACGCTGCCTGGTCTGAAGGTCCAGGTTAACAAGAAGGCCTTGGATTGCAAGCACCACCTGAAGATCAGTGAGTGCTGTTGGGGGCTGACATGTGCCATGCGCTTGCACAGAGCACCTACACGCTTCCCTGCGTTGATCTTGTGTGCATGTGCGCCTGGTTCATCCGCAGTCACTGCGCATGAATCACTGTGAGCACAGCAAACGGACTCATGGCCCACGCAGGACTGTGGCTCAGCATCTGGTGGCATACAGGAAAGGCTTGAAAGCTGCCCGCATGTGCGGCTTGTCGTGGCAGGGGGCAGCTGCGTGAGTGTGGCAGGGGGCAGCTGAGTGTGTGTGGCAGGGGGCAGCTGCGTGAGTGGATTCCAACGGATGCACACGCACCTGTTCTGTAGATGGTAGGTGTTGCCAAGGATGACATGGCAGTCCATGTCCTGCAGCTGCTGGGTTGTTATGCCCTTCACAGTCCCTGGATGCATGGGACGCAAGATCAACAAGCTGGCGAGCTGGCTCTGCTCTACTCCTCATACCAACACACTAGCCAGTTTTCCAGGCAAGAGTGCAAGAGACCAAAACGCCGCAGCAGCGTACAAAGAAATAAACTTCAAAAAGGGGTGGCGGAGAGTATGCTGACTAAGTGGCAGGCACAATGCTCACACAGCACTCTGTACGCATGTGTGTGCCATGCAGTGGCTCCTCCCAAATGGTTGTCGCTCGTTGACCTCAGCACCGACCATCAGCTCCCAGGACCACGCCCGTCTCTCAGCTCCCTCATACCTTGCGTGCCCACAGGCATGAACATGGGTGTCTCAGCGGTGTAGTGCGGCAGCACCATCCGTGAGGCCCTTGCTCTACCTTGCGTAGCAATAACCTGCAGGCGTGCAACGAAGACCCAGCCATTCAAGGAGCTGTTGGAAGCCAAGATCAGCTGCCACAATGCGGTTGCAACGCACCTCGAATTTCAGGGCAGGAGAGTTGGAGGAAGGCAAGGCCTGCGGCTGCGCGGCCATGTCTACAGCTTGCGCCCTGATCAATAGCTTTCCAAGAGCAGGTCTCAGGGCAAACATCTACAACTCATCATTGTCATGAATGCAAATTTTGGTTGTCATTGAAGAGTATAGTATTAATCTCCCTTATTCAACTGAAAATCCAACTACCCTTAAAAACGTAAAGTGCCATTACCAACATTCTGCATGCGTTCTTGTCTTTTAAATTTACCAAATCGATTAATAAACTCCCGTGCCGCCACTAGTTTTGCACCACGGTCGCAAGCAGCAAGAAGGATGGCACAAGCAGATGCAAGTACAGTCAAGGTGACTTATGGAGAGATTTTGATGGATGTACTTGCTGATGAGCCTGCTCAGCCTGAAGCCCTTGCTGTGCTTGCATTTGCATGCTGATGCGCATGCTGATGCGCTTGGGCCCCTTGCCTGGAGGCTCTCAAGACTGTAAATATTCCCAGAAGAATTCTTAAGGTTACTGTGCACACACACACTTACACACACTTGCACACTGTGCACACACACACACGCACACGCACACTTACATTCACTTGCACACTCACGCATGCACGCACGTCTACACGCACGCATGCCTGCACAGACAGACCTTTACACGCAAATACACTTATGGAAATGCACTTAAGGTCAAGGGGCAGTATCGGCAACACCAGCACCTAAACCATTGCATCAGCTCGTCTTAACCGAATTGCTGGTCTACCATTCGTTTCCCGAGGCAAGCTGGACCGTCTTGATACCGCAGACCAGACGTTTGCTGAACAGCCAAAATTCACTACAGCCAGTTTCCGTGTGCTTGGGCAATGGTGCAGGGCATCAAGGATGGATGGTTCACGGAGCTGAGCACCATGTGGCCAGGGATGGGCATGTCTCTCAAGGCGGAGGAAGTACTGTACACAGGACGCTCCAAATTCCAGGTGTGTGCCCTGAGCCAGGGTTATTTGGGACTGAAAACCTGTTGCGCCACACTTCCGTTCCTGGGGGCTGCAATCTGCGCGCTGCGTGATGTAGACTGGACTAAGCATGCCATTGCTCACCTGCGACCTTGCCGCACTTGAGGGCAGTCACCTGCAAATCTCTAACTGAGCCTTTTGCTTACTGCTGAATGGAGAAATTCCGAGGTCAAAGGGTTTAGTTTCTTGCTTAATAATGCAGTCTGCCATCTTGACTTGCATTGCACACTTGGTGAACCATAGACAAAAATAATCTTGGCAATTTCATCTGTGCTGCTTTGTGTACACAACTTTGTACACAAAGCAGCACTATCTGTGACAACATGCTCAATACAAATTTTGAGATATCACGCGTCTTTTTATATCCGTGCAACTCTCCAGGACGTGTGTGTGTTCAAGTCTGCCACATTCGGCAATGTGCTGCTCTTGGATGGTGAGTACGTGTAGGCAGTAGAGCCCAAGACGTAAAATGCACTAGTGCTATGTTGCTGGTGTGTTTGGCCTGCCTAGTGTCAGGTGCTGCTTTTGCCGCATGCTTTGATTGAGTGTTCCATTCTATGGGCTTAGATGAAGTGTTCTATTCCGTGGGGCGCAAGAAAGCAGCAGTCAAATCCCTCTGCGCAGGGAGGCACGTTCCTTACCGCCAACTTGCACTCGTCTTGCACCAAGGTGTTGCCGCCTGCTGCACTGCTTCAGCTGTGCCGAAAGTAGCAATTTAATCCCTCTGTGCAGGGAGGCATATTCCTTGCTGCCAGCTTGCTCTCATCTCACACCAAGGTGCTGCCGTCTGCTGTTCTGCTCCAGCTGTGCCATGAGTGGCATCAGCAACCACACAGCCCTTCGCACAGGATGAAGGGTCTGTCTACGCATGACCTGGCCCTGCACGGGTGTCTGATCTGGTTGCCCCTGGGTCACCTGGCCTCTGCGCCTGTGATGCTCCAGCAGGAATGGCCGTGCTGTGTGCCTCATGCTGCGCGTGCTTGTGGAAGGCACCCGCCTTCTGTGTGTGTCATGGCCACACACTATTGGCCACACGCTGTTGGCCGAGGACTACTCAGTGCGCGTCATGGCCACTTACTATTGGCCACACACTGTTGGCCATGGGCTACTCAGTGCGCGTCATGGCTACATCCTGGTGGCCAAACACTGTTGGCCGAGGACTAGTCAGTGCGCATCACGTACGCAGACCACAGGCGATCTTTGGTTGCCTCATCTTATCCCTGGACCGCCCGACCCTGCTTCCACTACTCCAACATGAGGTCACAAAGGCTTCACATCGTGCTGTGCGCTTGTTTTACACCCTGTGCGCACACGCAGGCGTCATCCAGGCCACAGAGCGCGACGAGTTCTCGTACCAGGAGATGATCACGCACCTCCCGCTCTGCGCACTGAAGGTGATGGAGCAGCTGGCACGCCTCTGGGGCGACGCCACCGACAGGGGGGACGCGCATGCAGGCGCCCTGCCCCTTGGTGCCATTATGTCCCTGCTCACACAAGACCTCACAGTGCTGTGTGCATATCAACATAGTGCTATGTGCAAAGCAGGGGGGGGGGGCATGGAGCCCTGCTTGTGCTGCTGCTCCGCATTGCTGCAACCCTCCGGCAAGTGCCCATGTGTGAGACTGGGTGCAGTCCACAGCAGCATGAGGCAGGAGGGCTAGCAGGGGCGCTCAGCAGTCAGTGCCTGCAATGCACCACCAAAGTCCCTGCAAGCATAACACAACCGTGGGCCATGTTCCACAGCGCGCGACAGCCGCACCTGCTCTCCCTCTAGTGCCTGCTCTGGTGCTGCTCTCCCTCTGGTGCCTACTCTGGTGCCTGCTCTCCCTCTGGTGCCTGCCCTGCAGTAGCGTCGCGCTGCGGCCGTTTCACGTGCACCAATAGCCTAGATCAGGCCAGCACGCCCGCGCATAGGGTGCAGGGCATAGCAAGTGCAGGCAGAGACGTGCAGCAGCTGCGTACACGCCATGCACGCGCTGTAGCGCTGCAGGACCCAAGAGAAGTGAAGGCAATACGGTGCTCCCCATGAGCCAGAGGCTATCGAACACAACCCGTGGCGTGCGCGCAGGCGCCCCCCAAGAAGGTTCTCATTGTGGGCGGGGGCGACGGCGGCGTGCTGCGCGAGATGGCGCGCTACAAGTGCATTGAGGAAATCCACATGGCTGAGATCGACGGGTGCGCTGCAGCTGCCTCACTGCTTTCAAGTGATGCACTGCGAGCAATGGCCTTCACTTGTGCTTTTGAGTGTGTGCACATGATCAAGTGCCGTTGCTTCTGTGTAAATTGTGAGGGGCTGGTGGATTACTTTTGAAGACCAGCGCACAAATGTGTCAATGTGGGAGGCTGGACATCCCTGTGGGGTGAGTCTGAATGTGTTGACGTGGGAGGCTGCACCTCTGAGTCCAGGGGAGTTCAGATGGGCTCGACAGACAGGTGTGCACATCAAGTTGGATGGCAGCAGGCTTGGGCTCACCGCACCTGCGTAGCACTCTTGGATGCTTTCTTTGCCTTGATAACGCCCACCCATGCGCATCTTTGGCTTTGACGGGTGGTCGTTGTTACTTCAGGGCCGAGCCTGTGCGCGTTTTGTGTCCAAGCCGCTGCTCTGTTGCTTCAGGCCTGGCTGCTTGAGCTGCTTTCACACGACTTGCTTGCCTGGCTGCCTAACTGCCTGCAGCAGCAAGCTCTCTCAGCATCTTGGGAGACCTCCAGCCTAATTTTACACCGCAGTACCGTTCTGCGAAGATTACATATGCCATGCAGGGCCCAGGCAGCAGCAGCAAGGGAGTGTGGGAAGTGTGTGCTCCTGCCTTGCACCTGCTCCCGCCCTGCAAGGGGTGCCTCTAGCTGTGTCGTCCTCACAGACTTTGCTGGTCATAGCTGCTGCTGTACCCCCTCTGCCCCTCAGGATGGTGCCCGAGGTCAGCAAGAAATACTTCCCCAAGGTCAGTTGGTACATGCAAACTTTAGCAGTTGCGCAAGCGCACGCACACACACACTTAAGTACGTACGTACATACATACATACATACATACATACATACATACATACATACATACATACATACATACATACATACATACATACATACATACATACATACATACATACATACATACATACA
>LKMJ01007133.1_pt1 | contig 10537 bp, 15 predicted proteins | sample 643391 | NCBI WGS metagenome assembly LKMJ01 (sample SAMN04112250, study PRJNA286221) | soda lake metagenome | biome: soda lake; feature: Kulunda Steppe; material: water; isolation source: sample PL-Br10 brine of Picturesque Lake | place: Russia: Kulunda steppe | collected 2010-07
CCCTTTTGGCAGGCAAATGGTGCATCCCCAAACTTGCTCCAATCCTGCCGCTTTCCAGGACTTTAGCTGCTCTTGCATGATGATTTGATGCTGCGAAGTTGGATTAGGGGGAGGCGGTCGGGAAGGTGTGTTCCGTAGGTGACCCTGTCGCGACCGGATCCGGATAAGGGTCCAAACACAGGAAATGCAATAACTCCGCAACACATGTATGCTTTCAAGCCAGACCAAGTCTTTGGGTTGCGGCCAATCAAATTAAATCTAGGAAACTTAAAATGGAGCCGACCGAGGGTGTGGGTGAAAAGCGGCGGGCCAAAACATTGCGTAACATTTGCCTCTTTTGAATGCACAGCTCAACGGGAGAGCTTCCCGCGCCCAAATCCACACAGGATGTGCGGCCCAATTTTATACATCTGCAGGCATCAAAAGCTCGGAGTTTGGGGCTGGGAGTGGGAAACAGCGCGCGCTCTTCAAATGTAACATACCATTTTTCCGAAATTGCCTTCCACTCACCGCACCAATTTAGACCCCAAGACCACCATGAGAACCGGAAAAATATAAGCTGTCCAATGGTGTGCTCAGGTCAGGAAACGGTGCAATTGATGCAAAGTTATGCCTTGAGAGGCCCATTTGGCCACGTTTGCCTAAGAAAGGGTTGACCCAGTGGTGGTAACGACCTACATTTATTCATGTTATGCTCCAAAAAGAATTGCTATTTGTAAGGTTCTTGGACATAAGCAGCCTCTTGCCATAGATGTAGTAAATTGAGTTGGTATTAGCATCTCCAAGTCTGTGATGCTTGCTCATGTGAGCTTTAAGTTTGTCCTTGATGCCTTGTAGTGGTGCAAGGCTGATTCAAGTAGTAGTGTGATTAGTCTCATTGTTCTTTCCTGCGAGCCAGTATCCATGGGAGAAAGGATTGCCATCAGGTGATGGTGGTGAGAATGCTTCGTCATGCCGATAGTTATATAACTCCATGTATGGAGAGCAGCATGTTCTGCTCTAGTGTTGGCAGATTCATTTCCAATCACGCCATTGTGGGCTTAAACTTTGTAAAAGTTTATGTGGGAGTGCCTGATTTATTAATCCTGGAGACGATTTGTACCAAGAGTTTGACATGTGTGTGTTTTCTTTGTAGTTCAGGAAATAAGAGCTATCTCCATACCTGAGATAGAGAACAGGCATTATTTGTGGCAGTGGGGTAAATTTTGTCCTCAAAACGCTATGCCAGTCAGTTCTGCTGTTTATGGTTATGCTTATCCCAACTCCAGGGTTAACATAGATGGCTCTGTTTGTCTCAGGTTATAAGACTCCTGCTCCAACACATTGTTGACTTTATAAGTCAGGCAACCACCATCAGTGTAGGCCCACAGACGCCAGTCTGGTACTTTCAGTCTTAGATCATTACTTGTACGCGCTGTGAGGTTAGGGGCCGTAGTGATAGGTCAAGGATTCTTTGTGAAAGCTGAGTCATTCAGTTTCTTCCGAAATGGTCTTGGTATTTTGATTACTTTTTTCGTGTTCTGAGTGGGTGGATGTGGGCAGGGCTGGAAAATTGCCTTGGGTATGGCATGAGACAAGGCTGCACACCACCTTGGGTTCTCATAAAACAGCATGTGCTGTGCTCCTTTATTCCATGAAACAAACATTTCAAGATCCCATTCAAGAGCTGGAGAGATTGTATTGTTTCCAATCCAGAAATCTTGCCTGCGATGGGTCACTGATGCTGGGGAATAGTGCCCAAGATAGTACAATGCTCTGGATATTTTCTGAGCATCTGCATGTAAGAATTTGCATTAAGGCCCCTCCAATTTGGGAGGAGCAGGAAAGTTGCAATGGCACTTTCAGCCTCGCGGTACAGCGCGGCGGTAGTGAAGAAATGGCTTCTTCATCTCACGACAGATTGAGCATTGTTCAGAAAGCGTTGCCGATATCTCTGTGGGCCATGGAAGTAGACCTTGATAGTATGAGTAGTGACCTCAGGCTGCCACAGGGTTTGCATGACCAAGCTCACGTTTTGTGCATTAGTGCCTACAGAGCATCATAGAGGTTTAAGAAACGAACGAGCTTTGGGGCAGGTAGGTTTGAGGGTCTTGAGATTGGTTTCCCTTGTTTTCACTGTCAAGACTTGTTTGTGTGCTTTCTCAGAAGAAAGTACTCTTTCCTTTTCTTCCCTTTCTGCCAATCCTTTTCTATGGAGGCCCCTTATACTCCACATGCCTTGCCTAGTCAGACTGTCTTTGATTTTCTCGTGCCAGCGCTCTGGCGGCTGGTTGGTTGAAGTAGCTAGTCAGCGAGCCTTGCTCTTTTTGATCGCTCCAGCTGTCATCCTTAGCTATGATCTTGCCCTTGCGTGCTCGCGAACTGCCTTCAAACCTCTTCCGGTAACCTGATTTGAGCGCTTTAGTTTTGTTTAGGGTTGCAGGCCTTTTAGGCTTCAGCTAAGCTGCCCTCGTTCGGCGGATACAGCTATGTAACCTAACCTAACCTAACCTCTTCCGGTTCTCAGTTTTGCTATTCACCAAAACATCTGGCTTCCAGACAATACCTTTCTTCTGATTCGAGCGCTTTTAGTTTTGGTTTGGGGTTGCAGGCCATTTAGGCTTCAGCTAAGCTGCCCTCGTTTGGCGGATACAGCTGTGTAACCTAACCTTTGATTTTCTTTCTCAACGGCACAATAGACTCTGCCATTTCATTTCGGACATTATGGACTATTCTTTGGCTGGCAAAGACCAGCAACAAACCAATCAGCCTTACCACCTGGCTGGCGATTAACCCTCAACTTGCTAAGTTGTCCCTTGTAACCCCTTGATATTGTTGCATCAGAGGGGATATCCCCTTCAAAGGCAAGCCGGGTTATGTCATGAAAAGGGTTACCATCAATGCCAGCACATGGCATCCCTGCGTCGACTTGTCTGCGTCGACTTGTTCTGTCTGAAACTTGGCCACAGCATCTATACGCTCATTATGAGCAATCATCTGATACGAGCGCCTTTGGTTCAGGCTGCGGGCCTTTCAAGTCTCAGCTAAGCTGCCCTCATTGGGCAGGTTCTGCTATGTAACCTACTAGGTATAACCTACTAGGTAGTAGCTATCAATGCTGCTTACTGCCTGGCAGTGCAGGTTCAGAGTTGCTTCCCCTGGGTAACATGCCCTTACAGGACTGCATAGTAAGAGTGCTCAGAAGCTGAGAATTTAGCAAATATTCCCCTATAACCCGAGAAGGAAGCAAGATAGCGACATTGATTCTAATAATTAACCCAATTCAGCAGGTACAGCTATGTAAGAGCAACATTTGAGCAATCCACGGACAAGGCACCTCTCTCAGCTGCATTATGTTGACTCTAAGAGGATTGACATGATCTCCAGCGCCATAATTTACATAATTTGGGTTGATTCAGGGATCGGCCGGAAGGGGGCAGAGTGTAAACAGTCCCAACCTGAGCAATGACCCTACTTCTTTGGCCGCATTGCAAGCAATGTCTGCTTGTCAAAAACCCACATCTGATGTACGCTGTTGGTCGTATCGCTGGCGATGTAGCGATCTGCTTCAACAGCTCGCTCGGCACTGAGCTCCTCAAATGACTTGCCATTTTCAACTGCAATGTGCAAAGAACAAACAGGAGTCCACTGACTAGGTCACTGGCGGTTTTCATCACCAGATAATCAAAGGGTCTCAGTCCTGCAAAATGCTCTAGGGATGAACGTCCACTGTGAAGTATTGCAACACACGGTGTTCTTTATAACAGTGTGCGTCAAGCTAGTGTGCATAAGCATCAGCTGGGCGCCCACGCACATTTTCAGGCTTTTTCACACAAAAGGTTGCAGCTGTCACCTGTATCTTATGTCAGGCACAGGGGTGAATGGAAGGCACATGTATCAACCATCTTGGTTGATGAGTACGGGCTCATGCTTTTACAGACGATGCTAAAGGATCGAACAATTTTTTAAGGATGGGCATGCTGCGACATGCACACTTCACCGACGCCGCATGGAAGAATAAATTCCTTTGCCACTAAGCTCATAGCTGGGGCACGAGCAAATAATGAGAGCTGGTTGCCGAACCTGACGAATTGAATCCCAACTTACATCTGTGCACATCCGCTAGCTCTGCATAGTTTGAAGCACTGGACTCCACAAAACCATGCTCTTCTGGCTCAACATCTCGCAGGTACCGCGCTGGGTTTCCTGCCCAGACCTGCGTTGCGCGGATGCGCGAACATGCATTTGCTCAAGAGAGCGACACACCGCGTAAAAAATGCATGAAAATTGTTTGGAAAACACCTTCACAACTGTGCTGGCGAGAGGTACCAGTCAAGCAAGTCTGAGATTGCCTCTTGTTTAAGGCGTCTGACGAGGGCAAACTTACCTGCCCAGCAGGCACCCTCTTTCCTGGGGGAACCATTGCTCCTGCTGCTATAATGGCACCGGCCTCCACCTGTAAAAGTGACGGCACACTTCTGGCTCCAGAGCTGGTCCGCGGCTTGACCAACTGGCCAAATCAGGCCACTAGAACCGGCAAGGCTTACGAGCTTGCTCACTGCAACCTCCCTATACATGAAAGGGCCTTGAAAGCACTGGAGGACAGGAGCAGGCATTCTCATGGGACACTTGCATTCCAAAAAGACATGGATTGAAGTCAGAGCAAGCCACTATATTAATCAGCCAAGCTGGCAAGAAGTCTGAACTCCATCCAGAGTGAAACAAACCTGAGCGCTTTTAGTGTGGGCAAGAGAAACCTTACCACGCATCCATCAAGTACAGTGGCCCCCATTCCGACAAGCACATTGTCTTCAATCTTGGCAGCGTGCAAAGTTGCCCCATGGCCTAGGAGCATTAGATGTACCGTCGAGGGGAGCAAGGTGAAGCTTTGTGAATAGTTGCTCTTTGCTCCAGCATATGGAGCCATTCTAGAGAGTTGATCACCAAGAGGTTGAAAAATGAACTGATGGTGGTGTGTTAGTAATTGCCTGCACAAGGGCCCTGCTGGTTGGTTGGTGTCTGTGGTTTAATTCCACCAGGCAATCCAACTGAAGCACTCCAGCTGAAATTGGCCATCACGTCACCATCAGCATGCTGAATGACAATAAAATGCTAGATGCATGATGAATCCACCATCTTTTTTGTGAGCCTGCTGAATGCAGGAGCAACAGACAGTGGATGATGCCTGGGAGGGGTAAAATGCAAGCACGGCATATGCAAGCACAGCATGCTCGTCGATATTGAGAACCACCATACCTCGCCCAGCATGTAGAGGGTAGCTCAGACACTATTCTCCCATTATATTCATTTCCCATGCTGCGAAAGCACTATGCCAGAGGGTCTGGAGTCAACATGGAGACTCCATGGTACAAAACTGCTTTCTGGATGTCTGCCCTCACTGAGCAAGCACTCCTCCACCCTACCTATTGTGACATTGTTGCCAATGACAGTGGGCTCTGCTGCTCCACTTATGCTGTGCTTGGACACGTGGATGGTGACGTTGTCCTGAATGTTGGTATTGTTGCCCACTTTGATGCTGTTCACATCCCCTGCGTGGCAAGTGGGGCATGGCAAGCTTCATTTGTGCAAGCCTTCGCATTCATGGGCTTGCGCACGTACCACCATCCACACTGAACGTCCATCATGATTGTAAGCCTTATCCCCCTTACTTACTCCCCCAGAGAAATCCCAGTTCCCTCACCTCTTAATACGGCGCCATACCAAATGGAGGAATTGTCGCCTATCCTGACGTCGCCCATGACGTTCGCGCTGGGTGCAACGAACACGTTGTCGCCCTTGAGCGGGACGATGACCTGCTTCAACGACGGCATCGAAGCCATCGGCGGTAGATCCACCATGTGACCAAATACGGGCATTTTCCCATCCGGCTTGCTGGGGGCCCAAGCGAGGTTGGGTTGGACTGCATGTGCATCACCAAGAGGAACATGGCATCAAAAGCCCTCTCAAGAGCAGGGCCTGGAACGGTAGGCACATGTTTCGGAGAGGATCCTGTGCTGTGTGGAACTAAAGCAGGCCAATGCGCACATGCGCTTGGCTTTGCATTGGCAGGGTGAGGGGACTGCACATTGTTCTTCAGAGAGGGATGCCAATGTGCTCACTGAAGGTTGCAGCTGACGACCAGTAGCCCAGGATGCTTGCCACTCATGTCAAAAGTAGTCCAGTTGGAAAAAAACTCCAGGCAGGTCTTGATGGGGAAGGTCTCCAGCATTCAGTCCAGTCACCTGTCTCCCTCAGCGCTCCAGGGCCTTGCAGCGCGGCGCCAAAGCCATCCATGGCAGATCCTAGCACACGGAATATGGAGCCCACCCCTGCCAGGGTCTTCTCGATGGCCCCGGACGCGGGCCTGGGCATGGAGGGTAGTGATGCTCTGATGCTCAGGACTCAGATGCAGGTAGGGGCACCGCACACGCAGAGCAAAGTTCATGTCCCTGGGCCACATCATACATTTAACAAACCCAATGCATTGAAGAAACTTACGGGTGGCGGAAGGGGAAGCTCCACCCTGCATGCCTGAAGGCAGACTGCAGCATCTGGATTGATTTCTGAACAAGGCAAGTTAGGGTTTCACCCCTGTGGGGACCACCCAGTTGCCTGTTTCCCTGTGCCCTGCTTCAACCTGCCAAAGGGTGGCACTTCACTTGTGGCAGCCCAGGTGGTCAAGGCAACCACCCTCCTGATGTTTGGAGACGGATATAACACACGTCTAACAAGGAAAATTAAATATGATTAGGTACTTGACTTACTTGGAATGGGCTACACACTGAAAACATGAGGGATCATATATTGTTGTTTATCTCCTTTTAAAAGACCCTTGTCAAAATGCAATCCACCATCCAGATGCGCCCTATGCACGGCAGCAGCCTATCCTATCGGGTGGCCCCCACCCCGAGAATGCCCACCACCCCTAGTATGCCTGTCCGTGATGTGGTTGCGATGGCGAAGAAGAAGGTGAGCGCTGGGCGTGCCATATGGCCAAGGGGAGCCATCCCAGCGGGCAGAGAAACCTGCTTGGGAATTGATGCAAAGTAGGAGTGGAGGCCGTGCGTAGGCTTCACATTTCTTGTTCCTTGAGGCGAGGTGGAAGTGCTGCGCAAAACCCCCTCCTGCACGGACGCAGGGCATCCGGCTCATTGTGACGCTCGAGTGCACGGAGGCCAGGGCGCTGGGCGAGACCCCCTCGCGATACGTCACCCAGAAGGTATGTAAGTGGATGTGCGTGGTACGTGGATGTGGTTGTTGCCGGCTGCTCCCCGTGGCTAAGCAGTCCATCGTGCGGCTGCCACAAATGCCACAGTTTGCCCAGGCCCCTTCTGTTGGCTTGCCACACTGTTTCTGCCAAATCCTTGTGGCCAAATCCTTCTTGTGCTGCCCTACTGCTGCCTGTAGAACCGCAAGAACACTGCTGAGAGGTTGGAGCTCAGCAAGTACAACCCATTCTTGAGGAGGTGAGGAGTTTTGCAGTGCAAATGCGGGCATTGTGATGCACCAGGACCGTTGGATACAATTGGATACACAGCAGTTGGTCCTGTGATTCACTATTGAGGGCCTCTGTGCTGCTGCTCATGGGCTCCTTGTCCTGCTGCTCATGGAGATGTCAGCTCTGTTGACCTTCCTGGCCAACATCACTCAGTCCAAATATCTTCTTGATAAGCTCATGTATCTATGTCCTCACAAATTGCTGGGGATTATTGCAGCAAGGCAGAAGGATGCAGGAGCTGTGCACTTCACATCACACATGTGCGTATTTGGAAGCTTTCAGCATCCAGATATGGCCAGTTGAGCGTACTGCGTTCGTGGAAGCTTGCAGCAGCTGCAGCTGCGCACTAGCCAGGCATGGAAGTTCAGGAGCGGGTAGCCTAGAAGATTGAATGACCCTCGTGGCATATCTCCCATAGTTGTTCCTGTCGGAGGGGGCTTGGTGGACATGCCCTCATGAAATGTGACCCCATTAACATTCTTGTACGCAAAAGCCTGAGTGGCTCAAGGCTGATTGATTGATGTATTGGTCATTGTGGGGGCATGGAGGGCCATGCCCTCAGCTACATGCTCCTGTTCTTTTCAACCTAAGTGGAAGTCCGCACGCATTGCCTTCTTGCACTTGTCCATGCATCTGAGGGGTTTGTCAAGGGGAAGGCACTGTTTTTGTAGCTGGGGTGTGGGACACTGGTAGGGCATCAGCACCGTCCCAGAAAGGCCATGAATGGTAAAGAAATTCTCCTGAGAGCGCAGTGCTGGGTAAAGCATGGTGCCATTCTTGCTGTTGGCTACTAAAGATTGGCACTTGATGTATATGGGCCTTATGCTGCAAGAAGCATGCTTGGATCATTCAATTGCTTGTCTTTATGGTCCAATCTAGATTGAATCTTGCTCAGCAAAGTTACGCTTGACCAGATGACTTTTCTTACATTGGATCATTGTTTGTTTGCAGGCACACAATCCACAAGGAGATCAAGTAATTGAGTGCATTGGTTTAAAGTCATCCTCTATTCCCTGTCTGAAATATCTGCCCAGACTCATGCCCAGACCACTCAGTCATCAAGCGCGTAATGCAGTAATGCGCGCTGAGCTGAGAAGTTCCCATGTTCTCTATTTGTCCATACCATCTTTCATGCATGTTCCATCCGTTTAGTCCATCGCCCGGATGCTGCCACCCATTGATACTTTTTTATTTCCTTGCTTGTATTTAAATGCCTTGGCTATGATGCGATGCCCTGACCGGCTTTTTCCCCGAAGGTGTGAAAGTTGGGTATGAGGGGTCTTCGTATGCCCCTAGGCAACAGCACCTGGATAGAAGGCAGTACGGTCCCTTCAGGCTTCAAGTTTACAAGTTAGGGCTTACCGCCAGCCTGATTATTAGGTTAATTGGTTTATGGCTGGTCTTCGCTAGCCAAAAAAGTAATCCATGTCAGATGAAATGGCAGAGTTGGGTATGCTATTGAGAAAGTTACAAGTTAGGGTTAATAGCCAGCCCGGTCGGTAGGCTGATTGGTTTGTTGCTGGTCTTCACTAGCCAAAAAAATAGTCCATAGTGTCCAAAATGAAATGGCAGAGTCTATTATGCCTTCGAGAAAGAGAATCGAAGACAGTCTGACTAGGCAAGGCATGTGGAATATAAAGGGCCTCCATAGAAAAGGCAGAAAGGGAAGAAAAGGAAAGAGTACTTTCTTCTGGGAGAGCACGCAAACAAGTCTTGACAGTGAAAAAGAACATGCACCTCATTTTGAACAGCAGCACAGGAACACTTGTCACAGTGGCCAATTCCACCGCGAGAGTATGTGCTCGAAAGCGAAACCTGCCCACATTCCTCATAACATGCTTGGGGAGATCAAGGTGCAGATAGCGAGGAGGCATCAGGGGTCCACCCCATTCCGCACCCGAGTGCATGAATCAGCTTGAAAATCTAAGAGGGCCCCTGTCCCGGGGACAGGCAAACCAAGAATGATAAGTCACCAGTTTGTTGTCGCTTTCCAGAGGGTTCATGTCAGCAATGTCCCTCCACACTTTTCTCATCCTAAACCTCAGGTCAGCAGGGAAATCCGAGTAGTAACAGGGAAATCCGAGTAATGAAGGAAGACTACGCAGGCAGTGGAGCACTCCCTACATCAGTTAAGGAAAAAGAGTCACCTAGGGCCTAAGCACCGTATGACTCCTCCACCACCAAAGAAAACAAGAGAAGTCAGTGGGGATCAGGGGAATGACTAGCAGTGCCCCATTCCTGGTCTTGATGATGATTTGCAGCAAAAGTTTTCTCAAGAGCGCGTCTGGTACTAACAAGTTTATAAGCATACTGAACTGAATGAGCATCAAGCTTCACAGCAAGCTTGGTGACTTTCTGAGCATCTAGACCGAGATGAATCAGAGGCTCTAAACTATAAGGGTTGTAGATGGTGAATCTGTAGATGGTCTCAATATAAATAGTAAAGTCAAATTAGAAAAATTTTCATCACAACAACTGAAAATGATGATGACTAATTTTCAGCTAATTTTTCATCAAAAGAATATACACAAAACTCATCAACATTTTGCTTACCAATGCTTGAGTATGTTAATTTGTCTATATTTGAAAATAAAACTGGAAAAATAGATTATGTTCTAAAGCAAGATTTTTAAGATAAATATAATAAAAAATAATGAATCAAATGAACAATAAAAGACAGCATTTGATTTCAAATGTAAACCAAAATTTAGAACCTTGGTCTTGTTTCACAAGAAGCGGAGAAGGAGGCCTAAAAGGTCAGAGGCAAAGCTCTTAGGGGGTAGCATGATGGTATCATGGATTCCAGCAAGATTGGTGTCATGAAATGCTTTATAGAGAATGTTAAAACGTTTTGGAGTGAGCATGCCTATGCATTTTCACGTCACGTTTCAGATGCATGCCGCTTTTAACATGCATAAAAAAGAAAAAGAAAAAAAAAGACTACGCTAACAAGGTATCCCCTGTTTGCGTGAATTAAGGAAGAAGTTTACATCTGGTGCAAGCACCAGGTAGACTTCCACCATCAAACGAGGAAGAAGGTCATTAGTGGGGGTCGGGAGG
>LKMJ01007134.1_pt1 | contig 10537 bp, 13 predicted proteins | sample 643391 | NCBI WGS metagenome assembly LKMJ01 (sample SAMN04112250, study PRJNA286221) | soda lake metagenome | biome: soda lake; feature: Kulunda Steppe; material: water; isolation source: sample PL-Br10 brine of Picturesque Lake | place: Russia: Kulunda steppe | collected 2010-07
GCCCGACGAGGACGAGCGTTCTATTACTGTCGAACGCCAAAGATCGCGTATGCGACGGCGCGAGTTGTTGGCGGCGCTTCCACTCACTGTGACAGCTGCGGGCTGTACGGTAGGTGAAGCACCCGACGACGACGGCTTTACGTTCTCGATCCCGCCGTTCGACGACGGCGAAATCCCCGAACGGTACACGTGCGACGGTGCGGGCGAATCGCCCCCCTTCGAAGTCGATGGCGTGCCGTCCGACGTAGAATCGATCGCATTGGTCGGCGAGTGGCTCAGCGGAACCAGCCCCGGGACGATCTGGTTGCTCTGGAACGTCGCTGCCGAATCGCGTATCCAGGTTCCGAGCGGGTTGGAAGCCGACGTCGAGCTCGACGACCCGGCGAACGCACGGCAGGGGACGAACGATGAGGGTGAAATAGGCTACCGTCCGCCGTGTCACGAAACGCCCGACGACGAACAGTATCGGTTCAGCGTGCTCGCGCTCGAGACGACGCCGGCGCTTGAAGGGGGAGCGAACCGTGACGATTTCGACGATGCTGTCGAGGCGAACGTACTCGCAAGCGAAAGCGTCATCGCCACGTACGAGCGATTCTAGCGTTTCTTATTATCGTGGCCGCCTACTGTTCAAGGTATGAGTCTGAGCGTCGAACCCCCTGCACCCCCCGAACTAAATCAGATCGACCCGAACGAGTACGAGGACGCGGAGGTTCTCGGTGACACCGACTACCGGCGCGAGGAGCTGGAAGCGTTTCTCGAAGACGGAGCGTGGGCCGATGCGTTCGACGAGTGGGCAGGTCACACCGATCTCGATGACGCCGATTTCGAAATCGTCGACGAGCTAGCGATGATACAGGAGTTCGACTTCTTCTGGGACGCGTTCGCCGACCGAGTGGGATACCACGCGCCGGGCATTCCAGAGGACTGGAAGGAGCGAAACTATCACCCGAAGTTGGAGTCGTGGGAGACGGTCTCCGAGATCAACGCGTCGTTGGCCGAACTCGGTGAGACGGTGAGCCGGACGCTGAAAGAACACTACATCGACTGGGAGACGGAGTACGAAGCGCCGGACGACCTCCCGGAGTTCGACTGAGACCGACGCTCGTAATTATTTATCGCAGCCCATAGCGCGAGACCATCCCGACACACGTAAGCCCCTCGACCAACAGAAACCGATAATGAGTGAGCAGGCCGCCGAGGGTGGGTCGGTGCGCGTCGTCGGAACCGCACACGTCTCGGAGGCGAGCGTCAAGGAAGTCGAGTCGGTCATCGGTGAGGAACGGCCGGACGTGGTCGCCGTCGAACTCGATGAGGGACGGTATCGCCAGCTGAAAGGCGAAACCCCCGACGATATCGACGCGGGCGAGCTGCTGAAAGGGAACACCATCTATCAGTTCCTCGCGTACTGGATGCTCTCGTACGTCCAGGCGCGGCTGGGCGACCAGTTCGATATCGAGCCCGGTGCCGACATGATGGCGGCCATCGACACCGCCGAATCGTTCGGCATCGACGTCGCGCTCGTCGACCGTGACATTCAGGTGACGATTCAGCGCTTTTGGGCCCGGCTCTCGTTCACGGAGAAGATCAAGCTGGTCGGCAGCCTCGCGGTCGGCATCGGCGACGTTCGCGAGGTCGGTATGGGGGTCGGTCTCGGTATCGCGTTCATGATCTCGATCATCGCCGGCGCGTTCGGCGGCCCGTACGTCATTCCAGCCGGTTTCGGCCCCGGATTCCTCATGGGCGTTCTCGATACGATTATCGTCGCTCTCGGGCTCGGAATCGTCATCGGCGGGCTGATTACGCTGTTTCTGTTGAGACTCGCACCCGACGACGAGGAGCTCGAGGAGTTCGACATCGACCGGATGACCGACACGGACGTCGTGAGCGCGATGATGGAGGAGTTCCGGCGGTTCTCACCAGGTGGTGCGGAGGCGCTCATCGACGAGCGCGACGCGTACATCGCCCATCAGCTTCTCGCCCTTCGCGAGAACGGCTACCGCGTCGTCGCTGTCGTCGGAGCCGGACACAAAGCCGGTATCGAGCGCTACCTCGAATCACCGTCACAGTTGCCGTCGATGACGGAGATAACGGGTCGCCAGAAAACGCGTCGGTTCTCCGTGTACAAGCTGTTCGGCTACCTGTTTACTCTCGGCTTTCTCGCCTTTTTCGTGCTACTCGCCATCGCCACGGTGACCGGTGTCGAAGGAGCGTCCAGCGAACTACTGTTCCGGCTGTTCGCCGCCTGGTTCCTCGTCAACGGAATCCTCGCGTTCGGGCTCGCGAAGCTGGCCGGCGCGCACTGGTCGTCCGCGGGCGTCGGTGGCGGTGTCGCGTGGCTCACCTCGGTTAACCCGCTTTTAGCCCCCGGTTGGTTCGCCGGCTACGTCGAACTCAGATACCTCAGCGTCAACGTCGGCGACATCTCGACACTCAACGAGATCGTCGCAGACGAAGAAGCGCCGATCCGAGAGCTGTGGACGAAGCTGACCGACGTTCCGCTGTTTCGACTCATTATGATCGTTGCGCTGACGAACCTGGGGAGTTTCATCGGCAGCGTCGTGTTCGCAACGGTGCTGTTGCCGTACCTGTTCGCCGGCTCCGGTATCGAAGGCGCGAGCGGCGTCGCCCAGCTGATGTTGCAGGCCGCCAGAAACAGCCTCGAACTGCTCGTGGACGTGGTCGCATGAGCGCTATCGAGTTCAACGGCATCCGGTTTTATTCCGACGAGCTCAGAGACCTCGCCATCGCGTGGGTCGCTCTCGGTATCGCCTTCGCCGTGTTCATCTTCGTCGCGACCGGTCGCCCCGTGTTTCCGGAACCGGTCGCGGCGCTTGCCACCCCGCTTTTCGGTGAAGTGTTCATCCTCAGCATGCTCACCGTCGGCGTCGGCTTTCTGCTACACGAACTCGCCCACAAGGTCGTCGCCATCCGATTCGGCCAGATAGCCGCGTTCAAAGCCGACTATCCGATGTTGGCGCTGTGTATCGGTGCCGCATTCGCGGGCTTTCTGTTCGCCGCGCCAGGGGCCGTCTACCACCGCGGCCGCATTAGCGAGCGCGAAAACGGTCTCGTCTCCGTCGCCGGACCGCTGACGAACGTGGCGCTCGTCGCCCTGTTCTTGCCGCTCGTGTTCGTCGGCGGCTTCATCGGTGAGGTCGGCCAGCTCGGCGTCACGATCAACGCCGTGCTCGCGGCGTTCAACATGATTCCGTTCGGGCCGCTCGACGGGAAGAAAGTCAAAGCGTGGAACACGACCGTCTTCGCCGTGGTGTTCGGGGGAACCGTGCTGCTGGCCGTCGGTGCGTTCCTGTTCGTCGGCTTCCCGTCGTACTGATTCGAACCGCGAACTCGACTCCCGACTCTGCAGCGCGCTCCGCCGATGGAACCGCCGGTCAGTTGGGCGTTCATCGACCGATGACGTGTTTATCAATCAGCATAGACTCGAGAACGGGCGTGCTGGAGTAGTCCGTGCAAAGCATTCAGATTTTGTGACTCACTTAATCAAAAGTTTACAGTGTCGGAAAATGTCGCCACTTAATGAAGATAGGGATGCGTTATTAGGTACTATGACTGAACGCAATTTCGATGCAGTTCTCCGGATTGTAGCCGATCGACGTCGACGACAGGTGATTCAACATTTGCGGCACGAGGCTGACGGCAAAACGACGGTCGACGGCCTCGTCGATCGATTGCACGACGGTGAATCGAATGCCGATGACCGACCTACCGACCGCGAGCAGCTCGCCATCCAGTTGCACCACATCCACTTGCCAAAGTTAGCTGACCACGGCGTCGTTGCGTTCGAGCCCGAAAACGGGGGCGTCCGATACCAGCCCGACGAACGGTTCGAGACGGTACTGGACTCACTCCCCGACGAACGGTCCATAGCCAGCCCGTGAACGTTCACGACGTATCGGGGAGTTTCACTTATACCGGCCACCTGATTCTCACAACCTAATTCTCTTTACTCTACTTTCGGGGGCTCGTCTGGCAGAACGACAACAGAACCGCCACGTCGTACCGTTACCTGGTAGCCATCGAGCGAGAACGTAACTGGCGCGTCGCCAGCCGTTGAATCGATTTCCATCGAACGGATGAACGCGTCGAGGGCATCCGGATCGATCGCTCCGTACAGCGGTTCGAGTCCCGTCGGTTCACGGTCTGCTGCGATGGCGACCGTCTCGACAACCGTCGTCCTCTGGGCCACTTCTGACCAGTCGAATTCGGCTCGAACCGACGCTCGTGCGTCGGAGGTACGTTCATTGTCGTCTGGCTTTCCCGACCCAGACATCAGCGATGCCACCGGTATCCGACCGAGGCAGTTGGACGCATAGGACCGTATGAACGCCTCTCAAAGGGGTTGGTACTTCACTCATCGGCTCCGGCCGTATCGAGTCGCCAGGTGAAAATCGCTTTCAGAATCACGACCAGACTATTCGTCTCGCCCTCACCCCAGATGGCAGTCTCCGCCCGTGGATCAGATGGGTCCGCGTCCTCGCCATTGACGAGGACGCTCGCGAGGGTTTTCCGCCCGTCCACCATCATCAGCCGGCCAGCCGAGGTATCCGACCAGACCCAGAGCGATTCGAACATCGCCGCGCCGGGGATGGAATCCTGAATGCGATCTTGAACATCCCCGGAAACGCCCGCAAGCTTTACTGTAACCCCCCGATCTGCCGCCTCGCCTAACCGCTCAATCAAGTCCTCGGTGAGGAGGTTCTCGACAGTCATGTAGACGATTTCCTCCTCCGCGCTTTCGAAGAACTCCCGTACACGTTCTGTGACTGCGGCCTGTCCATCCACAGTCCAGACACCGCGCTGTTCTGATCGCCGCTCGACGGGGTCGAGTTCACTGAGGGCCGTCCGTAGCAGCTCCGTGCGAGATTGCAGTTCGTGCTCGAAGGAACGACTGGCGGTTTCGGCCGAGATAGCCCAGAACTGCTTCGGGGATGATTGCTGGACGTCCACGAGTCCGCGGCCGTGTAACTCGTCGATGGCGTCGTACACTCTGGTACGGGGTACTTCCGTCACCTGGCTCACGTCTCTTGCCGTTCCCGAGCCGAGGCTGGCGAGTGCCACGAACGTTCGGGCCGCATAGGTGCTCAGTCCGAAGTGTTCGAGCTGCTCGACGGCGGCCGTCTCTGGGCTTTCAGTGGGATCGCTACTCATTAGGTTCTGGTTCGTCTTCCCCATTCGAACCTGCCACGCGAGGTGGCAAGGTCGGCACGCTGAAGTAAGGTGGTTGGGACACAGTACTCAGTTACGTGCCAGTGGGGACGTAGGGTTACTCGAGCTTATATTTTTTGTGATTAAATGGGTTACACTCTTTTTCGCGCGCCGCTGCGGTTCAGTGTGGCTCTGACAGCTTATTTAATTTGTAGTCACTAAGAGAGTTACAACTTCATTTAACCCGTGTTTTCGAACCGACAAATCGGCTATTTAGGCTGATTACACGCCTCTTCGTATTGGTCATGGTTATATTTTCAGTGACAACCTCTATCTGTCCCGGTCACCAACGCCAATCAATTCCCGAGCGATCCGGGGAGTTGGGACACATGAATACGAACGAAAATTTGGAGGAAGCGGTTGAAGTCCTCCAACAACTCGGTTTGAAGGAGTACGAGGCGCGATGTTTCGTTGGATTGTCGCGCTTACACTCGGGGACGGCAAAGCAACTGAGCGAGATGACCGAAGTGCCCCGGACACGGGTCTACGATGCGATTCGGATGCTGGAGGCACAGGGCCTCGTCGAAATCCAGCATTCGAGCCCACAACAGTTCCGTGCGGTCTCACTCGAGATGGCGACCGAAACGCTCCGAGACCAGTACGAAGACCGCGTCGAGCGCCTCCACAGCGCGCTGGCCACGGTCGAAATCGTCGACGAGGATGACGAATCCCCCGTCCAACAGGTGTGGTCGATGACCGGCCGGGACGCGATCGAGAATCGGACGAACGGGCTCATCCGAGAGGCGGCCGACGAAATCGTCCTCGTGGTGGGTGACGTGTCGCTGTTGACCGAGGATCTCATCGACACCCTCAACCAGGTCGGCCAGGAGGTCGATCTGCTCATCGGCGCGTTGACCGAAACCCTTCAGAATCGGATTCAAACGGCCGTGCCGGACGCCACGACGTTCATTTCGGGGCTGGAGTGGCTCCACGGGGAGAACGCCACTGAGGACGATACGGCGATCGGCCGATTGCTGTTGGTCGATCGGTCGGCGCTTTTGGTGAGTTCGATTATGCCCGAAACGAAAGAGGAGCAGGCGATCTTCGGTGAGGGATTCGAGAATGGTCTCGTCGTAATCGCGCGCCGTCTCATGGCGCAGGGATTGTTGACCGTTCGTGACCCAAAGCAGTGACGTAATTGGCCGCGACTTTCGACCCAATCGTCAGCCAGGGCCGTTACCGGACGGCTCTTCGTCAGTAGATGCCCATCCAACGCTTTCGAGCGGTTCGATGGAGATATATTCGCCGTTGTCGATGGTGACACGACAGTCACTATAGATGAACGAGAGACAGCCACCCGTCCGTGGCTTATCGTTCGACCGGGACTCGAAAAGCATATCCAGCGCATCCGGATCGAGGACGTACGCAAGCGGTCGAAGCGAGCAAGGTTCTCGGCCATTCACGGCGCTCACGGCGCGCACGACGGCTGTACTCACTGATTCAGTCCGACCGATTTCATACTCCATACACTGCGTAAAGGGGTGAATCATTATACCCTCCACGATTTTCACCCGTATAATCAAAACACAGTATGGCCGACACGGATATCGTGGCCTTTCTCGGGAGAAATGTGTGTCTCCAGTACAGACCGTCGAAAGACGGTGCGGTGAAACGTGCGACGGAGTCGAGACGCAAAAGCGAAGTCCGTCGCCGAACCGTCTGTACCCATGTACGAGGGCGTCCATGCGCGACCGGACGGCAACAGCACGGTCGCGCGGTTGGCGAAAACCGCGGCCGAGTACGGATACGACGGTATCGCCGTCCGCAATCACGGCGACGCCCAGACGGAGTACGACACGGAGGCAGTAGCTGAGGCGTACGACATCGACGTTGTTTCGGGTATCGAAATCCGAACCGATGACGCCGGACAGGCTGGCGGGCTGATCGGCAACTACCGCTCGAAACGCGACGTCGTCTGCGTTCACGGCGGGGCGTTAAACCGGTTCGCGGTCGAACAGCCCAAAGTCGACGTGTTGGCACATCCGATGCGCGACGGTGATATCAACCACGTGCTCGCGAAGGCCGCCGCCGAAAACGGCGTCCATCTCGAATTCGACTTCTCGGACGTGCTTCGCGCCGACGGCGGCTCGCGCGTCCAGGCGCTTCGAAAGCTCCGCAAACTCAGAGAGCTGGTCGACGCGTACGACGTCCCGTACGTCGTGAGCGCCAACCCGGGTTCGCATCTGCAGTTGCGCGGGCCACGTGAGCTCCTCGCACTCGGAGAGACGGTGGGATTCGACCGCGAGGCTATCGAAACGGGCCTCGATGCGTGGGGAACGATAGCCGAACGGAACCGAACGCGGCGTTCCGAATCGTTCGTCGAGCCGGGCGTCCGAATCGAACCCGACGCGGAAAGCGACGTATAATAAGGGTTCGCCAACCTGCGACTGGCTTCGTTAACCGCTTTGAACCGTTCGACCCGACCGCTGAACCTAAGCGTCCGGCGGAGCAAGTGTCTTTCGTGAAACATCTGCCGAAACACATCCGACCGAGGCGGCGGTATCTCGCGGTCGGCCTCGAATCGTGGCCGGACGCGAACATCGACCGGCGACGGTTTCAGCGCGAGCTGTGGTTCGCCGCGCAGAACCTCGTCGGCGACGTCGGAAGCGCCGACCTCGACGGAACCGTGTTGGGCTTTCGGTTCGAGGACGGTGCCGGAGAAGCAGTGATTCGGGCACGCCGTGGTGAGGTCGAGTCACTCCGGTCGGTGGTGGCGACGATCGACACCATCGATGGATCTCCGGTGGGTGTGTTCGTTCGCGGCGTCAGCGGGACGGTACGAGCCTGTGAGGAAAAGTATATACGGCGCCCACGGGAACTTTCTGTCAAGAGAAACGTCGCGTTCGAAGACGCCGACCGGCCCGCTGTCATTCGGAACGACCGGGTTGACGTGCGGCTCTCCGGCGGTTTCGTAGGCGCGACCGCACTCGATATTCGGGATAACTAACAATGCAGGGTCAATCGCAGCAACAGGCGTACGACCGAGGGATTACGATTTTCTCCCCGGACGGACGGCTGTATCAGGTCGAGTACGCGCGTGAGGCGGTCAAACGAGGAACGGCATCCATCGGTATCCGGACGGCCGACGGCGTCGTTCTGGCGGTCGACAAGCGAATCCGCTCGCCGCTGATGGAACGGACGAGCGTCGAGAAGATACACAAAGCCGACAACCACATCGGCATCGCCAGTGCGGGGCACGTCGCTGACGCCCGCCAGCTCATCGACTTCGCACGCAGGCAGGCGCAGGTGAACCAACTCCGCTACGACGAACCGATCGGCGTCGAGACGCTGACCAAGGCGGTCACCGACCACATCCAACAGTACACGCAAGTCGGTGGCGCGCGTCCGTTCGGCGTCGCACTCATCATCGGTGGCATCGAGGACGGCCAGCCCCGCCTCTACGAGACGGATCCCTCGGGGACGCCGTACGAGTGGCAGGCGCTCGCTGTGGGTGCCGACCGTGGTGAGATCGAAGACTACCTCGAAGAGCACTACGACCCCGAGATGGATCTCGCGAGCGGCGTCTCGCTCGCCCTCAAAGCGCTCGCCTCGGTCAACGATGGGAGTCTCTCTCCGGAAGGAATCGGGCTGGCAACCATCGACGTCGACGACGAGCAGTTCCACGAGCTAACGGACGAGGAGACGGAGAGTTATCTGGTCGAACACGACCTGCTCGAAACCGACGAAGCCGAAGACTGAGCGCTCGACCGCGGCGCTTTCGGTCGGTTGCCGCGTTCACATCGTTGGAAACACCTTTTAGGCGTGCGTCCGCGTAGCTGGGTACATGATATCACTCGATGACGCAGTGACGGCGCGACTCGAATCGCACGGCCAACGGTTCGAGGTGCTCGTCGACCCCGATGCCGCGCTGGCGATGAAACGCGGCGAGTTCGAGGGAGAGATCGAAGACGTCATCGCCGCCGAAGACGTGTTCGAGGACGCTTCGACTGGCGACCGCCCGCCGGAAGAGTCGCTCCTCGAAGTGTTCGAGACGACTGACCCACTCGAAATCATTCCCGAAGTCATCGAGCGTGGCGAGATCCAGATTACGGCCGACCAACGCCGTGAGATGCAAGAACAAAAGAAAAGACAGCTCATCACGGTCATCGCCCGGAACGCGGTGAATCCCCAGATGGATGATGCGCCGCACCCGCCGGACCGTATCGAGCGCGCGCTCGAACAAGCCGGTTTCAAGATCGACCCGATGGAGCCGGTCGAAAATCAGGTCGACGATGCGCTCGACGCGCTCCGTCCGGTGATTCCCATTCGCTTCGATGAGATCACGATTGCGGTGCAGTTTCCGGCCGAATACGCAGGCAGTGCACAGGCACGCGTCCGCGAGTTCGGTGACCTCGAACGCGAGGAGTGGCAAGCCGACGGCTCGTGGGTCGGTGTCATCGAGTTCCCTGCAGGGTTACAAAACGAGTTTTACGACCTCGTCAACGAGCTATCGAGCGGCGAGGCCGAAACCCGTGTCATCAGGGACAAAGACGACATCGGCACGCGGTAGTTTCGTGTCAACACCCATCACGATTGCCGGCTTTTTAAATACCGTGACGCCGTACGACTCCCTACGTGACCGCGACCAACGGAACTGCAGTCGTCGTCAAACGCGTCGATTCGGGTGAGCCGGATACGACCGAGATTCGAGATCTCGCAGCGGCGGCCGGATACGCCGTCGCCGGCGAGGTAACCCAGAGCCGACCCGAAGACCCATCGCTGTGTCTCGGCGAGGGGAAGGTTCGAGAGCTCGCGATGCTCGTCACCGAGACCGGGGCGACGACCGTCGTCTTCGACAACAGACTCGGCCCATATCAGACGTTCAATCTGGGCAACGAACTCCCTGACGGCGTCGAAGTCGTCGACCGGTTCCGACTGATTTTGGAGATCTTCGGGCAGCGCGCCCAGACGAAGAAAGCGCAGCTACAGGTCGAGCTAGCCGAGCTCCGATACGAGCTGCCGCGAGCCGAAGCGAAAGCATCGCTCGCGAAACGCGACGAGCGCCCCGGATTCATGGGTCTCGGTGAGTACGACGAGTCTCGCGAACGGGATATCAAAGCGCAGATAAGCCGAATCAGCGACGCGCTCGAACGCATCGAACAGACCGAACAGCACCGACGCGAGCAGCGCCGCGAGTCGGGGTTCGACCTCGTCGCTCTCGCGGGCTACACGAACGCCGGGAAGTCGACGCTGCTGCGCCGGCTCGCCGAAGACCTCGACATCGACGAGAACGAGGGGCTGCACCCCGACCTCGAAGCGACCGCCGAGTCCGAAGACCGACTGTTCACGACCCTCGGAACGACCACGCGGC
>LKMJ01007135.1_pt1 | contig 10536 bp, 5 predicted proteins | sample 643391 | NCBI WGS metagenome assembly LKMJ01 (sample SAMN04112250, study PRJNA286221) | soda lake metagenome | biome: soda lake; feature: Kulunda Steppe; material: water; isolation source: sample PL-Br10 brine of Picturesque Lake | place: Russia: Kulunda steppe | collected 2010-07
CATGAAGGACGTCTCCACCTGATTTTCGACGAATACGAGCTCAAGCCATATTTTGCGATTGACTCGATACGGAAAGATCACGACAGCTGGAAAACTGAAGGAAAGCCCACAGCTACCATTGAGTTTAACGGCACCACTTGGGCACTTTGCTACGATTACGACCAAGGCGGTCTCGATCCCCGTAACCACAAGGATTACCACCTCGAATCAGCACCTGAGTTCAAATTCTACCTCGTTGCGCAAGACGGCCTGTACGACGGTGAAAGAGCTGACAAGAGCGATAGGACTCGCGGTGGCACGATTACCGTCCGACCTCGGTGGCCTAACCTGACCAGCAATGGTAAGAAAGTGAGGGGTGTGCCGAATCTCGGAAAACCCTATATTGACTGCGAGATGCAGGTCTCGAATATCCCACACGACCGATACGATGAATTACTACGCTGTATCATGGGTGCTTTCAATATAAATGACAAATACTTCAGGGACCCTCACGAAATGAGTAACTGGATTGACGCTGCCGTCTACGTGCGTCCAGCGCGGGAAAAAAGCGGACCAGTCTACGCTGCCGACGGTCCAATTGCTCGGATCCACCAGCTTGTTGAAGGGGATCGCGAGGGCTACCGGATGCATAAAGAGGATCACCGGAAGCTTCCTGGCTACTACGTGTCGACTCACGTCTCTGACCGCCGAGCTAACGAACTGATCAGAGGCCACGAACTCGGGAAAGAAATTAAGCACTATTACCCGAGAGACCCCAGTGCTTTCGACCCGGATCACCCGCTGTGGAACCCAAAAGTCGAAGTATCTTATCAAACCTCAATCACTGAGCAGACCGTCTATTGGCACGAGACCGAAGACATGATTCGGGAACTCGAAGAGATGCTCCTCAATACCATGGATTGGGCCGAAATGTCGATCCGCGGCGGATCGCCCTACGTGAAAGATGAGTACTTTACTGCCGCCGATGGTGATCGACGAACGCGAAAGCTTGTCGACTGTCCGCTCCCCGAGATCGAGGATAGTCAGAAGCAGGCAGTTATGGCTCTCTGGGGATCGGCCAAACAGAGTGACAAAGACATAATCACTACGCTGCTCACAGACGGCGGGGAGATGAGCCCCCAAGATGCCGCTGAAAAAACAGGGTACACTTACCGAACTGTTCGGGAATGCCTCAAACGCTGTGAGTCCGTCATTCGACACAGCTACGGTAAGATGCAAATCGAAAGCAAACACCAGCGAGATCTTTTATTGAAGCGTGTTCGTGCCGCCGAGGAGGGCTTTCGAGAAACTATCGAGGACGCCGTACTCACTGCTGCCGAGGTCGCTAACCAAAGTTCTCAGTCTCGGTGGGGACGTATTCGGCGACGATACAACATCAGCGTCAATAAGAATCCTAATCAAGAAGCTACACGCAAGGTTGTTGAGATTGGCTATCAGCCGAGCAGTCGACGCGAGGTAGAGGAGGTAATCCAGACTGTCCGGAACGCCTACCGATCAACTACCGGAGATAGCACAACAGGGATTACTGCAGAGATCCAGATGCCGAACGGAATTACTCAGGTTTTCGAGAACCTCTATTGTAAAACGAAGGCACCCCGAGCTGGTTCGGAGACCACTAAGAAATTTCGTGAGAAAATTGAAGATGTGAGCGATGAGGAATGGGAAGAATGGTTCAATAATCCGACCTAACAGCCGACTGTTGAGATACATCTCTTTCTTTTTCTTTTATTTCACTGACTAAATCTTTTATTAATGTCTATTTAGTACCACTCCGCTTGTTTATCATGTGTGTATTTAAATATAATGATTATTAAACAATATAACAACCAGAAATCGCGTTTCCGGTTTCTCGTTAGCGGGTGTGCCTAAGGGCACTTGGTCAAAATACCCAGCCTCCGTTTTCGTCGCTCAGCGCACAAAATCTCCATGATTGGTTCCGTCTCGTTTTCGTGGTACACTGCTGCTAGGCGTATGGATTTATAACTCGGAGTTGCCGAAATTTACACTCTACCGGACTGCACCGGCAGATTTCTGCTGTCCCAAAGTATTTACTGCTAGTACGATCCATTTGGTAGTGCGAGGATCAAGACCATGTCAACTGCAAGAGAACCCGATCTCTCCGACGAACAAGAGCGCATCCTAAGTCTCTTAGATGATGAAGCTCTTCGCATTGAAGACATTTCTCAGCAAGCAGAAATGGACTTCGAAAAAGTACAAAAAATCGTTCAGTACCTCTGGGATCAGAATCTCGTTGTCTCGGGACCTGACTTCGAGTTCGAAGCCGACCGTGGATTACCGCCAAATCTACGATAATCTATTTTTAACGTAAATAAATGACAGGAAATCTCAGTTACGATCAGCGTATAGAACGTCAACAGTCTCTCTCCCAAGGGCACTTCCGTAGTCCGGCGCGACGCGACCGGGACCGAATTCGATACACTCGCTACTTTCGTAGACTATCAGGCGTCACCCAAGTCGCCCACTCTGACGAAGATCAGTTGTACCACAACCGATTGACTCATTCGATGAAGGTAGCACAGGTCGCGAGTGCGCTCGCCAAGATATTCCTCATCAGAGAAGATATAGATCCAGAGTATTCGACCGGTAACCGTATTGGAAAGACGAGCTACCCAGATGACGATTCATTAGCTACCTCTCTTGACCCATACGTGGTTGAGGCCGCAGCTCATGCACATGATTTGGGACACCCACCTTTCGGACATCGTGGTGAAGTAGTGCTCGATAGATTAGTTGAGGAAGCTAGCGATGGATCAGCTGGCTTCGAAGGGAATGCACAGTCGTTCCGAATCATCACCACCCTCAGCTCGCGAAACTCGGACTCGGGATGCAATTTAACTCGGGCTACATTGAATGCGACTCTGAAGTACCCATGGGACAGGGATAACCCGGAAGCTAAAGACGATGACGGTGAACCAGACAAATGGGGGTACTACACAGATCCAGGAACGAGTGACGAGAATGCATTTAGATGGGCCAGAAAACCACTCAACGGTCGAAATAAAAAGAAAGTTCTCGAGGCTCAAATCATGGATTGGGCGGACGATGTCACATACGCCGTCCACGACCTGCAAGACTTCTTTCGTAGTGGACTGATTCCGCTTGACGAACTATTTCGCGAAGCTATCGGGAAGGTCGGATCGGAAAACACTCGCTTAGACGAATTCGCGCTTTCAACCGATGAGGAATTGGGAGACTTCGAACAGTACCTCGACGCAAAAACAGACGTAGATACATCTTCATTCAACGTAGCCAAGTTCTTTAGAGATATTATGCAGCTTTTCAACGGAGATCCCAAATCATTGCTCACTCCATTCAGTAACACTGATGAGGAGCAGCGTGATTTGAAGCTATTCACCTCGATGTTAGTTGGGCGGTATTTAGAGGCAAAACGAGCAAATAACCCGAAGCACGTTCGATTAGAAAAGAACGGCCGATATTATGACTTGAAAATTACACCGAAGTTTCAGGATCAAGTAGAGACGCTCAAAATGCTCACGAGGTACTATGTTATTTCGAATCCGGTCCTGATGCAGCAGCAAGAAGGCCAAGAAGAGATTTTAGAGAATCTATTCACGAAGTTGATGGTCGAAGCGGAAGATGCCGAAGGTAAGACCTTCCCTGCCTCCGCCATCCCATCTCCGTACAGCGAACGTGTTAATCGATCTAGTACAACCGATACCCCACTATATCGGATCGTTGCTGATTTGATAGCCTCCTTAACAGAGAAACAAGCAATTTCTCTACACAAGAGGATGCATGGATGGGCACCAGGAAGTATCCAAAAGAACTTGATCGGATAAGATAGTAGAAGTATGTTGGGTTGGCTGAAGTAATCGATACCGACAGTAGCCTTGTGAAAAACAGAGGATCGCACTTTGTTGCTCTTGCGTCGACCTTTTCCCTCCCGTTATATGTCTATACTTTGATAAATTAAGCAAACACCGTTCCATCAGGTGTGAGTTCAGCGTCGATGCCATAGACGCGAGGAACGGAATCGGGTACGCTGAGTTAACTAGTTACACGCTTCTATTCCCCGCTTTTTACAGACCAAGTCAGAAATGATCTAGTCGGTATTGCCGTTGTTCCTCTGCGCATTTGAATAGTGAACTCGGCGGCTTTTTCTAAATCCTAGCTATTTAATAAAGTTGATATAGTATATTTATCAACCTTTAGTAGACTATGTGATCACTCTTTTTTTAAGATAGTTCTTAACAACAAGTCCAACCTGTTTTGCTAATTTTGGGGGGACAGCGTTTCCTACTTGACTATACTGCGGCACTGTGTTCTGCCGTCGTTTTCCACCGGTTGTTCGAGGCCCTTTAAATTCAAACCAGTCTGGGAACGATTGTAACCGGGCAAGTTCACGCACAGTAGGAGTTCTTGGATGCTCGTAATGAACAAAATCATCCGGAAGTGTTGTTATTGTGGGTACTGGTTTTTCTGGATCCCACCTCTGGAGCGAGTGCTTCTTAGTCTGATAATCAGGAGGAAGATCATCCCCAGACTCACCATGATTTAATTGTTCAAATCGCTCACGGACTCGGCTTGTATGGTTCGTAGATTTATGATTGGATAGTTTAGAATGTGATCCTTCTCGCATTTGCTTTTGATATTGGGTTAAGGCAGTGAGTTTATATTTTCTTGACTCATCTCCATAGCGAAGAAAAGAAAGATCACCAATTGCATCCTCTGCCGATATCCATGATTGGCTAGCAGACTGTGGACGGTCATTAGGGGCAGCTGATGGATCGTAGTGAGTCGGTTCAGGGGGAACTAATTGGTCCTGCTTTGTGGCAAGAAAGAATACTCTCTCTCGTTGTTGTGGTACCCCATAATCTGCCGCATTAAGAATTGGCGGTTCTTCCGGAATATTGTAACCCTCTTGCCGGAACGCATTAACGATTAAGTCTCTATATTGCCCATTACGCATTGACAAGATACCTGTCACATTTTCCATTACTACTATATCTGGATCAATTTCGGATACAATATTGATATAGTTCGCAACTAGTGAGTTCTTTGGGTTGTTCGGATCCATTTTCCCCGCTACCGAGAACCCCTTGCATGGTGGTCCACCAATTACAACATCAATTTCACTGGGAGATATATCTGCTCTTTCTACTAGTTCTTTTGCAGAATATTCGGTTATATCTACTTCTACTGTTCTCACCCCCTCGATATTGTGCGAGTATGTCGTAAGTGCTGCACCACTTCTGTCGATCCCAGCAGCGATATTAAAACCGGCATCACGAAATCCAAGTGAGAATCCACCTGCTCCAGCAAATAGATCAATACAGGTTGGCGACTGCGTCATTCTGTGAAACACAACAAATCCTCCAGGTATAATTGTTTCGGCATGATCCCCTGTTTGTTGCTGTATTTAGCTCGAGTACGCACCTAAATTTATTATATAAGACAGTTTCTACACGTGACATAATTTAAGAAATTGATTATTTTAGGACATATTTAGAATACTATTAATGGTATACAATTTCACAAAATATTACGTATCTTATAAATGTTTATCACGGGAAATCTATTTTTGCGGTATCATCATAAGTTTTAATTTCGGCTTTATCAGCCAAGTATTCTCGGAAAAATCCTTGCGCCTGTTGATCTTGAAATTGTAAATTGAACGGGTCTGTCAAGACTTCCTTGTCGTCTCCTTTTTCAAGTTCAGTGTCAATTTCGATTGCTTCTGCAATACGGCGTATATCTGCGACAAGGTCCATGACTGTGACTTTGTCTTTACCTTCTGCCAAACGGAGTCCCCGCCCTAATTGTTGAAGGAATATTCTGCGGCTATGAGTTACCCGTAAGAAAACGATGATATCTACTTCGGGGACGTCGACTCCCTCATTCAGCATATTCACCGCGGTAATTATCTCAAGACCTCCACGGCGGAATGAGCGGAGACGTCGCTGCGCTTCTCGATCTCGTAGACCGCTATGTAACGCTCTAGCCCCGAAATCACGCTCACGGAATGCAGTTGCCATTCTCTTGGCATGGTCAATGGAAGCACAATACACGATTGCTCGACCGGTTTCGCTTTCTTCCCAAACACTTTCGAACGCTTCGATAATCTCCTCATCACGTTCCTCAATGAAGAGATTTTTATTGAGGTCTGTAATCGTGTAATCTTTGTCTGAGATCTCATGGATACGGTCCCACTCAATGTTGTCACAATAAAGCCGGTAATCAACATCAGTGAGATATCCTTTCCGCAGGGCTTCCACAACATCGATAGTGAGCGACTCAAGCACTGGACCAAACAATTCTTCCATTGATCGCTCATCTTCTCGCCACGGAGTCGCGGTCAGGCCAAGTAAAAAGTCAGGGTCTGTTTTATTAATAACGCGACGATAAGAGGTTGCTGGCGCATGATGAGCCTCATCCACAACCACGATATCGTATTCCCGGCCCTGTGACTGGTCAAATCGGTCTGGGTTATCCAGTGACTGAAATGTGCCTATATCTATGCCAGTATCGTAGGCCGGCGATTCATTACCATACCAAAGGTGTGTGCTAACCTCTTTCGGGAGATGGTTCCAGAGCGATTCCTCGAACTGCCGGATGAGTGGTTTTTGATCAGCCAGCACAAGAATACGGAGTCCGGGATTTCCATCAAGTATGTTCCCAAGTACCCGTCCAGCAACGAAAGTCTTCCCGAGGCCAGTGGCGAGAGAGAGCAATGCTCGGTCAGCCCCATCGTGATAGAGTTGTAGCAATTTATTAATCGGTGCTTCTTGATACTCACGAGGTTCAAATGCACCAACGTTCGGCCAACGAGGCTGCTGTTTATACATCTCCAGCAGATCTGCACCCTCAAGCTTACTAATATTGTAACCCTCCTGCTCAAGCGTGTCGCAATACGACAACGCAGAGTTGGACAACCGAGTATTCGTTACACATACACCCTCATCAATATCATAAAATTCCATCGCTCGCTTGACATCTCGGACTATCTTTTTTCCGGCTGTGTACTCTAAGTTTGATTTGAATTTCACCTGTGCGACAACGTCTCTTTTGTCGCTTGACGCAATAACATCTGCTCCATGATCACCTGGGCCGCCAACGATCGCAACATGTGGCCACCCGGTGTGAGCAAAGAGCCGTCCAACTGTACGTTCAAAGGCCCTCCAAGACCCATTCTCTATTCGTGGCTCCGACAAGAACCCGTGAGGGGTAGTCATCAGTCGATTTGAGGTGTCCTTGTGTCAAGGAGTCTTATACTCGCTGCTGCTCGCTCCACCTTTGTCTGCCGGTCTGAATCTAATCCCTCGACCTCTATATCGAGACCCTCATCAGCGAGTAGTTGTGCGTCTCGGAGATATCCAATGTATTCGTCTACAGCTTCCTGTTTTAGATCTTGGGATGGTAGACTCGCATACTCTCTGTCCCACACCTGACTATCGAAGAACTGCTCAGGGTTGGATCTAAAGTACCGAACTAGCTCACGATGAGGTGCGTACTGGAGATATATTGTCGTATCGAATAGATCTTCGAGTTCGCCAGACGCATCATCGTCTGCGAGATATCTTCGAGTTGTTTCGTCCCTAACCTCATCAGGAACAATATATGAGTCCAGTTTGAATTGGAGGTCTCCAATAGTTTGCTTGATCCGTTGGAGCACCTCTATCGCCTGTTTTGCAAAGTCACCCGGAGATTGATTCTCCTCTCGGCAGTATTTTGATATTAGCGCGGCGTAAATCCTGCTTTGAGTCCAGCCTTCAGGTTGGTCAAGCCGATTGAGCAGCGTGCTTGCAACTTCCATTAGAACGGAGTGGATCGGTGTATGTCCAAATCCTTGGTATAGGTCATGCTCCGGATCATAGGTAATCTTCCGGCTGGCCATGCCAATAGCTTCAATCCTAGCGGGTTCACCATTCAGATCGCCTTTGGTTACTTTGTAAGCCATAACTTCGATATCTGGCTCGTCAAGCTCGTTTAGTCCATACTGGCCAGAGACTTCATCGTCCACATCTGTCTCAAAATCGGAAACAACTGTTTCTGTATCCTTACTATTGTTATCGCTTTCTTCATCTCCTCGCGAGGTCAAATTTTCCTCTCCCGAGTCGCCATCGTCTTCGGTATCACCAGTGGGTTCGTCTCTACCTTGATCAGGGTCAATATCAAATCCACCGAGACCTCCATCATTTTCAGAGTTATCTGTATCCTTCTCCTCAGTCCCATCCTCATCTTCGGAGTCATCAGAGAATGGATTCCCTGAGCTTCGCTTCGCGATTTCAGCTCGCTCAACTGCTTCCCACCACTTGCTGTCGTCTTGATATTCCGGTTCTCCCTCCCAAAACCTCTTTGCCCATCGCGCTGGCTCCGCATTAATTGCTTTAACAGAACCATCATCCTGAACCTCCCCAGGAAGGAGTTGACTTTTTCCAGCTTCCTTTGCTCTCCTATACCCTTTGAATAATTTCCCGAGGGGCGACCGATTGGGCTCATGTCCTTGTTTTCGGGCATAGGTGGGTCGGAAAGATGTCTCCCCGCGGATTTCCTCACGTACTTTCTGCCACCGTTTATTACCTTTACGGAAACCGTCTTTAACGTTTGTGACAGGAACAAAGTCGAGGTGTAGTTCTCCGACGATACGACCTCCCCAGTGCTTAGCATCAATCGGATACTCTTTTTCCATCTCTCCTGTATCTGGATTCTCCCATTTAAATAACGACTTGTCGAGTTCCTCAATTACTCTCCCGTTACGGATTAGATCAATCCCATAGTGACTCTGATCCAAGTAACGTTGAATTCCGACCCATCCCCACACCCGCTGTTCCCTATGCACGACATCTCCGCCGTTTTCGCAAGTCGGGCATAGCCAGTCTTTGTCCCCTGTTTCGTCTTGTTGAAGCAATCGTTCTTCCCACCAAGACCAGCACTCTTTGCAATAGTAACCCTCGCCAACTTTTTTATCGAGATCTATGACTGCCGGGAATTCTTCACCACTGACCTCAACACTTCGCTCATCTGACCAGATACAATGCGGTCGAGGTTTGATATGGTCGCCATTGAATACTATTTCGACATTGTTGTTTTCGAGAACCGACGTGTACATACTGCCAAGTCCGGATTCTAGCTTTTGTTTCCGACGGAGCGTACGCGCGAATTCCTCGAGGTGACCGATGACAATTTTTGTTCCGTGTTCATCCGACTGCATTTTCTCCTCAAATTCAACATTGACATCGTAGCTATTGTTTTCCACTAGCTCACGAAGATCAATTGTGGCAACAGCCCAATAATCATCACCTGCACGGGTAGTTTTAACAGTTGTACGATTTCCAAGTCTAGCGGTAGCAATGTTGAAACCAACGCCAAACAGCCCCATATTACCCATGGGGTCTTTTCCAGAGTAGCCTGCCTTGAGATTATCTTCGAGTTCGTCGGGAGACATACCCGGTCCATTATCCCAGACGACCACTTCTGCATTCTCGTAGTCGGTGTCGAATTCGTGAATGGTTGGTGTTTCAATCTCAATACGGAGGGGATCACCACCGGTATCTTCCGGTGTTTGTCCAGGGGTACCGTCAATGCCCTCATCAAGGGCATTATCGATGAACTCGGCAAAACAACGTTTTGGAGGTAAATCAACTTCTCCCAGCATCTGAAGGATACGGGGCGTGGGTGTAATATCAATAGTAATATCGTTTTGAATTTCCATGCACAGATGTTACCATCAGGTATTAATAAAGGTTGGATGTTGAACAGCATCCAATACAAATATCCAGTTGTCTTCGCACGGCATCATCATTCACGAATATTAGAAGATGCTGGGCAAACGATTTGAAAAGAACTCTTTGTACGAGATCACATCCTCTTTTTCAGAGTGCCTCTTTTGTTTGACCGATTCAAATACGACAAGAGTAAATCCTTTTTTAGTAATTTCTTCTACCTTCTGGTCTGTCACATCGCTCCTTGATGACGGTGTGAATATACTGTTACCGGACCCTGTCATAAGATACTGAGGTGTGTCTGTACCATCTATGTTATCGTCTGAAAGCGATTGTCGAAATCGATCTCGCAGCGTGGTGAGGTAAGAAATATAAACATATCTTGATTCACTTTCATTTTCGGAATATAGTTCATAGAAATGTCCACTTCCAGACCTATTTGTTGATTTAATAATATATCCTGCCATTTCTAGCAGGTTTTCAATATGACTACGAAGTGAACTCCCAGCCCGTTTACGTCGCGACTGCTGGGCCGAGACACTTATTGCATCCATTGCAGGATACAGCAAGGGAAGGATTTGTGCAAAAGCTTCCTCGAAATCCGTTTCTGTCTCATAAATTTCCTCTAATTCTGTGAATAGCCTCTGTAAGCTTGGATACTCTGTGAATTGTTCATTTTCGGAATTTCCAGAGCTAAATGAGTGTATCGAAGTTTGTCCCGTATCGTACTTTTCTTTGAGGAATACGACTAGTGCTTCCCTGTAAACACGCTGTTCACGCTGGTTGTAAATTTCTCGCTCCAACTCTAATAACTGTTGTAGCACTTGGTCAG
>LKMJ01007136.1_pt1 | contig 10536 bp, 4 predicted proteins | sample 643391 | NCBI WGS metagenome assembly LKMJ01 (sample SAMN04112250, study PRJNA286221) | soda lake metagenome | biome: soda lake; feature: Kulunda Steppe; material: water; isolation source: sample PL-Br10 brine of Picturesque Lake | place: Russia: Kulunda steppe | collected 2010-07
TGATACAGAAATACCTACGTTAATAGCTGGACGTAAACCAGAGTTAAATAAACTAGAAGATAAGAAGATTTGACCATCAGTAATTGAAATAACGTTTGTTGGAATATAAGCTGATACGTCACCTTCTAATGTTTCAACAATAGGTAATGCTGTCATACTACCTTCACCTAATGCTGTACTTAATTTAGCAGCACGTTCTAGTAGACGAGAGTGGATATAGAAAACGTCCCCTGGGTACGCTTCACGACCTGGTGGACGACGTAATAATAAAGACATTTCACGGTACGCAGCTGCTTGTTTTGATAAATCATCATAAACAACTAAAGTAGGTCGACCTGTGTACATAAAGTATTCCGCTAAAGTAGCACCAGTATAAGGTGCTAAGAATTGTAAAGTAGCTGGTTCGTTAGCTGTTGACATTACAATAATAGTATAGTCTAAAGCACCACGCTCTTTTAAAGTAGTTACTACTTGAGCAACTGTTGAAGCTTTTTGTCCAACTGCTACATAAACACAAATAACACCTTTACCCTTTTGGTTTAAAATAGTATCAATACCAATTGCTGTTTTACCTGTTTGACGGTCACCAATAATAAGCTCTCGTTGCTTAGTCGATCACAGAGTTCTCGACTAGGGACTTTCTCTTTAACAATACATTAGAAACTATATTTAAACCATGACTTACAAAATTTTGCCCATAATTTAAATTCCAAACTGTCTGATGGCTTTAAATGGTACTTTAATTCCTTATATTTAAAATATATAAATACTAAACGCATACGGTGCATTTTTGTCGTTTTTAAAGGAAATTTTTTTAGATATTCATACAATAATTGAAAATCATTATAAGATGATAATGTCCAAATATATTTATCATTTGGACAACGATTCTCTATATTAGCTTTTTCCTTATAAATTACTCCCATTTGGTATGATTCTTGGACTAACATTAAATTTTTTAAATATCTACTTACGATTGCCAAACGTAATTGATTTGCTCCTTTTGAGTTTATTAATCGCAAGCATTTTCCTTCCACACCGCTTACTTGAGAATCCTCTTTAGTCGATTGTGATATATTAATCGCTAAACTCCCATCCGAATCTATTAAACCTGCAAGATAATAATTATCTTTTGATAATAATGAAGATCGATTTTTCGATTTTTTGCTTAATAGTTCGCAGGCTCTCTCAAACTGTTGTACACGTGCTTCATTATAAAGCTTACCATTTAGACGATCAATAATATTTTTTATTACTTCCGTCGCTTTGACTCTATAGCGTACACTTCTTGAATTGCTCCGCTTCATAATAGAACCTGCTTTTAGTTTGTTTTTTATGTCGTAAACTGCACGTGCATCCACAATGTGGACAGTTAGCTCAAAACTGATGCTTTTTTCTTTTTTATTAATATAAAAACAACCGTCACCATCCGTAAGACCGGCGAGCCATTGATTCCATTTTTCTTCTGCTGATGTGCTAGGCCCGTCAGGGTTTAACACGTTGGTATTTTGCTTTTGATTTGTCATAAATTTTTAATTATATATATAATTTTTTTTTTTTCATTCGTTTTTTTCTTTATTTATATTAGTAACAAATAATTTATATTAGTAACAAATACATCTCGAATTTTAAAAAAAAGTAGCATTAGTGAAGAAAAATTCCGGGAGGATACTATAATTTCGGTAAGGGTAATATAATTTCCTTAAGGGGCCCTTATAAATATAAAATTTTTTTAGAAAAAAATTTTATTTAGGCCGAAAAATTCCACACAGAAAATTTTTAAATATAAAAAATTTCTTACATGTAAAAATTTTCATTGTACGTATCATTTTTGTTGTCTATATGTTACGTAAATTAAACAGTTTAAAATTATATATATCTTTTTTTCTATTTTTTATAAAGGAATTAAGACTAAGACATGTTGGAATAAGATTAAAAGACCAAAAAATTTTTTTTTTTTCTTTCGTTTCTAATGTTTGTTAGGAAACATAAAGTCTCTGAAGATCCTACTCACCTTAGGTAATTAAAAAATAAAAAAAAAAATTTTTATATATTTCTTTATACGTACGTAAAAAATTGCGGGAGGTAATAAAATTAGCGGGGGAAATTTTATAATTTTTTTTTCTTTGTAGTTTATCTTTTATTTACTTTAGTCTCTATACTTCTAAGGTTTTGGTTTCTTGCTGATTGCCCTATAAAAAGTCGATTTTTACATCAAAAGGGATCCTTAAATTCGAGGACCACTTACTCTTGTGTACGACTTTTATTTGATTTTTGTTCTTTCGGGTTCCCAGCATATAGTTTCCTGCGTTCAATAATACATAAACTTATTCGAGTTGTATTATTGAAAGGGCCAAACTTGACCACGGCCTACTGGAATCATTGAATCTACAGAAACTAAACCTGTTTGTAAGGGTTCGTAAACTGAACGACGTGCTACAATACCTGGTGCCATTGATTCAATTGAACGTGAGTCAGTTGTATTGATTGGTCCTTTACCATCTACCGGTTGTGCTAACGCGTTTACTACACGGCCTAAATAGTCTTCACCAACTGGAATTTCAGCAATACGACCTGTACAACGTACACGGCTACCTTCTGTAATTTTTAAGCCATCACCTAATAATACACCACCTACGTTATTAGCTTCTAAGTTTAAAGCGATACCTAAAGTACCATCTTCAAATTCTAATAATTCACCAGACATTACTCGCTCTAATCCATAGATACGAGCAATACCATCACCTACTTGGAAAACAATACCAAAGTCCACCATTTTTACTTCTGGTGTATATTCTTCAATTAAATCTTTGATTAGATTACTTAATTCTTCAGGTGTGCGCATTGCCATAAGTTTTTGTTTTTCTTTTTATTAAGAGATATGATAAAAACAAACAGGATAAAACTTTAGAATAGTATTCGTGCGCAGTAATAAATTCTCCTTACAAAAAAGGAGCCCCGTTTTACGACGGAGTATCGACTAAAAAAGGAAAAGTACGCGCTTTTTCCGGCCGCGGGCCAACCTAAGTCTATCTCTTCAGTTATGTGATACCCGTCAGGGAGATACGGAATTTTAAAGTAATATTTATATTGGCACGTAACTAGAGTTCTATCCTTTTTGTTGTATTTTTAATAACCTTTCGAAAATTTTTTTAGATGTCCTCTGCGTTTTTCTTTAGAAAAACGCGGGGATTAAAAAAAAAATGACGAGAATTCTTATCTATGGAGTTTCTCAACATGTACAAGCAAGTCAGCGGGAGCTCGCTCATTAAAAAAGTTTTAGTATTAACTTGTCGAAGTTTTTTCTTTCCTTATAAATTTTAAACTTAAAATTCTTATAACGGAAAAAAATTTGCTATATTACAGTTGAGTTATTGAAAATAATATTGAATTGTAACATGTTATGTTTTTATTAAAAACTACACAGTTTATAAAAAATGTTACATAGTTTCTTAACTATCTAATTAAACTCAGAATTTTATTTCTAAGGTTATTATTCATTCCCTTATTTCAGAATTTTTCATTTCAATTAACTATACTTTAATCTTTGTATTAAATTTAAGTTTTAATAATTAAAAAATTTTATAATTTCTAATTTATTTTCTTAAATAGAAAATCTACTTATACTCGTATTTGTCTGCAATGTGGATACTCTTTTGTAATATATAAATAAACTTATATATATATGAAAACTTTCAGAGACCGCATATTTTTCTCTTTTTTGAGAAAAAGAGAAAGTTCCTTACACTGTAAGTTTAACCAATAGTTAATTATCCGTGTTATCCTATAGTTATTTATAAGATGTAAGCTTATTTTGAAAAATACGTAAAACTTAGAAAATTTTTATATATAAAAATTTTCTTTTATGGAATAAAATTTTTATATATAAAAATTTTTTTATAATATTTTTTTTCTAAAAAAATTTTCTTTGTTATGTTTGAAAAATTCATTAAGTTTTTAATGTTTTTAACATTTTTTCATTCTTGTACTTGTGACTAACGAATCGTTGGCAACAAGTATAAAAAAATATAAGACTATGACTATAAGTTTTTCTTACGAAAAGCATATAATTTACAAAAATTAGGGGGAAATTTTCTGCATAGGGGCCGCGTATTTTCTTTGTTCTGTTAAATTTATATAACTAATAAATTATTTTGTTAAATAGTCTACGCGTTATTATTAATACTAAAGGGAATAAAATTTATAAAATTGCCACCGGGGCCCTTAGGTAAATATTTACGATTGTAAATTTTATAAATATTTACCTAAGGGTCCCGGTACGTAATTTCCCTAAATTTTTCCAGGAAAGAAAAAACTATTTTAAAATAAGGAATAAAAATTCCCCGTCGGCAATGTAATTTCCGAAATAAAATTATAAAAATATATATTTTAACACCCTATAATTATAATTTTTATATAGGTCAGACCGAAAAACGAAAAAAAATGGATTAATAAAGACTCAAAAATTAAGTTTATTCGTTAAAAAACGTATTACAAAGAATGGGGGGAGACGGTATAGTCTTCTCATCGTTTATATTTATATTTTTATAAACGATGGTATCTTTTAAGAATACTAAAATAAGGTTGTGATAAATTAAAATTTTTTACTGCGTTTCTTTAAATAAACGCAGAGAGTAATTAAACGTAATAAAAAAATGTATTTTTTTATTACGTTTAATTTATTATATATAAATTATATATAAATTAATCTAGCATAAAGGAAAAAAAAAAAATTTTTTTTTTTTCCTTTATTTAATTTTCTTTTGTTGTTATTGTTAATAGTAACAATAACAATTATTACTTTCCTGTATTTTAATATTTTTACTTTTTAGTATGAATCGAATAATCGATAAATTCTTTGCATCTCACGCCCTGTAGGACTCGAACCCACGACATCAGGTTTTGGAGACCTGCGTTCTACCGACTGAACTAAGGACGTTAGTTTCAATTTCTCATATTTGATACGTCTCAGATCAAATAGATTATTAGAAATTTTCCGTAACTTTTTTTTATAGGATAGAGTTTTGTAAACAAAGATCCATATATATATATATATATATATATATAATAATTTGTTGGAATTGTCAATTTACATTCTTACATTGCAAGTTTATATATCAAATTTAAGACGAACTTCTTTAAGAATATCTATTATTATACAATAATAATAGATTTATATATAAATCTATTTAATATTTTTTTAGTTAAATCGAAAATTAACTAAAAAAATATTAAGTAAAAAAAATAAAAATAAAAATTTTATTTTCTAAAGACTAAACTTATCTAAAAATTATAGATATCTAATAATTTTTGGGAACGGTAAATGTAAGTTTATTTTCAAAATGAAACTAAGCCCCCATCCTTTTACGATTTCGACGGATGTATCCAGGTTTTATCTAATTATCTTTGTCTTTAGATTTTCCTGGAAACCTAACAAAGAAAATTTTTATAAATAAAAATTTTGTAAGGTTGGATGGTCTTGGTTTGTACCAATTATAGAAAATTTTTATATATAAAAATTTTCTAAGGTTGGGGTCGGATTTGTACTTGTAACCGTATGTATTTATGATCTTCTTCACGGTCATTCTGTGTTTTGTAGTGGAAATAAAATTTTTTTAGAAAAAAAATTTTATAAATAAAATTTTTTTTTTTTTAAAAAAATTTTATAAGCCCTAGAAAATTTTTTTCAATGAAAAAAATTTTCTCTGACGGGCTTTAGAAAATTTATAAAATTTTCACATGTGAAAATTTTATTCCCTTCCGAAAATTTTCTTTCCACGTCAATAAAATTTTTTTCTAAAGAAAAAAATTTTATAGCTAGCGTTTTTAAACAAGAGTAATACATGATGTATATCCATCTGTTTAATCGGCTGGGGTAGGATATAGTTCTAATATAGTAATTGGCGAAGCCAATCATGAATTGGTTGTATTTTTTTATGATTTCTAGATCCGTAAGAACGGTTAAGAAACCTACCTCTCTAGAACGTTTTTTCTTGTCGAGGTAGCCTTTTTATAGGAATCTGGATTATAGTCTTTTAGTATCTGGGTGGATTTGTAGGGATCTATATCGTTGTGTCGTGCCCTTAGAAAATTTTTTAGATGAAAAAATTTAAAATATTTTTTTATAAAAAAATATTTTTTTCTTTACTTGTTTTTATAAGATGGGCATTTGTTGGGAAGTAGATTTCAAAGCCTAGGAATTGGACTTGAGATTTTTGGAGGTTTGTTACACAAGTCTTTTATAGACTCAGGGTCAGTTTCATATTGTCCTTAAGAAAATCTGCCACTACTAGTTTTATCCGGTCGGTGATTTCCGAGTCGCCTTAGAAAATTTATATATATATATATATATATACAAATTTTCTTTAGTTGTTTAGGATGTATGTTTTATAGGATTTTCTCCAATTAAATAGAGTTGCACGGTCTCTCTCGAAGTCTTATGTTTCCAGAACTTTATTGATTTTGTTTGTTTTTTCTTCTAGGGCAGTTTAGTTTGGTCTGATGTTTTTTTAAGTATCGTGATTTTTTGCAGTTTTCGTATAACGGTTCTGGGCGTATATTCGAGATGTCTTATAATCTATCCAACTGAACTTGTATTCTTCTAACCGTGGAACGATTTCTTTCGTAATAGGCGGATAATTGCTTTGGTTGGGGTGTTGGGGAGATGATTTGTGTTAATTTCTTTTGAACGAACTTATCTAGTTGGTGCATGTATATGTTGAAAAGTAGGGGGCTGACAATTCCTCCTTGCGGGATTCCTAATCCTAATAAGGTGTCTTCGTAGACTCCTTTCTCCATGATACCTGCCTCAAGGGCGGTTCTGATTAATTTTAGGAATTTCTTGTCTTTTATAGTTTTGGTTATGTTATACATCAGGATATTGGGATTTACGTCGTTGTATGCCCCTTTAATGTCTCCTTCCACTACGTGGTAGGTTCCTTGAGCTAATCGAATGATTTTCTCAATGGCCATGTAAGGATCTTTCTTTGGACGGAAGCCGTAATTGGTGTTTTCCTTTTCGAAGATCGGTTCATATTTACATTCTAGGACTATTCTCATTGCCGCTTGGACAACTTTGTCTTCGAAGTCTGGGAGACCTATTGGGCGTTTTTCCGATTTTCCGGGTTTTTCAACATTTATTCGTCTCACGGGATTCCATGAGTAGGTGCCTGATTTTAATCTCTGGGAAAGTTCGTAGAGTCTTTCGGTAGAGAAGTCATTGGCATTTTCGGGGTTTGAACCTGGGGTCATTGCACCTTAGAAAAATTTTATTAATAAAAATTTAAAATATTTTTTTTTATATTTTTTTATTTAGAAAATTTTTCTAAATAAAAATTTTCTTTTGTTGTTTTTTATTTGTGCAAATCCTATTCTCAAAATATCCGGGTCTGCTATAATGTTCATGACATTATCTACTGGAGTGATGGGTGAATCGCTATTCACTTGTGAAGTGACGCGACTGTTTATGCGCGAAAGGACAGTTAGGGAACTGTGTTTCGGCAATGTTTGGGCTTGTGAAATTAAATCTTAAATCAGTGACTGATTTAAGATTTTTGAAGGAGTACCATTTTACTTTCGGGATTTGGTCCCAAAGAAAATTTTTAGATATAAAAATTTTCTAAAGAAAATTTTTAGATATAAAAATTTTCTAATGTTGAATCTGGGAATTTTTTTTTCTTTTGTTGTTCATAGGTTTTGTATTCATATTTTCTTTAAGTAATTATTATTATTAGGGGGTTAAAACCGAAGGCTACATGGTGGCCTCGGAAAACATCCCTCATTTGCGGTCATTTCTAATCTGACATTGAACGACGTAAATGTTTTGCCCTACTTTTCGGGACCATATATGTCCTCTTTGTCGACATTGGCTACCGTTTCTGTCCTGGTATGAACGCTTTACACCTTCGGACTTAAAAGGTTCTTCCGGCATGCCCCCCTTATCAAAAGGGAAGTTTAGCCGGCATAGGTGTTTTCACGTCAGTCATTTTCTAATGTTGTGCTGTAGGGAGCCCGATACCTCATAAGTCTGCCTTACATGGGGCACGCTTTCGTAGAAAACCCTTACGAAGCGGTGTGTGGTTAAGGTGGGTGAGTCCCCCAGACAAGGCGGGTTAGGATATCCATCTTCAACCCTAAGTATTTGTATTCCTGATAAGGCGGTTGTGTTCAATATTTCTGGCCATAGGAATGGTTGCAGCACTAGTCACCTCGCCTGAATAGAATCAGGCTTTTATAACATGCTATTGTTACCTAGTCGTTTCGACGTTTCTTTTTGGGAGTGTATTCGCATTTTTGTGTATCTCTTTGTGGTTTAGTCAGATATGGTATCTGGATTAAGATAGCCCCTGGCTGTGGGATTTTAACCCCATGACTGCGTTATTCACCTGGCACGAAAACCTATTCCCAATAAAATGTTTATACGTAAAAGAAAAACAATTTTTTTAGGGGCCCAAAAAAGTTTTTACTCGCTATTTTTATCGCTTTTTTTTCTAATAATTAAAACGAAACTTAGTTTTTAGCGGAAGACGGGACTCGAACCCGCAACATACAGCTTGGAAGGCTGTCACTCTACCAATTGAGATACATCCGCATATTCGTAAAAATTTAATTAATTAATTAATTAAAATTTTTAATTAATTCTTTTAGATACTATCTAGTATATACTTTTTTTTTTATCTACAAAACCTAAAAAGTATTCGTATAACTAGTACGTTTATATTAAAGGAGATTAAGTCTAATTAAATATTTTTGGACACACCTAAGAAAATTTTTTCATAAAAAATTTTCTTTCCTATTTAAACTGAATAAAAATAAGTTAGTTTTCCTTAATTTTTCTCTCAATCTCTTAGGTTTTGCGAGACCCTATTATCAGGCTAAATACCCTCTAATTTTCATGCAAAGAAAAACTTAAAAAATTAAAGTAAAAGAAAAAAAATTTTTTAAGAAAAAATTAAAAAAAAATTATTTGGAATTTTTTAATTTTAAATTTTTTCGCTTTTGTTCATATTAATTTTATTCCAATTTTAGTTTGAAGCACTAAAAAAAAAGAGTTTTCTTTTTATATTTATATTAAATAGTGTGATTGAAAAAGCACGAATAATTTATTCGTGACGTGTATTTGACGCCCTTTTGAACAAAAAAAGGTCAAGGGCCCCGATTCTAGGTTTCCTCATAGAAGTAACTCTACTAAGCGGAATTTTTGCTATCGTTTTTTTTGCCTAGGCCGTGCGGAGCTTCTCACACGTTTTTTAAATAGAAAAGTTACACATTAAACTAGAGTTTAATGTGTAACTTTTCTATTTAAAAAATATTAATAATACAAGTATTATTAATATTTTTATACGTTTTTTAACGTCTGAAAATATATTAAATTATCTAAAACTAACTGCAGCTTGCCATACAAAAGCTAATAAAATAAATAATACTGGAATAATAGGTAAAACATCAACAATTGGTGCAAAAGGAGCATAAGCTTCAGGAAGTTTTGCCATAACCATTACTAAATTCGCCATAATTTTCCTTCTATCTATATAAATGTATCTTTTTTTTAAGTATGTTTGATTTACTTATTTAAACCATCAATTACGAATTGTATAAATAAACAATAACAGATAAAGTTTATCTATCTGTTTATTTAATAAACAAACACTACTTTTAAATGCTCACCTTAGAGCAATTTTCTTTTTCAATCTATACTTATAATCTATTTATACTTACTTTATAAGTAATTATAAGTTTACTTTAGATATATACTTATATCTGTTTAGATAATAATAGTTAAAATTGAATTTAACTATGCTTTACTGCTTGATTCAGTATAGTAAAAGTTCTCAAAAAAAAATTTTTTAATTTTCTAAAGGGAATATTCTAATAAAAACATAATAAATGCAATTTAATTATAAAATCTTTTTTATCGAACTAATATATATTATTAAATTATTATATAATAATTTTTCTCTAAAAACAAAAAAATAAAATTTCCCGTTACTGTGTATTAATTTTTAAATACACGAATTCAACGACTCACTAAATTCACGTTATTTTAGTTAATTATTTACTTAAAAGTCAATAATTAAGTATTGCGTTATTAGGCGGCACCCGGATTCGAACTGGGGAATAAAGGATTTGCAATCCTCTGCCTTACCACTTGGCTACACCGCCTTTAAATATTATTTTGTTAAAATATTTTCTAATTATAATATATATATTATATATGGAAAAACTAGTAATAATCCTGTCTAATAAAAACATAACATATATATATATTATGTATATACCCTTGTTAAAAAGAAACACAAAAGTTTTGCTTAGTATCCTTTACGAGGTTTAAAAACATTGCTGATATTTATTAGGAGCCCATAAAATTTTTTTTTTTTTAGCGAGTGTCCGTAGCCTGTCAGGGTTTAGAAAATTTTTTTTTAGAAAAAAAAATTTTCTTTCCACGTCAATAAAATTTTTTTCTAAAGAAAAAAATTTTATAGCCCAACTAAGAAATTTTGTTTTGTTGATTCTAAAAAAAGGAAAAGATAGAATAAA
>LKMJ01007139.1_pt1 | contig 10532 bp, 10 predicted proteins | sample 643391 | NCBI WGS metagenome assembly LKMJ01 (sample SAMN04112250, study PRJNA286221) | soda lake metagenome | biome: soda lake; feature: Kulunda Steppe; material: water; isolation source: sample PL-Br10 brine of Picturesque Lake | place: Russia: Kulunda steppe | collected 2010-07
AGCGCGCATCTGCAGTGGCTGCTGTTGCTGCTGCTGTGGAGCAGGCTCAGCCTCCCCTGGAGGCTGCGTTTCAAGAGGGGAGGGGGGGTGGATAGCAGCTGCAGTGGGGGTGGAAGTGGAGTGCGGCTGCTGCTGCTGCTGCTGCTGCAAATGGGCTGCTCGCGCATCCTTTCGCCCAGGTTGGGCATGACATCGAGGACGGGGAGGGTCAGCAGCTGCAGAGGTTTTTGGAGGGGGTAGCGCGCATCTGCAGTGGCTGCTGTTGCTGCTGCTGTGGAGCAGGCTCAGCCTCCCCTGGAGGCTGCGTTTCAAGAGGGGAGGGGGGTGGATAGCAGCTGCAGTGGGGATGGAAGTGGGGTGCGGCTGCTGCTGCTGCTGCTGCTGCTGCCGCAGATGGAAATTGATATTGCATGTTTTCTTTGGAGTCACTAGTATGGCGTCAGGGCGAGATGTGAATCTGTCTCTTCGATTGTGGTTTATAGCAAAAATCCAAGCCGGAGGAACTCTGGATTCTGCTGTCACAGGTATTTGGAGACTTTGCATACGATGCTTGTCAGCACTGCCCACATCTGTGGATACAAGACAGGATCATAGGGAACCTTTACTTATGGCTTTTGTTATAAGTCTGCCTTCGATATTGTGGCATTCGATCACCATGTTTCTAATGATGGGCAGGTACAGCTTTGTAACCTAACCTAACCTAATGATGGGATGCTGGCACACTGAGAGGATGTGAAGTGCACTGTCTTGGCAGGAGCAGATGGGGCAGCTAAGGCTGTGGACTGCTTGAAACGGACAGCAGTTAAATTCTGGTAGTAGGTGTAGTACCTGGTATCAGTTTGTGCGTTGTCTAGTTTGTGGACCTTATGCATGTGTGCTTGTAGCGCGTCGCGTTTGTTGGGGAGGTAGCGCGTATGGGGTTAGTAAGGTTGGGATTGATTGCCGTTGTCAATAATAGGGCATTGTGTGTTTGGATCATCCGTGGAGGTTGCAAGCCAAATAATGTTGTGAGAAGGGTTACCTTCATTTTAACACCCTAAGTCGCGTAAAGGATGCCATAGCGTGGCATACCTTCAGCGCCTAGGTGTGATGCGACCCGTGGGACAGAAAGTGCTGAGGGACCTGGCTCCTCTCGCACCAAAGCCTGTCAGTGTCTCTGCTAGGGTCTGCCTCTATTATTCAATATAATACAGAACTTCCTAGCCTGCACGCTGCCCAAGGGAAATCCCCCTCTCAGCCCAACCACCTAAGTGGTTGGATAGGTTACGTCTAAATTGTTACATTCATGCCCTGCCATTCTTATACCAGTGTCAGCAGCTTCAGGATATTTGGCCACATGCATTGCTATCTGATCAGCGCGCCCATTACCAATAATGCCGGTGTGGTCTTTTACTTTCTGGAATTTGATGGAGAGTGCCGCAGTGTTGCGGTTTGCTTTGATGATAGTCTCTAAGAGGTTGTGGTGGATGTGGTGGGTGTGTAATAATGGGTACCTAATCTGTTTTCTAATTTGTCTCATTTTCACTGTCGGTAGCAATCAGAAAGTAGTCATAAGTAACGGCTGCAGCAATGCCTGCAAGCTCAGCCCAATGGACAGTATTAGTAATATTGGCGCCATAATGGACAGCTCAGCCCAATGGACAGTATTAGTAATATTGGCGCCATTGGGATTCACATGATGAATTCTGTTGGTGTCAGGTATGTAGACGCCTGCTCCAATGATCTGCTGGTGATCATGACGGATGCAGCTCCCATCTGTGTAGGCTATCTTCTTCCAGTCTGCTACTTTTAACGGTTTAATGGCTCGAGCTGTTTGTTGATTGTTGGATTTTAGTGTAATCTAGGCCCAGTTTACTTAACAGCACAGTACCAAGGCCTGGAAAAGGCTTAGCAGGGGCAACTGACCTCAGCGAAAGGAAGCTCTACGGCTCAGCCAACACAATTACCCACAGTCAAGGCCCAACAAATGGTCCAAGGCCCTCAATTGCCTTCAATGTGGTTGAAGCATTATTATCATAATCATCATCATCGCATGGGAATGTGCTGCACTTTATAAATGAGAAAATTACAAGATGTTGCACTGATGTGAGCGCATGGGCAGACCATTGCGGCTGTAGGTGGCCCACAATTTCGGCCATGGATAAAGCTTGCCATCGTGGGGACTACTGCTTGCCATTGGCCATTTGGTCATACATGCCCCCCGCCATCCGCTCAGCGCCTGCACCCGTCTCTGCTGTCCGCCTGCAAGGCCAAGAATACATCTAGACTTCATTTAGAACCAGCGTCAGTGCATGAGTGAAGCATGGTTTTGGTTATTGAGCTGCCCTGCCGAGCAGCTCAAAGAGAATGACTTGGCCAAGCATAAGTGGTCCCAGTACAAGGAGAAACTCTGAAAGGTAGGCTTGGGTTATGCACTCAATCTTTAAAGTGTGCGGCAAATGTGACACTGAAAAAAGGTGCGCGCTTTATGCATAAACAACTCATGTTAAGTTTTGACTGCCTTCCTGGCCCGGATCTCTGTGCTAAGCCTTGCCCCCTCCCACCCTCTGCTCCTCAAGTGTCTCTGCTGCATTTTGGCAGGTGCACACGCCAGGCCCATGCTGAGCTGCATGCAGCTCACACTTGTCTTGATTGCGGTAACAAGCCACCAGTTTCACTGTAGATGCTCACCCCTTACGCCACACAATTTTCACCGTTGATGCTCACCCGATTTTTAAATTTTCATTGTAGACCCCTTACAACAGCAGTTTCACTGTTGCCATGATGCTCGCCCCTTCAGACATGCTGTATTTCTTCCTTGGGCACCTGTTGAGCTGCATTGAGGCTACTGCTGCCTTCCTCATTGCTGTGCACCCATGGCCAACTCAATCAGCACAACCAGGGCAAACGTTTGACCCGCTCAATCTGCTCCCTGATGCAGGAAGCACAACCTTCAAATACATGCTTGAAGTGGAAAGTGCAGCATGTGCCACAAGGTTGTGCACAACCGCCTCTCTTCCCCTCAACTCAACTTACTTGGCATAAAAGCTATAAATCAACATTTCTGAATGTATGCATGGACGTGGTACAAGATTTAAGGGGACTGACAGGGTTCGCTTTTGTGGGACCCTTCCAGCTTCCCCTCTTCTTCTTATTGCTTCTTAGATAACTTCCTGTAAATCACAATTATCACATACCTTATCACTTCTTGTCATTCATCTAAAAACAAGCCGCACTATTGGAAGAAAGAATTTTCCATTTCATGCACGCTTTAATTCAGGAAAGCCTATACATGACCCTACGCCCTCTGCAATATGAACTTGGCAAGATTGAATTCCCCTTGAAAAGCCATTAAGCATCATCATCTGGCATGCTAGTAGATTAAATTGAGTATCGACCCAGCTGAGAATGCAGAGGTTCATTTTAGGTGGGACTTTCTCAGCCTTATGTGTCGTAGGTGAAAGTAAGCGCGGAGCATGCAATGCGTATCACATACACATGCCTGCTCAGCTATACAGCAACCTATGTGTAGCACTCTTAATCGGCGGTGGATACGTGCAAGGGAGGCTCAGCTCATAACTCACACTCTGATAACATCTGCAACTGGGTGGATGAAGATCTTGCCATCCCCGATCTCGCCCGTGTAGCAAGCAGTGGAGATAAGGCGCACAACTTGGTCAACCTGCAGGAAGGATTAGCACATGCTTGGCCTTTGCACCTTTGCTGGTCCGCCTTCAGGCTCATGCTTCAGAATGAGTAGCTTGCTTATTCCAGTAGACCCTGCACCTAATCAGCGCCTAGATTGCCGTTCATGCACTGCGCAAACCAGGTTGCCTGCAGACACATGGTCTACAATGTGGTTGTGCTGTTTCCCAATTTATCTTGAAACGGCACATTACAGGGTTTCAAATAGTACAGCCTGCTGATGGATCATGTGTTGTAAAGCTGTTCTTCATATGCACTCCTAAAGACCTTGCACTTATCCGGCACCAGCAGGTGTTTGTCGAACTCAAACTCTCTGACGACGATCTGCAGCAGAACTGATGAGGAGCAGCAGCCGCAGCAACAGCAGCAGCAACAGCAGCAGCCACAAAAATGACTGCCAGAACCTGTTGGGATTGCATTTTCCTTCCTTTGCCTATATGGCTGTAACATTAAGTGGAGAAGCACAAGCATGCGCCAACATATGACACTTCCAGACACGTGCACGAAGGAGCATGTGTGGTTTGGTTGGACAAGCATGTGTGGTTTGGTTGGACATTTGAACCTTGTTATCCCTTTAAACCCTACTCAAGGCAGAGAGATGGCGAGAGTCCTCATGAACTCCGGTCTGAGCCTGGTTCGGTCCGCGTGTGGGGAGCAGGATGGTGAGCTTCCTCACAGCTGCTGCACACGTTGGCTTCACTCTCTTCCTTGGCCCACAGGCCATGGGGCCAAACTGACCTGCTTGTAGGAAAAGCTTCACTGATGCTTGTGCTACAACAACAGCCCAGGCCCTGCTCCATCCTCCCCTCTACTTCCCTCTTGCCAGGGGTGAGCCCTTGAACACCGGAGGCGCCCGACTTTTGATTTGAACCAGCAGCAGCCCTCTCCTTGGCAACATTTTCCCAAGACTCCAGAGAAACAAAAGGACAGCTCAGGGCAGAACAAAGAAGCCAAGTGACAGGGGGCACATCTAAAAAGGGAGGGCCAGCGTGATTGCCCGTATGCCACATGAGAGCTCACAAGAGCCAGGTGCGACCATGCGCTCCCTAGCACTCCCAGCACTCGCGCGCTCTAGCTTGCGCACCTGCTCCCGCGCACACACAACATCCACAGTCGCTTTGTCCACCAAGTCCGTGAGCGCAAACTCTGTTCCGGCGTAGCGTTCACGGTTCCCTGCACCGCAGGCAGGCAGGTTGGGCAGGGGTCCATGTCGTTGCGTGCAGACTCTGTGCGAGACTCTGTGAGCGGATCCCTGCATGTTCCCTGCATGTGCCCTGCGTGTGCCCTGCATGTGCCCTGCATGTTGGCAGTGCTGCAGGCAGGCACAGGGTGTTCGGCCGGTAGGGGTTGGGGCCATGCCTCTCTCATTCAGGCACGGGGTGTTAAGCTGGCAGGGGTGGGGACCCGCTTATGCCTCCCACACACGCACACAATTACACAGTTGCATGGCGTGCAAGGCATGCGAGGCAGCACACTTGTGACATCTACATGCAAGCCTGCTCCCTGTGCCAATGCTGCATGCGCACCTCCTTGCATCCCAACGCCCTTGACCAACGCTGTTGTCATCCCACGCACGCCTTCATTGCTCAGCTGCTCAACCACAAATGGCAGCCTCCATGGCCGGATGACCGCCTGTTGCCACAGCAGGAATATCACTCTGGTTCACTGCCTGAGGGGCATGCTTGTTTGCTGCAGGAGGCAGCATGCTTTTTCTGTCCCGTGCTGCTCAAGGTGTGAGATTATAGTCATTGCCTGGACTGATCCCTCGGCGTGGGCTTTACTTGGACATACGTGTTCAGACAATTGCTTGCATCTGGTTCTATACACAGGCCCTACACTGGTTGTATGCGGTTCTACAGCGCCAATCCTGGCATGGGAACGGTGGTCAAGGCTTGAATCAGGGTGACTATCAAGTGCGGGAGGTTGCGCAATTAATTGTGTGGATCATGCTGAGCATGCTGCCGAGTCTCACGTCCACCATACTTCTCTAGAGTAAGATGTCATGTACAATCTAGCGCGTTTGTACAAAGCAACACAGATTCCTCTGTGAATGCAAAGCGCATCATGCAGGCACCCAAGCCCACTTGCCTCCACTCTGAAGAAGTGGCACTGAGGGAACGCTGACAAGTCACAGGTTATGGCTTCCAGCTCCTCATACGTGGCTCTCTGGAGTGCCCGAGTCACTAAGGAACCCTTGCTCCCCTCACGCGCGAGGGACTGCTGCTCACACCTGCGTGTTTGGCCCACGTTTGAGACTTTTTCTGGGTTGCTAGAGCTGTCTGACGAGGCTGGTGAGGAATTGGGGCGCATCAGCAGCAGCATGGGTCCAAGGCATGTGACCTCACCTGGGCAGGTGCAAGACCTTTCGAGCTGCAATGCAGGGTAAGGGTAAATTTGAACCACGGGTGGAGCGGCAAGGCGGAGGCGCTGATGCTCGCTTGAGCAAACTGCATACTTGCATACTGTCTAAATACACTGATGAAAATGATCTTAGATGATAAAATTTTAATAAATAGGTTGAAGCAATAGAGTAGCCATGCTCAACATCTTACGTGACCTAAAGATACAAGTCGCCACTCGGCAAACATGCCTACCACACCAATACCTGCACACATGCTTTAATATTCTCAACCCGGACCTTTATGAGGGAGATCGGACCGACAGGATGGTGGGTACAGATCGATTAATCCAGATCACATTTTTGTGCCTGCTCTCCGTCAGTCCGCTGACACACAGAGGCACATCATGCACGTGCAGCCTTATCCCTCACCTGCTACTTCCCTCACAAAGGTAAGGCAACTTGCACTTTGAAAGTGCTTGGTGTCCGTTTTCAGTGGTGCGAGCCTGAGCTGTGCAATGTAGCTCCTGCACAGCTGTACACTGCAGTGCATGTGCATTTCAACTTCCCGTCTCTGCTGTTCATTTCCCAGGAAGTGAGCACTGAGACTGATGACTCACACTTGCCCAAGGTGAGGCATGAGAATGCGTTTGAAAAAAGGAAACAGCTTTGAACCGAAAAAACACATGTTGCATTACGCGGAGCACGTGCTCCGGTGCACCGCGCTAAGGGCTGCTTATAATATTAAGGTCTGCTTTTAACATAACTTAAGCATGGGCAAACTGTGCCGCCTTGGACACTCGTTTTGCCTACACCAACGACCTCCTACAAGCTCTTGCAAAGCTGCATTTGGCTTTTGTTCGTATGCGTTGCCAAATCTCTACTTGCGGCATTCTTGTATGCACTGCACATTGTGCAGGGCACATTCCCAATCCAAGGCGACCCTTCTGCGCAAACTACTGCGCACCCTGATCAACACGGTGGGGCCCCCCTGTCTGGAAGAGGCTCTTCTTTCAAGCAATCGCTGCGATTTCAATGGCATGCTTAGATTGTGGTCCAATGTTAACGTGACACACCATCCATTGATAAACAGACTTTGAAGAAGCCAAAAAGAACAACAGCCATGGGCCGTACAAGCTGAGGCGGGAAGATGCTGCCAGCACAGGTACCTGGGCTTTGCTCCTGCAGCACAGATGCTAGGTGTCATGCCTATATACGTATTACGTGCATGAGGGGATGCATTTCATGATCATTATGATAGTGTATTGCTACAGACTAGTAGTAACAATTACCAGCAGCTTGCACTGCTAATTAAATTTTTTTGTTCATTGGGTGCAGGAAGCAGCAAGATATCAGTAGAAGAAACAAAGAGCCATTTGCAAGAGAAGCAACGCAGCAATGGCAAGGAAGACTAGGGGCAAGGCTATAAGAAGGCTGTTGTTGCCGCTCACTGGGGGTACCCAATGGTGGGGACCATGGAAGTTTGTTTCGCATCCACACCTTTTATTATGGAACATGATCAGCAAATAGAATTGCTGCACCGCATAAACATCTTACATCCGATGTATACATCTTACATCCGAGTCGTACATGATGTATGATCATGATGCCAGCATACACTGGCTTTCTTGACATATTTTGAGGCTGCAAACCTCCAACTTCACTTAGTTTTGTGAACAAATCATCCGAATTTATAACGGCCAACTACTTCTCGGGGAGACTTGATGTTCATCGCCATTCTAAATCAGAGTTAGATTCAACTACTGGGAGCATTCAATGAAGTTCACCACGTCCAGCTACCTGCCACAGCCTGTATGTGAGCCTCCAATTCAGATCAACTGATCTCTAAATCCCAACTAAATCAAGTTCAAGAGTATTGCTTGGTTCCCTCCAGAATGCTTATTTCTCAAAGAAAAGAAAAGAAAAACTACCTAGGCTCATTTCCCAATTGAATCATGCTTAAATCTAAGTGAGGACCAATTGATCTCAGATGGTTATTCACCGTTCGATTCAACTAAGATCATTGGACCACAACTTTCCTGCAAAAAGTACAGGACAGGAATACTTGACAGATAGATAGGATGGCTTACCAAGTAGGCGCCAGTTTGGATGTTTTTGTTCAATCTTTGTAGCATTTCTGTTACAGTCACAGAAGGTAACCATTTTGGAAGTCTTTGTTCAATCTTTGTAGCATTTCTGTGACAGTCACAGAAGGGCTTTAAATGAGCCGGAGCTTCTTGCCAGGCTAGGCAATTAGTAAAGAGTCTTTAGCAAAGACTGAAACCTACATTGCCGTTGCAGACGCAATCCCATCTATAAAAAAGCAAGCTATAATTAAAACCATCCATGGATTCAACAAATCATCTGCGATAAACAGTAAATGAATATACATCTTAGCAGTGCAAGTAACTTTATTTGTGCACCACTGGCAGACAGTCCTTGAAACCAAGAGCCAACCAGTACCCAAGGCTCTACTCTCACTGGAAGTTCCATGCTCACCAAGACTACCAAGAGGAACTCCTCAATTGCATTTGTTCACTCTCTGGCACTGTCCAATCATACTTTTTGTCATTCAAGGCAGCAACCCACGTGCATGCTACTCTGTCAGGTACCTGCGCACTGAGCCGTTATACATGCATATGCTTCCCTGCTTGAGAGACTTTTCCCCCCTGCCGCCATTAATACACACACACACTGGTACGCAAGTACCTGACAAAACTTGGGTGCTTGCTTGGCATGTGCCCCACTGAACCTACGCCGAAAGCCCAAAGGTGTGTCATTACAACGCAAGTACCTGACAAAACGTGGGTGCTAGTTTCCCATATTATCTACTGCCGAAAGCCCAAAGGTGTGTCATTACGGCGCTTCTTGTTTACCCCCACTCTGTTTGCTCCACTCTTGTCGATATTGCTGGCCCCTGATGCAGTGGACGGGCCGTCACGTTTAAGGCTGCCCGGCCTCCCTGCACAGGGCAGCACGTACGGGGACAGCATGCCATCGTCGACCAGGGAGGTTGGCAACCCCCAAGGACACCGTACTTACAGTATCCTACAACAATCTGTCCAAAAGCAAAGCCTCCCGAGTGTGTGCATACAGGTACAAAAGGATCTCAACGCTTGCACAGAGGCACACGCAGGTGGTTGTGCGCTCATGCACACGCACACACACACACCTTTGTCCACTGCCAGTGGCGCCACCCCTGCCTTGCCCTTGCCTTGGCTGCTGACCTTGTCCCCCCTCCTTGTGCCGTCGCTGCCGGCCAACAGGCTGCCGCCCTGCCTGTGTGGCTGTGCCTGAGCAGGGGGCATTGGTAGTTGCTGCTGCTGCAGCTGCAGCTGCTGCTGCCGCATCACGTGGCTGGTCGTGTTGCCGGCGTTTGAGAGAGGAGGAGGCTGGCAGGCCGGCTGCGCAGGCATCGATGCGCGCTTGCTGTACCTGACACTCGGCTCCGACTGGCCCTGCATATGACGCATGGTCAAAGTCACGCAAGCGTGATCCAACATGCAAGCGTGATCCAACATGGAAGCATGATTAGACATGTATGGCATGCAAACTGGTTTGCATACACACACACACCTAAGCACGGGCCCTTGCATGTGTGTGTGCATGCGTATTTTTTGTATGTATGTGTGCACTTCTTGGCGCACATACCTTATCATTTTGCTAGTCAGCAAAAATCAGCAAATTTGGCCCGTACATGCCTAACCATTTATACGTTGTTGTTGAAACACCCTTTCCCGCAACCCTGAGCGGATGCTTACGAGGAAGACTCAGGTGGGATGTTCAAATGGAAGACTGGTGGGAGGCAAAATTCAAATTGTATGCGTAAACTAATCCAGACTGCACTTATACACCCGCACGTAGCTGCACACTCACCCGCACACACACACACACACACACACACACACACACACAACTTGGGCACGCAGCAAAGCATGTGCACAGCACTGCTCAGTACCTGGCACGAGCAGCCCCTCTTGGCTGCTTTGAAACACCTTTCCAGTGTTTGCCTTTAAAAGCGCTGAAACGCATGCACACGCATGCAGGCATGCGCACATGCATGGGTGCACATGGTAGAGTGCACGCAGGCATGGTTGGCACCAAGGAACACGCACGCACGTGCAAGCAGAACACGTCCATGGACGGCAGCGGCGCGCGGGAGAAATACGGGTGGTGCAGGGCTTCTGCAGCGGTGATGCGCGCGCGTGGGTCAAACTCCAGCATGCGCGCCAGCAGCTGGAAAGCTTCCGGGGGTGGCCTACAGGCCTCAGGGATGGTGCCTGCACATGTATCACGCATGTGGGAACCACTGGCATCCACCAGAATCACCATAGGGAAGAGAGAACCACCGGCACCCACCAGAATCTCCATAGGGAAGAGGGAGCCACCAGCACCCACCAGAATCTCCACAAGGAAGAAGAAAGCACCAGCATTTGCTTGCGGCCGGTTAAACCTTTGTGTGTGTGTGTGTGTGTGTGTGTGTGTGTGTGTGTGTGTGTGTGTGTGTGAG
>LKMJ01007140.1_pt1 | contig 10532 bp, 11 predicted proteins | sample 643391 | NCBI WGS metagenome assembly LKMJ01 (sample SAMN04112250, study PRJNA286221) | soda lake metagenome | biome: soda lake; feature: Kulunda Steppe; material: water; isolation source: sample PL-Br10 brine of Picturesque Lake | place: Russia: Kulunda steppe | collected 2010-07
AGTGCGACGGCGACGACGGGAACGAGCAACTCGAGGGGCGTCAACAGATCGACCATCGTGGGGACGTAGCCGCCGTGAATACCGCCGCCACTCCAGGCGAGACCCAGGACGACGAGTGACATCACGACCAGCAAGAGCACGTAGCTCGGACGAAACAGGACCGTCGTGACTTCACGGGTGAAGACGGTCCTGACGAGCGTGGCCGAGTCGGGGGGCTCGCGGGCCTTCGCAGGAGTTTCACTGCTGGCTGTCTCTCCGCTCATGCTGTCTCACCCTGTACCCGGACGGTACCGGCGTCGGCAGCAATCGAGGACTCGAAGGCAGCAAGCAACGAAGGAGCGTCGGCGGCATCACACAGCGCGGCCGGCGACCCGTCGTGAACGATATCACCCTCGTCGAACAGGACGACGCGGTCGGCGGTTCGCTCGACGAGCGCGAGGTCGTGTGAACTCAGCAGGACGGCAGTACCCGAATCAGCCAGGCGCTCGGCCACGTCGAAGATGTGGACGCGCATCGAGGGGTCGAGGCCGCTGGCTGGCTCGTCGAGGACGATCACCGGCGGGTCGCCGATCATCGCCTGGGCGATGCCGACGAGTCGGGTCATGCCACCCGAAAGCGCATCGACATCGCGCTCGGCCGCGTCGGTCAATCCCACGCGATCGAGATGTGCCATCGCGTGTGCCTCGGGTGCGCCCACGAGCGTCGCGTAAAACGCGAGGGTATCGCGGACGGTCTGTCCCGGCCGGAAGGCGGGTCGCTGTGGGAGGTAGCCGATGGAACGGACACGCTCGGGCCCACGGTAGGCGACGTCCCCCGCGGTCGGCTCGTCGAGGCCGGCCAGCGTCCGTATCAGGGTCGTCTTCCCGGAGCCGTTCGGCCCGATCAGCGCCGTCACCGTGCCGCTGTAGAGATCGAGCGAGACGCCGTCGATAATCGAGACGTTCCCGTAGTCTCGTTCTACGTCCGTCGCTTCGAGCAGTACGTCGTTTGAGTCTGTCGTCTCAGTCATCAATCATCACCCGTCAAATCGTCCGCAGTCGCGTTGGCTCGACAGTCAGGGTCGAGCGGGTAGCCGTGGCGGTCGAACCACGCCGCGTGTTTCGGTTCACAGCGTGGTGCGTGGTCGACGACTTCACCGGCACGCAGCCCCGAAACGGCCTCTTCGAACCGGGCGAGCGCGTCGATTGCCGGGGCCTGTGCGAGCGTCGGGGAGCCGTCGACCTGGTGGAGGACGCGATCGAGGCTATCTGTCGCCGTGTACGGACGGTCGAGGACTGCCCCCTCGGGCGTGCCGACCGCACCCTCCCAGTAGTTACCGCTGCCGTCGTCCGTCCAGACCCGGAGCGGCCCGATGCTCCTGACGTGGCGGTCGTTGGCCACGAAGTCGTTGCCGACGACGCGGTTCGTCGGCAGAATCGCCCGCACGTCGACGCCGACGTCGTTGTCGGCGAAGACGTTCGCCTCGACGAGAGTCGAGACGGCGTCGGTGTTGAGACCGACATCGTTGTCGACCAGGACGTTTTCGGCGACGTAGGAGTCCGTTCCGCCCACGTCGAGCGCGGTCGGCGTCTGGCGAATGTCGTTGCCGACCAGCGCGTTGCGCTCGGGCCCCGTCATGACGAAGATACCTTCGCTTTCCTGGTCGCGGATGGTGTTGTTCGCGAGCAGCGCGTCCGACGTGTGCATGAGGTGAGCCCCCATCCGGTTGTCGGTCATCTCGTTGTCCCGGACGACGCTCCCGTCGGCCCGGTGCGTGTAAACGCCGTCGAGTCCCGCCGTCAGCGTCGAGTGCTCGACAACAGCCGGCGAGCGCATCAACACGACGGCCATGTGGGCCTCGAACACGTCGTGATGGCCGCGGACGCTGATGTTCCGGACGACAGCGTCGGAGCTGTCCCGGAGCATCACGCCGCTCGCTGGCGTGTCGATGCTGACGCCTTCGACGAGTACGCCGGTGGAGTTGTCGACCGCGATCCCCGCGTCGCCCCGGGCGTAGTCGTCCTCGATGGCCGCGTCCCAGGGCTCGCCGTCGTCGGCGTCGCCGTGGTCGTGGTCGTGGGTGCCGTGGTCGTGCCCTTCGGTTGGACCGGCACCGGGTGTCTCGCCGCCGACGCCAGTAATGGAAACGTCGAGCACTGCCGATCGGTTGGCTTCGACGGAGACGACGGTGCTGTTGCCGTCGCCGACGACCGAGACGTCACCGTCACCACGGAGCGTGAGCGGTTTCTCGATCTCGATTCGCTCCTCGTAGGTCCCCTCGGGGACGAGCACCGTCGAGTCCGGCGGCGCGCTATCGACGGCCGCCTGGATCGTCGGCGCGTCTTCACCAACGACCGTCTCCACGGACCGGTCCCGCAGTTCGCGGGCGTCAGCAACCTGCTCGTCTGCGTCGTGGTGCATCTCCGTGACGCGCTCGCGGACGGCCTCGGCGTCGTCGGTCTCGAAGGAGCGTTCCAGCACTGCCGTCCAGTCGAGAACGGTCCCGCCGTAACCATCGGTAAACGCCTCGGCATCTGCCTCGCTGGCGAACGGGACGACCGTCGACCCGGCCGGCGTCTGCGCCTCGCTGTCGACGACGTAGACCGCATCAGTGGCACTGACCCAGTCGTAGGCCCCGTCTGCCGTCGGGAACCCGTCGTGTGTGAGTTCGACCGCGTCGTCGAAGGCGGTCACGTACACCGTGCGCGGATAGCCAAACAGCTGCTGGTGGCGCGAGTCGTCCTGTCTCGTGGCGAACTCTTCGACGCCGTAGTAGCCGACGACGTAGGGATACTCCGAGTAGAACACCTGGGCACGAGGCAGGTCGACCGACGTCCGCTCGTCCTCCAGCCAGCGCTCGTGTTCGAGCGACAGCCCGACGGTCACGGTCCGATCGAACGACGCCGGCTCGGGCTCGCTGTCGGCGAACTCGACCGTAAACAGCCCCACAAGCGCCACAGCGACCAGCACTACCCCGACCAGGAACAACAGCGGTAGCCGTCTCGTCACGCTCAGCTTTTCGGCTGATAAAGTAATGTACCATCTGGTGCATTCCTCGAAACATCATAGACGACACACCGGTTCGCTGCCGTCTGGACCGTTCGTTGAACGCACCAGACACCGTATATGTTGCCGAAACAAGTCTTTCAGATATGCCTTCAGACCGCTGGCGACCGAAGCGACGAACCGTACTCGGAACCGCAGCATCCGGCGTAGCGATCGCACTGGCCGGCTGTGTCGGCGACTCGGACGGCGATGATGGAACCGACGACACCAACGACGTAGATGCCGACGACGCGGACCCGGATGGCGGGGACGACGACCAGGAAGCCGAACAGCTCGATTCTCCCACGGAGTTCCCCGAGGGCGAGGAGTGTGCCGTCTGTAGTATGGTGACTCCGGAGTACCCCGAATGGAACGCCCAGCTGGTCAAAGAAGACGGGACGAGAGTGTACTTCTGCTCGTCGGGCTGTATGCTCGCGTACTACGCGAATCCCGAACAGTTCGATGGCGACGACGAACCAGTCGAAAATGCCTGGGTGACCGACTACGAGACGGGAGAACTCATCGACGGGCGGGAGTGTTACTACGCGCGCGTCGAGGATAGCGACCACGTCGACGATATCATGATGATGAACCCGACGCCGTTCGCCGACCGCGAGGACGCCGAGGCGTTTATCGACGAACTCAACGACGAGTTCGACGCCGGCTACGATCCCGAAGCCGACATCATCACGTTCGACGAGTTCGACATGGAGCTGGCGATGCTGTACAGAGGTCGGTTCTTCGAGGAAAACGGTGATGACGGTCACAACCACGACGACGATGACGGTCACAACCACGACGACGATGACGGTCACGACCACGACGACGATGACGGTCACGACCACGGCGACGATGACGGTCACGACCACTGACCGGTGACCTGGTGGTGTTTCGATTCGCGCACCAGTTCGGTTATTGGGTGCGCGTCCCTGCACTCGTGTATGAACCGACGGGGATATCTGCTGGCGGCTGGGTCGGCGGGAGCAATGGCCACCGCCGGCTGTCTCACCGGACTGTTCGAATCGTCGCCCGAGAACGTGACACTCTCCGAGCCTGACGACCAGCTCACCGACAGCGAACATCTCGCCTATCCCGCTTACGGCGAGGAGTTCCCGGCGTTCTCGTTGCCAGCCGCCACGAGCGACGTTACCATCGATACTGGCGAACTAGACAGGGCCGCCGTCGTGACGACCTTCTTCGCGTCCTGTCCCGCCGAGTGTGGCATCCTCCTCAACCAGCTCGCGGGCGTCCAGGGACTGACCGCCGACCGGAACGTCGCGGACGCGGTGTACTTCCTCCCGATAACGTTCGATCCCGAGCGCGACGACGCCGACCACCTCAGTGACAACGCCGAGATGATCGGTGTCGACAGGGAGATCGGCAACTGGCACTATCTCCGGCCGGAGACGCCTGACGAGGCCGAAAACGTCATCGCGGGCGAGCTCGGCGTCGAGTTCGAGCGGACCGAGGAGAGCGACCGCATGGAGTCGTACGACTTCAACCACATCGTCGTCACGTGGCTGGTCAACCCCGACGGCGTCACAGAGCGTGCCTATCGTGGCGAACAGGTCGACCGACAGCGAGTCGCCGACGACATCGAGACTCTCGCCGAGGAGTACGAGCTGGTAAACAGATAGAACTCGATGTTACTCAGTACCGACACCTGTGAGCCGAGCGGGTCCCTCTACAGCAGCGAGCCGATCGGCCTGGTCGTGTTCTTCGCCATCGGACTCCTGGGTGGGGCACACTGCGTCGGGATGTGTGGCCCGCTCGTGACGATGTACGCAGACCGGATGCGAACCAGCGACCGACGCGACGAGTTGACACTCCACCACGTCAGACAGCACGGGCTTTTCAACCTCGGACGGACGACGAGCTACGCGCTCCTCGGTGGACTGTTCGGGCTCGCCGGCAGTCTGGTCTTCGTCAGTGGCCGGCAAGTGACGACGGTCGCGACCGATGTCCACGCAGTCGCCGGACTGGTCGTTGGCCTGTTCATCGTTCTCGTGGGGCTCCGGTACGCGGCGGGGCGACACGCACACGAGATTACGTTGCCGGGGACCGGGCGAGCCTCGGCGTTCGTGACGGCGCGCGTCGTTCCCCGGGTCGATAGCTGGGTTGGAAACAGCCGTATCGCCGGTCTCGGTGCGGCACACGGACTGTTACCGTGCCCGCTGCTGTACCCGGCGTTCCTGTACGCGTTCGTCCAGGGCGACCCACTCGGCGGCGTCACAGCGCTGGGTGCGCTCGGACTCGGCACCGTCCCCGCGGTGTTTCTCACGGCGACGGTGTTCCAATCGATAGGAACGACGACCCGTCGCCGGATTCACCGCGTGCTCGGCGTCGCGTTCGTCGTCCTCGGCTACATCCCCCTCCAGCACGGACTGGCAGCGTTCGGCGTTCCGCTCCCACATCCACCGATTCCGTACTACCAACCGTTCTAGCTGCGACAAAACGTGGTTGTGCGACCTGCCAAACCGAGACACTCTGTCGCGCTCAGCTCTCGATTTCGGGTATCTCACCCTGCTCGTACTTCGAGCGGAACTCGTCGATGAGCTGTCCCATCTGTGCGTACCAGTCGTTGAGTGTTCGCTGCATCTCGTCGGCAATCTCGTCGCCGTCAGTCGGGTAGAACACGTGGTAGTAGCCACCCTCGTCGTAGTTTACCTGCTCTTTCTGAACGAAACCGGTCTGGACGAGTCGCTGGATCGATCGGTACACCGTCGAACGTTCCCTGTCGACGTGTTCGGCGACCTCGTCGACCGTGAGCGGTTCTTCGCTCTCGACGAGCACCTGGAAGCACTGCTTATCGAGCTGTTTGAGACCGTGGAAACACTCCAACAATCCCTCACACCGCATGTCCTGCCGGAGCATCTCGTGCATCGAGTTGGCCATACCCTCGCTTGGGACTCGAACGGTATAAAATTGTGCACATTCCACAACACCGGATGGCCGTTATATAACGGACCCATATTGTGTTGTATTGTGCTCGATGCGCAATACTTTAGTCGTTCCGCGACGAAGACCAACTTGTATGACGACAGAACGGCACATCAAACGCGGATTCGACAGCGAGTGGGAGTACGCGCCCAGGGTATCGACGCTGTTCGGCGTCTTCATGGGCGTCGCTATCGTCGGGTGGCTCGTGACGGTCATCCTGACCGCCATTCACCTGTTTGCGCTGCCGGCGATACCGGCCGACGCGCCGGTTCAGGGAAGCATCGAGGTCATCACCAGCCAGTGGGCGTACGTCTTCGGCGTGCCGCTCGCGACGCTCGGCGGGTTCTACTACCTGACGACGATAGGTATGGCGCTGTGGTGGTTCGACACGCGCCATCCGCTCATCATCAAGGTTCTCACGCCGATTACCGCAAGCGGCGTCCTGGCGTCGGCGTACTTCGTGTGGCTCCAGCTGTTTCCAATCGGCGAGATCTGTCCGTTCTGTATGGTCTCGGCGGGGGCGACGGTCGTCCTCTTCGGACTCGAACTCGCGATACTCAAAACGAGCGAGACGCCACCGCTGACCAGCCTGTTCGACGACCTGGGCCGCGTCCTCGGAACAACCCGCTTCTCGCTGATCCTCGTCCCGGTGTTCATGGGACTGGTGACGCTACTCGGCCTGTTTGCCGTTCCGCTCCTGCCGCTCCCTGAGGCCGTCCAGTTCGTGTGACCCCGGTACGCTCTCACATCACAGCCGTCGAGAGCTCGGCCACTCTCCGTCGCGAGCTCTCTTCTTCTGGTGAGAATCAGCTCCGGATTATATATCGGTAGAAGCACAATTTGAGGTATGCCCACGATTGAGGTTGATAACCTCTCCAAACACTACGGCGACGTCACCGCCAACGACGGCGTCACCTTTGACGTGGAATCTGGCGAAATCTTCGGCTATCTCGGACCCAACGGCGCTGGTAAGACGACGACGATTCGGCTGTTGCTTGGACTCATCAAGCCGACAGCTGGCACCGCGAGCGTTCTCGGCGCGGACATTCGGGACCGCCGAGCGCTGACCGAAGTGAAGTCGAACCTCGGATATCTGCCCGACGAACTCGGGTTCGAGGAGCGTCTGACGGGTCAGAAAGTGCTCGACCACTACGCCCGGATGCGCGGTGACGAGCGCCGCGAGGAGTTGCTGGAACTGTTCCATCCGCCGCTCGACCGGCGTGTCGAAGCGTACTCCTCGGGCAACCGGCGGATGCTCGGCATCGTCCAGGCGTTCATGCACGACCCCGACCTCGTCATCATGGACGAACCGACCAGCGGACTCGACCCGCTCAAACAGGACCGGCTCCACCAGTTCATCGAGGACGAGCGCGACGCTGGCAAGACGATTTTCTTCTCCTCGCACATCCTCAGCGAAGTGCAACGCGTCTGTGACCGGGTGGGAATCATCCGCGATGGTGAAATCGTCGCCCTCGAAGACATCGAGACGTTGCTCACCCGGAGCGGCAAGCACGTCCGGACACATCTCGGGGGACCCGTCGACGAACAGCGGTTCGTCACCGACGAGATGATCGACGTCGAAATCGTCGACAGCACGGTCCAGTTCACCTACACCGGCGAGGCCATGACGTTGCTGGAACACCTCGTAGACTTTCCCATCGAGGATATCGACATCGGCGACCCACAGCTCGACGATATCTTCAAACACTACTACGGAGAGGGGAGCGCGGAGGAAGACTGATGATGGGAGAAGAACACACGGGGGATAGCTGATGACTGCAATTCTCCGCATGGAGTCCAGGAACCGGCTCCGCGGGTCGCTCATCCTGACGGGTTCGTTCATCTTCGTCTCGATGTTCTTTCTCGCCGTGTTCCCGGCCATGCAGGAAGGTGCAGAAGCAATCGAAGAGGCGTTCCCGGAGTACATGATGGGCCTGTTGGGAATGGAGGAACTCCACACTATGGAAGGGTTTCTCGGCGGGTACGTCTATCCGTTCATCTGGGTCATCTTCGGCGGCATCTACTTCGCCTACGCCAGTGCGGGGATGATTGCAGATGACATCCGCACGCGGCGGATGGACCTTACGCTCTCGAACCCCGTCTCTCGCGAGTCCGTCGTCCTCCAGAAACTCGCCAGTCTCTGGGTTCCCCTCCTCCTCTTGAACGTCGGATTCGGCCTGTTCCTGTTCGCCGGCATGTGGGCCCTCGACGAGTTGGTCGATCCTGTCGTCTTCGCGCTGGTCCACCTGCTCAGCCTCCCGTACTTCCTGGTCTGCGCGGGCATCGGCATCGTCCTCTCGGTCGTCATTGACCGCGTGGAAACCGCCCAGGTGACCGCCATCGGACTCGTCTTTCTGCTCTGGCTCGTCGAGGGACTGTCCGACCTCGATCCCGACTTCGAGTGGATTGGCGCTCTCACCCCCCACCGGTACTACGACTCGACCGCGATTCTCGTCCACGAGGAGTTCGCGTTCGCCGACGCCGGGATTCTCCTCGCGGCCTTTCTCGTCCTGGTGGGAACTGCCGCAGTCATCTTCACCCGGAGGGATATCTAGATGACCGCAATCCTGCGCCTCGAATCGAGAAAGCGCATCCGTGGGCCAGCCGTCCTAGTCGGCGTCTTCGCCGTGCTCTCGGCGATGTACTTCTCCATCTTCCCCGAGTTCGCGGAGGACGCCGAGGAGGTCCTCGAGGCGTTCCCAGAGTGGATGTTCGAGTTCTTCGGACTCGACGCGCTCCACACCATCGAGGGGTTCATCGCCGCCGAAGTCTACTCCTTCTTCTGGGTGTTGCTGGTCGGCATCTACTTCGCGTGGGTCGGCGGCGGGCTGATCGCGAAAGACGTCTACACGCGGCGGATGGACCTCACGCTCTCGAACCCCGTCTCCCGCGAGTCTGTCCTCCTCCAGAAGGTCGCCAGCCTCTGGGTCCCCCTGGTCGTGCTCAACGTCGGCGTCCCGTTCATCGTATACGTGGGGTCGGTCCTCATCGACGAGACGATGAACCCCGTCGCCCTGGTGATGGTCCATCTGCTCAGTATCCCGTACCTGCTGGTCTGTGCAGCCATCGGTATCGTCCTCTCGATCGTGGTGAGGCGTGTCCGGAGTGCCCAGGCCGGCGCGTTCGGGCTGGTCGTCTTCCTCTGGCTGGTCGACGGCGCGTCCAGACTGGACCCCGACTACGAGTGGGTCGGCGCGTTCACGCCGAGTCGCTACTACGACGAGACGGCGATTCTCGTCCACGAGGAGTACGCGTTCGTCGACGCCGGCATCCTCCTCGCGGCCTTTCTCGTCCTGCTCGCTATCGCGGTCGTCATTTTCGTCCGGAGGGACATCTGACTTGCCCGAATGAACAAAACGTCTATACTTCCACTCTCACTAGTCATCCTGTGAGCCGGCGGACCCTGCGATACGCGGTTATTGCCCTCCTCGGCGGGGTTGCTGTCGCGATTGCCGCAGCCACCCTTCCGACAGCGCGGCGGTCAGGTGAATCTTCGGGAGCCGGAGGCGACGAAGGCGGTGACGGCTCTCTCATCCCGCCGCTTCCCGAGGATTCCCCCGCAAGCACCATCGAGACACCGCCGTTTCTGACCGAACTGCTGTGGCTCGTCGCCATCCTGGCGGCCATCGGAGCGGTGTGGTATCTCTTCCGTCACTGGCGGGATGCACTGCGGCGAATTATGGAGGGAGTCATTCTCGCCGGGGGACTGTTTCTCCTGTTTCATCTGGCGTCGCTGTTTTTCCAGGCAGAGTTCGAACCGGGCGAGTTCGGCTTCGGAGACGACGAGACACTCGGCGGCGGCGGTAACGGCGCGGGCGACCAGCTCGTCTCGACAGACCCCTCCTCGCTGTCTGTCGTTCTTCTGCTCGCCGCTGTCCTCGTGCTCGCTGGATTGGCTGTCCTGGTGACACAGGAGACAGGCGACGCAGAGTCTGACTCGCCGGATGACGACACGGATACCGCAGCAGCAGTCGGTCGAGCGGCGGGCAACGCAGCGTCCCGACTCGAGGACGACACCGAAGCTGACAACGATATCTATCGCGCCTGGATGGAAATGGCGCAGCTCGTCGGCCCCCCGGACCAGGAGACGAAAACGACGGCGGAGTTCGCAGATGCCGCAATCGAGGCGGGGATGGATCCGGCGGACGTCCGCGAACTCACCACCCTGTTCGAGCAGGTCAGATACGGGGCCGACGAGCCCACAGCAAGTGACGAACAACAGGCGATTACCCTGTTTCGACGACTCGAGGCGACCTACTCGGAGGAGCGAACGTGAACTGGCAACGACTCCTGCTGGTCGTCGGCGTTGGAACGGCCGCGCTCGGCCTGCTCGCGTTCGTCGCTCCGGACGCCCTCAACATCGACATCGGTCAGGCGGCGATCACGGGCGTGGCCGTACTCGCACTGCTCTATGGGCTGTGGACTGTCTACGGCCGCTCCACTATCGTCCGTCAGCAGGCGACGACGCCCGACCTGGAACAGACGCTCGCCGTTGCGCCACCGGGTGCCGAGTTACAGGACGCGACGCGAATGTTCTGGGAGAAACCCCACGAGTTCTACCGGCTATC
>LKMJ01007141.1_pt1 | contig 10532 bp, 14 predicted proteins | sample 643391 | NCBI WGS metagenome assembly LKMJ01 (sample SAMN04112250, study PRJNA286221) | soda lake metagenome | biome: soda lake; feature: Kulunda Steppe; material: water; isolation source: sample PL-Br10 brine of Picturesque Lake | place: Russia: Kulunda steppe | collected 2010-07
AAGAAAAGGAAAGAGTACTTTCTTCTGAGAGAGCACACAAACAAGTCTTGACAGTGGAAAAGAACATGCACCTCATTTTGAACAGCAGCACAGGAACACTTGTCACAGTGGCCATTTCCACCGCGCCGGATGGAGGATTCTACCGCGAGAGTATGAGCTCGCAAGCGAAACCTGCTCACATTCCTCATAACATGCTTAGGGAGATCAAGGTGCAGATAGCGAGGAGGCATCAGGGGGGCACCCCCATTCCGCACCCATGTGCGTGAATCTACTCTGAGCAAAGGAATTCTGTTCGAAACATTATGGAGAATACCATGGCTGCTCGAACACGTGACAGGCGACCAAACTTCTTTTTAATGTCAGGCCTGCAGCTAAATTCAATGGATGCCTATCATTTATTGCTTCATCGGCAATGAAGGTTGTATGAGTTCATCAACCAACAAGCTTGAAGGTCGTAGCCTTGGCCATGAGATTTGGTTAGGTTACATGGCTGTATCTGCCGAGCGAGGACAGCTTACTAGTACCTGAAACCTAGAAGGCCTGAAACCTGAACCAATCCGCGGCCTCAACTGCCATGCCAGTTTCATGTTGGTTGCTCAAGGTAAGGTAAGGTTTCAAGGCTGTATCCGCCGAACGAGGGCAGCTTAGCCGGTTGTGGCCTCCAGTGAGGTTCGAACCCCGAACCCACAGGTTGCGAAGGTGGATAATTGACTTTCCATCTCAGGTTGGTTGGTCTTCGATATATTGACCCCGGGTGTATTGACCCCGAGCCCTTGCCCCTAACTTGTAAGATTCAGCTTCATGCGTCCTTCCTTTACTTCCAAAGGCAATGGGAGGTTCAAGACATACAATGCAACACACTTGGAGAAAGTCATATGCTAAACCAGCAAGAAAATCAGATCAGCAAGAAAGTCAAAGATGTGTAGTCAAGAGCTGGAACTGCCTACGGCTTGAGATAACACAACCGGAATGTGCACACGCGCCCAGCCCTGGTGCCACTGCTACCTGTTGCCAGTTGGAGCAAAAGCTGTGAGTGGCACACAAAAAAAAAACAAAAAAAAGAAGAGGGGAAGAGGGCTGCCAATTTGGTGTGGCGGCGCCGGCACCACAAAAGGCCACCCACCGTTACAGTGACTTGCTGGTGCTGTCACTCCAATTTCAGCAGCCCACAAGTACTGCAACAGTGGTGTCCTCCTTGCGCGCGCAATTGCTGCGCTGCCACCAAGGGAATCTGCCCCCGCCTCAGCGTGCGTGCCGCAAATGGAGCGATTCCCAAACAGAGTGAGCGGTAGGCGCTCACACCCAGACACCCCATCTCACCCCAGTGGCGCTACTGAGGCGCCGCCACCTGCTCCTCCTCAGGGACGCGGTCCCGCCAGAACGCTGCTAGTAGCGAGCCCAGCACAGAGTGGCAGCAGGCAGAGATGGCGCAAGGCACCGCCACCAGCGGGTCCGAAAAGTGCAGCGACGCCAGCACCGCGCCCAGCGTGCTGTTCTGCATCCCCACCTGCACACATGTGCGCACGTGTCAGGCGGCACGTTTGCATGCTCGCTCACAGGGTGCTGTATCGGAGCACCCACGTGTGGCCAGGGGCTAGTGCAGGCTGTGTTTTCACGTGGCCGGGCCTGCCTTTCAAGGGGCTTCCTACGGTTGGCGTGAGCTGTGTTTGCGCGGCCGGGCCAGCTGAACAAGGTCTTCCCTGAGGCAGCATGCCCCGCAAAAACGGAACCCCTCAGGTACAGCACAATCCCCGCCTGCAGCAGGCGCCCCATATGCCAGGACAAGTGCTGCGGCCCCGCCCCTCCCCCCGCCCTCCCCCGCTTGCCTCACCTCGATGCTGTTTGTCCGGCTCACTTTCTCGCTCAGGCCCAGCAGCCGGGACGCGGCGTAGCCAATAGCAAAGCCGCAGGAGTGCAGGCCCACCACCGCCGCCAGCAGCTTAGCCCCCGACTGCCGGGCAGCCTGCCACAGGCGTTCGCGCACACACACATACACGCACAGGCGTCTGCCCACACGAATCCACATGTTCACACGTGCAGGTGTGCACGCAGGCGTCCCTGGCAGCGTGGATGTGTGCACGGCTTCTGGTGTATGTGTGTGTGTGTGTGTGAGCATGCCCTGACACACTGTCTTTCTTGTGCTCACGCTGATTCGTGTACATGTTTGTGTGTGTTGTGTGTGCGCGTGTGCGCCCTGCCTGTGTGCCAACAAGCAACACACGGAGATGATATCAATGTGCTTGGCACTGGGGCGTTTGCACTCATGGGGACACAACGCACCCACCAGGTCTCGGCGTACTTGTGAGAATACAATGCACTCACGACGGCATAAAGCAATCACGCCGGCACAAAGCACTCACGCCGGCACAAAGCACTCATAAGTACACGACACAAGCGTTGCGTGCGCTCACATGGATATAGAATGCACACACAGAGGGAGGGACACCACAAACTCTCCACTCCACGTCCGTGCACCTCTGCTCATCCTCGTGCATACCCACACACAAATGGCCACCTCCGCTCAATCAGCGTGCGTGCAAGCTTGCAGCCATGCCTTCCCATACGCTCACTCCTACACCCAGACCCACACCCAGACCCACACACCCATTCATCCAAACGCGCATGCCAACGCAAGAGCGCGCAAATGGCACACACATGCACATACCACCACCCGTGCCCACCTCTGCACTGTGTGCAAGCGTGACGCCCACAATCAGCGCCACCAGCAGTGACGCCAGCGCGGGGGTGAACTTGGCAACGCGTGCAATTGCTTGGGGCCACCTCCCGTTCAGCCCCACCCCCAGTAGCACTGGCGCCAGCACCACCTGCGCGGCAGAGCGGGCGGGGAGGGAGGGAGTTTTGTTGAAAAGAGGCAAATGTGTTGCTGCAAAAGCCGCTTGACGCGTTTGCACCGTGGAGCATGCATGCAAGCCAATCCGGCAGGAAACGTGTCAAGGAGTGTGCAGGCACCACCCACCTGCCCGCACCTGCACCTGCGCACAATGGACATGCAGGCAGGGCAAACCCCCCCTTTGGTCTCCTTTGGGCTGCTCATGCATCAGCCAGCATATGCTCATGCATCAGCCAGCATGTGCTCATGCATTAGCGAGCACATGCTCATGTTTCAGCCAGCATATACTCGTGCATCAGCCAGCATATGCTTGTGCATCAGCCAGCATATGCCCGTGTATCAGCCAGTTCATGCTCGTGCATCAGCCAGCGTGTTGTTTGTGCAGGGGCTGGCCCATGGGTCAAGGAGTAGCCTCTGTGCCAAAGCAAACATGCAGGGGCAAGATTGAAGCTGGCCCCACTATGTGGGCCTGGGATTTGACCTTGGTGCAGGCCGGAGGGAAGGCGCGCACTACAGAGTCCCATGCGGGCCCTTGCCTGCAGCTATGGCCACGCGCAGCGGCATCGCACGCGGGCCCTTGCCTGCGGGGCGGCCATGCGCCGCAGCATTGCATGCGCGGCCTTACCTGCAAGGTGGACATGAACAGCGCCTGCGCGTTGACCGGCACCAGGGCGCCCGCTAGAGCTTGTGTGAGCAGCGGCGTGGCAAAGATGGCGGTCATTGTGGATGCGGTGGTCACCATGATGCTCAGCCCCATCTCGCCCTGCAGCGAGCACACACATGCACATGAGATCACCGTCACAAAAACGCACAAATGGACCCACACAGTCACACAGCACGTGTCGATGTGTGGACACAGTGCTCAGAAACAGGTGGATGCCCGGCCCCATCCCGCCCTGCAGGAGGCACATGTGCGCCCGCGTGCGTAGGCCGCTTTCGCATCACACTTTTGCGCGCATGCAACCGCGCACGTGGTGGCCATTGACATGCACAGCCACGTGGTGGCCATTGACATGCACAGCCTCATGCACAGCCATTGACATGCACAGCCTCATGCAACCGCGCACGTGGTGGCCATTGACATGCACAGCCTCGCCTCGCCCTGCAGCTCACCACAGCTTGCGCCGAGCTCGCGGCCAGCAGCTCACAAGCTAGCCCCCGTTTACAGACACATTTTCTATACCCTCCCTCTCTCTCTCTCTGTGTGTGTGCATCCCTTCCTCCCTCCCTCCACAGCATAGTTGCACATATGCTCCACTGGCAGTGACAGCGTAGTTGCACATATGCTTCACTGGCAGTGACAGCGTAGTTGCACATATGCTCCACTGGCAGTGACAGTGCTACACTTCCCAGCTGCCCGCCCCCGCCAGGCAGCACGCGCACCTCCCCCAGGCAGCATGCGCACCTCCGCCAGGCAGCACGCGCACCTCCGCCGGGCAGCATGCGCACCTTGCGCCAGGCAGCATGCGCACCTTGGCGATGAAGGCCACGATGTTGGACGCCGTGCCTCCGGGGCATGAGGACAGCAGCGTGATGCCAATGGCCGCGGCGGTGTCCAGGCCAGCATACCTGCAGCGCGCATGCATGGTTCCGCTTATTGGCACACAACACCCCCACCGCCGCCCCCACTCGCTTGTATAAACACAAACAGGCACACACACACACACACTTGCTCCTTTCTTGTGAGGTACCTTAGGCGAGCAGAGGCCTTCATGAGAAACCGTAGTAGACCCCGCATCAGGGCTCAGTGCAAAAGTGAACATGTAAGTGCACATGCGCACGCACTTGTGCAAAGCAATACCTGACCTGGAGATGGCGAAGCCCAGGCAGGGCATGATGGTGTACTGCAGGCCCAGGCCAAACAGCAGCAGCCAGGGCTGCGCGCTGAACACGCGCGAGAAGTCCTGCAGCTGCATGGTCAGCCCCATGCCAAGCATGGTTGCGGCCAGCGCCCTGCGAGGCCAATGTGCACGTGATGCATGTGATGCATGTCTGTGCATGCCGTGGTGCATGCCGTGGGTAACCCAGCGTTCAATGTGTTGTGTGTACGGAGTGTGTGTGGGTGTGTTAGAACGTGCATGCACTGTGCACCTGTATGCAGTGTGCTGTGAGTGTGCATGTGCGCGCGCACGTGTGTGTGTGTGTGTGTGTGTGTGTGAATGCGCATGTACTGTGAACATGGGTGCAGTCTGCACTATTGCGCACTCATGTGTGTTAGGCTGTGCGAGCCTTTGCAGGTGAATGAGTTTTTGTGATACAAGACACACGTACATGTATGTGAGAGCAGATTGATATGTTTCTTGCACATTTGCGCGCTCATGTGTGGAATGTGTGTGAGAGAGAGGGATGACAAAGCACGCAGGGGTGGAAGGGGAGGACAGGCCTCAGCGCAAGGCGTGTGCACCCACCAAGTTATCCACGTGGAAGGTATCCAATTGAAGAGCCCAGGCTGGATGAGCCCCACCAGCGCCGCCAGCACAACCCACAACGGAAACAAGTTGGTGATCTGCTGCGCAACTGCAGCCAACGCTGCCTCCGCCTGCGGCACCTCAGCTGTGCTTGGCTGTGCCACAGGGTCCCAACCGTTGCTGCTGTCTGCGCCAGCCCGCATAGGAAGGTTGACTTGGCGCTTATGAAGTGAGGGGCCCAACAAATATCTTTTGGTGCTTCTGCTTGACGATGCTAGACGAGGAATACAGGAGTCTGTCTTTTGGACGCATTGATGTGGAGGGGTAGCCACCATCATGATGGTGCTCGGTTGCTGGGCTGCAGGTCTGCAGCCAGGAGCCACTGAGCCCCTATGCACGAGCATATTAGCTTGCACCACCGTGCCTGCAGAGAAGATGACCGTGCCAAGTGTCATCAGGATAAGCCCACTACTAAGGTCAGATGCAAAACTCAACACTGCTCACTCTTACTCTTGCCTCTTAGCAGCTAGTCCACACGGAGCATGCTGAATCTCTACATATAATAACAGGATATAAAAATCATTCAGAAAATACATTGTAAGGGTGCAGATGGGGCGCCCGCTCGTATTCCTTTTTCTTATCTTATCATTTTAATATCTATTCAAAGATAAACGTATCAATTCATTTATCATTCATATCGTTCATAATGAATATGAAAGCACGCAAGGTGTACAACACTCGAAGGCCACTGCCATTAAAAATGAATTACAAGTTTTAAAGCTTTAATTATGATTTCATGCCGTGATGTGGATATACATGTACATCCATCAAATAAGACAAGGGTACATGCACAAGAGGATGTGCTATGGCAGGAATGATGTACTGCTTTTTTAATATAAAATGAAGCTGTCAACGCTTGATAGGGAGCTGATCGGCAGACTTCACAAACTGTCACAGTTGCACGCCACTGCCGGCAGCGGCGCCAGTGGCGATGGCATCTTCATCACATTTTCTTTGAAGCAGTGGCTTATGGATCAGTATCTCTAGGACCTTGTGAGTAGCAATCATCCTATGGATTTTTTCAGGGAAAGGATCCAGTATTTTAAACAGCCACAAGACCTAGGCCGGCCTACCTACCAGTGGTAGGAAAGAGATGGTTAACCATAGATGATATCTAACGTTTGAAGACTTGAGAGGTCTTATAGTTAGGTTTTTATGACAAAATATCCCTTATCATTTCTCATGCGATCTCTCCAGACATAGACTCTCCGGTCACTATAGTGGTAGCTGCCTGAATGTCGAGTAGCAGCAAGCAGATAGTGCTCTCCATAATCTGTCAGGGTGTCAACATACAATTATCTTGGGTATGATCACTGAATGTCATAATGTTGCCTGCAGGCTCATCATGAAAGCCATCAGCAAAGGCTGTCTGGCAGGTTCAACAAGTTGTCTGGTCCATTTGGATGCCGGCAGCACTAACCGTTTGGCCCAACAAAATCTTCAAATTCCTGAGAATTCTCATAACAGGACTATACCCAACTGTCTTTTTGGTGCTTGTCTATCTGCTAGAGATAGACTCATTTCTAGTCGCCCTGATGCCATTTTGGGTCAAACCCTACCCAGTAAAAAATCCAAATCGCCAACCACTCCTCATTTGCACCAGGTGTCACAACCAAGACAACCCAGCAGAGACGTACGCAGAGTCCACGAGCTCAACATCAACATGAGGGAGATACACCTTGTTGAGGTTAAGTACTGCGAAGATATACAGCCTGGACACCAATCGGAGGCCTCTAAAAGACAACATGATGTTCTTTTTAAGCGCTTGAAGGCCAAGAAAGTCATCCTCCACACGATTCTTCTTGGTGTGGGAGGCTCTATTTATACCTCACACACTTTGAAAGACCTTAAAGAGCTCGGCCTTGATGTACAAAAAGCCCATAAGACTGCCCTTTGCTTTTTGCTGCTTGCATAGTTTTTCTTTTTTTCTTTTCTTAGACTGCCCTTAAGCTACATGCTCATTCTGTGCTCTATGCACACAAACTAACAACTACTAGACACGCTCTTGAAAAATCCAGCTGCTCTCAAGGTCTTGGTCTGTAGCAGGGGGCGGCTTGTCTCCCTCCAGATACTCACTAGTTCTTCCTTCTCCCTGGTGGAGGAGACTCACGGCTCTTCGGGCCAATGTGTCTCCTTTTCCTGAATTAATTTAGGGAGTGGTTTCACTGCCTAAGTAGTTTTTCTTTTTCTTTTCTTTTTCTGAATGTCAAGTTGCTCCGGTAGCAACACCAGAGTCCTGTATGAGGTCAGAATCTGCACAAAATGCAGACTTTGTAGATTTGCGCATCAAGCACCATCACCTCTTCTGCTCCCTCCGAGGGATAGAGTCTATAGTGGCCCCAACAGGCTTTAAGACCTAGCTAGCCAAGCAGGCATCATAGGGCTGGCTTTGTTTGTGTACGAGTGCCTGGATTGCTATGCCTAGGGATTCAGAACACTACTAGTAGTACCTTGCTTTTTGAGTTGGTTTTGCTTGCATGCCTGATTGGCTACAGCTAAGCTGCCCTCGTTTGGCAGGTATTGCTATGTAACCTAAGCTATAGGCAGTGTGCAGAGTGACTATCAGGGCAGATTTCGCAACATCTATATCTCCCAATGTGCACGCCTGTTTTTACTGCTCCCTATCGGACGTTTAGAGGAAACAACTTCTGAGCACCTTCCAATTACTATCTTCAGGCCTCATTTGCACCCTATTGTTGGGCAGTCTGGGGTTGCTTTACTGTTCTTGAACTTCTACAGGCTGTCCTTTTTGGGACTTGCTCATGGACCTCCTTTACTGTGTCTGACAAGCAGGCCAACAGGCGAACTTCTTGACTGAGGCCTTATCCTTGCAACCTTGTAACCTAGCCTTACCTCACAGTACAGAAGTGTCTCAAGATCTTTGATATGAGCTTAAATGCATGCAATTCACCTCCAAACCATGCATTGACACACAGGTTAATACAGCCAACTTGGCTCGAACCCTGTTGAACCTGCATGGCATTGTCCTGCAGGGCATATTGACAAACATAATGGCTTAAACTAGGATGAGCAACATATTAGATTGACATACGCCCTCACACAGCGATGCCACAAAGTGAGCCTACATATCTGGTCGGAGTGAGCCTACGTACCTGATTGGGTGCTGAGCTTGGAAGAAAAAACTTATACTTGACCTAAACACTTGTTCCATTCAATTTGCGGCAAAAACCATGATTAAAAGTAGAAGGTCGAAAAAGAATCCTCCTGAATCCCACTAACAATCCTCTTTCTAGTTTTATGGTGGAGCTTTGCCTGGTGCTTGTCTTTTGAAGTTCTGACACGGCATGAGTGCAAAGAAGTGCGTTGATTAGCTGTGCTGCACTTTTTTGCTGGCAAGCAGGCACCTAACAGACTCAAAGACCAAGTGCAGCATATGGTGAAAACAGCTAATATTTGCAACTAAGACCCCACTAGGGGTATTTTAGTTGCAGAGGTACTTTACTTCATGGGTCGCGTGCATGCGTCTCCTGCGCAACAGCAAAAAGCTGTGGAGCTTGCCTGTGATCGTATCTCCACTTCTACTCCTCAGTTTCATTCACATCACCCCTTACTTCCAATCATACCATCCGGAGATGGACAGTGTTGAGTTTCAAATAGGCTCTAATGTCCCTTATGAGGATCAGATCCCCAGAAGCATAAGGGCACAAGCGTGTTGTACATTGCAAGCCTTAGAGCTCACATGATCCGCCACTTGTCACCAGAGCCTGCGCACGGGCCTATCTTCATGAACCCACCTCCATGCTCCATAGACAACGGACCCCACCTTCACACCCCACCTATGGACCCCAAGCTCCCTCCCTCTAAAACAAGTACACCACTCCTGGACAGCAACAAGCTAGCTACATGTGGGCCTCCAAGTACGCACGCTGCTTGTCTACATCCCCCCCCAGCTGCTCCCACTCATCCGTGCGCACCACCACTACTGCACCCACGGAGCGCGCGGCGTGGGACATCCGCAGCGCCGCTTTCCCCCGCAGCCGGCCCTCCGGGTGGCGGGCAAAATCCAATGGGCGCGCAAACATGACAATGGTGGTGGTGGTGAGGGGGGCTGTGGCTGAGTCCCTTAATGGCGGGTGTGGGGGAAGGCAGCCTGTGCCCTTGGAGCAAAATGAATCAGGCGCTGGCGTGATAAGCAGTGCACTGCTGCCTAGGCTTACGCTGGTTTTGCTGCTGTCGCCATTGTCGCCGCCGCCGCCGCCCATTGGTAAAGTAATGTTGCTGTCGCTGGATGTGTGTGTACTGCAGCAGCTGGTGCTACTTCTGCTGCTGCTGGTCCCAACTATGCTCTTTTGGGGCTCCTCTATGCTCCTGCAGCTGCTGCTGCTGCTGCTACTGCTGCTGGGTCCCAATGGCCGGCCCAGCGGTCTAATTTTGGTACCGAAGCTCACGGCGCCTTTGCCTGTGCCGCCGGCTGCTCTGCTGGTGTTCACTCCCTGCTGCAGGCCTTCAACGTCCTGCTCCCCCCCTCTATCCCTGCCCTCCCGGCAGCTCATTCCCCCCATGTCCATCACATCCATGCCCTCGGCTCTGCCGCCGTTGCATGCCAGCCCCCAAGCACGCCCCCTTCCTGACCCCTCCCTCCCCTCACCACTTGCCTCAGGTGTCCCCCCCTCATTTCCCATGTGCGCAGGCACTGCGTCACCTGCAGCACCACCCTCGCAATCCCTGGCCAGGAGTCCTGGAGGCATCGGGATTGGGTGCGCCGCCCGTACCGCGTACCCCTGCCCCCGCAGCGTCCCCGCCACCTCCACCACCACGCCTCGCAGCTCCTCGCCCACCTCGCACTGCACCTGTGATGCAGTGCCACGAGGGTGTGATGCAGTGCCACGCGGGTGTGATGCAGTGCCACGCGGGTGTGATGCAGTGCCATGAAGGTGTGATGCAGTGCCACGAGGGTGTGATGCAGTGCCACGAGGGTGTGATGCAGTGCCACAAGGGTATCAAAGGGCACTAGGCAGCTGAGCGTGGTTGGTTCTGCGCACCTTGCACTGCACATGTGTGGACTGCATGGAGGGCAAGGTGGCGGGGGCGGGGAGCACAGGCGCTCACAGTAAGCCGCAGGCAAAAGTTGGCTGTTGCAGGCGGCACAATTCTGGGCCAGAGGGAGGATTCAGAAGCTGGAGTCTCTGAATGTGGAAGGGCCCGGGCAGCGGGGAAGGGGGGCAAAGCTCTGTGCTTGATGTTGCAGACAA
>LKMJ01007143.1_pt1 | contig 10530 bp, 4 predicted proteins | sample 643391 | NCBI WGS metagenome assembly LKMJ01 (sample SAMN04112250, study PRJNA286221) | soda lake metagenome | biome: soda lake; feature: Kulunda Steppe; material: water; isolation source: sample PL-Br10 brine of Picturesque Lake | place: Russia: Kulunda steppe | collected 2010-07
GGGTCTGCCTCCAGCTGCGGTGGCTGCCGCTAAAGAACCCAGCCCCCTACCCAAAACCACCCTCCTTCCACTCCTTAAAGTAAGGCCTTGATCATTGGGATGGTTTTGTTGATTTTGGGAATTGATATTGCATGTTTTCTTTGGAGTCACTGAAATTGCGTCAGGGCGAGAAGTGAGTCTGTCTCTTCGATTGTGGTTTTTAGCAAAAATCCAAGCCGGAGGAACTCTGGATTCTGCAGTCACAGGTATTTGAAGGTTTTGCATATGATGCTTGTCAGCACTGCCCACATCTGTGGATACAAGACAGGATCCTAGGGAACCTTTACTTATGGCTTTTGTTATAAGTCTGCCTGCATATTGTGGCGTTCAGTCACCATATTTCTAATGATGGGATGCTGGCACCCTGAGAGGATGTGAAGTGCACTGTCTTGGCAGGAGCAGATGGGGCAACTAAGGTTGTTGTTCAGCTAAGCTGCCCTTGGTCGGCGGATACAGCTATGTAACCTATGGCTAGTGTGTCTGAGTGAGACAAAAGTCAATTAGATTCTGGGAGTCCAATACTTACACAATGCATTGTCATAACCAGTAGAGTTGTACACAGGTAAACAATTGGAAGTCATTCTACACCTAGGGAAGCCCCTTCGGATTTCCAAGGTCCAGGCCCTATTGCTGATTATGCCTGGGCTTAATCTCGCTCTGATAGTACAAGCAATGTTGTTGATTTACCAGTAGCCCTGCTTCCTGCCCTGCACACCAACCTGCAGCGGTACAACCAATGAAAAGTATGATCATGAAAAGGAGGCCAGTCAGGAGCACAACGGAAAGGAGTTAAGGTATAGCGGCCTTCTTTCGGTATCCGTTTCAAGTCAGGCAATATGCAGGGCAGGAGACACGGCAAAAACATACTTGGTATTTTACATATGCATCCTCTGAAACTTACCTGGCCAAGGAGCATAGTTGTGAACAGACCAATGTGCCAAGTCAGTAGGTACAGCCAGAACTGCATGGAAAATTGAAGACACTATGGTGTTAAGACAAGATGAGCAGGGTGGGGGCAACACAGGCTGGCTATGTTATGGTGGTGACCCATTATTATCACCACCATAAATTGTGGCTCTCGGTTAACCTTTAATAAGTGAAGTTTTCCCAAAACTGAATTGGAAATGACATAGTGCGCACTAGGATAGCTCATGACTGGAAGACAAGGTAAACAGAGCAGAAACAGCTCACTATTTGAGGGTCTCATAATCATTATAGATTGGCCTCACAAATTGCTATGGCAAAGGGCAGTCTCAAGCCGAGCCCAATTTAAGGGCAGCCAGTCTAGGCAAAGCTGGTTTCAAAGCATACCTTGTCATCAAGCGCGGGGCCAACGGGCCAGTGTGCCAAGTTCTCGCCAATGCTCTCGTAGAAGCATCCGAACAAGCTCTTGCCACCAAGGGCAGAGGTCCCGATGTTGGAGGGAATTGTCCAGCCTGCGCTCATGCATACCACGCTCATGATTTAATTACGTGCAATGCGGAGACTTCTCAGCTGCTGTTTGCTTGACATGACTAAATCATCCAGTGAGAGAAAAGTGATGTCATCCCTGGTGGCATCCTGGCATATCAAGCCCTGGCCATGCCTATCATGTCAAATAAAGAGGCTGTGCCTACCTGCAAAGCTGATACCAAACACAATAGGGTCGATCTTCAGCCAATTCCGGTCGAAGCCCTGGCTGCAGAGAGCATGTAGAGAGCAGTAGAGCATGTGAAGATGTAAGCGCACACATTCAGCAAATCAGCACAGACAAGCCAGCTGCAGACCTGCTGCCCTACTGGCAGGGCACACATGAGAGTTCTGACCTACAACGCCAGGTGCTGATGACATAATCAGGGCATTAGTACTAGGGCAGGGCAAGGCTTGTATGCTCGAATGCACAGAGGAACGGGTGATGAGGCCCTTTCCACCGACGCAGGGCAAGGGGTCCAGAGCGCATGCCTGCGCGGGACAGCTATTTACTGTGCATTGCAAGAGGACACGCAGGACGAGATCGTCGGGCCACGAGGCCAATGCTCAGCATCCCCTCCTGCCTGGCCTGGTTGATTTCAAGGTCCCCTCATGCATCTATTCCCTTACCTGGAGGCGGCCACCTTCACAGTTGCACGGGCGGGTCTGGCGGGGAGCAGAGCCCGGCGGGCTGCAGAGGGAAAGAGGAGTGAGATCTAATTCATATCTGCTTGCCCGCCTGCAACATTGGCAGCCGCAACAAGAGCGCTGCAGCCACTGTACAGCACCACTCCTACTTTGAATAGCCCATTTGGTCCTGTGCGCACCTGCCGGAGCAGCCCCAGAAGAGATGCCAACCTTAGTGCGAGCGAGCATGATCGTAACAGGGAAACCAAGGCAAACGATATCTATAAGTATTAATATTAAGTGTTCAGCTTTCGAGTTAGCTGGAGTTTGTTTTCTGCCCTTAACAATTGCTGGAGGAAGTTTTCCGGTTACTTTGCTTCCTGTGGCATGCCATGACGGCTGTTCCCATTCAAAGGCTGGAATCCAGCCAGCTAGGCCCTGAGTACTTGGAGAGCCTGTGGAGAACTGTCCAGGAGAGGAGGCCCCTGATTCAAGTGTGTTCAGGGAGCACACACTTGTTCATTGCTCAGAGTACAGCAGCATCCCTCAATTTTCGTCCATACTTCCTTTCAGTGCATCACCAATTATGTTTCAATGGACCTGATGGCCAACGTGCTGTTGGCCATTGGGGCCTCACCTGCCATGGTTCACTCGCTGGAGGAGGTGGAAGATTTCATGAAGTTAGCCGCAGGGTTGCTGGTAGGAAAGGGCTGCTGCGCTTGCAATGCTTTGTGCTGTTTATACAACACTATGCATCCTTTTATCGCACACTGCACGAACACTAGATTTCGGTTGAGAGAGTTAGGAATAAGATAGGAATAACGAGCAGAGTCTGCCTTCTTTATCCAGAGAGCAAGCACCCTTGCGCTTCCAACTTACTGCTAGACGGGACTCGCTTTGCAGGTTAACATGGGCACCTTGAGCAGTGACTGGCTTGCAAGCAAAAAGTTAGCTGCAAAACAGGTGTGGTCTCCATTTTTTACTCAGGAGACATAATAAGATGGATTCATTGAGTTGGACTTCCTAATTGTTCCAATTAAAAATTAGGTACTTGTAAGTCTTAATGCAATTGTTTAAGCAAATAATTTACTTGAATGAGTAAATTATCACACCTGGTCTTCTTTCCTCTCTTCCAGCAAGTTTCAGTGCATCAAGCTCGTACCTCATCCATCAACAGGAATGCTCGTCCCCACAAACGGTCCTCTTCTTGTTAAGCCAAACAGTCTCACTTGAGCGCGCGTTTTTCCAATTTATCTGTCTGCACCATTATTTGTCCTAAAGGTGCAGCAAGAAGCTGATTCTCTGCTGCATCTTGCAACGTAAGGATGGCGGGGAGGGGGCCTGTGTGTGGGCTGGGCTGGGCAGGAGCTCCAGGACTGATTCAGAGTACTGGCTTGCCTCTTTCACACAAACCTCCAAATCGGGCACTCTCTGCCTCAAAATAAAGCCACGCCAAAATCTGCACACCGACTGGCCTGATTCTTCTTCGAATAGAAGCCTATAAAGTACGTGCCTAGTTAGCAGAGCAGATGATCAGGGCAGGGCATCGCAGATTGAGTGTGTACTTATTGAGTGTCCATCAGGGTCAGTCAACCGCACTTTCAGCAGGCTGTTGTCTATTTCTCCAGTGCAACAGCCTCGTTTCAACAACCATAATAGTTTATTCCATTTAGTGGATGATTTAAAACACAAGCATTTGTCAGCATGTAATTTGACTTGAGTCACACTTGAGGACAGCTGCGCCTAGCGGCCCTCCAAAGAAGATTCATTATTGAAAAAAATGTATATGTATATGGGAAAGCCTAGGCTTGCTAATTTGGGCAAAGACAGCCAAATTTGGAAGCCCTGAAATCCCAACGGGCGGCCAGCAGCAGCGGGCTGGGACCTGGGCCTCAGGGATGACCCCTGGGGTGCCTCACCCCCCCTGTCTACTCAGAGCATCAGGGTCAATGCTGGCTTAGTGAGATAGTTTTGAGGGGGGCCGGTCGTGGGGATGAATGTATGCCACGTTGGGGCATCTCAAATATTGATGAAGGAAGTAGTTCCTAAGTATAAAGGAGCAGCGGGGAGAACCCTCAGAAGCCAGCCCCCCTTCCTCTCCTTAAGCTGAGCTGGTATGTATGTTTAAGTTGTTTAAGCATGCAAGTGGATGGCACAGATCAGTATTTCATGATGTTAAGTATATACCGTGCGACTGTGTGAAGCTAGACTGCATGAGGACTCCTGAATCATCCCAGTCTCAATTTAACTGGTGAAGAGGAAAGCACAGGCTCTCATGAAATACACAGGTTATGCAACAGGAAAGCCAGGATGGAGACTGTCAGACGAAATTTCAATTGGAGACATTGCATGCAGAGTACAATAACACAGTACGAGTGGCAGCAGGTCGTCCCCACCACTGGATCATTCCTTCCTTAGGCAAAGGTGGCCAACAGGGTCCTCAAGGCATAATTTTGCAGCCACCGCACCGTTTCCTGACCTGAGCACACCATAAGATAGCCTTATTTTTTCATTCTACTTGTGCCCTTGGAGTCAGAATTTGGGAAATATTTGGAAAACATAATGTAAACATGGAACAGCGCACACCATATCCCGCACACAGCCCCAAACTCTAACCTTGACGTGCCTGCATATGTGTTAAGTCAGCCCGCATTGCCTGTGTGGATTTGAGTGTGGGAGGCCCTGCTGCTGATCTGTGCACTCAGGAGAGGCAGAAATAAACAAACATTTTGGCCCACTGCTTCCAACCCTCACCCTTGATTAACTCCATTACAATTTTATTGATCATCTTTGATTGTCTGCAACATTCAGACTTGGTCTGGCTTGAAAGCATGCATCGGCTGCGGAGGAATTACATCTCCTGTGTTTGCACCCACATCTGGTTGCGACAGGGTCACCCACGGAAAACATCTTCCCGACCCCCTTCCCCAATTCCGACTTTGCAGCATCAGATCATCATGCAAGAGCTAATTAGGTCCTGGAAAGCGGCAGGATTGGAGCAAGTTTGGGAAAGTGCCATTCCCCTGCCAAAATTGTGCAAAACGGGCTAGAATGGTCAATGGCATGTTCACCGCACCCCCGCCTCATAATTTCCACACAGCCTAACTAATTATTACTAGGGTTGGGTCATTCGGTCATTTCATCTTTGAAAAGCGCAAATTATTCGATAAAAAGCGAAATTTGTGAATTATTCGGTCGCTTTTTCATTCAGCTTTCAGGGGATTGGCCCAGGAGGGCCCTCTCCCTGGCAATTTCACCCAGTTTAGGTCCCTCTCCCTCTGTTGATGCACGTTCTACTCAATCTGACTGCATGATAAGTTGTATTAAGAAAGAGAATGGCAGGATGGAGCACATTTGCTGGAACATGCATGATCATGTGGTGCATCGCAAAGGTTGGGAGGCAGCCGGGATTGCCTTGAAATGACAGTGAAACGAAAATCAAATTTTGTAAACCATGGCACCCAATAAAGGCCCCGGTCACACCTGATGGCATCCCTACCCGAGAAATCAGTCTCCGGATATTTTTCCAAGTGTCCATTTTCTAGCCTTTGGGATGCAGCATTTTTGCAGGAGCGCGACGTTTTTTTCCGTGGGCGCAAATTCGAAGTGTGTGAATTTCTATGAATTTCCGACTGGAAAAATCCCAATTCCCTAGGGATAGGGATGTGGAAGGCGGTCACACTGGATGTCAAGTTCACATCCCTGAGTCCGGCTCAGAATTTTCATTTGCATGCTGTGTGTCAAAAGAATCTATTTGTTGTTAATATTTGAGCATAGATCAATGAACCTGTGAACATAAAGCGCTGCAAGGGCCCTCCCCAAGGTTGCGCATCATCTTTATATTCACCAGCTTCCCATCATCTTTGGAGGACCACCAAGCCAGACAGCTTGTTGACGGTATTTATCCAGATTGGTGCAAATCAAGCATGGATGATGTGTGCATGTTGTGCGTGCACGCATGCAGCGGACGCACACCTGCGCAGGCTTGGAGCGCCTGAGCACACCACTGCCTAAAGCTTACTGTGCGCGCATAGATCTAGCAGCACATGGGGTGAGTTGTATTGTGCAGTCCATGTGAAACAACTGAGGTGCTCGTACGTCTGAGCAGGGCTGCATCAAGCAAGGAAGGGGAGCATCCCGGAGGTCAAACCTGGCTCTCCTGAACCTCCCACAGGACCCCACTCCACCTTTGACCTCTCCCCTTGACCCTGCTTGTGATGCTGCCATTATTTGATGGTTGACCTGAGAGGAATGTCCTATTCCGCTGCCCAGCTCCGCAGAAAAAATCCCCAGGCAGATATCTATGATGCACACCATCCGCGGAGCCCTCAGGGCCCTTCCAGCGATCTGGAATTTTCAGGGGGGTAGGGATGGGGGGAGGGGGGGGCAATCCCTGCCCAGGGATTTTTTCATTTTCGGGGCAGGGATGTGGGAGCGGTCACACCTGCCGCATCCCTTGCGGAAAATAACATGCAGGGATGTGGGCAGGGATGCCATCAGGTGTGACCGCCCCCTAAGACCTCAACTTTCCAGGGGTCGATGAGGCAGGAAAGGGGATAAATTGGTCAAAATGGGTGTGAGGCCTATAAAATTCGCGAATGCCGCTTTTAGAAAGCGCGAATTATTCGTAAAAAATCGGAAGCGATAAAATACGTAAAACCGAATGACCCAACCCTAATTATTACATATGTACTTGTAATGCATGGTTAGAGCTGGCAATGTGGCGAGTGTGTGGGCAGCAAAGCAAATTGGCCACATTTAGGGGGGGTCCAATGGTGGGGACGACCAGCAGCGTATATGTGCATTATGTTAAGTCACCTCTGCTAGCAAGCAGCCAGCAACTTGGGGTTGTGATCAGGCCCTTATGCCTCAGCTGATGCCTACTCAAATTGCATGCAAGACAGAACATGCAAAAAATATTTGTTTTGGAGCTCTAATTTAATCAAAGACTAAGTTTATCTGGGCTGCCGCCTTTGCTTGTCCACTTCTGAGCACGCCAAGCACAGATCTTGGACCAAGATCAGCTGTGTCAACGTAAACAGAAATGGCACCATAAACATTCTTTTAAATATTACGCCGGTAATAGGGGCGTGCAGGAGGTGTCCATTCTCATTAACTTAAAGGGCACTGGTCAGACCAAATAAAGATTTGGCGTCAAACGTTGTCTGTAGGTTTAAAGTGGTTAAAATGGAAAGGGTAGGAGGGAGGTGGGGTGGTTGGTTTTTTGAGGTCTAAATGTTTTTGGATCCCTGGTTCAAGAAAGCCCTAATATTTGGCACCCTGTTTGACTTTTTAATAGAGGCGAGCCTCTGGAGGCATCCATAATTTCTATGCTCTCTTGCCTGGACTGAAGCAGCAAAAGACCTTACCAACAAGCTCGCTGAATTGGTTTCAAAATCTGACCATGCACGGATAATAGTAGACTTATCTGTGATGTCAAGTCAGGACCAAAGCATGAGCTTGTAAAAGTGGCACCCAAACTCACTGCAAGTCCTCCAAGCATGAGCGTCTTCATTTCGTTCTTGTTATAGGGGGAGGTGTCACTAGGCCAATTTCAAGTTATTCTTCACACCAAATGGTTTGGGACCTAATGGCAGTACACTCCTCAGCTGTTATTAAGGCATACTATCTCAAGTAGGCCCCAGACACACTGGCCAACATCCCTACCCCAAAATCTAGAAATTGCGTATTTTCCCAAGTGTCCGTTTAACATTTGTTCAACCTTCAGGATGCAGCGTAATTGCTGGAGCTAACGTTCTCTCCGGTAGGCACAAATTGGAATTGTGTAAATATACATATATGTATATATATGCCTATGTATTTCTGACTGGAAAAATCTGCTTTGTTTTTGGCAGGTGATCACACGGGTATGTCAGGTCAGATCCCCCAGTCAGGCTTGATTATCTTGTTTCTGTGTCACTTGTCAAGAACATTCATTTGTTTTGACACTTGGGCTCAGTATCAAGTATGGATGATGCGCACATGTTGGGCGTGAATGCGCGCTGTGCACGTACGCACATGTATGGAGTTACTGGGCACACCACTGCCCAGAGCATGTTGTGCGTGCACACACCCAGCACATACGGCAAGCTGTTTTGCGTATTCTATGTCCACCTTTGCTGAGGAGGTGTAAGCAGGGCAGAATCAAGCGCAGGAGGGGAGCATCCCAGGGGGCTGCTTGACTCCTCAATCTTCCTCAAGACCCCACTCCTCCTTCTGACTTCTCCTCCTGACCCTACTTGTGATGCTGCAATCATCCAATGGTTGGCCTGAGAAAAACGTCCAATTATGCTGCTCAGCTCCGCGGAAAAATTCGCCATGCAAATTCTAAGGTGCACATTATCTGCTAGGCCTTGGGGCCCTTCTGGCGAACTTTGGGATTTTCAGGGGGGTAGGGATTTGGGGGGGGGAGGGCAGTCCCTACCCAGAGAATCAACATTTCTGGGGCGGTGATGTGGGAGGGCTGGAAATGGAAGCTGTATTTGTGCATGCAAGCAAAGTTCAAGGAGTCTTAACACCATTTTGCACCGAAATTGTTTGATCATGGACCTTTATGCACCCATTAACGCGGATTTGGCATGAAACAATTCAAGCCTAAGAGGGTCCGGGTTTCAACCCCTTCGCTTAATTTTGCCTAGATGAAGCACAATTCCTCACCACTGAATCTTTTATGCCTTAGTTTCTTCCAGTGTGCGTATATGATCAGCAATGCCCTCAAAAAGAAATTAATGACTCGGTTTGTTTTCCCTGTGTGATCTACGATGGAAATACTCCTTAGGTTATTGCCAACTTAAAACCATACATCAGGCAGCTTTTGCCAATGATTGCCTGGATGCAAGGTAGCAGCACTTCCTATGGTGTGCCCTATGGTTCCTATGGTGTTCCCAGCATCTTGGCAATGATTATAAATCTGCTTATGAGTGTGCCAGTAGTTCTGGACACAGGTGAAACCCTCCTGCTGGTGTTCCTATGGTGTGCCCTATGGTTCCTATGGTGTGCCCAGCATCTTGGCAATGATTATAAATCTGCTTATGAGTGTGCCAGTAGTTCTGGACACAGGTGACACCCTCCTGACCCTGTGGTGTAATGCACATAGCAATATTCCACCCACTACTGCCAATTAACCCCGATTTTGGTGCCAAATATACTTTACCCAGCTGAATTTGTTTTTTCCAATGATGTGCCATGAGCTCTCCACACAAGTGCTTAAGTGGTTATAGCTTTGATAACCTGGTAAAGAGGACACCTGGGTATTTCCACCAGGATATGCCAGTGTATTGCTTGCCTGACCTATCTCATGACAATGCAACAAGCCAACCTAATTTGTCCTTTTTTGCAATTCTCACAGGCTTGCAAACATTTCAAGCAAGAAGAGAACGTTGTGGCGTTAGAGCCAATGCGACATCTGTATTTCCATCCACTTACTGCTTGTTATTGAAACAGGTGCATTTTGCCTTTTGTTGCACCTCTCAGGCCGTAATTTTAGGAAAGCCGTGGGTTCTTGACCCTGTGGCTTGTGGTGCCACTCCGACAAGGACAAAAGCATGTGTGGACATGTTAAACTGCAAACCAACTGTTGTCAGGTGCGCCCTGGGCTAGTGATGGATTTGTTCAGCGCGTTATGGATTAAAAGGAATGGGACAGGGCAGCGGACCCTCACTATAAGAGGAGGGCATGCTTGACCCACTGGGTATCTGAGGGAATTCATGAGGACTTTTGGGGACGCCTACTCTGCTGCTCCATTCTTCCACTGTTAGCCTGTGGCAAGCTGCGCTGAGGCAATTAGGAATGTTTTATTACAGTAGAAGTGCAGCAAATCAGTAGAGGGGGGCAATTGAGACCAAGAATGGGTATGCTTTTTGCCTGCTCCCCGCAAGGAGCCTCCCCAACTAACAGGCTTGAAGTAAGTTATAAGTCAGGCACCCCATCCTATGTGTCAAAAAGAGATTCACTGCTTCTGTCTCACAAAGCAGGTATGAGTATTTAGAGTCATGGGCAATCTCAGCTGGACGTTCTGGATGAGACAGGTCACTTGTGAGCAGCCTGGTTGGACTGCCCTGTCACATGATGCATGTGTGCAGCCAGCCCATGGGTAGTACCACGCTCAAAGAATAGAAAGAATACACATTCAAACATGTAATTTGCATTTTATTGGACTCTCCGGGGAGCTCTGGAGGTGCAGCCTTACTGTGTGCCAGCGTCATGGCTACCCTGTGTTGCTGCATAGCAATGCTCCGAACTGTGATGATATTTTGTCGTTTGTTGGAAGTCAGCAGGGCTATTTTTTCATGCTTGTGATGGAAGGATGACAAGGTAGAAGTCTGTTTACAGTCCTGCCAGGCCATCTTTGTGCTTGCTTTTTGGACTGTGGCTTGCAGCTGATGGGTACAGCTTTCCCTCTTAGGTTGCATCCCA
>LKMJ01007144.1_pt1 | contig 10530 bp, 11 predicted proteins | sample 643391 | NCBI WGS metagenome assembly LKMJ01 (sample SAMN04112250, study PRJNA286221) | soda lake metagenome | biome: soda lake; feature: Kulunda Steppe; material: water; isolation source: sample PL-Br10 brine of Picturesque Lake | place: Russia: Kulunda steppe | collected 2010-07
ACGCTTCGCCCGCTTCGATCGAACTGTTACCGTATTTCGATATGCTGCTGACGGACTACTCCTCTATTTACATGGAGTTTCTCCCGTTCGATCGTCCAATCGCGTTTATTAACAGCTATCACGAGCAATTCGTGCAATCGAACGGATTGATGTTCGATTACGAGCAGTATTTCCCCGGCAAGAAAGTCAGTGAATTGGACGAGTTTTGTTCGTACGTCCGCTCCTGTCGAGATGGGGATGACGAATTTTCGCAAGAACGACAGTTTGTCAGAGAGGTTTTTCTCCCACCCAGAGAGCAATCGTTTCTCGAAGCTACATATTTTAACGGGCGGCACTGTTTAGTTGAGGCAGTTTGAGAAGCGAGCAGATCATAGTGAGTTGTGTCCATGCAACTCACAGACCTGCTCAAAGAAACGTTAGAGGTGAATTGTGATGAGGTTTGGGAGAACGAGCGCACCCCGACACCTGTTAGGGTGTTCGGGGTGCAGTTGCATTCGATGGGGTTGTCAGTGCGGAAAGTCGTTGCTGTGCTTGATTTGCTTGGTTTTGACCGCTCTCATGGAGCAGTCTGGAATTGGAGGCATGATCCCGCCGAAGTACAGGCTGATCCGCCGACGGCGGAGCCGTCGCGGATCATCGTGGATGAAAAACAAATTGAGGTTGATGGTGAAAAGAAGTGGCTGTACGCTGCAATCGATACTGACTCAAATTTGCTCCTCGGCATCGACGTATATAGCCGCCGCGGAACCGATCCCGCGGAGGCGTTTCTTCATCGCCTTACCGAGAAACACGAGATTTCAGACACTGAATTTCTGGTCGATGGTGGTGGGTATCTGACTGCCCTCGTTGGACACGATCTGAGCGGTCAACTCAACTACAGAGAACGGAACCATCTGAAAAAATGCTTCCAGACAGTTACAATGCGAATCGACCGCTTTCACTCGTTCTGGCGGGGCAGTCAATCCAGTGCTCAACGGTGGTTACGTCGTTTTAGACACCACTACAACCATGATCGGCCCAATCAAGCACTAAATAACCGAACGCCTATTGAGGAGGTACTCAACTAGACAGTGCGTCGAGAGCAGTGCTGATATTTTATTGAGCAGTCTACAGCGTAAAGATCAGGACGATTTTTTAATATCCTTGATTACCGCCTCTAAATTTTTGGGGTTGATTCTAAATGGGATATGTCTTTTTTTGTTTTCTGTTCCGTTGTTAGGGTATCCTGAAGCAATGTGACTTCTATAATTATGCCCGAGACACTTACTTACTAGGCGTTGTTTAGGTGTAATATAGTTTGGGGGGAATAGTTCAATTATGGCGGTCCCTTCCCGTGCAAAAACAGAATTATGCATCTGCGATCCCGAAGGTCCAATAATAATGTTTGATTCTAGCATATATTTTACTTGCTCTCTAAAACGCATTTTTTCTGGACATATAATTTGAAAATCGTATTTTTCCAATATTGGTTTTATATCGTCGAAATTAGACACATATTTAGTATCCATATTTTGCCTAGAAAGATAAAGTCTTTTATTAGAGTCCTGAATATCATCCAAATTTTTAAAAGCTTGACACCGGAGCCATTGATAATCTATAGGAAAAATATTCATTTTTTCTAATGTTGTTCCTCGAATCATTCCACTTGAACTTAATATCAATTTATCAACTGTATACGTATTTTTTCTTTTTTCAACTATTCTCTCGCGATCAAAACCCAAGAATGCTATTGAGTCAATCATGAAATCCGGGGGATTGTGATTAATCATTATTTTTGGCTTTTTTTCTGTTTTTTTCTCATAGTGTTTGAGCGGCAATAATAAGGGCAAATATTCTAATAGCCAGTATCCGTAATTCCATTCTGGACCTTTATGATAAACCATATTAAATACATGATTAGGTTCCCTTTGTTGTTCATGCTGTTTAGGATTTATTTGGCGTTTGATCATATATATCAATAAGTCGTCACCAAACGAGTTTAGGCCGTTTTTGAGATAGCTAGTATAATTATTTGCTGATTCTAATACTAATTTATTATCATCATCTATTACTAATCCATTTTTACCAAACATCACTACATTATTTAATTCACAACACCATCGATCTCCGTCATCGTACGCCAAACTTAGATTTCCATAAATATCATCTGAATCGTTGTATCTATTTGGCCTCTTATTGACAAAAAATAATTTATTCTCTTCCAGTGCTTTATTCTTTAATTCATTTCTAGATATTATGTCCTCTGGGTAATTTGGGATATGTGTGTGTTTGATTTCTGAGAATATAATATGGTTCAAGCTATATTTGGTAGCCTGTTTTAAAGATGTCTCACTCCATTTGTTGAAAAACTCGCGTGATTTTTCCTCAATGTTCTGAATCATTCTTATTTATAGTAATCAATGATATTTAAAACTTATGGTTTTTATAACGGTACCGCTAAGTTAGGCAAACGTTCCAAATCTACGCGAACTGTCGGAGCCAGTTATTGTGGTTTCAACGCTGTGTCCGGTGAAAGATACGTAGAACGTCTCAATGCACCGTTTGAGTTCCTGAATCCAGCGTTCAATCCGGTTTCGGACGCTATGACGGCGGATGATATGTGTGATACCAAGTCTGGTGAAGACGGGGCCTCATCTACCAACAACATTTTCAGCCAACGTGACTGCTTTTGTCGTGAAGCGGTAGGTTTCGACATAGGCATCGACAGTCTTCCGCTTCAACTCTTTTGAACTAACGAACGAATCCGCCCCAGTCTATTGATTCACCAGAGCCTTGGTTTTCACGCGAGATTCGTTTTTGTTTTGTTTATTTGATTCTTGTCTTGTGAATAAAAGAGGATGTAACCGATTCAGAGACTAAATGCCTACCTCCAGCCGCTATAGATCTTTACCAAAAATTTCAGTAGGCCTTTTTATTCACTTGTATAAACTCGTTCGCTCTTGGGTAGAGGATTGTTGGTCAGTTCTTACCAGTCGCTGGAAGTCACAGCAGACAAGGGTGACACATTCGTATCACATATGACAAGGACAAGCCACCCGTGTTTATTCTCGCAGATCTTGGCACCGGTGATCGGTACGTGATCCCAACGAAAGCCGCCGATGAATCGACGATTCGACTCCTGCTGGCGGTTAGCCAGCAGGAGTCGTTAACTGTCTATACTGACGGCTTTCGGGCGTATGAGCCGCTTGATGACGACGACGCATTCACTCGTGAATACGTCGTCCATGGCGACGGCGAGTACGTTGATGGAGACGTTCACGTGAACACTTGCGAGAGCCACGGATCGCTGGTGCGATCCTGGCCCTCTCCCCATAGAGGTGTCTCCAAGGACAAACTGACGCTGTATCTCAGAGCGTTTCAGCTTCGTCGTCGCATCTATCGAAAACCAGGAGAAGAAGCGTTAAAAACCATCCTTGAAGCAGTGCTATGACTCACCAACAATCTACGCCACAAGAGCGAACTCGTTTTCCCACGATCACTCCAACAGTATAAGATCGTTTCCCCTAGCTTCATCTTTCAATTTTGAGGAATAGTTGCCGGTGAACACCCGCTCATCCGAATATTCTTATTGGCGGCGTGGATTGTCTCGCTTACGAGATATCGATAGGAGTACCGACTATATGAATCAATCTGAAACAATAAGAATTATACTGATAGAACAATTAGAACCGATCAGTGTTTAATAAAACAAAAAGAAATCCTATTGAGATTTCAAAGGATGTGTTTAAATACTCATTTTGGAATTTTTACCAAAAACACAAAAAATACAATGATGTTGGTGTATCAGATGCGAACCCATACAAATTAATATATATTAAAACAGACATGGTGAAACATGACGGTACGCTGTTGGATGGGGAATACGTTAAACCCCGGAACGTTATTGGAGGATTTTGGGATACTGCTATCACAGATTTTTCTGATACATTGGTGTATAAATTAGTTGAAGATAAATATGACAATAATATACCATGGACAGATTCAAACTATTATAAAGACTTAGTGAATAATTATGGTGACGAACAAAAGACGCAAAAAAAACTAGAGCGTATTGATACAATTTACCATGAAATAACTAATTATGGTTATAAAACCCAGCGACAGCTTTTAGACGAAAAACCAAAAGAAACATCAAATCGATGTAATGACTGGGAAGACCCATTATTAAACGAAATTGGTGTTTGCATTGGGCGAAACGGTACACTCTTTCGACATGGAGGTGGACAAAAGCGATGTACGGTTGCAAAATATATCGGAGTTGATTCGTTACCAGTACAAGTTCGTGTGAGACACAAGAAATGGCAGTTATTCAGAAAGAAAGTTAGAAATTTGGATTCTATCACTCGCCTCACATATGATGAGAAATGTTTGCTAGAACACCCAGATATTGTGGATATATCTCCGGGAAATTGGAAGAAAGGTTGAAATTTTTTTGAATCGGCACCATCGATGTCTGAACAATCATAAAAGTGCTCGCAGCAAACGAGGCAGTATCCAAATAAGGATCGAAAATGAGGCGTCACGTTTTCTGAGTGTCCATGCCAGAATTCGGACGCCTCAGCGGTAGTATCGACCAAATCGAGTTATGTTTTGTGGAACGAGAACCGACACCGGAGTTTCTAATGAAGCTCAGTATTCAGCTACATCTGTCTAGTCTCTCACTTCCGACGAGTTCACGTTCAAAACCTTCTCTGACTGGATCAGACACGAATTAGAGGAGGAATTAGAGCGGAGTTGGGATATCGAAATGGACGGCGTCGGTGTGCCAGAAGCGTACGCACCGACCGCGGGCTGAGCCAGCCCGCGCCTTGGGTATGCTTCTCCTGAGCTACAGCACTTGCCTCTGTCGGCTGTATGAACACTCTCCGGTTAGTTCTCTTGATCTGTGAACACTATTTGATGCTTCACAAATCAACTATGAAGTGTTTAATCCAATGGAGCGTGACTCAGCACAGCTCACGAAGCAGCGGCCGGGAAGTACCGGTTTTATTAGCTCGTCGAGCATTGAATTTGCCAACTCCCACAAGCTCACCCATCTCTAGACACCTAACGCTGACACCCTTCAGGTACAAACCACTTCCCTTCGCTGGTGCATACTCTCGTTTCCTCAGAAGAACTCCACCTTCGTGCCCGTAAGGAATTCAACAGATGAAACGTTATCGACGGTCGTCTGCCGCTCGGATGGTGGAATTGGCTTTTTGTTATCTGCCATCAGTCAAGGTAGTACTCAACGGTTGCTTCGAGACCTTCCTCAAAACTGTAGTTTGTCTCCCAACCAAGGGCCTCAATTTTTGTTGTTTCGAGTGCATACCGTTGGTCGTGACCAGGACGGTCTTCTACGAATTCAATCAGTTCTTTTGATCCGCCGACAGCATCGAGAATCGCTTCCGTGACTTCAAGATTCGTTTTTTGTGTATGACTGCCGATATTGTACACTTCTCCAACATTTCCCTCCCGAAGAACATGCTCGAGTGCACGACAGTTGTCTTCCACATAGATCCACTCACGGACATTCGAGCCGTCACCATACACTGGGAGGGTCTTCCCGGCGGATGCGTTCTTGATGAATTTCGGAATGAGTTTTTCGGGATGTTGGCGAGGGCCGAAGTTGTTACTAGTTCGTGTGATAACGACCGGGAGGCCATGCGTTGTATGGAAACTTTCTGCGAGCAGATCCGCACCTGCTTTTGTCGCGGCATAGGGGTTTCGTGGGTTGAGTGGGTCGTCTTCGGCGAATTTCCCGTCAAGCACCTGACCATATACCTCATCCGTCGAAATCTGGAGGAACCGATCAATGTCTGCGTTGGTGGCTGCATCGAGCAGTGTCTGTGTTCCCTGAACGTTTGTCGTCACAAACGGTTCCGCACCCTCAATGGAGCGGTCGACGTGTGATTCTGCCGCAAAGTTAACCACGACATCAACATCCGACATGAGATCCGAGACGAGGTCGTGGTCTCGAATATCACCCTCAACAAACCTGTGACGTGGATCATCGAGAACATCGCTTAAATTGTCTTTTGAGCCTGCATACGTCAACGCATCCAGAGTTATGATTTCGTCGTCGTCATATTCATTAAGTATGTAATGTACGAAATTCGATCCAATAAAGCCAGCACCACCAGTGGTGAGAATTCGCATGAAATGTGGTTGGTAGCAGCACTTATTTATGTTACTGGTTAAAGTTACGATATGCGAATTTTAGTGGTCGGTGCAAATGGACTCCTTGGAAGTAACGTTGTCCATGCGGCACAGAAACGCGGCTGGGCTGTTGCTGGGACCTACCACTCAACAAAGCCAGCATTCGATATTCCGCTCACGCAGTTTGATTTTCGAGAGTACGCTTCGTTTGACGAGGTTCTCAATGAACATGATCCATACGTAGTTGTCAACTGTGCAGCGATGACTGATGTCGATGGTTGTGAAAAGAACCCGGATATGGCAGTAACACTCAATGGTGAGGCTCCGGGTGGGCTGGCTGCCCACTGTGAGACAAACAATATTTCGTTCGTCCAGGTATCCACAGACTACGTTTTCGATGGCCATAGTCGTAATGCGTACGTCGAATCGGATGGGCCAGCTCCGAAACAAGCGTACGGCAAATCGAAGCTGATCGGAGAAGAAACAGTGGCCGAAAACATAGCGGAGACACGCATCGCTCGGCTCTCATTTGTCTGGGGTATCCACCGAAGCAGTGGGGATCTCACTGGGTTTCCCGCCTGGGTTTGCGACCGGCTCACTGCGGGTGCTGGTGTACCGTTGTTCACCGACCAGTGGATATCTCCGACACGGGCCGGACAAGCCGCAGAGACACTACTTGATCTAATTGACCAGAGTGCCACTGGCCTGTTCCACGTCGCCTGTCGCTCATGTGTCACTCCCTATGAGTTTGGGAAGCTACTTGCCGAACATCGCGGGGACGGAGACGCGTTGCTTATTGAGGGATCAATGACCGATGTCGACCGGGCGGCCACCCGGCCACAGTACACTTGTCTGAACGTCGAGACAGTAGAATCGATACTAGAGAGGCCACAGCCGGCATTGGATGCCGATATTGACGCAGTTAGCGACGCGATACGTTAGATCTGGTACTGCTCTTTGTTGTTCAGGAAATACTCACGGGACTCACAGGGGAGCTCGTCAAACCGTAGCACCTCCTGACAGCCGAGTCCAGGACATTTCATGACACGGTTGTCTTCGAGTTCGTTTGCCGCGACGATGGTTCCACAGGCCGGACAGGAGTAGGTAATAATGCGCATGGTTACAGTTTGAGTTGTGAGTTCTCTCCGACCACAAGTCGTCGTCCTTCCGGAAGGAGTCCGTCCGCACTTTCGACGTTTGCGCTACGGCCGAGAAGACTATCGACGATCCGACCCGAGGCCGTGAGTCTAGAGTCACCTATGACGACGCTGTTTTCGATGTGAATGTTCTCCAACGTGGATTTTTCACCGATAGAGGTGTACGGACCCACATAGGCTCCGCTCTTGATGGTCACGTTTTCGCCGATAGAAACAGGACCACGAACCACTGCACCGGATTCAATAGTCGAAGACGTTGGAAGTTCGATACGCCCGTCAGTTTCTGCTCCTTCCTCGACGGAGCCTTCCGTTTCGAGCGACTTGCTTTCTAGGACAAGCCGGTTTGCTTCGAGCACGTCTTCCGGTTTGCCAGTATCTTTCCACCAGCCTGTAACGATGTGAGAGTCGATAGCATGCCCATCTTCGAGGAGGCCCTGGATCGCATCAGTGATTTCGAGTTCGCCGCGCCACGATGGTTCGAGCTCGTCGATGGCGTCGAACACCGCTGGCGAAAACACGTACATCCCAATGAGTGCAAGATTGGTTGGTGGCTGGTCGGGTTTTTCTATGAGTTCGGTAACGTTCCCTTGGTGGTCGACATTGGCGATACCGAATGCCACCGGATTCTCTACCTCCTGGAGTGCAATGCCTGCACCGTACTCTCCGGCCTCGAAGCTCTCTACAAGATCGGTAACGCCGGATTTGAGGATGTTGTCACCCAGATACATCACAAAGTCATCGTCGCCGACGAAATCTCGGGCACAGCCAGCCGCATGAGCGAGACCTAGTGGGTTCCCCTGGATAATGTATGTGATGTCGACGCCGAGTTCACTTCCATCACCGAGAAGTTCCTGGATATCGTCCCGACCCTTATTGCCGAGGATAACGCCGATTTCGGTGATACCGGCCTCTTTGAGATCCTCGATTGCGTATTCAAGGACGGGTTTGTTCGCAACGGGAACGAGCTGTTTGGGCCCAGTATGGGTTATGGGTCGAAGACGCGAACCCGTTCCGCCTGACAGTAATACCCCTTTCATAGAATTAGCCTAATCATACTCGTTGAAATATTATGCGCTTAACGGAGAGCTTGCTGAGCCAATATAAGAATCGCTTATTTATTACTCGTGTGGCGGTTCTTCCCAATCTAGTGGGATTCTGTCAGTATTATATGGAATACGCTCCTCATCAGGATTTTCATAGTCGTACAGTTCTGTTGGGTAGTTGATTAAAATTGAAGGTCTGTCTCCAATTGCTTTGAATCCGTGCCAACACTCACCCGGTATTCGAACAACTTGTTGATTATGTTCACCAATAACGAACGTATTCAGTTCACCATTTGTAGGTGACTTCTCACGCTCATCATAGATTCCAATCTTAATTCGACCCTGTGGACAGACGAAATAGTCAATTTGATCTTCGAGATGACGATGCCATGCGCGGATCACTCCTGGATAGGTCATCGAGTAGTATGACATCGATGGGGTCGGCTCATACTCGTCCCAGTCTGCACGGAATACCTCGACAAGATGTCCACGTTCGTCGCTGTTTACTTGTAGGTCACGGACTTCAACGCCTTCGATCATCAGTCTCCGATTATTACCATGATTATTTAATTGCTATCATGGAGTATTCTTAAATCGATACAGTAGTACTCTCATCTTCATAGGTGGTGCTCACCTATGGAAATTCTGCTACCTGAACAAACCACGATGAGCATCATAATCTTTTGACCGTGAATAATCCGCGGTATCTTCGCCGAGCGTCGCTTGAATTGAGTGGTACGAACGGTCTTCGTCCTGGCTGTAGCATTTTGTGCCGTCAGGAATGACAGCGTCAGCTTCTGTATCAGCGACACAGTCTGGAAAAAGCTGCTTGAGCTTACCGCCGTATTCCCTGACACGGCGGTTGATGGTAGTTGGCGATGGCATCCTCTCGAAGATGCCGTCACCGTGATCAGCAGCATAACGGTAGCTGAGTGAGGTGGCGAGATCGACACTAGCGGCTGCAATGTCCTGTTTCACTCAAACGATGTGATCGACTGAGCCTACCTTAAGCCGTCGCTATCGACGGCGAGCGCCGCCGGAACGACGGCTTGCCACTCACGATATCTTCCCGAACTGGAAGAACCGATCGCCGAATGGTTGATTCGCTGGGACAACTCTGCGCACGCCCAGAGTTTTCCAGGCTGTCCCTAGCATCATCTCGCAGAACTCCGTGAACGACCGCTCCCAATGGCGTCGCTCTCCACGGCAGGGCGACGCTTGGTTGCAACCTTCTCCAAGCAGACACTTTCACTCAAACCCGTGTGATCGACTGAGAATACTATTCTGCAAACTACCAAGGAGTGAATACACTGGTTTGACGAAATCCGACAGTAATAAGAAACATTTAAAATAGTCATGAATCAAGTAATTTTATATGATGGGACTCAATAAAAGGCTACGGCAGAATCTGAAAGAAAATGGATTGATAAATACTTTAAGCCAGTTGTCAGATTATATGATTGCTAACATACATCCTCTTTCTAGAAAAAATAAATTGCGCTGGCTTAGGCTACGTACCGGTGATGATGAAATTGTTCGAGAAATAAGAGGAAGTAAAATGATCGGGAAACTCCGTCAGCCAACGCCAAACAGTTTTACATTAGCTAATAAGGTAGTATTTGGTTTAGAACGAGAGACTGGCTCAATGAAATTCTACTCAAATGTTTTAAAGAAACACCAAGGAGATGGACGGAACCTACATGTTTTTGATATTGGTGCTAATATTGGCCAATATACCTTATTAGGAGCCAATATTCTCGGAGGAAGCGGTGATATTTATTCTATAGAGGCGGATCCAGAAACATTTGACCTTCTCAAACGAAATGTAGAATTAAACCAATATAAAAATGTTGAGCTGCTCAACATAGCGGCAGGTTCTGAACGGTCAACTACAGAATTCGTTGTAAGGCCCTCTTCAACAAGTAATCAAATTAAAGATGTTTCTTATGAAAGAGAGACAGTCAAAACAATTGAAGTGGACGTTCGCACAATTGATAGGTTGATTAGTGAGTATGATATTAACGATGATGATACAGTTTTTGTTAAGATAGATGCACCAGGATATGAGGAATACATTTTTCAGGGCATGAATGAACTGATCCAATCTGATAGGTCACTTTATATTCTTTTTGGAAGTGGTGGTGAAAGTTCAGCTAATCGAGAAAGAATTATTGATAAGCTAAGAACTAATC
>LKMJ01007145.1_pt1 | contig 10529 bp, 3 predicted proteins | sample 643391 | NCBI WGS metagenome assembly LKMJ01 (sample SAMN04112250, study PRJNA286221) | soda lake metagenome | biome: soda lake; feature: Kulunda Steppe; material: water; isolation source: sample PL-Br10 brine of Picturesque Lake | place: Russia: Kulunda steppe | collected 2010-07
GGTGGCGGTGGCGGTGGCGGTGGAGAGTTTGATGATGAAACTGGTCGTGGAGGAAGAGCCGCAGAAGAAGCAAGAAATGGTCGTGGTGGACGAAGAAGACCACGAGATTTCTCAGTTGGTCGTGCAAAAAGAAGATGGAATAAAGCAAAAAGTATGGGTAGAAAAGCTTCAAGTAAAGCTGGACGTTCAAGTGTTCGCGGTGCAGGGAGAATGGCAACTATGGCATCAAAAGGTAAAAAAGCCGCAAGTAATCCGGGTAAAACTAAACAGAAAATTAAAAACGCTCCGGGTAAAGCAAGGAAGAAAGCTAGAAGTGCGAAAGAAAAAGGAAAGAGAAAAGCTAGAAATAAAGTTCATGATACAATGAATAATTCTGGTGCTAATAATTTCAGTAAAGAAGCAAAAAGAGAATGGATGCGTGGAAATGAATCTAGTAAAGTTAATGCACAAATTGATGATTTGGATGACCCTGATCCAGATCACATTGAGGTGACAGAAAATGATGATGTAATAATTAATGCAGACACTGAGTTTGATCACAAATCAACAGATAATGATTTCCAAGGTGGAGGAATGGCGACAATGGGTAAAATGAATAGCGTGAATTGGGATAAGTATGATCAAGATAAATCAGATATTGATAACATGAAAACAGATGTTGATACTGCATATGCAAAAGATGAAGAACACAAAGAAGAGATAGAAGATAATGCAGATACCCCAACCGCAGTTGTTATTAATGAAGAACGTGCCCGTAACAATGAGCGAGTAAGACAGAATCAGAGATAGAACAGAATAGTTGTTTGTTTTTTGTGATTGTTTATGTTTTTGTCAGGTGTTTAGATATGTATATTGATCATTTTGAATTTCTTTGTTTAGAAGTGTTGGTTAATCGTTGATAATGTTGTAAATGATGTGAATAGAGATAATAAATGAGTAAGGGCTAAACATCCTTATCATATATTATTCATTAAGCCTGTCCGGGGTGTTTACAAATAATGTCAGCTTCAAGAAGAATTCCAAAAAATATCGGTAAAAATGATACATTCAAAGGGTATCAGACTGAAGACTTAGTAATGGGTCTGATGCCTATGGGACTTGTGTTAGTATTTATTCAAGTCTTTCCAGAACATATTACTGAAGCAATAAGTTTGCCTGCAATGGGCATTGGTCTTGTACTTGGTATTGTACTTATAGCGGTTACACCTGACCATCTTTCTACGAAAGAATGGGTGTTTAGTATTTTCCACCATATGTTCAGACCAAAACGTGTTGAACATGTATCATTGCAAAGTGGTGTTGCTCGTGAACAGAGAGATGCTGTCACTGAAACAAAAATTTATCAGATGGAGGAAAGAACGCAGGATATTACACGATTAAAGAATATTCACCGTAATGGTGGTGGTATTGAACGTGATGATCGTGCAATGGTTGGTGCAGTAAAAGTAGAGCCTGCAAACATGGCGTTGGCAAGTAACCAACGTTGGCAAATGATGGTTGAGGAATGGGAAGGGTATTTGAATAATAGTGTTGAATATCCATTGCAGATTTATGCAACAAGTCGTCCATTCCCTGTTGAGGATTATGTCACACATTACTATGGACGAATTAATGATCCTGATATTGAAAATCGACCAATTCTTCAAGAATTGCTCAGTGATTTCTTAGATTGGTATCCACAGTATTTGTCTTGGCAAGGAACAAATCAGCGTGAATATTATGTTATTGTTCCAGTTAAGCGTGATGAGCTTATTGGAGCAGATTCAGATGAAAAATCTCCATTGGAAGTCTTGGCTGGTATTCCAATCATTGGTATTCCATTCCAAAGTCAGATTGAAAAATCTGGTAATAAGTCTGAAGAAGAAAAGACAACTGAACAACTCCGTGTTCTCAGTCAACGATTGCGTGAAGTAAATCGCCAAGGGATTCGTTCACTCAGTGGGTGTGATGGGCGACGTATTTCTGGTGTTGAAATGGCAATTCTAATCCGTGAGTTCTGGTCAGGAAGAGAATATGAAGGTGATCCAGAAGAAGTTGTTCGTTCACAACCTATTTTGAGAAAATCAAATGAAAATGCAGTAACTCAAGAAGAAGTTGCAAACGACACGGGTCATGGCGGTACCGATTCAAACACCGCACGTAGTGGGTAATATAAAACAATGAAACTAACACATACACTCAGCGTTCCATTTATTGGATCAGACGAAACAGATGATGAAGAAGACGAATCGCTCCCAAACAGTGCAGAAGAAATTAATGCACAAAATCAGCAAGAAGAAACTACTGAAGAATCTGGTGGAGGGTTTATGAGTAATATTCCTTTCATTGGTGGTTCTGACGAAAGTGACACTGATGCTGAAGAGATTCAGACCATTGCAAGTGGTAGAATCAAAAATATTGAAGATGCACCATATACTCAAGAAGATGTATTAAGTGTCGGTGACAGAAAACTTGCAGAATGGAAAGATGACACTGAAGGAAGTGTTATTGATCCTATTGGACGAATACACCGCGACTTTGTTGCTCCATCTGAGGTTAATTATGAAAGTGACAGAGTAGAATTGCCAACCGAGTGGGCACAGGTAATGTATATCAATGATTGGCCTGAACAAGCTCGCGCCGGATTTTTGGAGCAATTATTCTCTAATTCGGTGTATAAAACTGATGTAAGCATTCATTTGGAGCCGCGTGACCAGAAACGTGCAATGAATGACTTGAAAGATAATATTGGTGAATTGCAAGCAAAATTAGAAGAAGAAATGAAAGGGTCTTCAGTCAATGCGCGGGATACGCAAAAAGACCTGAATGACGCCCAACAAATGTACGACCTTGTGAGTCGTTCAAACATGACAATGTTTGATTGTTCAATGTACGTGACTCACCGTTCAACGGCTTATGACGAGCTTACTAACAATATGAACGAAATTCGTGGGCTTCTTGAGAAACCACCTGCAAGCACTGATCCTCGTGTTGCACGGAGAAGACAAGATACAGGAATGGTTAGTTCGAGTCCGATTGGAGCCGATGAAATGAACAAAAAGACTCCAATGATGGGTGGTGCAATTGGTGCAATGATGCCATTTTCTTCATCAACATTTATTGAAGAAGGTGGTGTTGACTTTGGTGTTCAACCATACAACGGTTCGCCTGTAATTGTTGACAGATTTGGACGTAGTATGGGTTACAACATGTTGACAGTTGGAAATATTGGCAGTGGGAAGTCATTTTCTACCAAGTTAAATCTTGTGAGAACAATGATGCGACAAGAAGATGTTGACATTGTAATGCTTGACCCACTACAAGGATTCATCGGCATTACTGAAGCATTGAATGGGAATAGAATTGTTGTTGGTGGTGATGTTGGTCTAAACCCATTAGAATTACAAGAAACGCCACAGTACATTCTTGACCAAGCAGACGGCGACCTTGACCCATATTCAGGCAAACTCAAAGATGTGATGAGTTTCTTTGATACATTCTTTGATATGCGAAATATGACGTTGAGTGATGACCGTGGTATTCTTGAAAAAGCAGTCCAGAATGCATACGCAGATAAGGGCATTACAAATGATCCTGAGACACATGGTAAAGAATCACCAACCATGAAAAATGTCCTTAAGAACCTACGTGAAATGGCTGAAAATGGAGATAAGTTCGCATTCTCTGATTCAGGAACAGAATCAGATAAAATTGAAAATGGAGCAAGTAGATTACTTGTTGCACTCCAACCGTTCCGTGATGGTGGTGAATTTGAAAACCTTGCAAAGAAAACGGAAATTGATATTAGTCAATCACGGGTAACATATCTAGACCTTCAACAACAAGAAGGTCGTGGTGGAACTGGACTCATGATGCAACTTCTGTTTAATGCTGTGTATGAAAGAGCAAAAAATACACAGAATAAAGTCATTTTCGCCATTGACGAAGCTAGGTATATCATGAAAGACGCTTCAAACCTAGAATTTTTGGAGCAAGCAGTCCGTCACAGTAGGCACTATAACCTATCAATTCAGTTTATCACTCAAACAGTTGACGAGTTCTTCTCACAAGATGAAGCAGAAGCTATTGCAAACAACTGTTCATTAATGCAACTAAACCGTGTTGAAGGTCTTGATGATAAAGTTGGGCGTGAAAAACTGAACATGAATCAATCGCAAATTGAATACGTTAGGAATGCACAAGCGGGTAGTGAAGACCTTGACTATTCATCTGCATTGATGTTTGTACAAGAATATGGTTGGATGCCTATTCATATTAAAGCATCATCACAAGAAGCCGCAGTTGTTGACTTTGATCCAGATGAAGAAACAAAAGAAGATGCATTACCCGGATATACATCAAGTGAAGATGATGCTAAATCGGCTAGGATTCAACAAGCACTGAAAGCAAGTTCTTCAGATGATAGAAATGTTCAAGAAGTTGGTGGAGACAATACTATTCAAGATAAGTTTAAATCAGTTGGTTCAGTGCCAAAAGAAGCTAAAAAGTCTGGCCAAGCCCAACTCAATAAAGAAAAACTAGATGATCTTGAAAAAGATGATTTAGTTGACTTAATTCAATCTGGTGAATATGGAACAGTTGTCAGTGACGAAAGCGTTGAAAAGCCAGAAGCCGAACCAGAACCTGAACAACAAAACAACAAAAGCGAATCTGATACAACTTCCAATGAAACATGGGAGCGTGGAGAACGAAACCGAATGTATCATATTCGTATCATTGCTGAACAAACAAAAAAGCACGATAGTATGCCCGTTCTAGATGCATTAGAAGATGCATTTACTGTTGTCGGAACTGATCCAAGTAAAGATGCAATTAGGGCAGGTGGCTTTGGAATTGGGTTTGATGCAATCATTGTCACACCAATCATTGAATCTGAAATTGATTCAGCATTAACTGAGATTAAACGTGTAACAAGTGTTGAAGTAAGTGAAATTACGGATGATGTAGACCTTAATAGAGAAGCTGGACAAATGGCTAGTGGTGTTGATGTTGATTCATTGATTGCACACGTTGATGCAGAAAATTCAACTGAAACTGCTAAAATCTTTGAAGAGATTAAACGAGAAACCAGTTACACACCAAATTACGACGAAATCAAAGAAGAAATGGATGAAATTGGAATGGATGAAGTCCAAAAAGATGAAGTTTCGTTCCAAGAATTAATTGATGATGATGAGTTTGATTGGGAAGACGAAGAATAAAATCCGAAAAGTGTAACAACACACATTTATAACGTATAATTAAGATGCCACTAAAGGATACCGTTGATGAACTATTAGATTCATACGTTAGAAGTGGCCACCAACCACATCCGATTACAGAAGAATTTTATGCAAGTATTAAAGAAAACTACCCGGATGGGCGGTTATTAAAAGTAGAACCGTATCCAGAGAATGAAGGATTAGAAGCAGGAGAAGAATTTCTTCAATCCATTCATGACCTTAGACCCGAACGGTTTGGACTAAAAAATGCAAGTAAAACATACGGGTTTGAAATTTGGTTTACAGGTGGTAAAATAAAATTCTACTTCTATGCACCAGATGAAAATACAGAAAAGAAATTTAGGAAACAATTAGATGCAGAATACCCGCAAGCAAAAATTGTAGAACAATCAGAAAAGTTTCCTGATTTATATGAATCAGACCACGTTGCTGCGGCAGAATTGGAGTTGAAACAATCATCATTTTATCCAATTAAAAATAGTCGTGGTGTAAGAGACTTCATTCACGATCCATATAGACTAGTTACATCTGACATGGTATCAAAAGATGAAAATCGTGTCATGATTCAGATTCTATTTCAACCTGCATTACCTAGCTGGACTTCTGGTGGAACACTTGGAAGATTAAATCCATGGAAAAATTCAATGGAGGATACTGCAAGATCACTTAAAGAAGATAAATTAACAGAAGGAGTCGGTGGAGGAGATGAACGAAAAGCAACCCGTGAAGAAAGAAGTCTCTCAAAAGTTATTGCAGAACAAGAGGGACTACCAGCATATAACACAAACATGAGAATCATGACCATTTCTCCATATCCGGGTGAAGCACGTTCAAGTGCATGGTCAATTGCAAAAACATTTGAACAGTCATATCAAGAAGCAGGCGACCAAACATTAGTTCAAAGACCACTTGGTGGAAAGTTCCTTCGAGAAATGGTAGCTGATATGTCAAATAGAAGAATAGTTAATAATGGAATGGTACTCACGGTTCCAGAATTAGCCGCAGTCGCACATATTCCAAATAATTCAATTGAAACACCAGCAGTTCAATGGAATTATACACAAACTGGTGGACGACTACCAGCAGATGCAGAGCGTTTTCAACCATCAGTTGGTGGAGACGAAAAGCGGCTTAAAGGCGCACAAACCGGCAGTGAAGACGTTCCATTACAAATGAAAGAAATGGATGAAGATGAAACACAATTCAGGACTGTACCTGATGATGTAAAAGATACTGATCAACCTATGAAAAATCAACAATCACAACAACGAAACGCGAACAAGAGAGGCATAGTACCAAAAATACTCAGAGCATTCGGTTTAGGATATGAAGGGGAGGGACTTCAACCAGCCGCAAAAGAACATAATATTTCAAAACTGTTTCAAGAAGGAAGTGGTTATAAACAGCAACAGCAACAGCAACAGCCACAGCAACAGCAACAGCAACAGCAACAGCAACAGCAACCACCGCAACAACCACCACAACAGCAACCACCACAACAGCAACCACCGCAACAAAACAATAACCAATCTCCATACCCTGATAAACCACAAGGTGAACCAAACAATCAACAGCAACAACAAAACAATGAACCACACCCATTAGAAGGAGAAAATACAGTTCCAGCAGGTGTTGATCCAGCAGATGTTGATGATAAAGATGAAGAAGAAAAAGATGCTACTGATGAAGACCCTGAAGACCCTTGGGAAGATGAACCATCACCATTTGACGAAGAAATTCCAGAACCGGGTTCAAGTTAATTTCATTTTATCCGAGTAAGGTTTAAAGAATGACCCCTCTAAATATAATTAAATCATTATGTTTAGGAAAATATTTGGTGGGGGAGATGATGATTCATCTGAAGAAAGTTCAGAGATTTCTGAAGTAGATTCAATAAAACCTCCGAGTTCTACTAATAGTAACGCAGAGAATAATAACGTAAACAGGGAACAAGAACAACCTTCAAGTTCTGAACCAGTTCCACAAGATAATACGGTAAATGATGAACCTAAAATTGAATTAGAAGAAGGCGAACCAGAAGAAATGCGGGATGTGAAAAGAGAGATTGCCAACTTCGACCCTAAAAATCCCAATTATAACGTTACATTTGACCCAACAACGGCAGAAACACAAATGGATCGTGAGTTGATGATCTTTTCACAAAAAGGAGAAGGGCCATTTACGGGTGCATGGCCACGGGCTATGTTTGAACAAGGGTATGAAAATCCAGAAGCCGCAACATGGATTGGGTATGTTTCAAGTACACGAACAGGTTTGCGAGAAGTTCCAGTAGCACATAATGCATGGTTCCGACATGCGGCAATATTTGGAACAACTGGTTACGGTAAAACGACACTATTAAAGAATCTCATGGTTCAATGGGCATGGGATGGATGGGGATTCTGTTTCATTGATCCCAAGGGAGATGGTGTGCAAGAATTAATGCAAGAGATTCCAGCACATCGGTTAGATGATGTAATTTGGATTGACCCATCACCAACTCATTCAGATAGAGTTGTTGGTGTTAACTTCATGGAACCCGGTAAGGTAGATAACCCCCGACAAAAGGCCGAAGAAGTAGAATCTATTATAGACGACCTTCGCAACATTGTCAAGAATGAATCGTACTGGGGGCCAAAAATGGACGGCATTATGTCCAATATTGCACGGGGAATGATTCAATCAGACAAACCATATACACTGATTGATATGTATTACATTCTTCTTGATGAACGATACAGAGAATTATTTGTCGCTGAAGTTGATGATCCTGCTGTTCAACGATATACGCAAGTTATTTCCGAAGAAATGGATCAGTCTGACCTTGACCCACTTCTTCGACGTTTGCAGAGAATGGTTGAAAATCGTGTTACGCGAGAAATCATTGCACACCGTGAAGCAACAGTTAATCTCAAAGACGCTGTAGAAGAAGAGAAAATCATTCTTGTGAAAAACGACATTGACTCCGGTGACATTAAAACAATGGTTGCCACTGGAATCATGCGCCGTGTATGGGCGGCAATTAAGTCACGAACAGGGTCAGCAGAAGAAGAACGAAAACCCTTCTTCATGATTATTGACGAATTTGACGATGTTGTGAGCGAAGATGCAGATGTAGACAAAATGTTGTCAAAAGCACGTTCCATGCGTATGTCAGTAACGCTATGTTGTCAGCAGCCAAGTCAGCTTCCCCGAACTATTCGTAAATCAATTTTCGGTAACTGTGACAACTTACTTGCCCTAAATCCAAACGAACCAGACGATGCAAGTCACATCATGAAACGGTTCGGTGACTACGATGCAACTGACTTAACAAATCTTGGTCGGTTTAAAATGTTTACCAGAATTATGGTTGGTAATTCACAATCAGAACCCTTCTTAACAAATACATTCCCCGACTATCCACCACTTAGAAATGAAGAACAAGCATATCAAGCAATTGAAGCCAGTCTAAAGAAATACGGTCGAAGAAGGCTTGATCCTGTAAAAGCAGTAGAAGATGTTATCATTGGCAAAGAAGAATACGGAATGGATGAAGAAAGCCTTCTTGGTGAAGGTGAAGGTTCCGAAGATAGTGATTCAGAAAGCAAATCGACAGGAGCAAGAGCGAAGAAAGGTGCTGAAACATCAGCAGAAGATATTAATGAAAAACAAATCCTTGAGAGCATCCTTGCTGTTGAAATTAGAAATCCAGATAGAGAATTTATCCCATTAGATAAAGTAAAAGATGAAATAGAACGAAGGGCAGGTGATACAGGATACCAATCAATCTCAGCTAATATATTTGAGCAATTACCAGATAAATATTGTATCACAGAACGTCATAGTGGAGAACAAGTTGTAAAACTCAAACCTGCTGGTAGGAGTAAAGTATTCACACAGGACACAGGAAGTGCCGCAACTGGTGGTGGGAATGATCACAGATATGTCCTTAAACGTGCATACAAATCATTCACAAAGGCTGGATTCATTGTTGAACGTCCAACTCAAGAAGGCGATGCTCTACCTGATGCAGTTGCAGACCTTCCAATGGACATGTCAGCACCATCTTACCAAGCCGCACAGCGAAAGATGGAAGAATTGAAACGCGACTGGCCTGATGCGGCTAAAATAAGTGGAGGGAGCGACTTATACATTGAAGCAGAAACAACAACAATTGAAAAACCAAAACAAACCCTTCGTAATCTCAACAAAGCTCTAAAAGAAGAACGAAAATGTATATTTGCAATTAAAGATACAAGTAGTGAATACGATTATATTGCAAAACATGGTGAAACTGCAATTAAAATCTTAACTGATCCACCATGTGTAGCTGGATACGATGCAGATGGAAATAGACGATTCTATAACCAATCAAACAAATTAGAAGTAGCAGAAAATGTGTACGGTCTTCGACCAACTGAAAGTGGAAGAAACGCCTACTGGTGGGAAGACCAAGGTGGAATAAGTATTATTGGCTCTGACCAAAGTGGTGAGAGGCTTGCCCACTATGAAAACGCTGAAGAAGTAAGCAATCCCACAAAACAAAGCGTTCCTGCATACTATCACTACGATAGAAGTAATAACCTCTTTGTTGTCACCGTAAACAAAGAAGATGGTGAGACTGAGGTGTTAGAATACAACGACAAAGATAACTTCAAAGAAGATTGGAAACCAATTCGTCCCCCATTCATTCCTGAATATGAATTCCCACGAATGCCTCAAGAGGATGATTGGATGATTGTTGTGTATCCTGATGATAACACCGGACTACCACCACTCCATCTACAATACAATGGGTATGATCAAAATGGTGAGCTAGATGTTACTCTCAAACCACTTCTTAGTGATAGAAAAGAAGAATGGAATCCACAAAAACTTGAAGAATACGTAGATGACACATCAAAAATTTACAAATATGATGAAGCTACGGTAGAAACTACTGACGAATCAAATAGTAAAGTCATAGAAGAATCTACAGAAACTGATGTTGATGAAACAGAATCACAAGTAGAAGAGATCACTGAAAAAGATGAGTCTGATACTGTTGAAGAAATTAAACCAGAGAAAGACGAAGATGAATCAGAAACAGATTCTTCTCAAAAAGACGATAATAATACATCAGATAATACACCAGACTTTGGGTTTGGAACTGAAAATAAAACTGAAGATGGAGCTGAAACAAAACAAGATAATACAGAATCATATGATAAAAATGAACAAGGTAACAAAGAAAATAAAAAATCAGAAAACCCATTAGCATATGTAACTGAAGTGAAACCAACACCAGTCGGTCAATCAAAAAATGATGAAGAAGTTGGTGATGAA
>LKMJ01007147.1_pt1 | contig 10528 bp, 9 predicted proteins | sample 643391 | NCBI WGS metagenome assembly LKMJ01 (sample SAMN04112250, study PRJNA286221) | soda lake metagenome | biome: soda lake; feature: Kulunda Steppe; material: water; isolation source: sample PL-Br10 brine of Picturesque Lake | place: Russia: Kulunda steppe | collected 2010-07
GAGGCTCGTCACTTCGGCGTCGATATCCCGCCACACCTGCTCGCTTTCCTTGTTCGTCAGCAGGCGCTCGTCTAGGGTCTCGAGTTGCGTCGAAACCGATCGGAGCTTCGATTTGACCGTCTTCCGACGGGCCTCGGTCGGGTGTGCAGTAAACGTCGGTTCGATCAGGACGTCGTTGAGGACCTGTTTCGCGGTCTCGATGTCGGTCTCGGCGAGTTCTTCGGCAGCCATCTCGAGACTGTCATCGAGAGTCCCCTCGTGAGATTCCGTCCGCAACGATCGGACCCGCTCGCGCTCTTCGGCGAGGTTGATGAGTTCGAAGTAGGTCGTAAATGCCCGGGCGACGATCCGCTGTTCGTGGGGCGATAGCCCGTGTAGTTTCGAGATCAGCGGTTCACGCGTCTCTAGTTCGTCAGATCGGTAGTCGATCGCCGCCTGCCGGCAGGATTCGACGGTTTCGAACGATCGTCGTGAGGTCTGCTCTTCGAGCACTTCCCCCAGTAACGCACCCAGTTCGCGGACGTCCTGTCGAACGTCTCTGTTATGAAGTGTCATAACCGCTTGGTACGTGCCCGATGCTAAAAATCCCCGTGTAACGGGATGACAGTAACGATCATCGTTTTCGATGAGGGTCTCGACGATCGGTGGCGACGCCGCTGTGAACTCGGTCTGTCGCTACCGCATTTCGGCCAGGCTGTAGACGGTGTCGGACATCAGCCACGCCGTTTCGCTGTCCGCACGCTCTATGCTAAGTGCGAAAAACGAGTCCCGGCCGTCGTCGACCGTGATATGATAGCCGCGACTCTCGAGTGGTTCTTCTCCGCCGTTCGGTTCGGCTGCAGTCACGGATTGGTCTCGGGGCCCGAGGCGAATAACGGGCGCGGTTTGGTCGCTACGAGTCGTCGGAATCGGTCGGCGTCGCTTCGACCACCTCACCGACCATCGACCACCCCTCCTCGTTCGGCTCCTGGCGACCGACGAGGACCGCCTCGTTGTCTTCGCTCGATACCAGCCGGTAGGCAGCGTCGTCGTCCTCGCGTGTCGCCTCCGCCTGAAACTCCTGCTGGAAGAACTCGGCACCGGTTACATGGAAGACCGCTTCGGTTCCGTCGTCGAGCGCCAACGTGAGCGGATCGGGACTCACGTTGTGAATCCGCTTTGCGATCGGATTGAGTGTCGGCATGTGGCTATCGAGGTACCGATCGAAAGAAACCGTTGTGATTTCGTGTAGTGGGTACGCGAGGATTCGAACCCCGGGCCTGCTGAGCGACCTCCCCATCGCTCTCAAATCGAGCGTGCCGCGCGGACTCACGCTCGGCCAACCACCCGGCAGTACAGCTGTTCTTCCGAGCTGAACTACATACCCACGTTCTGCCAACAGATTCCCAGACTGTCAAAAATCTACTGGGCGTTCCCAGGCTCGCTCCGTTGTGAAGCTGTGGCTCAGCGAATACAAGCACTGCTTGAGAGACTGGGTGGCCCGATCGGGTCGCGTGGAATACGTGCGGAGAACACAGTTCAACCTGACAGGTGCCACTGCAGCGGACGTTCCCCGCACAGTATCACTCGGTGGAAGCGAATATTATACCTGATGGCCGGCTGAGACGATTCTGTATACTGAACGCGCGTCGGACGCGTCACCGCCCGGCTGCACCGACGCCGTCGTCGATCGACGGTGTTTCTGGAGCCGATTCCGGCAGGCAGTCGTCACTGCAGTAGTGGTACTCAAAGACGGTCGCGCCCTCACGGATCCGCCAGGTGAGCAGTCGATCGTCGACACCAATCTGGCACCCACAGGCCCGATACGCCGTCTCCTCGCGCGTTCGCTGCTGGTCCGATGGGGGCTTCGGTTCGCGGTACTCGTACTCCATACCCGACCTATATCACCGACCGACAAATACGATCGGATGACTCTCATCAACTGTGATACGTTGGGTCTCTGGTTTGACGTGTGGTGTCGGGCCAGTCAGGGCTCTACGTTCGGCGACTGCGACCGCAGCCGATCGGCGACGCCACGAACCAGCGACAGTCCCGGATAGCCGTCCTGTCGCCAGGCCAGCAGGGCGATCGCCGCGAAGACGAACTCCGAGAGGAAGTACGGTTCGGTGAGCGACTGCAAGAGGAGTTCGAGCACCGTCGGCGACCCCCCCTCGTAGGACTCGACGGAGAGGATGGGCCAGAGCAGGAACGACGTTTCAGTGCCGCCCCACAGTGCGGGCGCTGCGTCGACCAGCGAGTGTGACAGCGCGCCGATCGAAAACGCGATTCCGTATTCGCCGCGCCCGTACCGTCTCGCGACGAGGATAACGGCGATCGAGAGTGGAACCAGGACGACCAGCGAGTGAGCGAGGGTCCGTCCCGTCGGCAACACGCCGAGGTACCAGGCCAGCGGTTTGTCGACGAGGTCCGGAAACTGCGTCCCGAAGAGGAGAATCAGTACTGGAACGGCTGCGGGCGGGCGATCGAACCGGCTCCGCGTCGAGACCGTATACAGGAGATAGCCGATCGCGGCATGTCCGAGTGGCCACATGTGGGTGGGAGAATGGGGAGGCAAAGTATAGGTGCTGCGATCTTTCAGTCGGATTTCGTGTCGTAAGTTACCAACTGTTCGACGGAATTCGTATCGCACGCTCTCCCCTGTAGACGATGTCCCCGGAACCGATCGCCAGTAGATTTCACGCTCCCGTACCCGTCGAAAAGCCAGAAAGGCTTTGTAGCCACATTGAACTAACTGATAGCAATGCAAGCAGTCGTTCTTGCGGCAGGCAAGGGAACGCGGCTTCGCCCCCTGACCGAAGACAAACCGAAAGGCATGGTCGAGGTAGACGGGGAGCCGATCCTCACCCACTGTTTCGATCAGCTCGTCGACCTCGGCGCGGACGAACTGGTCGTGGTCGTCGGCTACCTCAAAGAGAAGATCATCGACCACTACGGCGACGAGTACGAGGGCGTCCCGATCACGTACGCCCACCAGCGCGAACAGCAGGGACTGGCCCACGCGCTGTTGACCGTCGAAGACCACATCGACGACGACTTCATGCTGATTCTGGGCGACAACATCTTCCAGGCCAACCTCGGCGACGTCGTTCGCCGCCAGCAGGAAGACCGCGCGGACGCAGCCTTCCTCGTCGAAGAGGTCGAGTGGGAGGAAGCCTCGCGCTACGGGGTCTGTGACACGAACAAGTACGGCGAGATCACCGATGTGGTCGAGAAACCGGACGACCCACCGTCGAATCTCGTGATGACCGGCTTTTACACGTTCACGCCGGCGATCTTCCACGCCTGTCATCTGGTCCAGCCCTCCAATCGCGGCGAGTACGAGATCAGCGAGGCGATCGACCTCCTGATCCGCTCCGGGCGGACGATCGACGCGATCGGCCTCGAAGGCTGGCGGATCGACGTCGGCTATCCCGAAGACCGAGACGAGGCCGAGCGACGGCTGCAGGACGAAGCGGTGGCGCCAGCCGGATCGGACTGACCGCGCTGGGTTCCCAGACGGTCGCCGCTTTTTCCGTTCCGATCGACCGACGCAATCAGTGACAACGCTGGTGGTAATCTCACAACGAATAGCACGATCGAACGCAGCCGATCGCAGTCGACCCCAGCACGGCTACTGAACGACGAGTTCGCGCTGCAAAACGGACGGTTATTTAGATGCGGCCGACGTTCTCGACGCCGACGCTTTCGACGCCGTCGACGTCCACGAAGTTTTCCTCGACGGTCTCCGTCCCGCCCGCGCCGTCAGGGACGATCACGGTGGGGTACAGCGCAACGAGACCAAAGGCGATCTCGTCGCGTTCGACACCGTTGATCTTGGCTCCCTCGGGAAGTGCACTCTCCAGGCGTTCCTGGAGGGCATCCAGGTCGATCTCTGGGCTATCCGGCATGACCTTGATTTTGGCAGCTACTTTTCCCATGTTATGGTCCGGTGAATCCGCAGTCGGGACACTCATAGAGGTTGCTCTGTTTGCGGCACTTGGCACAGCGATAGATCTGGGTGCCACAGTCTGGACACTTGAACGCCGCCGCGTTGGTGCCCGCGATGTTGAGACCACAGGACACACAGGATCGCGTCTTTCGATCGTCCGTCGTACTCATACCCCCTTGTTCCGGCCCGCCGGTTTTAAACTGATCGATCGCAGAACGAACGGTATTCTCCGAGCCAGAAACTGGACTCCGGGTTCTATTATAATGGGGTCCCAACGGTTGAGTACGGCCCGGCAAGACCCTGCCCGGATCCGACTGGGCCGTGCCTCTGACATTCCGCTTTTGTCCATTCCATCAGCCTTCACAGCACGGCGATTGCACCGACATCGCGATCGATCGTCTCGAACGAACAGTCAAAGGCGGCGATCGCTCCAGGCCGATCGTGAGCGCCGACGAGTCCGTTCTCAGTCGTGTGGGTGAAACCGACGAACGGCTTCCCCGACTGCCTCGTCGCGTCCCAGAAACGTCACCTGATCGCCGTCTTCGAGGACGGTGTCGGCCTCCGGGACGTGTGTCTCGCCATCCCGGGCGATCACGGCGACGATGACGCCGTCGGGAATATCGGCGTCGAGTTCGGCGATCGTCTTGCCTACCAGATCCGACGCCGTGATGCTGATCTCCTGGGCATCGTGGCCCTCACCCAGTTCGGTCATCCAGTGGGCGAGCGCGGGTCGTTCGATCTCGTTGTCGATCGACCACGCCGTCGCGCTCGCGACGTCGATCGCGCGGACGTCGAGCGTGTCGAAGGCGTCGTTGTTCTCGGGATCGTTCACTCGGGCGACGACCGTCTCGATGTTGAACGTCGTTCGCGCGAGCTGTGAGACCAGCAGGTTGGTGTCGTCGTCGGCGGTCGTCGCGGCGACGATGTGCGCCCGATCGATCCCCGCCTCCTGTAGCGTATCGCGGGTCGTCCCGTCGCCGTGGACGACGGTGTAGTCGTCCTGTCGAAGCGCCTCGACAACCGTGTCGTCCTCGTCGACGATCACGACGTTTTCGCCCCGTTTCTCCAGTCGTGTGGCGAGGGCCTGACCGACCCGGCCGCCGCCGATGATGATGGCTGGCATTGGAACCACTTCGAAGTACTCCGCGATCTGGCGGGCAAAGCCCGCCTGGATTACGACCGTGATGAAGATGACGAGAAAGACGGTCCCGGCGAGGGTCTGGGCCGCTTCGAACTGACCGGCCGCCTCGAGTTCGATCGCGAACAGCGTCGCGACAGAGGCCGGGATGATCCCCCGGGGACCGACAAACGAGAGGAAGAGTCGCTCCTGGCGGCTGAACTGCCGATCGGTCGCCGACAGTGCGACGAGGATCGGCCGAATAATAAGCGTGACGACGACGACGACCGCAACGCCCCCCAGTCCGAGCCCGAGCAGGGAGTCGACGTCAATCAGGGCCGCAAGCGAGATGAACACGAACGAGAGGACGACCAGCGTGAGATCGCGGTTGAACGAGAGGATCTCCTCGCGGTGGGGGAGATCGAGATTGCCGAGCACGATCCCGGTCGTCGCGGCTGCGGCAACGCCGGTTTCGGGGAAGACGGATTCGGCGAGGCCAAACGAGACGAGCGCACCGGTCAGCGTCACCAGTCGCGCCATCTGAGGGGCGTCACCCGCGGGTGGGCGCACCTCCACCAGCAGATACCAGACGACGGCCGCGACGACGACACCGATCCCGACGCCGGCTGCCAGTCGCTGGAGGAACCCCGTCGGCACTAATCCGGGCGAGTCCCCGGCAACGACGACCTCGAAGATGACGATCGCGAGGACGGCCGCAGTGACGTCGTTGAAGATGCCCTCGGCCTCGAGGGCAGCCTCGACGTGTTCGCGGACCGTGACGACGTCGAGAATCGGCGTGATGACTGTCGGACCAGTCGCGATCAGTAACGCTCCGATCAGGAACGCGATGTCCCACTCGGTCCCAATAAAAAATCGCACTGCAACGGCTGTCCCGACGAACGCGATCGCCGCGCCGATCGTCGTCAGTCTGCGGACGGCCTGTGGTGCTCGCTGGAGTTTCTCACGCCGGAGGTGAAACGCGCCGTCGAAGATGATGATCGCGACGCTCAACCCGACGACCGTCGAGAGTCCGTCGCCGAACGTTTCGATCGAGACGTAGCCCAATCCTTCCGGGCCAACGACGACGCCGATCGCGATCAGAAAGAGGACACTCGGTACCCGTAACCGCTTTGCGAGTACCTGCGCACCGATCCCGAGGGCGAGAATGCCGATGACGACGGGAAGGATCTCCACGCTCTGCTCTCTTTTCCGCAGATGCAGTAATAAAAGCTCGGCTGGGTGTCTCGAACGACCGATTGTCGATCTCGCAGCACGGACCGAAGCGAATCCGATCGAAAACCCGACGGAGAGAACATTCATTGGCCCTGCCCGCCACGGGTACGACAATGCGCCTCGACGACTACATCGAGGAGCTCGAACCCGACGAAGAGGCCGATCGTCGCCGGCTCGCGAAAGAGAAATCCTACGCGATCACGGACCACATCGAGGACTTCGAGCGGCGATTCGACGACGCCCTGAGTGGGGACACCCTCGTGGGATCGACAGCCCCCTCGATCTTCGTCGGCCGATCGAACTACCCGGACATTCCCGTCGGCTTGCTCTCACCGGTCGGCGACGAAGACGCCGCCGAGGAGTACGTCACCGACGGCGAGTGGTACCAGCAGGAGTATGCGATCGACGACGTGCTCCAGCGTCGAACCGGACTCTTGAACTCGAGCAAGCAGGCGAACGTCGACTCGCCGAGTATCGCCAGCCGGCTGGCCCCCTCGGTCCACGACACCTGGGACGGCTTCGTCGGCGTCCAGCGAGAGGTCGCGATCGCCGATCGGCCGGTCGACCTCGAGATCGGTCTCGACGGGCGGCCGGAGCTCGGTCTCGACGCGGGGACGGACGTCGCGACCCCGCGTGGGCCGCGGGCGAACGCTCGAAACGCCGAGTTACGAGAGAATCCATACGTCCCCCGACCAGTCAAGAAGACCCTGGAAGACGACGACTGGCAGGCTCAGGGCGCGATGACCTACCTCTACCGGCGCGGGTTCGACGTCTACGACATCAACTCGATCCTCTCGGCTGGCGCACTCGGCGAGACCGACCAGCGCCGACTCGTCCCGACCCGGTGGTCGATCACCGCCGTCGACGACACGATCGGCCAGTACCTGCGCGGGCGGATCCGCACCGAACCGAGCATCGACGAGGTGCAGGTCTGGGCGACCGAGTACATGGGCAACCGCTACTGGGTCGTCCTCGCGCCGGGGAGCTGGGAGTTCGAACTCGTCGAAATGAAAGCCCCCGGCAGCATCTGGAATCCCGATCCTCACGGTGAGACCTGGATGGCCAGTGCGAGCGAAGGGTACGAGGGCCGATCGAGCTACGTCGACGAGACTGCGGGGGCGTATTACGCCGCCCGACTCGGGGTGCTCGAACATCTCGACTCGATCGGCCGGCAGGCGAAGTGTCTCGTCCTCCGTGAGGTCAGCGACGACTACTGGGCACCCGTCGGCGTCTGGCAGGTCAGAGAGAGCGTCCGCAACGCCTTCGAGGGACGGTTCGGGGAGGCAGAGACGTTCCACGGCGCGATATCGGAGATTGCGACGCAGTTACCAGTGTCGGAAGCACGGCTCCGGCGAAAATCCGAACTCGCGGCTGGCCTCCAGTCGAATCTCAACGCGTTTTCGTCCACTGAGTAACCGACTCATCGCTTTTTGATCGGTTCGTGTCGGCTACAGACTGTCACAGCGTCAGTCCGCGTCCGTACTGTTGAGTGTATCAGCGCGGTCGGTAATCCACTCACTGTGTCTCTCTGCGAGCGCGCCCGGTGCATCCCCAAGATGCTCCTGTGCCTGCCGACACCACGTCCGGGCCTGCTCGGTATGGTCATCGTCACACGCGAGGTCACTCAGTCGCTGGAGTGTGTCGAGTACGTCTGGCCGTGCGCCGATCGCATCGAAGAGACTGAGTGCAGCCGTCCACCGGTCACTGGCGGCCGATGAGTTCCCGTTTTGGGAAGCGAGAGCTCCGTGGATTACCAGTGCTCGCCCCTCGTACAGTGGTGTCTCGACCCCGTCGAGAGCGTCGAGTGCTTCGGTCAGTGTCTCCCGAGCCTGTTCCGTCTGACCACGGGCCAACGCTACGCGACTCTGTTCGAGCAGCACGCGGATCGTTTGGGAAAGCGAGTCCGTCTCTTCACACGCCGTTCGTGCCCGTTCGATCTGGCTCGTCGCGTGATCATACTTCGCCCGTGTTCGCGATAGTGCTGCGCGTTCTCTATGATAATTGATTTGCACCTCGATATCGTCAATGTCGGTAACACTATCCTCGACTCGATCGAGATGATTGCGTGCCGTGTCGTGGCGTTGTCGTCGCCGTGCGATCGATGCTAACTGGTTCAGTGACTGTAACTTCCGTCGCTGGTCCCCGATATCCTCGCAAATGTCGAGACTGCGCTGACAGTACTGCTCGGCCGTCTCGTAGTTTCCGCGATCGGCGGCGACAATGCCAAGATTGGTCAGCGAGATGGCCTGGCCCTGTCGGTTACCGACCGCTTCTCTCATCTCGAGACTGCGCTGCAAGTACTGTTCAGCCGTCTCGTAGTTCCCACGCTCTCGGGCGACTTTACCGAGATTATAGAGCGAGCGAGATTGGGCATATCGGTCACCAATCTCTTCTTCAATGTCGAGACTGCGCTGATAATACTGTTCAGCCGTCTCGTAGTTCCCACGATAGAACGCGACAGCGCCAAGATTATTCAACGAGAGGGCCTGACCGTTTCGGTTACCAATCTCCACTTTTATATTGAGACTGCGCTGAAAGTACTGTTCAGCCGTCTCATAGTTCCCGCGCCAGAGCCCGACAATACCAAGATTGTTGAGCGAGAGCGCCTGACCGTGTCGGTCACCACTCGCTTCTTGAATGTCGAGACTGCGCTGAAAGTACTGTTCAGCCGTCTCGTAGTTCCCGCGCCGGAGGGCAATACTGCCAAGATTCTTGAGCGAGTGGGACTGCCCGTTTCGGTCACCACTCTCTTCGTAACTGTCGAGACTACGCTGGTAGTACTGGTTCGCATCCGCGTAGTTTCCACGTTGCCTGTTGATATCGCCGATCGAATTTATTGCGTCGGCTTCGTGTGATTGTAACCCAAGTTTTCGGGCCAGCTCTCGCTGTTGATTTGCAACTGCAACCGCCTCATCGTACTGGCTTTGCATTTCCAACAGTGAGTGTTTCTCACTCAGCAGCCGACACCGAACCGTCGACTCAGGGGGTGCAGTTGTCAGCCCAGTCTCGACAACGTCACGTGCGTTCTCTGGCTCACCGATCGTGTTGAACACGCCTGCCAGGTCGGCAGACACGCTGGCAGCCCCCTCGTCTGTCGTGACGTCGTGTTCGTCGGCGAGTGTCAGCGCCTGCTGGTAGGCATCGACTGCTGTCTCGTTCGCGTAGTTCTGACTGGCAACGTCGCCTGCCTGTCGGTAGTACTCGAACGCCGTTTCGTACTCGCCGGCCTGGTCGTAGTGATGGGCGATCCGACCCACGAGTGGATTGTCCTCGGTCCCGAGGGCGTCTTCCAGCGCGGTTGCAACTCGCCTGTGTAACTCTCGGCGTGTCTTCTTCAACAGTAACTCGTAGGCCGCATCTCGCAACAGCGCGTGCCTGAACGCGTACTCGTCGTCGTCTGGCAGTGTCGACTCCCCGCGAGGCTGGATCAGCTCGAGGCCAGCCAGCGTCTCGACTGGTTGCCCGATATCCTCTTCGAGCGTAGCCGCCAGTACGTCCCGCCAAAACCGCTCTCCGATGACAGCTCCACCCTTGAGCGTCTCGCTGGCAGCATGCGGCAACGCATCGATCCGTCCGGTCAACAGCCCGTTCAATGTCTCGGGCACGTTGGCAGTTCCGCCCGTTCCGGCTGCCAATCCGTACCCGTCGGCTGTGTCCACGAGCATGTCGTTGTCGAGCAAATACCGGATCACTTCTTCCAAAAAGTAGGGATTCCCGCCGGTCTGGTCGGTCAGAAACGCCACGACCGCCTCGTCGACGGGTGCCTCGAGAAGTGATTCGGCGACTGCCCGCACATCGGCAGTCTCCAGTGGCTCCAGTACGAGTTTCTCGAACGCCACCTGCACCGCTGAGTGTGGCCGGTACGTGGCAATGACTGTAATCGGCGTGGTCCTGTCGGTGGTGTCCGTGAGGCGCTCCTGGAGTGACCCAAGCAACCTGCGGGTCGCCTCGTCTGCCCAGTGGAGATCCTCAATCTGGACCACAACCGGACTGTCGCGAGCGCGCTCGCGAAGCCACGTTGCCCAGGCGTCGTGAATCGCCCCCTGCAACTGCTCGGAGTCGAGATCAGCCACGCGTGCATCCGGCACGTCGAGGCCGACCGACAGCGCCAACAGGTGGGCGATGTTTTCTCGGCGTGTCCGATCGAAGTCGCTGTCGGCCAACTGCTCGGTGATCACACTGACGACTCGCTGCCCGGCATCAGGAGCGCCCCGGCCGGTGTCGGCGGTAGACAGCAGGTACTCCCCGAA
>LKMJ01007149.1_pt1 | contig 10528 bp, 11 predicted proteins | sample 643391 | NCBI WGS metagenome assembly LKMJ01 (sample SAMN04112250, study PRJNA286221) | soda lake metagenome | biome: soda lake; feature: Kulunda Steppe; material: water; isolation source: sample PL-Br10 brine of Picturesque Lake | place: Russia: Kulunda steppe | collected 2010-07
CACCGCCATCAACTGAGAGTTCAACACCATCACTGCCATTGTTCGTAACGGTCAGAACATCATTGAAAGCAGTCTCTGCGTCCTGATTGAGGTCAGCCCCACCATTGCTTTCATCACCGAAATCAAGTTGAATGATGTCAGACTCTCCGCCATCAGCGACCCCATTATAGGAATCGTCAACAGTGAAAGCGAGCAGTGCGGCTCCATCACCAGCAGTACTAACAGTAACCGTTCGATTTGCGTCCACACTACTAAACGCGCCCGTACCGAATACTGCGCCGCCGCCGACTGTCAGTGCACCGAGTCCGATCAGAACGCTTCGTCGATTGGATTTCATGGTTGAATCTTGTTGCGCTTAGTTTGCGCTTACCCAGTACGAGAAACCCTACCCACATTGTATTAGGGGGCTTGAAGCGTGGATTGGCGAGCAATATATTTTTCAAGCCGGGCTTGAACCCGCCTGAGTACTGCGATTCTTCCAAAACACCGCTTCGACAACCATGGCCAATAGCACCACGTGTTCGGGAGAAAAACGGCACAAAACCGCTACAATGTGTAGAATGTGTAGAAATTGTGGTGGTGAGACGGCTCGCTCGCGCCCGACGACCCAGCTCGATCGCGGGTCGAACACACAAAACCACCCCTTCAAGCCGACCTTTCCGACAGATGGGGCGGCGACGAGTAAGTTCAGGCTACTCAATACAAAGTGGGTAGGACGTTGAGTACTGGTACAACAGTCGAGCGGTAACCACAGCTTAGACACGGATCGGACACACCAATGGGAACAAGTCGACGAAAGATGATGCTCGGTCTCGGCGCGCTCACAGTGAGCGGTAGCGCCATCTTCGGCTCGGGGGCGCTCACGCAGACCGAAGCCCAGCGTGGCCTGCAGGTCGAAGTGCATACCGAGGCCGGGATTGCAGAGCGCTTCGCCGACGTGCTCCTGCAGTCCGAACCCTACAGCAGCGCGGGATTCAATGCCTCCGAGGACGAGGCGACGAACCTCTTTCCGGAACAGAACGACTACGAGGATGTCGACGGGTTCAGCTCATCCGGCGAGGAAGTCAGTATCCTGAACGAGGACGTCACAATCGAGTTCGGCTCCCTCCTGGGGAGCGCGAGGAACGCGTACAACGATCTGTTCCGGATCGTGAACCTCGACGACGGCGAGGACTCCCGGGCCTTCGACGTGAGCTTTCACGTGGACGCCGACGAGGTCGACATCGAGATCAACGACGGAAACGACATCGAGAACGTGGGTGTCGACACGACCGAACAGATCGACGTCTCGATTAGTCCCGAGAGCGGCGTCGACGAGATAACCGAGGGAACGCTCATCATCGAGATCAGTGCATCCCAGTAAGACTCGACCACAGAGTGAATGAACACCTGAATCGACTATGCGAAGAACAAACCTCCTGCTCATTGCCGCGGTCTGCCTGTTGGCGCTGTTCGCAGCGCCGACTGTGGTGGCAGGGGAGGACTCGCCGTCGGATACGATCACTATCGAGGCGACCGACGACAGCGTGGCGACGATCGAGGACAGCGAGATCAGGATCGACGCCGACACGCTGCCATACGCAACGGGGAGCGTCGACGAGGCGTTCCAGATCCGCTCGACCGGAGACACCGAGCAGCGCGTCTGGGTGACAAGCGACGTCGAGGGCGTCGAATTCCACCGGAGCGACACCGGCGAGCCGGTCGAAGAAGTGACCCTGAACCCCGGCGAGTCGGTGGGCGTGGGCCTCGAAGTCGATAGCTCGAAGGATCTGGATGGCGACGTGTTCACGATTCGCGTCGAGACCGAAGAGGAGGATAGTGAGTCATCCTCGATTTCGGTGACCGATGTCGACGTCGACCCGCGGGAGGTAGAGACCGGAGAGTCCTCGACGGTGACCGCGACGGTCGAGAACAGCGGTGACGGGCCGGGCTCGACGCGGGTTGGGCTGTCCGTCGACGGGACGATCGTCTCCCAGCAACTCGTCAGTCTTCGCGCGGGCGAGACCACAGCGGTGACGTTCGATCGCACGTTCCAGCAGTCCGGCGAGTACGAGATCGCGGTGACGAACCGCCCCGGCGTGACGGTCTACACGACCGATGCAGGGACGGTAACTGTCACGGACCCACCCAGTGGTCCCTCCTTCGAGGTGACTGACGCGGCTGTGTCGGCGACCGAAATCGACCCCGGCGAGAACGTCGACGTCACGGCCACCGTCGCGAACGTCGGCGACGAGGACGGGACTTTCACAGCGGAACTCGCGATTGCTGGTATCGTCTTCCAGAGCCAGCAGGTCGACGTGGCGGCTGGCGAGGAGGAGACGGTCACCTTCACCCGCGGGTTTGCCGACGAAGGCACCTTCGCAGTGAGCGTCAGCGGCAGCGACGCCAGCGAGGTAACCGTCGGGTCGCCGGGCGAGACCGTTGTCGAGACCACACAACGATATCTGAGTAATCCGGCGACGGCAAGCGTCGGGCTGGCCGCGCTGGTCGGACTGCTTGCGATCGGTCGCAGCAGCATCTGGGAGCTGGCCCGCCGGTACGTCTGAGGAACAAATATATCACCGTTGCTAGCCCACACCTCTGTATGCAGAATACTTCCCGGATACGTATGGGCCAGCCCAGCCCGGGAAGCGCGGGGGAACTATGACGCTCAGGTCCTACGTGGAGTGGGCGCTCGGTATTCTGCTGGTTGTCGTCGTGCTTGCGCTCTTGCTTGGCCAGTTGCTCGGCCAGCCGGTCTTGCTTGGCTTCGTCTCGACGGGTAGCATGGAGCCGACGATGAGCGCTGGCGATGGGTTCGTGGCAGTCCCATCGTTGGTCGCAGACGATACGAGCGAGGGCGATGTCGTGGTCTTCGAGGCCGAGGAACTCCACGGCGGCGGGCTGACGACCCACCGGGTTGTCGGGGAGACCGACGAGGGCTATATTACGAGAGGCGACGCCAACCCGTTCACTGATCAGGACGGTGACGAGCCGCCGGTCTCGGATGGGCAAATTGTCGCCCACGCCCTCCAGGTTGGTGATACAGTCGTGACCATTCCGCATCTCGGGACGGTCGTGATGGGCTTTCAGTCGGGTGCAGATAGCGTTCAGCAGTCCGTCGTCTCTGCCATGGGCGGGGAGGGCGGGCTTGAACGAACCCAGCTCGGCGGCGCGTTCGTCGCTCTTGGGATGTTCTTTATCGGGCTGGCCGTCCTGACCGGCTCGCGGAACGCGCGCGATCTCACACGCTCGTCGTCACGCCCCGATGTCGTGAAGATCTGGGTGGTCGGCGGCGCGGTACTCGTCGTGCTGGTCGTCGCCGCGACCGCGGCGATGGTCGTGCCCGCGGGGATTCAGGAGTACGGCGTGGCAAGCTCGGAGACGCCCGAAGACGATCCGCTGGTGATCGAGGCGGGCGGCAGTTCGACGGTCGAGCATACCGTGCGAAACGACGGTTTCGTCCCCGTTGTCGTCTTCTTCGAGCCCGGCGAGGACGTCACGACCGATCCGGATCGGACGTGGGTGAGCCGCGGCGCTACCGCCGAGACCAGCGTCACGCTGTCAGTCCCCGAGGAGGAAGGAAGATACACACGTCACGTCACCGAGCACCGCTATCTCGTGGTGTTGCCACCCTCGCTGATCGCGGGACTGCACTCGATTCATCCGCTGGTCGCGCTGTTGACCATCAACGCCGTGATTTCTATCGGCGGGCTGGCCGCGATCGTCGCCCTGTTCGGAACGGGCGATATCCGGCTCAGATCCGGCAAAGACGTCCCGCTTGCATATCGACTCCGGCGGAAGCTCCGCAAGTGGCTGTGACTTCGCCCCAATGATTTTCCAACAAAATTATATCATGGGAATGCAATATTACGAACGACTCGTCCCCGACGGTCGACGGAACACGGTGCAACACGCCGGAGACCGACGACTGTCACACCAATTACAATGCCACTGATCGACGACCCTCGCGCGAAGCTACTGATCGCAAACCACGGGCGGAACCTGATGATCGCGCTCGCAGTCGTCGGAGTGATCGCGCTCGTCGTCGCGGCGGGCATCGCGTTGACGCCACCGACCACGACCGCGACCGAGCAGACTGACCAGCAGTCGATCGAGACGACCGGGATGATCAGTGCCGAGGTCGTCGACGAGGAGGAATGGAGTGGCGTCTCCAGTGACGGATCGACGTATCTTATCGAGGCCTCACCAGTCGTCGACATCGAACCCCAGACGTCTGCGCCGGATGGGACTGCGGTAACCCACGAGGTAACTCTGCAGATCGAGGGGACCCGTGACGGTGACGTGTTCTGGAACGAGGAGGAGGTACTCATCACCGAAGAGACGACTGTCGAGGACGGCGACGCGACCACGACTACCTCGGTCGACGTCGAGGAACTGCAGGAACGACTCGCCGAACTGCAGGAACGACTCTCCGGAGTGGGGAGCGTCGAAACGACGATCCACCTGCGGACAGAGTACGATACGGGAACCTACGAGGGTGACCTTACAACGAGCAGTGAGCTGGAGGTAACCGACCGCGCCTACTGGTTCGAGTCGGACCTGACCGACTCGGAGACCCGTGATACGACGAGAACGGTCGAGGAGACCGGCTCGCCGAACTGGATGGCCGTCTCGTTGTTCAGTCTCATCGGACTGTTCTTCCTGACTGCGGCTGGAACAGTTCGGGCGACCAATCCCGAGGAGATGGATATCGCGGCGATCAAACAGGAGATCCACCGGCGTCGGTACGCCGACTGGATCTCGACGGGCTCGATCCCGATGTGGGTCGGCAACAACTATATCGAACTCGACACGCTCGAAGACGTGGTCGACGTCGCGATCGACACGAAAGAACGAGTGGTACACGACCGGCGCCGGGACCTCTTTGCGGTCATCAACGGGAACGTCGTCTACTACTACAGCAAGGTCGGCGACTGGGACGAGGGGGCCTGGCCCAAATTGAACCTTCCAGAAGCCGAGGAGCCGGTCAACGTCGCGGGCGGCGCGACGAGTCCCCCGGGCGAAGCACCCAGGGATGAGGACAGTGGGGACGACGACTCCGAGTCATCCGATAGCTGGGACGAGGACGTCTGGCGGAACTTCTAGCAGTTTTCGGCCGCTTCAAGCGCATCTTCGCCGTCCTCGAACCGCTGGTCCGCTTCGACGAAATCACCCTGATCGGCCGCGTCGGCCGCGGCCGCGAACTCCTCGGCGGCCTCACCGAGATTGTCGGCACGACACTGGGCCTGATCGAATTCCGCATCGAACTCTCCGTCGGGTCGTGGCTCCGCGTCGAGTGCTTCGGATGCTGCTGTGAACTCCTCCTGTGCCCCGGAGAACGCAGCGCTTGCGGCCTCGAAGTCCTCGTTTTCGAACTCCGCTTTGCCGTCCTCCAGCAACTCTCGCCCATCGAGCATTGACTCGTGGCTCGATGACAGGCGAAAGAGCGAGTCGCTGCGGCCTGTCGCCCGATCGAACTCCCCGTCGAGTTCCTCGTGAGCGTCGGACCGACCGTCGGTGAACGTCGAATTTGCCGCGTCGAACGCCGCGGTCGCATCGGCGAACCCACCGCGCGCATCGTCGTACTCTTCGGCACTGAACTGCTCCTGTGCGGTCTCAACGTACTCGACCCCATCGAGCAGCGTCGCGTAGCCCGTGGTTAGCACGTCGAAGCCGTCGGTGAAGGCAACGAGTTCGTCGAAGCCGTCGGTAACGGTCTCGAACTCGGCGTTGAGGTCGGTCAGCGTTGACTCGTCGGTCGAATCGCGGTACTCGGAGCCCGCCGTTCGCGCACTCACCGCCCGTTCGATCGGATCACGGGCCCCGGTGATACTCTCCCGGAGTCGATCGATATCGTCGGGGTCGAACGACTCGTCGGAGTCCGCGAGTTCGGACGCACTGTCGAGCAGCTCGACGAACATCTCGATCATCGACTCGACGATTCCGACGTACGCCTGAGCGGCTACGATCTCTGTTTCGTGGCTTCCATCGTCGTCGGCTTCGGCGTCATCGAGCGCAGTTCGGGCCTCGGCAAGTCGGTCGCGAGGCTCGTTCTCATCGAACTCGATCCTGTCCGGATCCTCGAAGTCCGTTTCGACACTGTCGAGCGACAGCGCAGCAGTGTTTGCCAGGCCGACTGCGGTACGGATGTTGTCGGTCACTTCGTTCGCTGGATTCCGTTCTGGGGACGTCTCGTCGTCAAACACGCCGGTGCAGCCTGCGAGGGGTCCCGTCACGCCAACGCCAGCGGCGGCGAGAAGTTGTCGTCGTTCCATACCCGCAATCAACCGGTGAACAAACTTAACAATTGTCGCCGCCCAGCTATCGAGGACTTACTAGGTGATATCCGTAGTTCCCACGCTGCCGCCAAAAAGAGAGCGCCAGTGTTCTATCGCTACCGGGTGGTGCAGCAATCGCCGTTAGCTTCAACGATTCCTTTAGATTCGAGCGTTCGGAGCGTCTCGAACAGCACCAGTTTCTGCATGTTCAGCCGATCGCTCAGCTCGTCGACGGTGTGGGGGCCGTCGGCGTCGAGTGCCATGTAGACGAGTTTGGCCGTCGGCGTTTCGATCTCGCTCGGAAGCGGCCTCGGCGTGTACGTCGTCGCAGTGGGGCGTCCGAGGCTCATCCGCTCCACTCACCTCCCATATCGCCCGCAATGTTCGAGCGCCAGGTGTCAAACTCGCTCTTGCACTCGGTGCTCGTGTGAATGTGGTCGACGAACCCCGCGCCGGGGTCGGTGAGTTCGGCGTCGCAAAACGGACAGGTTGACGGGTCCCTCCACGATGTCGAGGCGCTCTGGCTCATGTGTATCTGTTACTAATGGGGAACTCGAATATAAACTTAGGTCCATATGTATACAATGTCTCGATTTTCCTAGTACGTGTATTATTGTCGTTTGTATAACTGGCACATGACACACTTTGCTCCACGGGGAGACACCGAAAAAGACAGGTCCTAACACCGTTCGGCACCATCAACAGATATGCGAACGAGTCTGAACATTCCCGAAGACGTGCTCGCGGAGTTCGACGCTGTCTGGCAGGCCGAGGGCTTCGATTCACGCTCGCGGGCGGTCCGTGAGGCGATCCAGGAGTACGTCGAGGCGCACTCGAAACTGGAGGAGATGTCGGGATCGGTGGCTGCGGTGATCGTTTTCGATTACGAACACGAAGAGGTGATCCGCGAACTCCACGGAATCCAACACGACTACCAGGATGCGATCAACGCGACCAGTCACGTCCACGAAAGCGAGTGGTGTCTGGAGACCGTCTTCTGTCGGGGGGATGCTGCCCGGATCCGGGAACTCGTCTACGATCTCCGGGATTTCGACGGTGTGGGTCGTGTCAAACTACTCTCGTTGCGCAACCTTTAGTCCCCAGGACTGACTGGGGATTCCACCAACATCGTCGATCGGCTGAAGCGAGTAATCGACGGTCAACACGCCGTCCACCGTCCGGACGCTCGAAACGACATCGGACACATTCTCGATAGTCCCCTGGATGACGAACAGCTCCATACAGTAGCGCTCGCCGACGTGACCGTGAACGTTCGAGACGATCAGCGATTCGTACTCGTGACGCAAGTGGGTCACCTCGTTTTCGACATCAGAGCTCCCATACTCGAAGAGCACGGTAACGGTTCCCATCAGCTCCCGACCCTGAAGTTCGGGATCGTCGAACTCCCCGATGAGTCCCCGAACACTCTGTCTGAACACTTCGCTTCGGCCCGTGTACCCCCGGTCCTCGGCGAAGCTATCGACGGATTCCAGCAGTTCCTCCGGCAGCGAGATACTGACGACCGGCATATCGGTGCGTTTGTGGCCGGGGATAATAGTGGCTGTTATGTCTGAAGCAGTAATTAGTGAATGATTAATACTAAGTTGTTCTAAATTATTAATCCCACACGGACAAATGACAGACTCACCGATTCCCGTCACGATACTCAGCGGTAGCCTCGGTGCGGGCAAAACGACGACGCTCAACACCGTTCTCAACGAGGAGCACGGCCTCGACGTCGCCGTGGTCGTCAACGACATGGGCGAGATCAACGTCGACGCCGAACTGATCGAACAGCAATCGGAGCTCTCGGAGGGCGACGAGGAGATCATCGAGATGTCCAACGGCTGTATCTGCTGTCGGCTACGCGGCGACATGCTCGAGGAAGTCGGCCGCCTCGCGGAGCGTCGCGATTTCGACTACCTGCTGGTCGAGTCCTCGGGCATCAGCGAACCGATCCCGGTCGCACAGACGTTCGCGCGCGGGTTCGAGGACGCCGAGTTCGATCCGACCGGAACGTACGAACTCGACACGATGGTCACGGTCGTCAACGCACACAGCTTCTACGAGGCGTTCGACGGCGGCGAGGCGCTGACAGCCGACGAACTCACCCCCGAAGACGGTCGCGTCCCCGAGGAGGCGCTGCTCGACCAGATCGAGTTCTGTGACGTCCTCCTGCTCAACAAGAGCGATCTCGTGCCCGATGACGCGCTCGACGAGATCGAGGCCGTGCTCGAACGGCTCCAGCCCCGCGCGGAGATCATCCGAACCGAACACGGGAGCATCGATCCGGGACAGATCCTCGACACCGGGCTGTTCGACTTCGACGCCGCCAGCCAGTCCGCTGGCTGGAAACACGAACTCAACCACGATCACCATCACGATCCACAGGAAGAACACGGCGTGACGTCATTCACGTTCGAGGCCGACCGCCCGTTCCACCCCGTGCGGATCGCCGACCTGCTCGCCGAGCTCCCCGCCCAGATCATTCGCGCGAAGGGCTTCTTCTGGAGTGCGGGCCGCGAGGACGTGGCGATGGGGATCGACAAGGCCGGCACGTCGGTTCGAGCAGGACCGGCAGGACAGTGGATTGCCGCCTTGCCGCCCGCCCAGCAGGAACGGTACTTCCAGGCGCGTCCCGGTATCGAAGAGGACTGGGACGAGGAGTGGGGGGACCGCGGCACACAACTCGTCTTCATCGGCCGCGAGTTCGATGCGGCCCCGCTCGTCGAGTCGCTAGAGGACTGCGTGCTCACCGATGCCGAGATGGACGAAGACTGGACCGGATTTCCGGATCCGTTCGGGACCGACGACCAGCGCGAACTGGCGCTGGCCGACGACTGATGGCAGTGCCCGTGACTCTGCTCAGCGGCGGTCTCGGCGCGGGGAAGACGACGCTGGTCAACCGCGTGCTAACCAAGGCGGATCGTGACGTGGCCGTCCTCGTCAACGACATGGGCGAGGTCAACGTCGACGCCGACCTGATCGAGTCCCGCTCGGAGCTCTCCGGCGGCTCGGAGATCACCGAGCTCTCGAACGGCTGTATCTGCTGTGGGCTACAGGGCGAACTCGACGCCGCCCTGCTCGAACTCGACGGCGAGTCGTCGTTCGACCACCTGCTGGTCGAACCCTCCGGCGTGAGCGATCCCGCGCCGATCGTCGAGCGGTTCGTCCGCTCGCCCCGGATCGCGCCCAGATATGACCTCGACGCGCTCGTCACGGTCGTCGACGCCCGCGCGTTCCACGACACCGTCATCGAGGGGAAGCCTCTCGGCGCGGCCGACGAGGCTGACGAGAGTCGCCCTATTTCGGAACTGCTCGTCGAACAGGTCGAACTCGCCGACGTCTTGCTCGTCAACAAATGTGACCTGGTCGATGCCGACGAGCGTGCGGCTCTCACCGAGACGCTTCGGTCCCTCCAGCCGCGTGCGACGATCCACGAGACGACCCACGGCGATGTCGCACCCGACGAGATCCTCGATACCGGCCTGTTCGACGAGGAAGAGTCACAGTCTTCGGCAGCGTGGAAGCAGATCCTGCGCGACGCTGACGGCGGTGACACCGACGAGAGTGGTACGGAGCACTCGCATGGGGACCACTCGCACGAGGATCACGAGCATCCGCCGGAGGCGTTCGGACTGGACTCGTTTACGTACCACCGACGCCAGCCGGTACATCCGGGGCGATTCGTCGACTGCCTCCAGTCGTTGCCCCCGAGCGTCATCCGGATGAAAGGAATCCTCTGGGTCGCGGGCCGGGATCGCCACGCGTTCACCGCGAGCTTCGCCGGGTCGGCGACCAGAGTCGTCCCAGAAGGACGCTGGATCGCCAGCCTCCCGGAGTCCAAACAGGAGATCTACCGACGCGGCGACGATCTCGACTGGGACCCCGAAGTCGGCGACCGGGAGACCCGTCTGGTCGTCATCGGCAAGGGACTTGACGAGGCCGCAGTCACCGCCGCGCTCGACGAGACGCTCGTCCGTGAGGGTGAACGCAAGGGACTGGACGACGACCGGTTCCCACCTCGCACCGATCAGGAGCTCGTGATCGACGCCTCTGGCGTCCGGAAGACGAAACCGGCGGCGCTGGAGGGTGGACGATGACCGCCGACCGCCTCGACCGTTCCGACCGTCGCGGAACCGACGATCACGGCCATGACGTCATCGATCCGCTGTACGTCGCCGTCGTCACCGTCTCGACCTCCACGTACGACGAGCACGACCCCGCTGACGCCCTCTCCTCGGTCGACGATCCCGGCGGCGACACCG
>LKMJ01007150.1_pt1 | contig 10528 bp, 11 predicted proteins | sample 643391 | NCBI WGS metagenome assembly LKMJ01 (sample SAMN04112250, study PRJNA286221) | soda lake metagenome | biome: soda lake; feature: Kulunda Steppe; material: water; isolation source: sample PL-Br10 brine of Picturesque Lake | place: Russia: Kulunda steppe | collected 2010-07
TACACCCACAGCCTGCGGTCGAAGCGCTCGCCTTCGACCTCGCGGCCGCGGGCGACGATACCACTGTCGTCGGTCGACTCACTCCCCCGGTCGTCTTCAGCCAGCGAGAGCAGTCCCTCGCGTTCCAGATACGCCGCCTCGACGAGCGAGAGCTGAACCGGGTCGTCGTCGCGGTCGAGGCGCTGACCGTAGAACGCGCGGTCGTGTAACGCGTCGGGTGGCTCCGGGACGAACACGCGGTCGGAGAGAAGTCGCCCCTCGAACGACGAGAGCTCGTGGTAGGTCGAACCAGTGAGCGTCGGCGCGCCGAGTTCGAGATACGTGACCTCGCTTTCCTCGTCGACGACCGCGAGGACGCCAGTGCTCTCTTCGGCCTCTGTGGCGTCAGCCCCGCTGGCAATCTCGCCCAGCGTGCCCGAATCGACTGTTTGGCGCTCACTGAGTGCTGTCACACGGTAGGCAACGGTGTCGTCCCACGGACCGTCACCCCGCGGATAGACCACGAAGTCAGTGACGTCGGCGCTGTCGGTCGGCGAGAGATAGAACCCCCGGTCGCGAAGCTCCTTGTAGACGAAAAAGTCGACCTCCGAGACGGCCGAGGAAGCGAGCAAGCTGTCGAACGTGAGCTGTCCACTCGCATCCGGTCGCTCATCACGGAGTGTGTCGATATCGCCGCGGAACAGCAGGTGAGAAGCCTCGACCGGCGCGAGTTCGACGCCGCCATCGCGTGGCCTGCCGTAGCCTCGTGCATCGTAGAACCGCTCCCGGGCCTCGCGTCCCCCGCGAACGGCGTCCCCATCGAACGTCAGGTCCATACCGTTCAGTCGACGGTGGGCACCCAAAGCCCCTGCGGTGTCAGCCCGAGCGCTCAGGGCAGCTGGCTGTGTGCGCCGACGCGAGCCTCGGTGAGTTCGAGGTCGGACAGCAGCGACTCCCTGTCGACGATGGAGTTGGTCAGGTCACAGGCGTCCAGCGTCGCCTCCGGGAAGACGAGCGAGCGCTCGAGTGCAGAATCGGCGACCGTCGCGCCAGACATGACGTGGACGTTCTCGCCGATTTCGGTGTCCTCGACGGTCGCGTCCTCGGCAACGATGGAGTCGCCGTCGAGCGCCCAGGCGACCGCGTCGAGGTAGCTTTCGGGCGTTCCGATGTCGAACCACGCCTCTTCGAACGTGAACGCGTTGACCGGGCTGTGCTCGACGAGCCACTGGATGAACCATCCCGGTTCGTCGGGGTTGTTGTCGGCATCGAGGTACTCGGCGAAGCGCACCTCGCTGGCCGGGAACGCGTAGCAGGCAATCGAGACGAGCGTGCTCGGGGGGTCGTCAGGTTTCTCCTGGAAGTCGACGACGGTGGTCCCGTCGAGCTCGACGAGTCCGTACTGTGTCGCCTTCGCGCGCGAGCCGACATCGTAGGCCGCGAGCGTCGTCGTCCCCTGGCGTTCGAAGAAGTCCAAAAACGAGGAGAGGTCGAAGCTGATGAGGTTGTCACCAGCGACGACGAGCAGGTCGTCCTCGTCGAGTCCCTCGCGCTCGACGAGCTGTGCGAGCGCGCCGATGACACCGAGTTTCTGGCCCTCCTCGACGGTCTCTTCGACGCTCAGTTGTGGCTTCTCGAAGGAGGAGTCCGCGAGGTGGTTCTCGAAGGCCTCCGCGAAGCGCTCGTTCGTGCTCACGAAGACGTCGTCGATGCGGTCGTCTGCATCGAGCTCCCCGAGGACGCGGTCGATTACAGTCGTCTCTCCGACGGGGAGGAGCATCTTCGGACGGTTCCGCGTTATCGGCCACAGACGGGTCGCGTAGCCACCAGCGAGAACGACTGCCTTCATACTGTTTCTCACCGTTCCGTCGGTTAAAATGGTTATGAAGAATGAGAGTAACGTCCAGGAGACAGTCAGTATCACACGTCGGTTCGACGGTCAGCGGACGCGAGATAGAGCGTGTCACCAGGAATTGGTTTGCGCTCGACGGGGACTGCCGGTTGGTCCGCTCCGAGCGTCGTAAACCGAAACGCGGCATCGACGTCGGCAGCGAGCGCTGCCGCCGGGCGGTGAAGTTCCGGCGGAAGGTTGAGCGCGTAGAGTGCGTCGGCGTCGGCGTACACCGCCCTGTCGGGCGTCGTTACGTCGTCGAGAACGAACGTGACACCGGGAGGGGCCGTCCGCTCGCGGATATCCGTCGCGGTCACGTCGATGCCGGCGGCAGCGAGGTCGCCAGCGACGGCTGTGCGGTTTCCGACGCCGATTTCGACGACAGTATCGTATCTCGACAGGTGTCTGACGAGCGCACGACGAGTCGGTTCGAGCACGCAGATTTTTATTCACCCGCACATATAATAGAATTACATGCACGTCGACATCGTGCCGGTCGGCGACGTCGACCCGGTAGTGAAGCGCGAGGCGTCCAGTGGACTCCGCTCAGTGTACGACTGTGAGGTCACCGTCCACGACCCAGAGCCAGTGCCGTCCGGTGCGTACGACTCCTCGCGCGACCAGTACCGAGCCGAGGAGTTTATCGACCTCGCCAAGCGCGTCGGCTCCGGAACAAAAAACATCGCTATCACGCCCAACGACCTGTTCTATCACCGTCGTAACTACGTGTTCGGTCTCGCCTACCTCGGCGGAAGCGGCAGCGTCATCTCGACGTACCGTCTGCGGACGAGTTCGGACGGCGGGTTCTCGAACCGGTCTGCCTCGGACATCTTCTCCGACCGCGTTCGAAAGGAGGTCGTTCACGAAATCGGCCACACGCTCGGGCTCGAACACTGTGACAACAAGCGGTGCGTGATGAACTTCTCGCCAACAGTCCGCGAAGTCGATGTCAAAGAACAGACGTTGTGTGGCTCCTGCCAGCGCGACGTCCTGTAGTCTCGACGGACAGCATCGAACCCCGTCAAGGGTTGATGCGCGTGGTGATTTCCGGGCGTACTGTACGGTTGGCGAGCGGCCAAACCAATTAGGCATACACTCTATATCTGTTGGCCAAGGAGTAGCATACGCACATGAGTCAGACACAGTCCAACCGAACGGAGGAGTTGAGCGACATCTTCGTCTCAGTCACTGGAGACGAGGAAGTGACCGAACAGCAAGAGAGCGACAGCAACAGGCGCGACGTTCGCGGCGAGAACCGCATCAGCGAGGCCGTCCGTGACGGTCTCGACGACGCGATCGACGGTGCAGAGCCGGACACCGGCGACCCCGGGGGTTAGACACCTCGACGGCGGCGCTACTCTTCGGGACCGGTAGGGTCAGTTCGGGCCGTATCGCCGCCCGCGTCCGAAGTATCCACATCGGCATTCTCGTCCGGGACGAGCCGTTCGGTGAACCGTTCGACTTTCTCCTCGAACGTCTCGCCGGGCATGGTCTGGATGAGTCCGGTCGCGGCGATGACGAACAGGGCGAGCAGCCAGACCGGGGTGATGAGGACCGTCGCTGGCGTCAACAGCAGGACGTAGTGGGTGAGACCTGCTAAAAACAACATCGTGACGGTGACAAGCAAGAAGACATCTGCACTCGAAACGATGTCGGCGACCGACGGCCGACTACGGCGGGAGTCGTCATTCCGGGGAGTTCGCCGCCATTCCTCGTACCCGACGTACACGAACGTGAGGATACTCGCGAGGAGTGATGCCCAGGGCGCAACCTGTTGGATATCCATCGGTATCGGCGGGTAGACGCCCTCCGATAAAGTTGTTTCCCAGTCAGAACGATGCACTGTCAACCAGTCGGCCCGGAATCAAACAGTTTCTTAACCGCCTCCCCAGTATGGCACAGTATGGCAGTCCCGTTCGATTTCGACTTGCTGTGTGAGTTGACAGAGACGAGTGGCGTTCCCGGCTACGAGGACCGCATCCGTGAGGTGGTGCGCCGGGAACTCGAACCCGAGGTCGACGAGATACGGAGCGACGGCATGGGGAACGTCGTCGGAACTATCGAGGGTTCGGGCGACTACTCTGTCGCCGTCGCCGCCCACATGGACGAAATTGGCTTCATGGTCCGGCACGTCACCGACGAAGGGTTCGTTCAGGTCGACGCATTGGGCGGCTTCGATGCCCGCGTCCTGAAAGCCCAGCGCGTCACGATTCACACCGACGAGGAAGATATCACCGGCCTCATCGGGTCAGTTCCCCCGCACACGCTCGACGAGGAGCAACTGGAGTCCAAACCCGAAGTCGGGGACATCCACATCGACACCGGCCTCGACGGCGAGGAGGCCACCGACCGCATCTCGCGTGGCGACCTCGTCACGCTCGAACAGACCACCGAGCGCGTCGGCGACAACGTCACGGGGAAAGCGCTCGACGACCGCGTCTGCCTGTTTGCGATGCTCGAAGCCGCACGACGCATCGAGGACCCCGACGTGACGGTTCACTTCGCCGCCACGGTCCAGGAGGAGGTTGGGCTCCGCGGCGCGAACGCGCTGGGTGTCGACCTCGACGCCGACCTGGCTATCGCGCTCGACGTGACCGTCGCCAACGACGTGCCCGGCTTCGAGGCGGCCGACCACGTCACCGAACTCGGCGAAGGGACTGCAGTCAAGCTCAAGGATTCGAGCGTCATCACGAACCCGAAAGTTCACAAGCGACTCCAGTCGGTCGCCGAGGACGAGGATATCGAGTTCCAGCTGGAGGTGCTCCCGGCAGGGGGGACCGACACGGCCGGCTTCCAGCGCGCTGGCGGCGCAGTCCCAGCGGGCGCGATTTCGATTCCAACGCGGTATCTCCACACCGTCACCGAGAGTGCGAACGTCGACGATATCGCCGCGACTATCGACCTGCTGACGGCCTTTCTGGAGAGCGAGACAGGCCAGCACGACTACATGCTGTGATAGCCGTTTCGGCGTGAACGGGGCGGGAACGTCGGTTCCGCTCAGTCACGGGCTGGCGTATCCTCTCGGCCGACGCGTTGAGAGAATGGGCCATCTCGCCTGCATTTCCGCTCACTCTTAACAGTTATAACGGGAACGGGACACATCGCCACATGGACATTCGTGTTGGGTTCTTTGTAGCGCTACTCGTCGTGCTGGGTGCAACCAGCACCCTGTTGGCTCTCCCGTTACTCCAGTACGTCATGGCGGCGGCGCTGCTGGCATACGTGCTGTTCCCGCTCCATCATCGACTCACCGGGATGACGGTTCGCGTCCGCAACCGCGAAGTTGCCATCCCCGCCCGCCTCTCAGCAGGAATTCTCACGGTTATCGCCATCGTCGCGGCTATCCTCCCACTGCTGTTCCTCTCCGTCATCGTCTTACAGACGGTGATCTCGTTCGCCGAAGACATCGGTGAGTCCGACCTCCTTGACACCGCCCGTGAGCTCGCGTTGAATCTCGGGGTATCCCAGGAGGCACTCGCGGACCTGGAGGCACAGCTCCCTACGGAGCTTGATGAGCTGCTCGACGCCGGCATCAACGTGCTCCTCCAGGAGCTGGCGGGGCTCGCGAACCTCAGCTTTCGCGTGGGCCTCGGATTGCTCGTGTTTGTCTTTCTCCTGTACTACTTTCTCGTCGACGGTCGTCGGCTCGTCACGTGGACTGGGGACGTCGTACCGCTTGATGACGCGGTCCACGAGGAACTGGTCAAGGAAATTGACATCGTTACCCAGGCAGTGATAAAGAGCCACGTTCTCGTCGCCGTCATCGAGGGAGTGCTCGGTGGGATCGGTCTCTACATGCTCGGTGTGCCAAACGCCGGGTTCTGGACGGTGATGATGATAATCGTCTCGTTTCTGCCAGGAATCGGTATTTGGCTCGTGTGGGCGCCGGCGACCGCTTACCTCGTTGTCATCGACGAGCCCTTCGCGGCGGCAATCCTGCTGGTGTACGGGATTGCCGTCCTCTCGGTGGTCGACAACTACCTGCGCGCGATTCTCGTCGACCGAGAGTCGGGCGTCCACCCAGCAGTCGTGCTCATCGGCGTCATCGGCGGTCTCTATCTGTTCGGAATCCTCGGGTTGTTCCTGGGGCCGGTGTTGCTCGCCGTCTTCAAGGCTGCCGTACAGGTTTTCGGAGACGTCTACACCGTCGAGACCACCAGGAGAGACGGCTGGGAACAAAACGACGAACGGTCGTCTTGACAGTCAACGGACCATCAGTCTCTACCGGGGTCGGACAACACAGGCGAGGTCTATCCGAGTCGGACAACACAGACGGTGTATCAGTTGTCGAAGCGGGCCTGGACGAACGGCTGAGCGTCCTCGATATCGCCGAGGCGTGAATCGGAGACGAGCACACCCTCCGTCTCTTCGACTGGAACCGAGAGGCTGATCTCTTTCGTCCGGCCGTAGCGCCCTTTCGAGACGACGACAGCGTTGACGATGCCGAGCATGTCGAGTTCGCTGATGAGGTCGGTCACGCGGCGTTGCGTGAGGACGTCGGCGTCGATTTCCTCACAGAGGCGCTTGTAGATGTTGTACACCTCGCCCGTGTTGATGTTGTGGACGCCCTGTTTCTCCAGCAGGATGATGGCGAAAAGCACGAGCTTCGACTGCTGTGGCAGGGTTCGAACGACCTCGATAACCCGGTCGAGTTCGATCTTCTCCTGGGCCTGCCTGACGTGTTCTTCCTGAACGTCGTCGGTCTGGTCACGCTCGGCGAGTTCGCCGGCCGTCCGGAGCAGGTCGAGTGCACGGCGGGCATCTCCGTGTTCCTGCGCAGCAAAGGCAGAACACAGCGGAATGACATCGTCGGTCAGCGCGCCGCCTTTGAACGCAACTTCGGCCCGATGCTGGAGGATGTCACGTAGCTGGTTCGCGTCGTACGGAGGGAAGACGATTTCCTCCTCGCCGAGGCTCGACTTGACACGGGGGTCCAGGAAGTCCGTGAACTTCAGGTCGTTCGAGATGCCCATAATGGAGACCCGGGAGCGTTCGAGTTCGGAGTTCATCCGCGAGAGATTGTAGAGCGTGTCGTCGCCGGATTTCTCGACGAGCTTGTCGATTTCGTCGAGCATGATGACGACCACGCGCTCGCGGAAGTCGACCGCCTCGAAAAACGAGCTGTACACCCGGTCGGTCGGCCACCCCGTCATCGGGACCTCCTCGAAGGAGTCGCGTTCGTCCTCGAGTTCGTCGATTCGAGAACGGACGTCGTCGACCGACTCGAACTGCGTGTCTTCAAGTGCAGCGATGTCGGTTTCACACTGGTCGAGCAGCGAGCGAAGGTCGGCAATCTCCTCCTCGACAGCCGCGTCGTTTTGCTCGACGAACGTGTTTGCGAGCTGGGCGAGCACCCGGTACTGGGTGTCGGTCACCTCACAGTTGATGTACTGGACCTCACAGGGCACCTCGTACTTCTGGGAGGTGGCCTCCAGCTCCTCGCTGACGAACTTCGCACTGGCGGTCTTTCCGGTTCCCGTCTTCCCGTAAATCAGGATATTCGACGGGGTGTCACCGCGCAACGCCGACACCAGAATCGTGGCGATGTTGTTTATCTGCTCCTCCCGGTGGGGGAGTTTGCGAGGCGTATAAGACGGGCGAAGCACCTCCTTGTTCTCGAAAATCGGCTCGCCACTGAGGAGGTCGTCGAACAGTCCCGACGAGGACTCCTCCGTCTCGTCTTCGAGGAGGTCATCGAGCGACGATGTCCGGTCTTCGGTACGGGGCGCGAAACTGTCCGGGCGCTCCCCCTCCGACGGCTGTTCGGCGTTCGCGTCGCTCCCACGGCTGAAGTTCTCGGAGACGATACTGTCAGAGCCCGTCCCTGGCTCGCTGTCGTTCCGACCGTCGGCCGAGTTGTCCCCATCTGTCATACTCGTATAGAGCCCCTTTGTTTCGACTGGAAATCCCACGGCGCGTACGAAACACCCTGAGAGAGCGTCTGAGTGATGTGAATCCGAGAGATATGTGTCTCAGGTGTGTCCACTTGAACCAGATGAAATGCCGGTTGTGCCTCTATTAAAGATTTCGGTTATCTCTGCTCGTAATAATTCGGTTATCAACAGGGAAACTGCTAGACAGGGCTACGTGCGTTCGAGCCGACTGGTACCGCTGGAGCTGTGACTCAGCGGATTGAGTGGGTGGAACGAAACCCGGTAGTGAGGAGTTCAGTGGACAGCACTGGAGACACCCAGAGAGGATATCTGGGAGGGGAAGCTGCCAGGTGGAAAACGGGTACTCAACTGTAGTCGACATCCACCAAACTGGAGAGCTGTATCTGGAGGGGAAACGGTGGGGTGAGAGAGTTACACAGGGTGTGACAGGGAGTGAGTGAGTGAGTGAGTGAGTGAATGAGAAGATGCTAGCTGGTCTGAACGTTGGGCAGAACCCCCCCACCCCTTTGTTTCGGGTGGAACGACAAAACGAAGGGGTGGGGGTCACGAGTGACGGTATATCTAGTTCTAACCTAGAAAAGATTTAATACAAACACGGTTAAACCAAATCCGTAATAGAGGAAATTAAATTCTAGCACTAGATTTTCTTATTTTACCTAGTAATATCGTGAATACAACTAGCGGTAGAAGCTCAAAGCGACAGTGTAGGGGGAATCATTCAGGTCTAGTTTGTTACAGGAAACTCGGACATCACCTCGATTTACTCGTCAGGGGTACCCGTTCGGGCCGTTCCAGTTGAAACAAAGGGGTGGGGGGCATGGTCCGACTCAGTGGACGCTTCGTTCCAGACCGGCAGGAATTCTGGCAGTCCTTCGAATCCCAAACTGTCCGCCAACACCCTCCTATAATGTAAAAAATATAATAATTGTCTGACGTATACTTAAGTGAGTTGCGGTGTCCCCTTCGGTTAAGCCCTGTTCAGGGCCGGGAGTTAAGGATGGGACTGCTCACAAACCTCAAATCCAGCATATCGCGGGCAGCATCGACACTGTTCTCCGACGAGGAGCCCAAGCGAATCGGTATTTATGGGCCGCCGAACGCGGGGAAGACGACGTTGGCTAACCGCATCGCGCGGGACTGGACCGAACACGGCGATGCAATCGGTCCGGAGAGCCACATTCCACACGAAACGCGACGCGCACGCAGGAAGGAGAACGTCGAGATAGAGCGTGACGGCAAGACCGTCACCATCGATGTCGTGGACACGCCGGGTGTGACGACCAAAGTCGACTACACGGAGTTTCTCGAACACGACATGGAGGAAGACGACGCCGTCCGTCGGTCACGTGAGGCGACCGAGGGTGTCGCGGAGGCCATGCACTGGCTTCGCGAGGATGTCGACGGCGTCATCTACGTGCTCGATTCCTCGACGGACCCGTTCACGCAGGTCAACACGATGCTCATCGGCATCATCGAGAGTCAGGACCTTCCCGTTCTGATTCTGGCGAACAAGATAGACCTGGAGGAATCCAGCGTCCAGCGCATTCGGAACGCGTTCCCACAGCACGAGACGATTCCGCTGTCGGCGCTCGAAGGCGACAACATGGACGAGGTCTACGACAAGATAGCGGAGTACTTCGGGTGATATCATGGCAGAAGTGAAACAACGAGACGGCGTTCAGATCGACCTGATAAGCGGCGAACGCATGGACGGTCTGGCCAGTATGGAGAAGATTCGGATGATTCTCGACGGTGTCCGCGAGGGCAACATCGTCATCCTCGAGGAGGGGCTCTCACCGGAAGAGGAGTCGCGACTCATCGAGGTGACGATGACCGAAATCAGTCCGGACGAGTTCAACGGCATCGAAATCGAGACCTACCCCAAATCCGGCGACAGCGAGGGTGGCCTATTCGACCGCCTGATGGGCAAAGAGAGCAACAAGAAACTCACCGTCATCGGTCCGGCCAACCGCATCGAGACGTTACACAAAGACGAAACGCTCATCCAGACGCTCGTGTCACGGACGTAAGAATGCCACACCAGTGTACCGACTGCGGCCGCGCGTTCGAGGATGGTTCCAAGGAGATGCTCTCGGGTTGTCCGAACTGTGGCGGGAACACGTTCCAGTTTCACCCCGGAGGTGTCGAGCGTAACGAGTCCGGGGAGTCCACGTCGACCGCGACACCGCCGGAGCCACCGGAACCCGAGGTCGAGAGCACGGTCGCCCGGACGGTCGGCAACGCGGCGACGGCTGTCAGGGAGTTCGTCGGTAGCGAGGACGCCTCGGTTGGTTATCCGGACGACCAGCCCGTCCCGGACTCCAGTTCGCCCGACACGACCCCCTCCGTTTCCGGTCGAGACGGTCCACCTGAACCGTCGCCCTCCGGGGGGTCTGCATCTTCGAACCCCTCTACTTCGGGTGGAGTCGCCGCGGAGACAAAATCACGCGAGGACGCAGCCCAGGCGAGCGCCCGGACCGAAGTCGTGTCGCCCGAGGACCTTCCCGAGTCACCCGACAGACCAGTTCGGGAACGACCGGCTCCCGTCGTCGACGAGAGCAGCGAAGCGTCCGAACCCGAAGACCGACCCGGTCTCGACGAGCTTCGCGAACAGCTCAACGAGCAGTTCGAGTCCATCCGCGTCGTCGCTCCCGGTCAGTACGAGCTCAATCTCATGGAGCTGTACGACCGCGAGGAGTACATCATCGCGCTCCAGGAGGACGGCAAGTACACGATTCAGGTGCCCGAACGCTGGGGCGAGTGA
>LKMJ01007151.1_pt1 | contig 10527 bp, 10 predicted proteins | sample 643391 | NCBI WGS metagenome assembly LKMJ01 (sample SAMN04112250, study PRJNA286221) | soda lake metagenome | biome: soda lake; feature: Kulunda Steppe; material: water; isolation source: sample PL-Br10 brine of Picturesque Lake | place: Russia: Kulunda steppe | collected 2010-07
CCGCCGCGGGATCGGTCCCGCGGCGGCTGTATACGTCGATATCCAACAGCAGTTTCGACTCCGTATCGATTGCTGCGTACAACCACTTCTTTTCACCATCTACCTCGATCTGTTTTTTATCCACAGCGACCCACGACAGTTCAGCCGTCGGCGGGTCTGCCTGTGCTTCGGCAATATTGTGCGTCCAGTTCCACACCGCACCGTGAGACCGATCAACGCCAAGTAAATCCAAGACAGCAACGACCTCTCGGACTGACAGCCCCATCGAATGGAGTCGTACCCCGAACACCCGCACGGGTGTCAGGGTGCGTTCGTTCTCCCAAACCTCATCACAATCTACGTCTAACGTTTCTCTGAGTAGGTCTGCGAGTGTCACGGACACCACTCTCTACGACCTGCTCGTTTGTCAAACTCCCTAAACTAGACAGAGACATTCCTGACTTATTGTCACTCCCGGATAACTTCACTACATCATATTTTTGATAGATACCTTTCTATATTTTCGTATCTCCCACTTTTGAAGTGGAGAACACGATTGCTTTTATCCCATCCCTCTTCAACCCAATTATAATTGTATTCTTTACAATCTAGTACTTTAACATCTATAATATACTCTCCAGTGTCAACTTTCCCAACATTACCGAATTCACTATATATTTCTGGATTCTGTTCTTCAATTAATTTACTCAGGCTGCTTTGTTCATGAAGTGGAAGATCACATCTTTTCATACGGTTAATCCACGCATCCACAAAAGACTGTGCCTTTTTTGCGGAACAATTCCATATGATCACTCCTGAATTTAGGACATGATAGTACCCTCTTTTTTTCGCCGCTTCTATTTCTTCATGAGGTCGGAGAGTAACTCCGACATCAAATTCTTCAGACTTCAAAACTGGTAGACTATTATTTAGTATTGCATCTCCGTCCAGGAAAACCAGTGGACCATCTTGCACATTGTTAAGACAATCACGAAATACATATGGCTTTTGGCATAATATATACTCTTTTTCACGTTGAGCAAACGGATATTCATAATTTAAAATACTATTGAGGAAATAGTTTGTATAGGATATATTTCGAAATTTCTTCTCAGCTGCTATTATACCTCGTTCAATCAATCCAGATTCATAAGTAGGGTTATCCCAATCAACAACAGTTACACAACTCTCACTTTTCAATTTCTCCTTTTGAGTGTCATTAAATCCCCAATCATATACCCAGATAGAACCTTCTGGATATATTTTATTAAATTGTTCTATGGATTTGGCAATGGTGGTATAATATGGTTCATCACCAATTGTAATCAGATTAGGCGCAGTGTCCATTATTTAATTGGGTAGTGTTTGTCTGAAATACTTAATTGTTTCTTTGAGACCCTCCCGCAACGGTACCTTGGGCTCCCAACCTAATTCTGACTTTGCACGCGATATGTCTGGTTTCCGTTGACCCGGATCATCTTCTGGCAGAGGTTCATAGACAATTTCTGAGTTGGTATCCGTTAGAGTGATTATCTCATGAGCTAGTTCTTTGATTGTGCGTTCGTTTTCCTTTCCAATGTTGTAGACACTGTACTTCGGATTATTGACGCGCATTAGTGAAACAAGTCCATCAATTAAGTCATCTACATAGCAGAAACTTCGTGTTTGTTCGCCATCACCGTATACCGTGATATCATCACCTGCAAGAGCCTGTGTGACGAATGTCGGGACAACTCGACCATCGTCTGCTCTCATCCGTGGACCATAGGTATTGAAAATGCGGACGGTTCTAACATCAATATCGTATTTTCTTTGATATGCAACAGTCAGTGTTTCCCCGAAGCGTTTAGATTCATCATAACAGCCCCGAACCCCACGAATATTCACATTTCCGGTGTAGGTTTCTGGCTGTGGATGGACTTCTGGATCACCATAGACTTCACTCGTACTGGCGAATACCATCTGAGCATCACAGGCTCGAGCATGATCTAATAACCGCCGTGTCCCCTGCGTATTTGCTAGAGCGATATTGACTGGGAATTCGGTGAAATCAGCTGGAGAAGCCCGTGAAGCAAGGTGATAGATCAGATCGACAGAAGGTAAAGATCCTGGCGATCGAATATCTTGCTCGTTTACTGTGAATAATTCATTCTGCTCTAGATTTTTGAGATTATTTCGGCGTCCGCTACCGAAATTATCGAGGCAAACAATTTCGTGACCCTCAGATAATAAGCGTTCACACAGATGGCTACCGAGAAAACCTGCGCCTCCAGTCACCAATATTTTTTTCGACATAGACGTACTCTATTTCGCATTACCAATCAGACTATCGATTTTAATGTTCTATTGAAAATGCAGGACGGGGAGCGGAATCATAGTGTTTGGCGAGACTCTTGAGATTGCTGAGGCGGACAAGAGGACGATCTCATGGAACTATCGAAATCAGAACCGTAAACACAGGGCTGTCATCGGTCTCTATCGATATACGAGTGATGTCTTTTCGGTTATCAAAGAATTGAAGCCATCAGACCGGGGAGAGTATGAGATTACTGATGTAAATAACCATTATGTCACAGAGGGAGAACTTGAGTACGAGGAGTTCGACGGCCAGTGGTACGATGCCGGAACGCCGGAAGGTGTATTCCGTGCCTCTCGTCAGATCCGAGACGACTGATTCGAAACAAGAACATCGGTTATTAAGCTACAAGTCAATGGATGGGTTACCCGATGGAGACGGCGGGTTCAAACTTGGTTTCGGGACCGGGCATCTTCGGGAGTATGACACGTGTTTCGAAGTCGTCACTGCGGCAATAGAGACTGGATACCGACATATCGATACAGCCCGCGCCTACCAAAACGAGCGCGCAATAGGTGACGCAGTAGCGCAGTCGGATGTTGACCACGATTCAGTATTCCTTGCGACGAAGGTACACTCCGAACAACTAGACTACAAAGATTGTATTGAATCGGTGTACAATAGCCGTGATGCCTTGGGAGTCGAGACGATTGATTTGGTCTATGTCCACTGGCCAGCACACGAGTACGACCCGTCGGAGACGCTTGCTGCACTGTCGTCACTCCAGTCGACGGGTGCCATCCGCCACATCGGCCTGAGCAATTTCACAGTCGAACTGGTGAAAGCGGCCAGAAACGCAACGACCGCCCCCATTTTTGCGATCCAGACCGAGATGCATCCGTACCTGCAGCAAAATAGCCTCCACGAGTACACTAGCTGCCACGGAATTCGGCTGTTCGCACACACACCACTCTGTCAGGGTGCTGTGATCAACGACAGCGTGCTTTCGTCGATTGCACGGAGACGCGGTATCAGCGAGGCACAGGTTGCGCTGGCGTGGTTACTGGGAAAAGACGGTGTTGGTGCGATAACTGCGACTCACGGTGAGTATTTGCAAGAAAACCATGCGGCACAGTCGGTGACACTCGATGCCGACGAGAGACAAAAGATTGATAGTATCGAGCGGCAGCACCGGTGTGTTGACTACGAGTTCGCACCGTGGAACACCACCTCACAGTAGGAGACTGGTGAATTACCCCACCTACCGAGCTCGCGGCCTTTGAGTCCGGCTTTCACGTACACCTCGTCGATCTCAACAGGTCTTTCGAGCTGTGGCAGAGGCGCGGTCCAGTGCCCGCAGGAAGCGCTGGACGCACCGGTAGATCGATTTGTAAGACACGTTGATCTCCACGCCGAGCCGTCTGAGGCTCGTATTGAAGCGGATGTAGGTGTAGACAGAGAGGAACCACTTCCTGGGACTGACCGCCGAATGCTCGAAGACCATCCCTGTCTGATCGTTGAACTTCCGGTCGCAATTTCACACACGTATTGCTGGAATACTCGATAGCTGCCGTACCGAATCTATATATGTCACCGAGCTGCTGCTGAGAACTGATCAACAATCCTCTATCAAAAAGCGATGAACCATAGTGTTCCGAGAAATGTTTTTCAAAGTGGCATTCCACAACCTCCGACGAAGCGTACGATTTTCATAATATCGAACCTAGTGTACCGAAACTACGAGCCAAAACATCAAAATATAATAGTAGTGGTAGATAAGAACTATCTGTTACAAGTAAAGACAACAAATGTTAGTAACTAAAAATATGACTTTGTCAAGATGAAGAAAGCACGTATACTCGCAAAAAAAGTTGGGTTATTACCTGGATTTCAACAACCAGTTGCCCGTATATGGAATACTTATGAACATGCTAAATTTATTTTTTATGTGTATTTAAACACACACAAAAATAAGCAATTTGTTGAAATTAATCCTTATCAAATATATTGGGTAAATCCACATGAGATTAGAGTTAGTGAAATGTCCTCTTTCGATCTCTTTCGTTATACTGGTTGTATACTTGATGGGGAATGGGATCAAAAATCCAAAAGCATAAAGGAAACTAACAAATATAATGTTTTCGAACAAAGGTATCACAATGATGTCCCATGGAAAGAAACAAGTTTTTATAAAAAAAATATAAAAAATATAAGGAATAAAAATAGTAAAAGATATGCCACTATTGCAGAATTTGAAAATAAATTAGACTCTTATGATAATATTTATGAACAATTTAACAGAGGAGATTATTTCCTTCAAGCAGAGCTTATTGAAAATCAAGATAGTGATGTGCCGGGTGATGGAGGACGAGCCATGTTCCAAAGATTCACAAATCATACATTAATGCGTCATGAAATTGCAGTAAACATTGGACGAGATGGTGTATTATTGCGTAATGATGGCCGTCATCGGATTGCGCTAGCACAATTAGCTAATCTCGACGAAGTCCCAGTAAGAATTGTTGTGCGGCACACGGAATGGCAAAGTTTACGAAACGAAATTGGTCAGATAATAAAAATTATTTATGATGGTGAAATGTCGCTCAAAGAACTTAAGCGACAAGTTCGAGATGAAATAAGACATAGTCTAAGTCGGGTTCGTCATGGGCTCGATCATCCAGATATTGAGATTATTTTTGAACGTCGAATAAAAACATCTTAATAAATTGAACAGACATCCGTCTTTAGCTAGTCACGGAACCGCGGTACAGCGGCAGCTTATCGAGCCTTTTTTTCGAGAGGAATGAGGAGGCAGCAGTGTGTCCAAACAATCCTCCTCAACCCGTCTTATACGTCGTCTCACTAGCCTCTTTCCATCCGAGTTCTTCCAAGAGCACGCCGAGAACTCGGCGTGGCATCTGTCTTTAGTTAGGACTCACACATCGGTTGCGTAGCGGTAGCGAGCGTCTCTTGGTGAATTGGTCGTTGCTGGTGTATTTTCTGAGCGTCTTCGATCAACCGTTCAAGAAGTGGCTGTAACGAGTATCCTAAGAACTCACCGAGTTTCGAGAGGATGAGCTGGGCGTGCGACCGGTAGTGATTAACGCAACTGCTCGATGAATCCACTGAGATGATTCTCAATCCACGATCCCGCAAAACTCAGCTGGTCGGTCAGCTTTGTGAAGATCTCATCGAGGAGGGCAGGTATTCAGCCGCTCCCTACACGATATGGGGCGATGACTCCCATTTGAGGCTTTTCCAGACCGGCTCGATCGGGTTGAAGTGTGGTGAGCCAACTGAAAGCAAGATGATATCAATTTCAAGTTCATGTGTACGTTCTCACGTGTGCGCACATCTGCAAACCACACGCGCAAGCGTGCCCACGAGCTTGGGATTGACTTGGTATCTCTCCCAGTTGGGTCATCGCACTTCATTCCAATCGAACCAGTTTGGAAGAGCCCCGAATGGAAATATTCGCTGTTAATTGTTACGGCGAAGACAAGTACAAATCGATACTTGACGACATCTTCGACGAACTAACAGAGCAACTGAGATTCGCTGCATCGTGAACCGGCAATCATCTCAGCGGGTTTTACACTAGATTGTCATAACTATTACATATCTGTCACCCTCACCTGCTGTAACTTATATCGATTGGTAGTAACTGGCCAACAATCCTTAACCTAAGAGCGTCGAAGATTTATCGATGAAGGAGGTACCCGACCAGATTGCATCGGCGACGTCGACGCGGTGACTAGTCGGGAATATAGTTGCAACGGAGTCTTTAGGTTATGACACACTAATAATTAAATACTAATGTCGCAACGAAGAATCGCACTTCTCGTTCCAACTTTGGCGGGAGGAGGGACAGAACGAGTGATGGTGAATTTAGCAAATGAATATGCCCGTCGCGGATTCGCTACTGATCTTGTTCTGTTCCGAAGAGAAGGGCCGTATCTACCAGAAGTGGATAAAGCAGTCGATATTGTCAGTCTCGATGCTAAGAAAGCACCAGTGTATGCCGCTATGGGCGCTTTCAGACCGCTTCGGCGTTATCTCTCACGCGTGAAGCCAGCAGCACTACTATCTGGACTCACACGTGCTAATGCGGTTGCAGTTCTTGCTAACCGCACTACTCTCTCAGATACGAGGCTTGTCGTAACTGAACACAACCATCTAACGAGTACTGTTGCAGAAGGAAATAAAGTACGACTGCGAATACTTCCCATGTTGGCCCGCACCACCTATCCATTTGCCGACAGTATTGTGGCGGTTTCTGATGGTGTTGGTGATAACGTCTCAGAATTGACTGGTCTTGCACGTGAATCTATTCAGACTATTTATAATCCGATAGTAACTGAAACCCTGCGTGAAAAGGCAGTAGAGCCTTGTCCTCATCCATGGCTTGATACAACCAACGGTCCTCCAGTCATATTAGGTGCAGGAAGTTTCACGCCGCAAAAGGATTTTCCTACACTCATACGTGCATTTGACCAAATACACAGTCGTCGAGATGTCCGACTTATTATTATAAGTGATGGGGAGCAGCGAAATAAAATTAAGAAATTGATTCGTAACTACGGTTTGGAAGATGTTATTGATCTCCCCGGATTCGTCGACAATCCGTACTCGTTTATGAGGGCAGCCGATGTATTTGCCCTTTCATCGAAATGGGAGGGGTTTGGGAACGTACTCGTCGAAGCGATGGCATGCGGAACTCCCGTTGTGTCAACTGACTGTCCGAGTGGTCCTTCTGAGATCCTTGTTGATGGCAGATTCGGACTGTTAGTCCCTGTTGAGAACGAGACAGCATTAGCAGACGCAATAGGAAAAACGTTGGACGAACCGATTTCAAGAGATGAGTTACAGGATCGGTCGGATGATTTTTCAGTCAAAACAATAGCAGATCAGTATCTAAACGTTCTGCTGCCAGACACAGACGAGCTTCATTCGTCAGCTATCAGCCGCTGAAGCGATTGGAATTTATACTCAACGCCGAAATTTTTGCTAAAGTCAGTAGGCGGTGCAAGAACCATTGGATACGCTGGACGAAGGAGTGATTGGGGACACACCTTCAGTTTCGGCCGGTAAAGTATACTGATCCCTAGGAAATTACTAGGCGTTCCTCGACGAACTGCTTCAACAATCAACTAAATCAAGAATGAGCTGTGTATTCTCAATTTAGTCCATCAGTGGTAAACTCTAGACGGCTTTACGACGCGACCAACTGATGAGAACGAGGATGACTCAAAGGTGAGTCTCAGTACATGTATCTAATGGGATTTTGACAAGTCTTCGCTCGAAGAACTGGTTCAATGGACGCACCTGCGGTATTCCATTGAACGGTTCCACCAAGGTATCAAACAGCACCTGGGAACAGATGAATTCCAAGGACGAAGTTGGGAGAGATTACATCGCTGTCTTTCGGTTGTGATGTTAGCTCATGCGTTCATTGCAACTCATCGTCTGAGATGAACACAACTTCCGTCTTTCAAGGACGTAATGCAGCGGACCATCTGCGAAGCGGCGGTCCAGCAACTGATGAAGAACCTGAACTTCGACCAGCAGACGGCAACCGACGCAGCTGAGGAGATGTTACAGTGATTCACTGACTGGTGTATCCCTGATCTGTAAACTGGCAGCACTACTCACACGTCGGCTCTGTGTGGTACTCTGCTTCAGTTTTTGGCCTGAAACACACGTTACTCTCAAACGAGAGTTGGAACGTCGAATCCGGGTTGAGGTTTCGTCAAACTGGAGCAGATCCCGACGAGTCGCGCCAGCCTCGTCGATGTTTCTCCCCAGATCTCCTTGGTTCCAGTCTAAACCTCAAAAGTAGTGCTAAAAATGTCTAACGATGGCCTATTTGCTCCAAATGTTTTCTTATGATTGTTGGATGTGATTCCTCATATGGTTGCAGATCATATGAATCGACATCTGGCATTTCACGGTCACCGAGCTCGTATCCTTTTTTAAATCGTTCTGAAGATACTAACGGGAGTTTATAATGGAAGTATTTACCGACGTGTTTTGAGTTCACATTGTCAACATAATATGAACTCTCAAACACTGATGTCGGTGACAAACCATTTTCAAGGATTATATCTCTAGTTGGACGAATAGATGTATTGGGTTTAATTCTATGAGGCATATTGTTGTAGATTCTCGATTCATATCGGCTAGTATATTCATCAAACGATGTAAAAAATGTTAGTTCATTGCCAGTTAGTAAGTCCGCCTCAATTTCTTCAGAGGTTAACTTAAACGCATCGAGCATTGAGTCCGAATAAAATTGATCGGCATCGTATGTCATAAACCATCGTCCAGGCTTCCAGTGATCGGATTCGTCAATCATGTGCTGGAACGTAAGCGCCTGATTCCGTCGGTAAGCCACAACTTGTGCAGCTCTCCATGTTGATTGCCAACGTGCAGGTTTTAATATGGATCGCAATGGTTGTGCAGTGTAGCCACGAAACACAGACATGACTCCAGTAATTGAATTCGGTCGGCGGGCTGAGACCATTTTGTAGTGGGAGTTGTCTGTAACAAATTCCTTGATTCTCTCACGTGTCCCATCGGTCGAACGATTCTTTTTTGATGGATCGAAGCAGCCGTCACAGATTATCGCTTCAACTGGGTCGATAACTTTGATTTGTTTGAGGGACGGCTCAATCCAATCCCGTTCGTTCCAATATGTTGCCAATAGTATGATATTACTCTGAGTCATGATTGGTCGCTAAAATAGGTTAGCTAAACGGTGAAAGAGTAGGCCTGGTATGTGAAACACTTTTTGTTCTGATCTACGATTTCAGTAGCATTCAGGATCACTAACAGCAGAAGTCAGCTATACTGTTCATATCTGCTAATTAACAATGTATTCTCCTTACTGAGCTCAGCTTTGTACGTTGAAGTAGGGGCCTAAGGTAGAGGGCAGCAAAGACAAATGATGCTGATAACAGACTTTCTGTCGTGTGTACGTGTCTTCGACGAATTTGAGTCGCTGTCTCCTGCACAGCGTCATCACGCGAAAACCTACGCCACAGGTCTTGTTGCGGCCAGCAACAAGACCGTGCGGGTATCGCACGAGAAGTCCTTCCAGCCCAGAGTAAACGAGCTCTAAACAAGTTTCTCACCGAGTACGACTGGGACGAACAGGAATTCAATCACGAACGCCTGGAAGAACTCCAGAAACACGGTGAAACACGCTGGTCAAAGACCGGGTACATTATCCTCGACGATACGATCACCGAGAAATCAGGGGACGAAGTCCCCGGCGTCGGTCGGTTCTACGATCACGCCGAAGGTGATTCTGTCTGGGGCCAAGATCTCATCTACGCATTCTATGCCGACGACAAAACCGCCTATCCGCTCACCTTCCGCCTCTACGAACAGCAGGACGAAGACGACGAAAACCACGATACAAAATACGATCTCGCACGCGAGATCGTTACTACCTCTTCGACTCATGGTTCGCCCATGATTCTGACCTCCCAGAACATATCGAATCCTACGGCAAAGACTGGATCGGGCCACTTCGGAGCAACCGAAAAGTGAGTTATGCTGGCGAAGAAATCAGCGTCGATGCGCTGGCAGAGCGCATCGACACAGTTGAGCGTAGCATCGATGACGAAACTTACTACATCTGGACGAAGAAGCTTCCCGTCTCCCAGCTTGGAGACGTGAAGCTGGTGATCGCCGAGAAAGAGGCTGAGAACGAAGAGAATCCGGTCAAGTACCTTGCGACCAATAAGATCGACGCACCGACCGAACACGTGATCCGCTCCTATGGAATGCGGTGGCGTATCGAGACGTTCTTGGAGGACTCGAACAGGATCTCGGCTTGGGAGATTGCGAGATGCAGACCGATGAAGGTGCCAGTCGGCACTGGCACCTTCTGATGGCTGCCTACGGTCTCGTTCGTCTTGATCCCGATTCGAGCGCCTTGGGGGACGGTTCGGTTGAAAGCGTCATCGCTTCGAGCGAACCTCGAACACTCGTTGAAAGAAGCTGTTTACAACCTCCTTTCGTGGGTTCGGAACAACGATGATCGCGGCGTCGATGACCTCATGGAAGAGATCGACCACCTCTTTGTCCACTCAACAGATGGTGCTAGCGTGCAAAGCTGAGTGTAGCTTCAAGCGTGGTCTCACTAGTTTCACGGCTCCACTGGATAGAGCTGGTGTAGTTTGATACGCGCGTCATCAGTGGTGAATTGCCAGTCAATAGGCCGATCAACCGTATTGTGACGGTGC
>LKMJ01007152.1_pt1 | contig 10526 bp, 9 predicted proteins | sample 643391 | NCBI WGS metagenome assembly LKMJ01 (sample SAMN04112250, study PRJNA286221) | soda lake metagenome | biome: soda lake; feature: Kulunda Steppe; material: water; isolation source: sample PL-Br10 brine of Picturesque Lake | place: Russia: Kulunda steppe | collected 2010-07
CCGTAGAATCGGACGTGTTTTGTTGCGGGAATGTAACCATGTGATATGAGTCACGCGAATCAGCATTTGAGGCCATGAAAAGAACTCAGACAGAAGGTGAGCTGTTTTCCCCGCCAAGATGGCTGCGTAATCCCCACGTGCAGACCGTCTGGCCAACGCTGTTCCGTCGCCTGGCGTTGCAACCTGATGAGACGGAGCGGCTGCCGACACCGGACGATGATTTTCTGGACCTGGACTGGTATCGGGACGGCAACCGGCGGCTGCTGATTGTCAGCCATGGTCTGGAAGGCAGCAGCCGGCGTCCCTACATGCTGGGTATGGCAAGGGCGGCTCTCTCGGCCGGCTGGGATGTGCTGGCCTGGAACTTCCGATCCTGCAGCGGGGAGATCAACCGCCAGCCGCGTTTCTACCATAGCGGCGCCACCGATGATCTGAACACGGTGATCCAGCGCGCCCTGGCGGACTCTGCGCAGTATGAATCCATTGCGCTCAGTGGTTTCAGTATGGGGGGCAACATCACCCTGGTCTATCTGGGAGAGCAGGGCAGCGGGCTCGACTCACGCATTGCCGGTGCGGCGGTGTTTTCCGTGCCCTGTGATCTGGCCGGCAGCGCCGAGCAGCTCGCCCAGCCTTCCAATCGCGTCTACATGCGGCGTTTCATGCGTGAACTGCGGACCAAGATGGTGGAGAAGCACCGGCTCTTCCCGGATCGGATCAATCTGGAGGGCATAGAGCGTATGCGTACCTTCAGGGAGTTTGATGATCAGTTCACCGCGCCACTGCACGGTTTCCGGGATGCGGCGGATTATTGGTACCGCTGCTCCAGCCAGCGGTTTCTGGATGACATCCGCGTGCCGGCGCTGATTGTCAACGCAGCCGATGACCCCTTTCTCAGTCCCGACAGCTATCCAGTCAAAACCGTCAGAGGCAATCACCGGCTGTCGCTGGAGATCCCCGAGCACGGCGGCCATGTCGGTTTTGTCAGTCGTAATGCCGACGGCTTCTACTGGTCGGAGCAACGCGCCATGGCCTACCTGTCCGCACAGGTGGACTGAACGGGTTACTGGTCAAGCAGGGGCTCAAGGTAGTCCCAGACGTTGTCCAGAATCTGCGGCTGGGCCTCTGCGGTCGGGTGAATGCGGTCGTCCTGCATCATCCCTTCACGGTCATAGACATCTTCCAGCAGAAACGGCACCAGTGTCAGGTCATACTCCTCGGCCAGATTGCGATACTGCTGACGGAAGGCATCGGTGTAGCGACGCCCGTAATTGGGCGGGATCTCGATGCCGGCGAGCAGCACACGGGCACCCACTTCCTGGCTCCGATCGATCATGGTGGCGAGGTTGCGGCCCATGGTATCGACGTCCAGGCCCCGGAGCCCGTCATTGCCGCCGAGCTGGATGATGATCAGGTCAGGCTCCTGATTGTCGAGCACTGAGTCGATGCGGCGCAGTCCGCCTCCGGTGGTCTCACCGCTGCTGCTGGCGTTGACCACCGTCCATTGCGGCGCCTCCTGCTCCAGGCGTTCACCCAGAAGGTGTACCCAGCTTTCCTCCTCGGCGATGCCATAACCGGCGCTGAGGCTGTCCCCGAACACCACCAGGGTTTTTCCGAAAGCGGCTCCCGGCAGTAACAGAAACAGCACAAACAGCAGATAACACGCAGGCAATGAACCAGAGCGTGATTTACGCGTATCCTGTTGAGGGTTAACCTTTTGCTCGGCTCCCATGGGCTCCCACCTGTCACATTACGAATTTTTCGAGGCTGACTCTTGAATACAGACAGTACGCTGATGATAAGGGCGACGGATCTGACGCACCAGGTCGATGTTGCCGATGCCACCCTGACCATCCTTCAGGATATCCATCTGAGCATTGAAACCGGTGAATCCCTGGCCATAGTGGGTCGTTCCGGTTCCGGTAAAACAACGCTGCTGGGGCTTCTCGCGGGCCTGGATGTGCCGTCCTCCGGTCTGATTGAGATGGCTGGCGAGCCCATCAGTCAGTGGAGTGAGGACGCCCGCGCCCAGCACCGGGCCAACCGCGTGGGTTTCATCTTTCAGTCCTTCCAGCTCCTTCCCTCACTCACGGCCCTGGAGAACGTTCTGCTGCCGCTGGAGCTCAATGGCCGGAACGATGCGGAGCAGCAGGCACGGGAACTGCTCAGCCGTGTCGGGCTGAGCGAGCGTCTCAACCATACCCCGCGCCAGCTTTCCGGTGGTGAGCAGCAGCGCGTGGCTATTGCCCGGGCCTTTGCCGCGGACCCACAGGTGCTGTTTGCCGATGAGCCAACGGGCAATCTGGATGTGGAGACTGGTCAGCAGGTGGCGGATCTGCTGATGGAACTCAACCAAGAGCAGGGCGCGACCCTGATTCTGGTCACCCACGACGAGGAACTGGCTGCCCGCTGTGACCGGCAGGTGCGGATCGATGGCGGCAGACTGGTTGGCGCCGATTCATCGCGGGAGGGGCCCGCGGCATGACAGGTTCAGGGCTTTTCTGGTGGGTCTCGCGGCGTGACTGGCGACAGCGTGATGTTCGGGTGGTGTTGCTTTCGCTGATCCTGGCGGTGGCGACCGTTGCGACGATTTCGCTGTTTGCGGAACACCTGCGCCAGACGATCATGACCCAGGCCACGCAGTTCCTTGCGGCGGACCGACAGCTGTCCGATTCCAGACCTCTGCCGGATGAGTACGCCCGTGAGGCGCAGGAGCGCGGTCTGGCGATGGCCGAGCAGGTTACTTTCCAGACCATGCTGTTTGCCAATGACGAGCTTGAGCTGGTGCGCGCCCGCGCGGTCAGTGAGGGCTATCCATTGCTCGGCGAGGTGGAGATCCAGGACGCTCCGGACAGTGAACGGCACCAGGTGGATCACGGACCGCCTCCTGGCGAGATCTGGATCAATGCCCGCCTTCTTCGACTCCTGGATCTGGAAATGGGGGACGAGGCTGAAATCGGTGACGCCAGTTTCCGGGTCAGCGCCGTGCTGGTCCGGGAGCCGGATGGTGGCTTCGACATGGCGGCGCTGGCCCCGCGCATCATGATGCATACAGAAGATGTGGAGGCCACCGGTGTGGTTCAGCCCGGCAGCCGGGTCAGCTATCGTCATCTCTACAGTGGTGCGGATGATGTGCTGGAAGAGTTCCATGAATGGCTGGAGCCCCGGCTGGAACCCAGCCAGCAATGGCGCAGCGTGCGCGATGGCCAGCCAGCCGTGGCTGATGCACTGGATCGGGCCGAGCGCTTCCTCCTGCTGGGCGGCAGTCTGGCTGTTCTGCTGGCCGCTGTTGCGGTGGCTGTGGCGAGTCGCCAGTACGCGCTGGGCCAGCGTGACACGGTTGCCCTACTGAAGACACTTGGCATGGGCGGGCGCGAGATCAGCCGGCTCTTTCTCAAGCGTCTTGCGCTGTGGGGCCTGATCGGTGCCTCTGGCGGGCTGATTCTGGCCATACCCGGATACATGGTTCTGGCCTCGGCGGCCAATCAGTTTCTGGATGAGCCCATCAGCTGGTCCCTGGAGCCGATGACGCTGGTGCCGGCACTGGTTACGGCCTTCGTTGCGCTTTTTGCCTTTGCCTGGCCGCCGATCCACAGGCTGCGCGGTGTCTCGGCCATGCAGGTACTGCGGGCTGAGCCTGGTGAGCGCAGCAGTGCCGTGCGACTGGATCTGCTGATTGCCGTTGTGGGCATCTTTGCGCTTTTGTGGTTCTACAGCCGTGAGGTCTGGATGGTTGGTGCACTGCTGGGGGGGCTGGCAGCGCTTCTGGGCGTAATGGCGGTACTTTCCTGGCTGGTCATGCTGGCCCTGAAGCGTATTCGCGGCGGCAACCGGGCCTGGCGGCTGGCACTGGTGTCACTGTTCCGGCACCGCCGGGCGGGTCTGTCCCAGATGTCGGTGTTCGCCATGACACTGATGCTGGCGGCCACGCTCTTTCTGGTGCGTTCGGCTCTGCTGGAGGACTGGCAGCAGCAGCTGCCCGAGGATGCGCCCAACCACTTTCTGATCAACATAGCGCCTGAACAGGTGGATGACGTTGAACAGTTTCTGGATGAGCGCAACCTGTCCACGGACGCACTCTATCCCATGGTCCGCGGTCGTCTGGTGCGCATCAACGGTGAGCCCGTTCGCGAGGCAATCACCAAGGAAGAAGAGATCAATGCCCTCAATCGCGATCTCAACCTCACCTGGCTGGAGCAACTGCCGGACGACAACCGGCTGGTGGCCGGCGACTGGTGGGAAGATGAGTCCGGTGAGGGGATTTCCGTGGAGGCGGAGCTTTTTGAGGAGCTGGAGCTGTCGCTGGGGGATGAACTGACGTTCCGCATCGGCGACCGGGACCTGAGCGCGCCTGTACGCAATGTGCGTGAGGTCCAGTGGGACAGCATGCGACCGAACTTCTACATGGCTTTTTCGCCGGGCGCTCTGGAGGACTTCGACGCCACCTGGATCACCAGTTTCCATCTGGAGGAGTCCCGCAAGAATGTGCTGAACGAGCTCTCGCGGCAGTACCCGTCGGTATCCATTCTGGAAGTGGATCATTTCATCGAGCGCATCCGGACCATCATTGTGCAGGTGACGACTGCCATAGAGACCCTTCTGATAATGATCCTGCTGGCCGCGGTGCTGGTCATGGCGGCTGTGATCAGCGCCACGCTGGGGGCCAGACAGCGCGAAGGGGCGCTGCTGCGGACCCTGGGCGCCCGCCGGGGGCTGCTGGTGGGGAGCAGCATGCTGGAGTTTGCCATCATGGGGCTGATCGCCGGTGTGCTTGGTGTGCTGGCCGCGGAAGTGGCAGTGTGGACGCTCCAGTACCGGCTGTTTGAAGGCAGCTTTCGGTTGCACCCCACGGTCTGGCTGGTGCTGCCGGCCCTGGCTGCAGTGCTTCTGGCGCTGTTCGGACGCTGGCAGCTCAGACCGGTGCTGAACGTGTCCCCCATGATTCTGTTGCGACGACTGGAAGGTTAGGCTGCGGGCCCCTTAAGAGGCGGCCCCGTAGAAAATTTGTGATCAAATCGCCATACTGTGACCACTACTCAGGTCGAGGGAGAACCATTGATGAACAACGAACAGTTGCAGGCCCTGAAAGAGAAATACGTGGCGGCTGGTGCGGCCAGCCCCAATCAGCAGTTCGCTGACTACGCGAAGAATGCAGAAGTCTGGGACGCCGATGGCCGTCGAATGATCGACTTTGCCGGCGGCATCGGTGTGCTGAACCTGGGCCATCGTCATCCCAAGGTGGTGGAAGCCGTCAAGGCACAGCTCGACAAGGTCATGCACACCTGTCAGACCGTCATGCCCTATGCGGGCTACGTGCAGCTGGCTGAAAAGCTCAGTGGCATCGTGCCGGTCCGTGGCCATGCCAAGGTAATGCTCGCCAACTCCGGTGCCGAGGCGCTGGAAAATGCGGTCAAGATCGCCCGGGCCGCTACAGGCAAGAGCAACGTCATCTGCTTTGATGGTGGCTACCACGGCCGCACCATGTACACCATGGCCATGAACGGCAAGGTTGCACCCTACGCCACGGACTTCGGACCCATGCCCGGAACCGTGTTCCGTGCCCCCTATCCGGTGCCGTACCACGGTGTCAGTGAAGACGAGGCGCTGCGTGGCCTGAAGATGGCCCTCAAGACCGACGCCAATCCGAAGGACACAGCCGCCGTCATCATTGAGCCGGTGCTGGGTGAGGGGGGCTTCTATCCGGCGCCTGCCAGTTTCCTGAAAAAGATCCGTGAGATCTGCGACGAGCACGGCATGCTCATGATCGTTGATGAGGTCCAGAGCGGGTTTGGACGTACCGGAAAGCTCTTTGCCATTGAGCACAGTGGCGTTGAGCCGGATATGATGACCATGGCCAAGAGCATGGCCGATGGCATGCCCATCTCCGCCATTGTCGGAACCGATAAAGTCATGGACAGCTCCGGCCCCAACTCGCTGGGTGGCACCTATACCGGCAGCCCGACCGCCTGTGCTGCGGCACTGGCAGCCATCCAGGCGCTGCAGGAAGAAGACATTCTGGGCAAGGGGCAGGCGCTGGGCGAGAAACTGAACAAGCGCTTCAGTCAGTGGCAGGAGCAGTTCGCGCACGTGGATAACGTCCGCAACCTCGGGCCCATGGCGGCTTTTGAGATGGTGAAGAGTAAGGACGGCCATGAGCCCGATGCCGAGCTGGCCGGTGCGCTGGTGAAGAAAGTCAAGGAAAAAGGTCTGATCCTGCTCAGCTGCGGGATGTACGGCAACACCATCCGCTTCCTGATGCCCATCACTATTGAGGATGAAGTCCTTGAGGAAGGTCTGGCCATAATCGAGGAGTCCCTGAAGGAACTCCACGGCTGAACAGTCTGGAACCTGAGGTGCATGAAAAAAGGGCTTCCCCGAGGGGAAGCCCTTTTCTTTTCAGCACAAGGCATCATTCCACTTCAATGCGGCGGACATCCTCCCGTGGCTTTTCAGTGCGGCCCACCCTGATGTTCAGCACACCATTGCGGAACTTTGCTTTCACGTCATTGGGGTCCGCGTCATCAGGGAGATTCAGTACGCGCTGGAAGGCACCGTAGTGGCGCTCCACGAAGTGATAGTTCTCCTCGTCATCCTCGCGCTCTTCCTTTTTCTCACCCTTGACGACCAGAGCGTCCCCTTCGACCTCAATGGACACGTCATCCCTGTCCACACCAGGCATATCCAGCAGAAGTGTGTAATGCTTTCTGCTCTCCTTGATGTCTACCTGTGGGCGGAAAGGTGCTCCACCAATCAGTGACCCGCCGGACGGCGCCATGGGCATACCGAAACGCCGGGCCACATCATCGAAGAGCCGCTCCATTTCGTCATGCAGTGCCGCTATTGGGTGATCCGGTGCAGTGCTGTCCGGCATGCGTTCCGGGCGCTGCCGGGCGGGCATGCGGCCCAGGTTTTCCCGCTGTTCACGATCCTGCTTCTGTTCATTGCGGAACCAATTATTGGGTGCCAGCTTCTTCCAGTCCATGTCGGCCTCCTTGTGTCTTTAACAGTTTCAGTGATCCTTTATTGTTTATCGTTAGGCCGGTTTGTCAGTTTTCAAGGCGTGCCTGTACAGCAGATCGAACAAGCGCTAAGGTTCAGAGCAAACAACAGCATCGAAAGGAGACTGCCGTGACCAGTTGGCTGATGGCGCTGATTGCCTTTGTTGTGTTTTTTCTGGGCTACCGCTTCTATTCAAAGTTTCTGGCTGACCATATTTTTCGGCTGAATCCGGATTTTCAGACTCCATCCTACCGGTACAACGACGGGGTGGACTTCGTCCCGACCAACAAGTACGTGCTCTGGGGCCACCATTTCACCTCGGTGGCCGGGGCCGCGCCCATCATCGGCCCGGCCATTGCCATGATCTGGGGCTGGGGACCGGCTCTGGCCTGGGTGCTGATGGGCACGGTCTTCATGGCCGGTATCCACGACTTCGGCACGCTCTGGGCTTCAGTGCGCAACCGGGGTCAGTCCATCGGCATGATCGCCCGCAACGTCATCGGCCCCCGGGCGCTGACGCTCTTTCTGCTGATCATCTTCTTCCTGCTGTTGATGGTGAACGCGGTCTTTGCGGTGGCCATCGGCACGCTATTCACCAACTTCCCGGCCAGTGTGCTGCCGTACTGGCTGCAGATTCCCATTGCCATTGTCATTGGTCTGCTGGTCTATAAACGCCAGTGGAAAATTGTGATTCCCTCGCTGATCGGGCTCTTCCTGCTGCTGATGCTGGTCTATGCGGGTACCCTGGTGCCACTGTCGCTGCCCGAGGAAACCGCCGGCTACTCCAGTACCGCCTGGTGGGTGCTGATCATGCTGGCCTACGGCGCCGTCGCTTCGCGCCTGCCGGTATGGCTGCTGCTGCAACCCCGGGATTTCATCAATTCGCACCTGCTGTTCGTCTGCCTGTTCCTGGTCTACGCCGGGGTCTTCGTCGGTCAGCCGGAGATCGTCGCACCCATGTTCAATGATGCGGTGCCGGACGATGCGCCCCCCATCATTCCGCTTCTGTTCGTCACCATCGCCTGTGGTGCCATTTCCGGCTTTCACGGACTGGTCAGCTCCGGCACCACCTCCAAACAGCTCAAGAATGAGGGCGAAGCCCGCTTCGTTGGGTATCTGGGCTCGACGGGTGAGGGTCTTTTGGCGGTGGCCGCGATTCTCGCCACCGCCGCCGGATTTGCCACAGTAGGCGACTGGAACAGTCATTACGGCAGCTGGGCCGAGGCGAGCAGTGAGGGCATTGCCGCCTTTGTCCAGGGGGCAGGGAACCACGTGAATAATCTGGGCATCCCCACGGAAGTGGCCACCACCTTCATGTCCATGATGGTCGTGGCTTTCGCGGCAACAACCCTGGACACCAGCATGCGCCTGCAGCGCTTCATTCTGGGGGAGATCGGGCGTCAGTACCGCATGCCCATTCTGGGCAACATCAACTTTGCCACGGTACTGGTGTTTCTCAGCTGTGCGGCGCTGGCGTTCTTCGCTGATCCGGCCAACCCGGGTGCCGGTGGCATGGTGCTGTGGCCGCTGTTCGGAACCACCAACCAGCTCACGGCCGGGCTGTCACTGCTGGTGCTGACGCTGATTCTGTACCACCTGAAGCGACCCTTCATCTTCACGCTCATTCCTTTCCTGCTGGTGGGCGTAATGACCGCTTGGAGCATGGTGGTCAACATTGGCACCTACATTGCCGACGGCAATATGCTGCTGGTGGTGATCGGCGGGTTCATACTGGTGCTCAATGTGTGGTTGGTGCTGGAAGGCGCCAACGCTTTGCGCCATCGCCATAAGCCAGAGGCATTGATCGATGCGGACGATGCTTAGTCGCCTGTTAAGAGCGATCAGCCTGTTCTATGAGGAAACCTACCAGGCGCCGTATCGACGCATCCAGCGTCGGGCCCGGCGCCGGCAGGAGGATCTGTTCCGGTTGATGGTGCTGTCGGAGTCCCTTGGCGTGCCCAATCCCGTCTCCTTCTACACCCTGGAGCTGATGCCCTTCATGCTGGAGGACTTCCATGAATGGCACCGGCGCATGGGTATGGAGCACTCACCGCTTGAGGGGTTCCGGTGCTGTTAGGGCGTCTTTTCGGGCGCCGCCGAAGAGCCCCGGTGGATTCCGGACCCGGCGCACGCCTGACCTTCTTCGGCGGCAAGGGCGGTGTCGGCAAGACCACCTGCGCCAGTGCCCGGGCCTGGGCGCTGGCGGAACAGGGCAGGCGGGTATTGCTGATCTCCACCGATCCCGCCCACTCACTGGGCGATCTCTGGGAGCAGTCCCTGGGCTCACAGCCGCATTCAGTGACAGAGCGGATTGATGCGCTGGAGCTCGACCCCGAAGCAGCGCTTGCGCGTTACATGGGGGAGGTGCGGACCAACCTCCGGGATCTGGCCAGTCCGGAACTGCGGGAGGCCGCCACACGCCAGGCCGATCTGGCAGCCAGTTCCCCGGGCGCGGAAGAGGCGGCCCTGCTGGATGAGCTGGTTCGCATCACGCTCGAGGAAAGCCCCCGTTACGATCATCTGATTTTTGATACCGCGCCCACTGGGCACACGCTGCAGCTGCTGCAGCTGCCGGAGACCATGCGTGTATGGACGGATGGGCTTCTTGCGCGACGGCGGGAGTCGCTGGATACAGCCCAGGCGCTGCAGGGCGCTGAGGGAGCGCCGGAAGATCGCGCCGCCGCCATTCTCAGTGCCCGGCGTGAACGCTACGCCGCCATGCGCGACTGCCTGCTGGACCAGGCTCGGACCTGCTTCGTGCCGGTTCTGAACCCGGATCGCCTCTCCCGGGAAGAGACCCGGCGCATGGTGGAGACGCTGAAACAGGTGGGTGTGCGGGTGGACAGCCTGATCATCAACCGCGTGATGCCGGACGAGGCGGATGGGGAATTCGCCCGGTCCCGGCGTGAGGCCGAGGAAACGCACCTGCAGGCGGTGGCCCGGGACTTCGCCGACTTCCAGCAGATCGTGCTGCCGCTGGCTGCCCGCGATATGGATCTGAGGGCATTGCCGGAACTGGCGGGGTGCCTTGAGTCTGATTTATGACCGGGTTCTCCTGCCCGCTCGTGACAGCGGCGGCGGAATTCCGTAACATCACGCTTCGTGCATGGACGCGCAGGAGACGAGACAGGGATGGACACACAGGGACTGCAGTACACCGCCCAACTGGGCGAGTGCCCCGACACCGCCTTCCAGGTGGTGCGCTTTGACCTCACCGAATCGCTATCAGCCCCCTTTGAGCTGACGCTGGAGCTGGCCTCCACCGACGAAGCCATTACCGCCGAACAGGTGCTGGACCGCCCCGCGCTTTTCGCCATCTGGCGTGACGGCGAGCCGGTGCGACAGGTCGACGGCATGGTGGCGTACTTCACCCGGGCCGATACAGGGCATCACCATACCTTCTACAGCGCCGTGATCCGCCCGCCACTGCACCGTCTGTCACTGACGCGCAACACCCGTATCTTCGAGCACCAGGCGCTGCCGGATATCCTCACCACGCTTCTGGAAGAGCGCGGCATCCGCGACTTTGC
>LKMJ01007154.1_pt1 | contig 10525 bp, 8 predicted proteins | sample 643391 | NCBI WGS metagenome assembly LKMJ01 (sample SAMN04112250, study PRJNA286221) | soda lake metagenome | biome: soda lake; feature: Kulunda Steppe; material: water; isolation source: sample PL-Br10 brine of Picturesque Lake | place: Russia: Kulunda steppe | collected 2010-07
CGGGATTGAAAGACTTTGGCTCGGCAGGTGAAACAACCCTGACAGAGACGTTACAACACCGAGAAAACTCAGCACGGGATTGAAAGAACATTGTTAACATCGGGGCCTTCTGACCAAAGTATGTTACAACACCGAGAAAACTCAGCACGGGATTGAAAGTTTCAACCTCTTTCTCAATTAGATCGACCGCTTCCGGTTACAACACCGAGAAAACTCAGCACGGGATTGAAAGGAATACAAACCCATCGTCCCGGCCGTCCAAGAACGTATGTTACAACACCGAGAAAACTCAGCACGGGATTGAAAGCTATGGACAAAACCAGACAATGAGGTGTTTGCCAATAGTTACAACACCGAGAAAACTCAGCACGGGATTGAAAGAGCAACAGCGTGGCGTGCTCGACGCCTTTTTCGCGGCGTTACAACACCGAGAAAACTCAGCACGGGATTGAAAGCGCTGTTAGTTACGGGATCTCGATCTCGATCCCGACGTGTTACAACACCGAGAAAACTCAGCACGGGATTGAAAGTACCACACTGACCGGGCCATAGAGTTGGATACCCTGGTTACAACACCGAGAAAACCCAGCACGGGATTGAAAGTCGGCTTCGAGTCTGGATTCTAAGGTCGAGTCGGAATGTTACAACACCGAGAAAACCCAACACGGGATTGAAAGCCGCAGTGCGTGCAAAACGTGCCCTGCTGGTCGGTGAGTTACAACACCGAGAAAACCCAACACGGGATTGAAAGACTGGATTGACGAACACGGCCCTGAGTCGTGGATCTTGTTACAACACCGAGAAAACCCAACACGGGATTGAAAGTGCTCAGTCGCGTTGTAGGCGTTGAGCGCGTGCCCAGAGGTTACAACACCGAGAAAACCCAACACGGGATTGAAAGGGATATGAGACCTTACCGTCAATCTTGACAGCAAAGGTTACAACACCGAGAAAACCCAGCACGGGATTGAAAGACCGTGAGTGTTGACGTTGAGGAGTTGGATGTCGACGTTGCAACACCGAAAAAACCAATGAGGGATTGAAAGGTTGATATTGAGCAACAATCCGACCGAACCATCATCGGTTACAAAACCGAGAAAACCAAACACGGGATTGAAAGTCGGACAGCTCGCTGCGCGGCGATTTCGAGGCCGTGTTACAACACCGAGAAAACCCAACACGGGATTGAAAGGAAACGGTGTCTCGAATACCGGCGTCAATATCGCGCAGTTACAACACCGAGAAAACCCAACACGGGATTGAAAGTCCATCCGCAGGATATTGACGACATCAGCGATGAGGTTACAACACCGAGAAAACCCAACACGGGATTGAAAGTAGACGTGGATATCGGGGTACTCTACAGTTCCATGTTACAACACCGAGAAAACCCAACACGGGATTGAAAGTCGGACAACTCGCTGCGCGGCGACTTCGAGGCCGTTTACAACACCGAGAAAACCCAACATGGGATTGAAAAGGTCTGGCGCATCTGCCATATTGTTTCCACATAAATTGAATCGCAGAGAAACCTCAATACAAGATTGAAACGACTCAGTCACCATGCGGTTCGTTGGAGGCTGCACAACAGATGAATCTCATTGAGTGATTGAAATGGTTCGTCCGACCCAGTCCCCTTCTGGGGCTGGTATTCCAAGACAGATAGATCTTAGTACAGAATCAAAAAAGCGTTTGATGCCAAATCGACACATCAAAAGTAGTGTTGCAACGCAGAGAACACTCATTGGACGACTGAAATTGATAGGACAATAACAACTGTCTGAGGACTAGGTGGTGCTGCAAAAATATGTTTGATTTCTAACTTTCGAGTGTTACCTCATGTTTATTTTTTATGTATTTGCCAAGCTCTTTACTCGTTGAATACACCCCTGGTTCATGCTGGACAAGTAGCCCAGAATCACGCAATCGGTACAGCAACGACCGACCAACCGTCTTCTCCACGTCACTAAATTCCCACGTACAACCGTGGGCAGGGATTTTTTCGATTTTATTGATGTTATAAACGATCAGCATCGCAGTGGAATGCTCCATTAGTTGTCCCCTCCGAAAGCATCCATAACAATACTCACAGTCAATTCGTCAAACATGCTTTGAGCCGCGGTCAGGGTCTCTTCCCCAACAGCATGCGAATCCGGATCCACGCTCATCCAATTACCGATAATCGAATGCAACGCCAGCCGTGGAGCGTCTGCATCGTCCGGCACTACCCTGTCTTCTCGCGCTCGTAGACACGCGAGCAAGCAGTCATCCGGCGAATTGAACGGGGTCTCGCCTTCTTTTTTGTATGCAGCCATTTCCTCGATATATAACCCGCTTGAATCGCCGTCGCTACAGTACTCAGGAATCTCAAAGCCGAGATCGCGCAAGTGGTCAACCGCTTTCCACCAGTCATTTCCTTGTACGTCCCCGTTTTGAGCGTGCCGGTGATGTATCAGGTTGGCGTCAATCGCAGCCATTACAATAGGCCCCCCGCGGGAATCCTCTCGTCCTTCATCTATAAATCCGCCTTTACCGCAAACAACAGCGTTCCCGTCGTAATTCGCTGAGGCCCAAGTGGGTTGCATGACTCGCACTCCGTTCGAGCGTTTACCCAACCATTTGCGGCAAATTGTTTTCTTTGCTACTCGTCGCGCATCCAGTGCCTCAATGGCGTCTAAAATATCATCAACGTCGTCAGTCACTCCGGGAGTAACTTCTCCGGTATCATCTTCGTCATTATCGATTAAATCGTCAAGGTCCGGGATTTCACCACTTTGACGCGTGCTTTTTGTCTGCCCGGTCGCTTCGATTATCGTCGAGAACACATCGGAGTTAACGGGCGTCACGCTTTCAGGGGTGCCCTCAATGTGCTCTCCAGTCAGTACTCCCACGTGCTTGGTTTCGTAAATCTCTATTTGCGGGATTTCTTCGTTACTCCGCCACGGGTCATCGTCAAGATCAAGCACCGGCTGTGTTTTCGAGTTCTCAGGTAGGTCTCCACGGTAAACCGCGTGGATCCCCGACCCGCTTTTAGACACTTCGCACCATGTCAAGCCCAACTGAGCGAGTAATGTTTTAAACGCCGGGTGAACCTCTCCAGTGTCCGGGCATCGAACGTCGTCACCATCGATTAAGAGCAACCCGTCTCCTTTTTCGAATATGAACGCTTTATGCTTCGAGAGACCGGGTATTTGCTGTTCGACGCCGCTCCCGGTCCGATAAAACCCGGAGTAACCCCATTTAAATCGTGCATCGCAGTCGCACTCTTGGTCGTCAGCCCGCTCAGCCGGGCAATCGTCACTGTTACACTCAGCAGGCGCGTCAGTGTCTGCCCAGTACGCGAACGGGAGTTTGGTCCCCCATCGAACCCCCATCCACTGCCGACGTGTTTCTAACTCGTCAGGGTACGCGTTCACTCGCGTGTCGCCGTTTACGCTGCTGTACTCCCCGAACCAACCGCTCGCGTGTTGTGTGTTGTGTGTCATCATTACAGTTCACCTCCGTCAGCCCGCGCTGCTCGATGTTTCGCTGCTGTTCTAACCGCGATCTGCTCTAAGTCAGCAGGTAAAAAACGGTAATTATCGCAAGTTATGTCAAAGGCGTTACGGACTATGTGTAACCCGATTTTCGCGCGTGTTAACGCGACGTACCACGTTCTCGCTTCGTTTGCTGCTGTTCCTTTGGAGGACCGCACCCCGTCGCGGACCCGACCAGTCACCCCACTGTAAACCGCCACGTGCTCCGCTTCATCGCCTTTAGACGCGTGCAAAGTCCACAATTTCGTTGCTAACTCATCGACAGCCGGGAGTGTGTCGTAGCGTTCCCAAGCCGCTTGCATCGCTGTAACATCCCGATCACAATCCCCAGTGAAACCGGCATGTTGATTAACGTAAACAAGGTTGTTAATCGACTCACTGCCTTGTCCGTACACACACCACCAATCTCGCTTGACTAAATCGTCCAACTCAACCATCAGGAAAGGCCGGTCTTCGTAATCCAGATCGTTAACTCGACGGAGACACTCAGAACGGGATTCGTCGAGTAGACGTTCATCGGAGTGATTGACCAACGCACGGGCTTCATCTGGTTTCAGGGTTTTATTGCTCGTCGCTGGTGTGTCTGTCACACTCGCGTGACTTGTTTCGCTGTCGTGTTCAGCGTCAAGCCCTGTTTGATCCGCTGTTCGGACTGTTTGTGTTTTCTTCAACGCGGTGATAATGTTCCGACGCAGTTTCCAGTTGCCTGCGACGTTATCCTGCGATTTGTACATCACTCCTGCACGGTCCAAACACGATCCAAGAGAGTTGACAAGCATCTGAGTCCGAGCAAGAAACATTATATCGGTCCCGTGCTCGTTAACGAGTCGTACCGGACTCCCCGCATCAGTGTCGTTTAATGTCGTCCACTCCCCATCGTCGTTAATCGTCATTCTCCGCGCTGGAACGTGCCTGTACATTTCTCCTGATCCTGCGGTGTTCAGCGCTGGTGGTGTTCTATGCGTTGATAAAACACGTGCTGCAGCGGCGAAATGCTCGTCAGGGACTCTGTGACTCGTTGGTAATTTTATTGTTTCAAATGCAGTGCCAACCCGACTAGGTAACCCCTCAAAAATTGCTGGGTGCGCGCCACTGAAGCTATTACACACTTGATCCGGGTCTCCAGCAACGATTACTGTGTCAGCTTGCTCGATCCAGGTCTCGAAAACACGTGTTAAAAGCGGGTACGCGTCGTGTAACTCGTCTATAATGACGTATTCGGTCGCTGGGAGGTCAGCGTCGTAAGCCGCTTCGAGCTGCTCGAAAAAGTCGTGGCACTTGTTTTTTCGTTTCCACGACTCCCATTTCTCTGTTGCTGTCGAGAAGGACGCTCCTCCCCATTTCTGGCGGAATTCTTCACGTAATTCTCGCGCAGTTGCATCAGAGTTAATCGTTCCGAGCAACTCACTGTTCGGTATCCGCGCCCAGCGACCTACTCGCAGTAAATTCTGCTTCGCATATGTGTACAGGTTGTGGAACACGTCCCACTGCGAGTCTACCCATTGGAAACCGGTCGCGTACTGGATACCGTGTTCCTCGCAGAACGCACGTTTAGTGCTCTCGTCAACCATTCCCGCGTACTGAAGTAAGTCCTCCGCGTCATTATTGTTGAACCGGTCGAGGAAACCGGTTGCCCGGCACGCAACAGCGTGTCCAGTTCCCCAGTACTTATACCTGTTATTCACTTTCTCATCATCTTCATCATCAGCAATACCGTCGAACACACCCCACTCCCGCGCGCGTTTAACAATCGAGTCCGCAAGCGACGACCTGTACGTTACAACAGTCGTATCCAGCGGTTGCATGTCATTCTCGTCCGCGTACGCTGCTAACCGTGCGAGCGACTCAGTCGTTTTACCGGTTCCGGGAGGACCCCATAATAACACGTTATCTGAGCAATCAGCCTCTTCAAAACCGTGCAGAAAACCGTCGCGTAACCCGGCATCAATATTACACAACACGTGATCCGGTAACACATTCTTGGTTGCGGTCCTACTAACTCGTCGCATTAGTCACCCCCCGCCCCAGCGGTAAAGTCCGTGCTCGTCCCCGAATCCACGTCAGCGAACGGATTAATGTCGTTGTCAAGCACGTCAACAACCGGGCAATCCGGTATATCAGCGTGTTTTGCTTTTAATCTCCAAAACCGAGTAGGTGGATTGACTTTTTTATCAGCGTGTGAGCAACCTTTTCCGCTGATTTCGTCAGTCGTTACACCGCGAGAGTCGAGTTCGTGGACAAATTGAGTTCGATTCGTTGCAAAATCACCGATTGAGCGATCCACCATCGTCGTCGGCACCCAAATCTCATCGTCTGAGTAGTCCTCGCAGTAAAACATTGCACCGTTCCCCGCATCCACTACAGATTGTTTATCACGTGCTGCACGACCGTTCCGGATTTTGTCTTGTAACGTTTCCCACGCGTCGGTGTTCGGGCCTGCAACGCGGTCGATCTCCTCACGCTTGTCCTCTTCCAAGTGCGTGATCACTTCGTTCCACGAGAACCCCCAAGGTCGCTCCTCGGGGCCGTGCGACAACCGCCGGTATTGTTTCTCGGCGTACTCGTCCTCTTTGATGTCGCCGTCTATATCCTCGCGTGCTTGCAGTGACGCGATTTTTTCACGGATTTGAACACCTTTAACACGTATCGATATTGCATCATAAAAACCGTGAACGTTCCTGTGCTTTCCGTCCTCGAACTTCACGTTCGTTCCGTCATCGAACTCAAACACGAGCACCGAGTCCGTAACATGGTCCAGTGTGTCCAGCTGGACGATGCGGTCAAGGTGTTGTTCGACGTATTCATCTATTCCAATTCCCCAGTCAAGCGAGTATCCCTCAGCGCCTTTCTCCAACTTTTTCTCGTTCTGCTCTCGTCGGAGTTCTTTAAGCTGTAGGGTTGCACTTTCGATGATGTGTTGTTTGTTTATTTGTGCCTTTTTAGCTATGTCAGTAGACCACTTTTTAACAACATTGATGACATCCTGAGAATTATTATTTTCCGCTGCAATATCACACAGTACCTTCTGCGCTGCAGTGAAATTATTCGACCGGTCAATCGGATTATCGCATTCCATTAACCGGTTTTGTAACTCGTGCATGACTTCCGCAGCTTCCATCTGCCAGTCGTCATCCGCGTGATCTCGTGTGTCCTCGTAAAACTGCAGCCACTCCTCCGAGTCTCTCATTCCGTGTCACCCCGGAGGATGTGTTTAATAGCGTTGAGCGGAATTGTTCGAGCAATCCCCGACTTCATCGCGCCCGAGTACACGTGAACGACGTGCCCGTCAATCCAGTGATGATCCGCTTTGAACTCCTCACCGCCTTTATAAACAACAATACACGGTTTTTGTCCCGTTTTTTTCTTTCTATGCTTCTGGTCAAGTGTACCGCTGGGTTTATATGAGCTTACGTGTTGATTTTTCATGTAGCCTTCACCAACTACACCACACGGGATCGCGCGTGAACGCGGTCTCGTTTTTCGAAGACATAACCCCGAGTAGTGTATAACATATTCAGATACTCAGGCATTATAAAACCCTTGACGTTTGTAGATTAATTGCTCCAAAAATAACGCACTTGAAACACTTGAAACACTCGAAGAAGGGTTTGGTTGGGCAAATGAATAAAAAACTACGGGTGTCGCAAAAACACACCTCGCCAAATACACCCAAATAAAGTTCGTGCGCGCAGAGGTCACCCAGGTAACCAACGCGATTTTTTTTCTATCTACTACGGGTTTTTAGAATTTTTTAGAAGAGGGAGAGGGGTTTATTAAATAAGTTCTGAAATTATTAAACCCCTCCCCCTTTCGTCAGTTTTATTTCAAAAACCCGTAGTGCTCTAAGCAAAAGTAGTAGCAACAAAATAAAACACAGCTAAACGACTAAATCCGGTAGCGTTGAGAGTTATCGAGACATTTTCTGATAGTTTTGCGCGTGCATCCAAGCTCCTCCGCCGCTCGTTTTTGTGTAAGGTCCCCTTCCTGAACCGCTTTGAGGGTCTCTTGAATCTCGTTAAACCAAGGATCTTCAACGAGTTCTCCGTTTTCTGAGCTGAATCCGAAAGGTGGGGCTCCGGCATCCCAGCTTCGATTTAGGTCTGTGATTCGTTGTGTGCGGTAGTATTCGTGGATAGATTCGATTGTGTCGTGGCGGACTTTTCCTGGTGTTTTTGTTGTGAGCATGGTTCGTGTTTTCATGTCACGAACGTTTGCGCCTGCATCGAGGAGTGTGTCGAGGAGCGTTGTGCGTGCTTTGTCTCCAGAGTAAAGCACTGTCACGGGGTCGTCGCTGTCTTCGATCACTGCGAGTAAACTATCGTGCTGGGCGTCGGAGAGGCATTTTGTATGCATGAACCTTAGCTCGCCTTTATCGATGTGTTGTGGTTTTTCTGGATTTATTGGTAGTTTACCAACTTCGTTTCGGGTTGCTCGGCATGCTTTTTCATGTCCGATTAGGTTGAGAATTTCGCCGATTTTTTCGAATCTGTGTTTTCCTGTTACAAGTATAAGCTTTTGATGTGTTCTCATGGTTATGTATTGTAACTATATGTGTATAAAAAGTGAGAAAGTATCTACGCACCCCTCCTTTATTTTGTGTTAGCTAAATTAACATAATTGAGTGGGTAAATATTGGTGTTGGATTCTTACGCACCCGCGCAGTTTGGTGTTTTTGCGTATCTCATTAAAAATTTCAATAAGTAGTGCGTACTTACGTGGTTGGTTTTTTACTCACTCCGACGTGTTGCGGTTCCGGTGACATCATTACAATATTGAATGAACTGAGCCAAGAAATTATTAAAAAATTGAATAGGTAAAACAGGGTTTTTACTCAATCAACATTATTCTGACAGGTCTAAACCAGAGCTTTAGATGGGTTTAGAAGCTCTGGCAGAGAATATAAGGGTGTGAAAGATGTTTCACACGACCTCTATAACCCCCATTTTCGTCCGAAGGTGCGTGGCGTAATAGTGGTCTGATCTGGATTTTGTTTCTACGCACCCAGTGACACGGGGGAATGTGTATGTTTTGGATCGTGTCACACGCCACTTAATCTCGTGTGTTACTCCCTCAGTCCTCGTTGGTAATCTGTTGCTAATTGTGCATCGTCCGGCTCCACATATTCCATTGTTTGCTCGATGCGAGCGTGGCCAGCTATCCTCCTCACTTGATGCAGGTCAAGCGAATCGATGTCGTTCACGAGATAGGTGATTGCGGATCGCCTGATTCTGTGACTGGTGACAAACCATTCTTTTATTTCGTCGTCTGGTCCTGGGTTCGCTGGTCGTAAAGGTCGCTGGACGCCCGCGTTCCGTGCTGCTTGCTTGATTACATCGTTTATGTGAGTGTTGCTCATTGAGTCGCTTTGCGTCGTCACAAGGATATTCCCGGTCTCGGGTTCTGCTGCACCCGAAAACGAGTGCCTGACTCTCTCGCACCATCTACGCAACTGGAATTTAAACGATTCAGGAAAAAACACGTCTCGGCGTATGAGACCCGGGTTTTCTTTGACGTTGAGTTTTGCGCTTCGGACATTGATTGAGCAGCGTTCCCAGTCGATGTTATCGATTCGTAAACGGGAGAGTTCGACCGCCCGACATGCTGTGTACCAACTGAGTCGAATAACGAGTTCGTTTCTGAGTCGTGTTTCAGGGTTTTTCCCATCGACATTATCGAGTAAAACTTCGATTTTTGAGGGTTTGAGCGCAAACACGTCCGAATTTCCGTCGCGTGCCCCGTCGATTGCTCTGGGTGTGAGGGAGTGTTCGGTTCGGTATTCTGCTTTTGACTCGTGAATACCGTAATCGTTCTTTAAGTCGATTTGTGATTTATCTCGGCACGGGTGCCCGTTCACGAGTTCAAGCTGTTCGTTCGCTTCATCATTCTCGACAATCGAGTAAAATGATTGGATGGACCGGTAGTAACTCCCCCGTGTTGTGTCGGCTAAATCGCTGTTATTTTGTATGTATCCGCGTACGTCAGCGGTTTCAGCGGCGAGAGGGTCGATGTTATTTCCTTCGCAGAACGCGAGCCAGTAGCGTACTTCTCGCCCCCGGGTGTCGAGTGTTGTTTGTGTCGTGCCCTGTTTCTGCTGTTTGAGAGAGTTGAGATATTCTCCGAGTAACAACTGGTTTGCTGGAGTGATTTGGTTATCATCAGGGCTGGAGTACCGGCCTTTCGAATCTCTCATAGTCTCATCCAGTGGCGACCATCGTCGAGGATCGCGCTCTTAACGTTTTCAGTGGTCTCGTGCTCGATGTAATTCAACGCTTCACGTATTCGGTGCACTGGTTTGTCGTGTTTTGCTGCTATTCGTTCCGGAGACCCGTCTACGCCCCGCATTTCCCCGTTTCGTGTTGCTTCGATTACTTTCCGTATTTTTTTTCTCGCGTCGTACTCTTCGAATTGGTCTTGTGCTGAACGTGGTACGTCGCTCGCGTACGTCGGTATTGATTGGATGATGTCGTGCGCTATGTCTTCGATACTCTCAGATTCATCGTCGTCGTGTGTTGTTGGTTGTGTGGTCTGTAGCGACTGTATCTGGTTGGTGAGCGTTTGCACTGTGAGTCGCAACTCATCGATTTCGTTGGTAATCTCTTCTGTGTTGGCGGAGTTATCGCCTGCGTCGTACAACTCGTCGATAACACTCACGTGCGCGTACTCGTCGTTGATCTCTTTGTCGACCGCTGTCTTGATGACTGCGCTCAATGTCTCGTGCTCTTCAAGCGCGGTCTCCCACTCCTGTTTTTTCGAGCGTGTTATCCGGATATTGATTTGCGTACTGTCGTCGCTGTCGCTCATATCGGCTTCAACACGCCGCTACGTCAAAAAATGAGGGTGTAAAGACGTCGTCTTTACTCTCTGCCGAACATCTGACGCATCATCGGATGCATCTCCATCATCTGCTCTTCGGCGATCTCTTCGTACAGCTTGTACGTAATCGAGACCGTCAGCAGCAGCCCTTCACCGGAGACGTTACCGATGCTGCC
>LKMJ01007155.1_pt1 | contig 10525 bp, 9 predicted proteins | sample 643391 | NCBI WGS metagenome assembly LKMJ01 (sample SAMN04112250, study PRJNA286221) | soda lake metagenome | biome: soda lake; feature: Kulunda Steppe; material: water; isolation source: sample PL-Br10 brine of Picturesque Lake | place: Russia: Kulunda steppe | collected 2010-07
CCGGCAAACGGACCCTCGCGGTCCGCTTTGGCTACCGGTTCAGCCGCCTCGAGTACGTCGGCTTGCTCGCACTCGCGTATCTCGTCCCCGTCCAGTTTTTCGTCGGCTGGGGGTACGGTCCCGCGGTACTCGCACCGCTCCTCTCCCTGCCGTACGCCGTCGTCCTCGCCCGGACCGTCTGTACGCGAACCGACGGCGACGCGCTCAACCCGGCTCTGGAGGGGACGGGGAAGCTGCTGGCGCTGTACGCCGTCGTATTCGCGCTGGGGGTGCCCCTCGCGTGAGACTCGAGTACCGCCCGTTCTCGCTCGCTCTCCGGGAACCGCTCGGCACCGCCGCCGACCGGATCGACTCACGGGAGGGGTTTCTCGTCCGGGTTCGCGAGGACGGCGTCGTCGGGATCGGCGAGGCGACGCCGCTTTCCGGCTGGACCGAGTCGCTTTCGGCGTGTGAGGACGGGCTCGAACGGGCGGCCGACGCGGTCGACAGCGGGAGCGTCGAGGGGGCGGTCCGGGCGGTCGAGGACGCGCCGGCGGCCCGCCACGGGCTCACGCTCGCGCTCGCCGACGCCCAGGGCCGGGATCGCGCCCTGCCGCTCTATCGGTTCCTCGCCGGCCCCGAACGGGTCGGACGCGTGCCGGTGAACGCGACGATCGGCGACGGAACGCCCGCGGCGGCCGAACGGGCCGCCCGGCGCGCCGTCGAGGACGGCTTCCGGACGCTGAAGCTGAAAGTCGGCGCCGGGGATCTCGACCGGGACCTGCGACGGCTGCGGGCGGTCCGGACGGCGGTAGGTCGGGAGGTCGAGCTCCGGGCCGACGCCAACGGCGCCTGGGGGTTCGACCGGGCCCACGAGGCGATCGAAGCGTTCGCGGAGCTGGGCGTCTCGCTCGTCGAACAGCCCCTCCCGGCCGACGAACTCGAGGGACACGCCGCCCTCCGCGGGCTGGGCCCCGAGATCGCCGTCGACGAGGGTGTCCTCCACCACGGCATCGACGCGGTCATCGAGGCCGAGGCGGTCGACGCGGTCGTCCTGAAACCGATGGCCCTCGGTGGGGTCGGCATCGCCCGCGAGCTGGCCACCTGGGCCGTCGAGGCCGGGGTGGAGCCGATCGTCACGACGACGATCGACGGCGCCGTCGCCCGGACCGGCGCGATCCACCTCGCAGCGGCGATCCCCGACGTCGGCGCCTGCGGACTGGCGACCGCCGGGCTGCTCGCCGAGGACCTCTGTCCGGACCCGGCACCGATCGACAACGGCGCCGCCGTCGTCCCGCAGGCGAAAGGGCTGGGCGTCCCGGAGGTGTGGGAGCCGTGATCGTGGGCGTCCCGGAGGTGTGGGAGCCGTGATCGTCCCGGCGGTCGACCCCGTCTCCTGGCGGAGCCGGACGACCCCCGACGCGCTCGCCGTCGTCGACGCGGCGACCGACGAGCGCCTGTGCTACCGGGCGTACGACCGCCGGATCGACCGCTTCGCCGCCGGGATCGAGGCCCTCGGCGTCGATCGGCTGGCGGTCTTACTCGAGAACCGGCCGGCCGTCCCGGCGCTCGCGTTCGCCGCGATGCGGACGGGGACGTCGATCTCGGTTCTCAACCGCCGCGAGGCGGGTCCGGAGCTCGCCAGCAGGGTCGGACGCGTCGACGCCGAAGCGCTCGTCTGTGGGGCCGAAACCGAGAGACGAGCGCGGGAGCTCTCGGCGGCCTCCGGGCTGGCTCCGGTCGTCTCGATCGACGGAACCGGTGAGCGGGGAGCCGTCGGGACAGCCAGAGGTGGGGAGAGTATGGCGTTCCCGGATCCCGGCGAGTGGAGCGGCGAGCCGGCGACCGACCCCGACCGGACCGTCCTCGTGGCGTTCACCTCCGGAAGCTCCGGGCGGCCGAAGGGCGTTCGGCTGACCGCCGGCAACCTGCTCGCGAGCGCGACGGCGTCGGCGTTCCGTCTGGGCGTCGAGGCGGACGATCGGTGGCTCACGCCACTGTCCATGTGTCACGTCGGCGGACTCGCACCCGCGATCCGCTCGGCGCTGTACGGGACGACGGTCGTGATCGCACGGGGGTTCGACGCCGAGGGGACGGCCCGGACGATCGAGCGGCGGGGAGTCACCGGCGTCTCGCTCGTGCCGACGGCCCTCCGGCGGCTGCTCGAGGCGGGCTGGTCCTCGCCCGAGAGCCTCCGGTTCGTCCTGCTCGGTGGGGCGCCGACGCCGCCGGAACTGCTCGCGCGGGCCATCGGCCGGGGCGTACCCGTCTACCCGACCTACGGGACGACCGAGACCGCCTCCCAGATCGCGACCGCGACGCCCTCGGAGGCGTCCGACCACCCGGAGAGCGTCGGCCGACCGCTCGCGTTCACCGACGTGACGATCGTCGACGACGGCCGACGGGCCGATCCGGGCGAGGTCGGCGAGGTCGTCGTCTCGGGACCGACGGTGACACCGGGCTACCTCGATCCGTCCACGACCGCGGCGACGACCGGGGAGTTCGGACTCCACACTGGCGATCTGGGCCGACGCGACCGATCGGGCCGGCTGTGGATCGTCGGCCGGCTCTCCGATCGGATCGTCACCGGCGGCGAGAACGTCGATCCGACGACGGTCGCCGACGCCCTCCGGGAGCACCCGATGGTCGTCGACGTCGCGGTCGTCGGCCTCCCCGACCCCGAGTGGGGCCAGCGGGTCGCCGCGCTGGTCGTTCCCGCGGACGAACGCCCGTGCGCCGACGAGCTGCGGGAGTGGTGTGACGGCCGGCTCGCGGGGTTCAAGCGGCCGAAGACCGTCGGCTACGCGTCCGAACTCCCCCGAACGCCGTCGGGGACGATCGACCGGGAGGCCGTTCGGGAGCGTCTCGCTGGCAGTGACGGAGGGTGAGCCGACACCCGATAGCGTGTCGCAATATTTGCTCGATGAGAAACGAATAGTAAGGATTAATGAGGCCGGTCCGGAATCTCGAACCCACTGGCCGCCGGCGACGGCTCCCAGGGTTCACCATGACGACAGTCGATCCAACACGCGAGCCGGAGGAGGAAAGCGCCGTCGAGACCGCCCGCGGACAGCTCGAACGGGCGGCCGCCCACCTCGACGTCGACCAGGGCACGATCGAACGACTGCGGCAGTCGACGGCCGTCTACCGCGTCGCGGTGCCACTCGAGCGCGACGACGGGACGACCGAGGTGTACACGGCCTACCGTGCCCACCACGACGACGTCCGCGGACCGTACAAAGGCGGGTTGCGGTATCACCCCGGGGTCACCCAGGAGGAGTGTGTCGGGCTGGCGATGTGGATGACCTGGAAGTGTGCGCTGATGGACATCCCCTTCGGTGGCGGCAAAGGCGGCGTCGTCGTCGATCCGAAGGAGCTCTCCCGCGGGGAGAAAGAGCGTCTCACCCGCCGGCTGGCCCAGGAGCTACGGCCGGTGATCGGCCCGATGAAAGACATTCCGGCGCCGGACATGGGAACCGACCCCCAGACGATGGCGTGGTTCATGGACGCCTACTCGATGCAGGAAGGTGAGACCTGTCCCGGCGTCGTCACCGGCAAGCCACCGGTCATCGGCGGCAGTTACGGCCGCGAGGAGGCTCCGGGGCTGAGCGTCGGGATCATCACCGAACGGGCCCTCGCGTACTACGACACCGACCTCGAGGGGACGACCGTCGCCGTCCAGGGCTTTGGCAGCGTCGGTGCGAACGCCGCTCGCTACCTCGACGACGCCGGCGCGACGGTCGTCGCCGTCTCGGACGTCGACGGCGCGATCTTCGATCCCGACGGCCTCGACACCAACGACGTCGAGGACCACGACGAGACGCCGGGGATGGTCTCGGGCTACGACGCCCCACAGTCGTTGTCGAACGAGGAGCTTCTGACCCTCGACGTCGACGTCCTGATCCCGGCGGCGATCGGCAACGTGTTGACCGCCACGAACGCCCACGAGGTCCAAGCCGACCTGATCGTCGAGGGTGCCAACGGCCCCACGACCTCGACGGCCGACCGGATCTTCGATGAGCGGGAGATCCCGGTCATCCCGGACATCCTGGCGAACGCCGGTGGCGTGACCGTCAGCTACTTCGAGTGGCTCCAGGACATAAACCGGCGAGCCTGGTCGCTCGAACGGGTCTACGACGAACTCGAGACCGAGATGCTCAGCGCCTGGGAGGACATGCGCACCGAGTACGACAGCCGGGACGTGACCTGGCGCGACGCGGCCTACATCGTCGCCCTCCGGCGGGTCGCCGAGGCCCACGGCGCCCGCGGGCTCTGGCCCTGAGTCGGTCCGGCCGATCCGACCGAACGACTTCGTGAACGCCTCCCCCCATCTCGACGCTCCCCGTCTCGACGCCCGCGCTAGAGGAGCACGAACAGCAGCCACGGGATCAGAAACAAGATCACGGTCATGACGACCAGGATCAACAGATAGCCGACGCCGGTTCCCACGATCGCCGTCCAGGAGGGGTGATCGAACTGACTGAGATCGACTGCCATACCTAACGGCTCGTGGTTGCAAACATAAACGTACCGGGGATCCGGGTCGGGGAGAGCACAGCGAGTACACGGTCGAGGAGGGACGCGCTGGAAACCCGGCGATCCGCCGATCCTCCAACCGGCACCCCCATCCGGACCCACCGGTCGTCTCCATCCACCGATCCCAGGCTATGTCCCCACCCGAGGCCACCGATCGTCCCAACAGTCATATGCTCGCCGCGCAGAGGAGACGACCATGAGCGGCTACGACCACGCCGAGGTCCGGGAGTTCTGGCAGTACGTCTGGGAGCAAGAGGACGTCTACACCCTCCCCGCGGACGCCACGGACCCGACCTACGTGCTCGGGATGTTCCCGTACACCTCCGGCGAGTTACACATGGGTCACGTCCGCAACTACGCCATCACGGACGCCTACGCCCGCTACCGGCGAATGTGTGGCGACGACGTGCTCCATCCGATGGGGTGGGACGCCTTCGGCCTCCCCGCGGAGAACGCGGCCTTCGAGCGCAACACCGACCCCGAACGGTGGACTCGGGCGTGTATCGAACGGATGCGCGAGGAGCTCGAATCGCTCGGCTTCGGCTACGACTGGTCCCGGGAGGTTACGACCTGCGATCCGGCGTACTACCGGTGGAACCAGTGGCTGTTCGTCCGGCTGTACGAGGCCGGCCTGGTCGAGTACACCGCCGCGACGGTCAACTGGTGTCCGGACTGCGAGACGGTGCTGGCCGACGCCCAGGTCGCCGAGGGACGGGTCTGCTGGCGGTGTGAGAGCCCGGTCGGACGGCGCGAACTCGACCAGTGGTTTTTCACGATCACCGACTACGCCGAGGAGCTCCACGAGGGCCTCGAGGAGCTCTCGGGGTGGCCCGAGGGCGTCCGGGAGATCCAGCGCAACTGGATCGGCCGCCAGGAGGGCGCGGAGATCAGCTTCGAGCTCCCCGACGGCGAGGTCGACGTCTTCTCTACCCGGCCGGACACCGTCTACGGGGCGACCTTCCTCGCGCTCTCGCCGGGCCACGAGCTCGTCGGCGAGCTGACCGACGACGACCGGGCGCTCGCGGACGCCGTCGACGCGCTCCGGGAGGGACGACCCGGCGAGGCGGGCTACGACGGCGTCGACACGGGGCTGTCGGCGACCCACCCGTTGACCGGCGAGGAGCTGCCGGTGTACGTCGCCCCGTACGTCCTGGAGGACGTCGGCACCGGCGCCGTGATGGGCGTCCCCGGCCACAACGAGCGCGATCACGCGTTCGCCCGCGAGCACGGGCTCCCGGTCGTCGGCGTGGTCGAACCTGCGACCGGCAGCGAGAAGGTCGGCGGAACCGATCCCGGACCCCCGGGAACCGACGCCGACGGGGCCACGGAACCCGATCACGAAACCCCGAGCACCGACACCGAGGAGGCCACGGGATCCGACGCCACGGCGCTCCCGTACACGGGCGAGGGACGACTGATCGACAGCGGCGAGTACACCGGACTCGACAGCGAGCGCGCCCGCGAGCGGCTGCTCGCGGAAGTCGAGGCGATCGAGCCGACGACGACCTACCGGCTCAGAGACTGGCTGATCTCCAGACAGCGCTACTGGGGGACGCCGATCCCGATCGTCCACTGTCCGTGGTGTGGACACGTGCCGGTTCCCGAAGAGCAGCTGCCCGTCGAGCTCCCGGAGTTCGTGAAGACGACCGGGAACCCGATCGCCGAGAGCGAGTCGTTCGTCGAGACGACGTGTCCGGACTGCGGTGGCCCCGCGAAACGGGAGACCGACACGATGGACACGTTCGTCGACTCCTCGTGGTACTTCCTGCGATTTCTCTCTCCCGGGCTCGCCGAGGCCCCGTTCGATCGGGAGCTGGCGGCCGACTGGCTCCCCGTCGACCTCTACGTCGGCGGCGACGAGCACGCCACCCTCCACCTGCTGTATCTGCGATTTTTCACCAAGGCGCTCGCCGACCTCGGCCTGCTCGACCGTCGTGAGCCCGTCGACCGGCTGCTCAGCCAGGGGACGGTGCTGTACGACGGCGAGAAGATGTCGACCTCGAGGGGGAACGTCGTCGCCCCACAGGAGTACGGCGCCGAGACGACCCGGCTTTTCGTCCTCTCGGCGGCCCACCCGACACGGGACTTCGAGTGGACGGCCAACGACGTCCGGGCGGCCTACGACCTCCAGCAGGAGCTGTACGGGACCGTCGTCTCCTTCGTCGACGCCGTCGAGCGCGGCCGCGGGGGCGAGAAGCTGGTCGACCGCGGCGGCTCCGCCCCCCGCGACGAGTACGTCGCCCGCGAGGTCGACCGGACTATCGCCGTCACGACCGAGGAGTTCGAGCGGTTCCGGTACCACCGGGCGTTCGCCGAGATCAGGGAACTCGCCCGGCTGCTCCGGCAGTACCGCGCCTACGGGACGGCCGATCGCGGCGTCTGCCGGCGGGCGCTCGAGTCCCTCGCCCGGCTGATCGCACCCCTGGCGCCCCACCTGGCAGAGGAGCTGTGGAACCGGCTGGACGGCGAGGGGCTCGTCGTCGAGGCCGACTGGCCCGAAGCCGAGACGGTCGGCCGCCCGCGGGCCGAACGCCGGCTGCTCGAGCGGACCCGCGAGGACGTCCGGGAGATCGTCGACGTCGTCGAGATCGAGGATCCGAGCCGCATCGAGCTGGTCGTCGCGCCGGCGTGGAAACACCGGGCCGTAGCGCTCGCCCGCGGGGCCGAGGACGTCCGAGAGACGCTCGCGGCGGCCGAGTTCGACGCCCCCACGGCGGCCGTCGACGCCTTCGCCGCCGAGCTGGCCGACCGTGGATCCGACCTCGCGGGGCTCGACGGCGAGGACGAGCTCGCCGTCCTCTCCCGGGGTGGCTGGCTGCTCGAGGCCGAGTTCGACGCCGAGGTCGTCGTCAGACGCGGGACCGAGGGCGAGGAGCTGGCCGAGACGGCCCGTCCCGGCAAGCCGGCGATCCACATCGCCTGACACCCCCCGCGGACGCGGTCGAACGGATACACTTATTCCTGCCCGGTCGCATGTCCGAGCCAGCATGTCCGAGGGGAAAGAAAAACACGACTCCCCAGGCCGACCACCGCCGAGCCAGGCGGTCGTCGAAGCGGTGGCGGACGCCGAGGGCGTCGAGCCGGAGGGGCTCGGGCCGCCGGAGTACGAGCCCCTCAACGAGGTCGTCGACCCCGGCGCGCTCGACGACCTGTTCGCGCCGAAGGTCAACGGGTTCGAACGCGTCTCCGGCGAGGTCCGGTTTCGGTACTGCGGCTACGAAGTCACCGTCCGGCGCGACGGCTCGGTGGACCTCGAGTGAGTCGGGGGCCCGACAGCCAAGATGAACCGGAGTGAGTCAGGGGCCGGACAGCCAAGATGAACCGGAGTGAGTCGGGGGCCCGACAGCCACGATGGACCGAAACACGATAGAACGAGAGTACGAGCTGCTCGGCGTCTCCCCGGACGCCGACGAGGAGACGGTCAGACGGGCGTACCGCGAGCTGTCGAAACGTCACCACCCCGATCAGGGCGGGTCCCGGGAGCGATTCCTGCGGATCCGGGAGGCCTACGAGCGGATCACCGGCGAGTCGGCGCCCACCGACGGCCGCGAGGAGCCGGATCCGACCTTCCACCCGGCCACGGAGCCGGGCGGCGAGCTCACCCCACCCGCCGAGGGGATCACCGTCGAGGGCGAGCACCTCACGCTCACGCTGGTGGCGCTGGCCCAGGACGTCGACCTGGCGACGGCGCTCGCCGACGACTCCGGGAGCGCGCCAGCCGGTCGGACCGTCGCCTTCTTGCGGGCGTACAACCCGGGCCCCCGGTCGGTCCGCTGGCGGGGTCGGGAGGCGACGAACTTCATCGGTTCGGACGGCTTCATGTACGGGGGATCGAACGCCGTCTCGCGATCCGACCGGCTCCCCGGCCGCTGGTCGGTCGACCCGGTCGAGCTCCGTCCCGGCCGGGCCGTCGAGGCCGTCGTCGTGGCCCGCCAGCTCCCCGAAGAGGTTAGCGTCGAGGGGTTCGTCTACAGCCAGCCAGGGCCAGACGGTGGGACCGAGCGGTATCTCTTCGAACTCAAACCGGCGGTCCGCGAGGAGCTGGATCGGCTCCCGGTCGACTGAGCGGTACCGGATCGACTCCCGGTCGATCGAGCGGAGCTGAACCGACTCTTGGTCGACTGAGCGGCCCCGGTCGCGGCGCGGGCCGGAGCGGATACACACGAGTGTAGTGGTCAGTGCACTCGTGTGTATCGGCGTCGACGCCGGGAAGGGTAAGACAGATACGATCGTCGCCCCAACCGGTCGGCGATGGCAACTGCAGCGGCGCGCCACCGGCTGCGCGAGAACACCCTGGCGGCGACGATCGCCCTCACGATCGTCGGCTACGCCCTGGTGATCGGAACGTTCGTGCTGGATCTGCCCTACCCCGAGCTCACTCAGACGCAGGTGAACGTGCTGACCCACCTGATCGCGGTCATCAACGCCGCCACGACGGCGTTGCTCGTGCTCGGCTGGTACTGGATCCGGCGGGGGATGGTCGACAGACACCGCGTCGCGATGGTCGGGGCGTTCGTGCTCATCCTGCTGTTTCTGGTCGTCTACCTGCTGCGGGTCGGCGGCGGCGGGGAGAAGTTCTTCGTCGGCCCCGAGCTCGTCCGGTATGCTTACCTCGCGATGCTCGCGGTCCACATCCTGCTGTCGGTCGTCGCCGTCCCGGTGGTGCTGTACGCCCTGTTGCTCGGGCTGACCCACACCCCCACAGAGCTGCGGGGAACGTCCCACGCGCGGATCGGCCGCATCGCGGCGGGCAGCTGGATCCTGAGTCTGGTCCTCGGGGTCGTCACCTACCTGCTTCTCAACCACGTCTACGAGTACACGTTCGAGCCGCTGGCGCTCGTGTGAGCGTCGCGCTTCGCCACCGACCACGACTGCAACCAGTTTCGCGGCCGCGATCCCGACCAGTTTCGCGGCCGCAATCCGTTCCGCGATCCCGATCCCTCTCGCGACCGTAGCCTGTTCCACGACCGTCCCACGACCGCGAACCGCCCCGTTTTTGTGACGACCGGTCCAACCGCCCTCGTGCGCGAGTTCTCGGCCGCCTATCTGCGTCGGACCCGCGAGGGGATGTGGGCCTCCCTGGAGGCGCTGGCTCCACTGGCACTCGAGGACCGCGAGCGGATCCTCGACGTCGGCTGTGGGACGGGCGAGCTGAGCCGGGTGCTCGCGGCGAACTCCCCGGCGACGGTGATCGGCTGTGACGCCGACCGCGATCTGCTCGACGTCGCCGCCGACCACGTCCCGGTCGTCGCCGGCGACGCGCTCCGGCTCCCGTTCGCCGACGACGCCGTCGACCTCGTCGTCTGCCAGGCGCTTTTGATCAACCTCCCCGAGCCGATCGCGGCCCTCCGGGAGTTCTCCCGCGTCTCGAGTGACCTCGTCGCCGCGGTCGAGCCGGACAACGGCGCCGTCGACGTCGACTCGACGGTCGCGGGTGAGCCGGCCCTCGAGCGGCGGGCCCGCCGGGCGTACCTCGAGGGGGTCGACACCGACGTGGCTCTCGGCGCCGACGCGGCCGAGGCGTTCGCGGCCGCGGGCATCGAACCCGTCGCCAGCCGCCGGTACGACCACGTCAGGACGGTCGAGCCGCCCTACGACGACCGGGCGCTGGCGGACGCCCGCCGGAAGCTGACCGGCGCCGGCCTCGCCGACGACCGGGCGACGCTGCTCGCCGGCGGCCTCTCGCCGACGGGCTACGACGAGCTCCGGAGCGAGTGGCGCGAGATGGGCCGGAACGTGGCCGAACAGATGCGCACGGGGGAGTACCGCCGGACCGAGACCGTCCCGTTCTACGTCACCGTCGGTCGACTACCGGAGCGGGGTCGACGGCGATGACTCCCCCGTCGGCGGCATCGACGGCCGTCTCCACACGAACGTATCGAGCTTCCGATGGGTCGACACACCTATACGCGCCCCGTGTGACGGTTCCCGACGAATGCCCACCGCCACGGAGCTCCTGGATCGGCGTGCGGACGGGGTCCCCCACGAGCGGCTGGCGGACGCCTTCCTC
>LKMJ01007156.1_pt1 | contig 10524 bp, 16 predicted proteins | sample 643391 | NCBI WGS metagenome assembly LKMJ01 (sample SAMN04112250, study PRJNA286221) | soda lake metagenome | biome: soda lake; feature: Kulunda Steppe; material: water; isolation source: sample PL-Br10 brine of Picturesque Lake | place: Russia: Kulunda steppe | collected 2010-07
ACCCTTTTCCTGCCCAGGGAGCGTGCGACCATGACGCAGGTGGGCCTCGCTGATGCAACTCTGGGGCAGCAACAACCCTTTTTCTGCCCAGGGAGCGTGCGACCATGCTGCAGGTGGGCCTCGCTGATGCAACTCTGGGGCAGCAACAACCCTTTTCCTGCCCAGGGAGCGTGCGACCATGCTGCAGGTGGGCCTCCAGTCCTCATGGAGACACACTTGCCCTCATGGAGACACACTTGTCCTCTTGGAGACACACTTGCCCTCATGGAGACACACTTGCCCTCATGGAGACACACTTGCCCTGGTGCGCACGTGCAGCCCTGATGCAGACGAGTTCCAGCATTCTCAGGGCACATCCATAGGAGGGTGACCATAAGGGCACGCGCCCATATGCTGCAGGTGAGCCCCAACCTTGGGCAGGTTGATGCGCCCATGCTGCAGGTGAGCCCCAAATTTGGGCAGGCTAATGCACACATGCTGCAGGTGAGCCCCAACCTTGGGCAGGCTTATGCACACATGCTGCAGGTGAGCCCCAACCTGCCCCAGCCCCAGCCCCAGCCCCAATTGCAAGGCTAATGCACATATGCTGTCCCCTGTGTGCCCTGTGTGCCCTGTGTCCCCTGTGTCCCCTGTGTGCCCTGTGTCCCCTGTGTGCCCTGTGTGCCCTGTGTGCCCTGTGTCCCCTGTGTGCCCTGTGTGCCCTGTGTGCCCTGTGTGCCCTGTGTGTGAGCCTCACCAGTCCTCAGGCAGGTCGATGCACGTGCCGGCGGCCCAGGCAAAGAAGAAGCCACAGAAGCCCACCAGCACCAGCAAGCCCAGCACCTCCAGGATACGCTGCGCAGTATTGAGTGTGTGCTGCATTGTGTGTGCACGTGTGGTGTTGAGCATGCTGCGTGTGCTGTTGCTAACGTGAATGGTGGCTATGGTGGTGGTGGCTGTGGCGGCGGTGGTGGCAGTGGCAACACTTATGATACATGCTGGTGAAGGTGTGGGCGTGGGAGTCGACAAGCATGTACGTATGACCAAACTTTGGTGCAAAAGCATCCTTGGAATACAGTGTGGGCATTGCATGAACCTCACTTAATTTGACAGGGTGGGCATTGCATGAGCCTCAGTTAATTTGACAGTGTGGGCATTGCATGAGCCTCAATAAATTTTGACCTGCATCAAGGAGTGGGGGCCTGTGATTCAAGTAGGCATGCCATGCATCCATTGCTTTCAAGGTAGTCTCAACATTGGTTTGATTGTTACAACCAGAAAAGGGCCGCACCTGTAAGTGCATCGTCTTGGCTGCTCGTAGCTTCCATAGCCACATGCGCATTGAGTTGAAGGCCGCCCCCAGCAGCCCCGCCATCACAAAGTTCACCAGCAGGAAGGGCAGCTGCATGAGCCTGCGCGGGCAATGGACAATCAGGAGGAAGGGCAGATGTGTGAGCCTGCGCGGGCAATGGAAAATCAGGAGGAAGGGCAGATGTGTGAGCCTGCGCGGGCAAGGGGGGCCTCTATTTGCAGCAAGCAGATGTAGCCTATAGAGAGGAAGGCCACCTGCCTGCATGAAAATATTCATCCTCTGTTTGGGCAAATGCTTCACCATTTCATGAGCGCAGGCTTGTGCACATGCTTTGCCTGCGTGGTCCAACTCAAATACACAACTGGACAGTGTAGCCCAGTCAGGCAGCTCACCCGGCGGCACGGGCCTCCAGCTGACCTTGGAATGGAAAGAGGGAGTAATAAAAGGGCCGACCTGATGTACAAGGCATGGCTTCTGCAGCTTTTGGACCCCCTTGTAAGCCTCTAACGGAAGTGAAGCACCTACCAGTCTTTGACCTCCATGCGCTCGAGATTGGAGTACGCAATTGCACCATGGGCGGCACCCCTGGTCATGATCTGTGAGTAGGTCAAAAAGGCAGCTTGCAATCACGTGTGATCCATTGGTTGCGATCTGTGAGAAGGTCATAAAGGCAGCTTGCAATCAAGGGTGATCCATTGGTCGTGGCTTGCAACCTCACAAACATGTGCATGTGCGCCATCTTAAAACGAAGAAGGGAGTGTGCGTGCATGTTCACCATGATATCTGCCTTCCAACAATGAATATGGAAGCATGAAACACATGCATACACCACCCCCAACACACAAATGCGCGCGCCGTGGAGCCAAGGAGCATGCACGCACACAACAAACAACAGCGCAGTTGTGACCCCCACAGGAGAACCCAGAGAGGGCGATAAGGCAGCGCGCGCCTGAAGAGCATTTGTTAAGCAGATGCTAACACAGAGGGTTTTGGCCATGGCATGTGGCATAGACTGACTGAGCACTTTGGCTCAACCCATGAGCCTCACTCGCAGCTCAACCCACTGAACCCCACCCTTGACTAAGACCCCTGGCTTGACCCACTTAGTCTCACCCACCCACCTGGATGGTGAAGGTGGACAGGGTGCCCGAGATGAAGCAACGCCAAGCCACTTTCCGTGACCAAAAGGAGCACGCCTGCACTCATGCAGGGTTTGATGAAGCAACGCCAAGCCACTTTCCGTGACCAAAAGGAGCACGCCTGCACTCATGGCCGAGCAAGCATGCAACGATGCAGGTGTGCTCTGCAAACAGGCATCCTTACAGACGAGGATACACAATCTAGACAAAAAAAATGCACATGCACATAGCATGCATTGCATGCCATGCACATGCAACCTGCTTGAACAGCAATCCATTTCCATGGAGTGTCGCACACCTTCGATTGGTGGAGGTGAGGCAGCGGTGAGATCCACCCAACAAGGTGCACCACAATGAATTTGAACACACTCTCACACTCACACTCACACACCTCTTCCATAGAGTACAGCACGCCTCCGATGGGCGCCCCAAAGGCGGCGGCAATGCCAGCACTTACACCTGCAGAAATGAACTCCCTGTGGTCTGTGTCGCTGACTATGTCATCCAAAACCTGTGCAGCGAGTTGAAAGAGGCTCTGTTAGTGCGCTGCAGAGTGCAGAGGACACGCGACTGCCATGGCTGCACACCCGCACACTGCACGCAAGCAGATTTTTTGGATCTCATCTGCACTTAAATGGAAGAGATTCAGGATTGCTCCCTTAGGCGCCTGGTCAGGGTTACGGAGGGCAATCATCATGTTTAATTAAGCAGACTCAAAAGGAGCAGGCTTGTCTCAAGGAAATCGGGAGCTTCACTGGCTAGGAAGGACGATTTGATTTTATTACGACTGTAGAAGTTTAAAAAAGGCTCGTCAGTTTGGGTTAAGGCTGCCTGCTGCAGCACAATGACAGCGGCGCAACTGGTCACTCCCACTCATGAGGTGAGGTTGTCACAGCAACACTTCCCTCAGCAGGACCTGTTCCAGCAAGAGTTAGATCAAGGTCTGCCTCATCAAGTGCCTCACCTTCAGCTTGTCCCCTGTGTCGTGCTCCCGCTTTAGCCGGAACTGCCCAAAGGCACTGCGCAGCTTGCCATTCCTTACAAGCTCTGCAAAGCGCACGGTTGAAAAGCAGGCCTTGCTCACTGATCCAGCTACCAACCACGCTTTTTGTCCTTCTTATTTACAACCTCTGCAAGGTATACACAAATCAAATCTCAAGGGTATGCTTGGTTCACCTTTTGATGCTCCTTCATGCATTCAACCTGCCTTGTGCTTAAAAGAAAACCAAGGAAGCCACACCTTTCTTCTTATAAGCATGCACCAGGCCATGTCACCAAGCACTTCAGATAGCACCGGTAGCAGTGCTTCCTCCAGTAGCTCTGATATTGGCAGTCCTTCTCACATTTCAAGGGAACCTCATGCAAGGCAAAGATGCAAAATTCAGGCGAGAGGCATTGGCCCTCCGCAGACATGCGGCAGTGACACCAAGCAAGCAGTGCAGAGCGCGGAGCAGAGACGCAGCACTCACTGCAGTCCACATAAGAGATGGCAGACGCAACGCAGGCGCCGATGTGGACCATGGGACCCTGCACATTTAAAGGTGGACACAGCGTGAAAGAGAGCCAGGGCTTGGTGGCGCTGGACAGGTGCCGCTTTGGACCATGGGACCCTGTACCTGTGCCAGAGACGGGCAGCCAGCCTACCCTGAGTCCAACTTGTACTGCTGTGCAAAACCCCCCAAGCCTACCACGGCCACAGCACTGTACTGTAGAACCACAAGCACGGCTGTCCTCTGTGCACGCGTGGGCATGCGTTCCCAGGCGATGTGTCTTTCGGCAGAGTCCACTGGTACAAGACACATGGTAACCTCCCATTCTACCCACAGGCAAGCGCAGGAAGGCCAATGATAGCCCAAAAATTCTAACAGAGTCCACTGGTACAAGACACACAATTAACCTCCCATTCTACCCACAGGCAAGCGCAGGAAGGCCAATGATAGCCCAAATATTCTAACAGAGTCCACTGGTACAAGACACATGGTTTAACTCCCATTTTACCCACAGGCAAGCGCAGGAAGGCCAGCTATCATTGGCCTTCCTTACCTTCCCATAAAACCGCATAGGCAAGCTCAGGAAGGCCAATGACAGCCCAAACATTCTTATCGGCCTTGATTGTACAGAAAACTGGCAAAAAAGTATGTGCAGCCTATACACGTACACACGAGCGCAGACATGCGCACATAGAAGCAAGCATGAGCACACAAATCAAAGGAGCACATCCATCCGGTCAGCAAAGGTTCTGGTGCCCATGCGCACCTTCACATACAAAAGCATGCACGCACAGCACACACACATATGCACACACACGCACACACACACAAGCACACACACACAAGCACACACACACACACACACACCTCTGGCCCCATGGGCAGGCCTGAGGACACAGAGGCCACAGTGCCCACAAACTTGGCCACCAGGGTACTTGGCCGGAGCAGGTGGGGGATGTGGTTCCCTACGCAGCAAGGCGCAAGGCACTGCATCAGGCAGGCACAGGCCTAGGCTTGGGGTGCTTGGACGGAGCAGGTGGGGGATGTGTTTGTCTACACAGCAAGGCGCAAGTCTTGCGGCAAGACACATGCGCCAGGCAGGCAGGAAAGACGCCTCAGTGTAGTGTTTCCGAAGGTGGAGAACGCGGGGAACGCTGCTGCCTTGCAGGCAGCATGTGTGACATTGTACAAGAGAGGAACGGGCCATGGCAAGCATGTCAGCATGCTGTCGTGTTGTCATTACCAACATGTGGCGAACCAAGCAAGGACAGAGGTGGTGTGAAACGGCAGAGGGTGGTGCGAGGCCAGAGCCATGCAAGCCGGCCTTTTGCGACCCCTACTGCATGCGCTCACCATTCAGGTATGCCATCACGAGCGTGACGCCAGCGCCAGACGCTGCAGGGGCCCAGTATTGCACCTGCGGTTGCGTGGCACACGCATTGTGCTTGCTGTGTGCAGGGGCCCAGTATTGCACCTGGCAGGGGCACACGCATTGCGCTTGCTGTGTGCACGGGCCCAGTATTGTACCTGCGGTTGCGTGGCACGCGCATCGTGCTTGCTGTTTGCAAGTTTGCCTTGAGTAGGTGTAATTAGGTATGCAATGCGCAGGCCTCTCAAGCACCCATGTCTTCAAGTCTGTCCCATGCGACACCAACAGTGCTGCTATAAATACAATGCGTGTGATCTTTTCACCCACAACTTTCTGCCTTGCACCAGTGTCCACCATGCACCAAGGGCGGCCATGCTTAGCATTGCGGCATGTGAAGCTCCCCTTGAGCATAGGAGCTCACCCTTGCAATTCATTCAGTTACTATTTGCGCTGGAAAAAGTCCCGTGTTTATCGAGTACATGTATAAAAAGCTCAGGCATTTTGCACGTAACCTGTTTGGAACTGCTGATGTAACAAATCAGCCAGCACAGTAAGCTGAGAACAGCCCATTCTTTGCAACACACAAAACGAGTGAACCTGTCCAGAACTAAGCCAGCAGCACAGCAGCCCTGGATAAGCAAATCATTAGTGTACCTCAACAGCAAGTGCCTAAAGCAAGCCAGGACCATGCAAGTCGGACTCATCCACATCAGGCCCATGAACAGAGCAATGGGCATCATCATGCACATGCGCGTCGCCACACGCCAGGGTTGGCGCGCGTCACCATGCACAGCAGGGCAGGCACGCATTGTCATGCAGTTCAGTGCGCGTGCATAGCCATGCAACAGAGCATGCCTGCGTCACCATACACAAGGGCATGCCTAGATCCCCATGCACCAGAGCGCGTGTGCACATCACCACATGCCACTTACGTCCTGGGCACGCACTAGGGTACATGTGCCTCACCACTACCCAGGGCAGGCATGCACCAGCACGCTAAGGGGGGTGCACCACCACGCACCAGGGCACGCGTGCATCTTTATGCACACGCATGTGCCTCGCCACACATAAAAGTGCAAGCGTGCATCAACGCTCATGTGCCCATACCTTGCCACGCACACAAGGGCACACGTGCATGCCCATGCACCAGCGCGCGTGTGCACATCACCACAGACTAGGGTAGGCGCGTGTCTTGCCATGCAGCAGAACAGGTGTGCACCACAATGCACCAGGGCGTACTTGGTTTCCTTTGCACAAGGGCAGTGGCCAAAGCCTCGATGGAAGGGTCTCAAGGTATGAGCCATCAAGACGTACACGCATGCATCACTTCGCACCATGGCGCTGGTGCATCACCACGCACGCGCGCGTGTCTTGCCATGCACTTGGACAGACGTGCATCACCAATACCCAGGACAGGCATGTATCAACACACGCGCATGCATGCACCACCGCACCAAGGGCACGCGTGCAGAAAAAATGCATGCGCAAGCGCCTCGCCACACATAAACGCAAGCATGCATAACATTCACATGCCCATGCCTAGGCACGTACCAGGGCTGTGGCCACAGTGACCAGGACGCCCCCAAACATGAGAAATTTGAGGATGGCCATGAACACGCTGTAGGCCACGTCTGCGGCATCAGCCGCCGCCTCTGCCCCGGCTGCAGGCAGATGCGGGGCAGTGGAGGGGTGGGAGGGTGAGGTGGGCCATGGGGCGAGACAAGCAGCTGAGTGTCTGACAAGCACCTGAGTGTCAACTGTTTTGGCTTGCGCGGCTGAGTCATGTCTGACAAGCACCTGAGTGTCGCCTGTTTTGCTTGTGCAGATTGGCATGGGCACACTTTCCACCTTCAGCACAGCCACAGCAAAATCCAGATGCGTAAAGCCAGACCCCCGCACCCTGCAAATGCGCAAGCTGCTGCCAGAAGGCGCCAGCTGTAGCTAAGCAAAGGCCGGCTGTCGTGGACCCAGCACCAGCTGCCACCCACCTGTGCTGCTGGGGATGTCGTCCAAGGTGCTCTGCACGAGGTCGCGCTTCCAGTCGTGCAGGAAGTCCACGCAGTGCGTGAGCCCAGAGGCCAGCAGCCCTGTGGCGATGCCGGTGGTGATCGTGATCACAAACTTGGCCAGCGTATGCCCCGTGTACCTGCGCAGAGGAGCAAGCAGGGCATAGGTTGCTGTGAGGCACATCAGTACATAAGAATGAGAAGCTTTGGGCCCGCTGACGGCTTGCTTTCAGTGATCTTGTGCTGCATCGAATGATTGAAGGATTGAGGGTATTCGATTCTGACAGGCGGTTCTAGTTTCACGGTGTGCTGACTAGTTCTATTGATTCCTAGATCTAAGACTGAAATGCTGAGCTCTTGTCCATGGAGCCTCTGCAAGAAAACAGGGATCCCAATAATATACTAGCTTAGGAGAAGAAGGTATGTCATGCTCTTGCACAAAACAGGATATCATGCTCTAGCCCATTGCATGCTTCCTGCTCAAAGCTTGGTTGAATACCCACCATCTGCATCATGCAAATGCTAAAGTGAAGGATGTGAAGGCAATTGCGCTTTGCAAGTGATGCAATAAGGGGTGGCAATGGTGTGCCCTACATAAAATGGTGGTAAGAACTTATCAAAAACATTGCTGAGTGCAGCCATCTAGCTGACAAGCATAATTGCTGACAAAGAAAACAAGGAAAAAATTATTGAGCGCATGCACACACTGACAAGAACAGCAGCTATAAAGGTACATCACACACCCATAGAGCTTCTTCCTGCTCGCAGCACGCTCATGTAGCTGGTGCACATAGAGCTGATTCTGGAGAGGCTCATAGTCTAGAGATCTGCAATCCGCAAGGAATAGATGGACATACAGAATGCAATGTTTATGCCTTATGTGTTGCACGCGTGTGCCCTCACAGTAAGCCAATGCATCTGTAAACATGTATGTAAGCACATTTATGCCTTTCTTTCGGTTGTGTACGTGTGGGTGCATGTGTGTGTTGTGTGTGTACATATGCGTGTGAGCGTATGTTTGTGTGTGTGTGTGTGTGCGCGCATGGCATGTGTATAACAACACAGTTACATTTGTTGGCAAATGAACAAAATGATAAAATTTGGTTTCGAGAAGATCAGAGAGGCAGCGCACATGGCGAACAGTATGCACATGGGGCTGCTTACTCGCTGATCCTCAGCGTTGGTGCGTTGCGCTCTCCCAACACCCTTGTAAAGAAAGACTTGGAAGGTACGTAGCTGCGCGCTCTAGGTGGTGGGTTCAGGGATGCAAAGGAGGAGGCCTGCAGTTTGAAGCAGAGGGGAGGGGGTTCTAGGCCCTGCCATGCGGCAGCATGCTTAAACTGTGCAAGACAGTTTCTTGGATTTATCAAAGGGTTTGCAGCCTAAAGTTAGGGGTGTTTGTACCCTAAATAGGGACAAAGGAACAGACCTTGTTTGGCAGCAAGCTCTCCTCGTCCGTGGAACTGGGAGGAGAAGGCATCGCAGATGAGCTCATATATCACATGCTGGACCTAATAATTTGTTTGTTCGGTCATATTGCTTTTGCTATTCGTCCTCTTGAATAAGTTGTTCTAAAAGTATAAACACATTTCGTTGTTTTTTGTTAGAAAATATGTAGGAGGCCTACTTTCTGTTGAATGAATGCCGTCATGAATAAGTGAGAGGACAAGAAATGAGACCCATGGCACGCAATGTGGGCTTCATGATAATCACGAAAAGCTGGCTTTGCACAGCTGGAGCTTCTTGAAGCTGGCTGCAATTGCGGACTTGGGGTACGGCTTGGTAGCAAGGCTGGTGGCAAAATCCTCAGGCTGCTCTATCCAAAGCTTGTGTACGATACCTGGGAGAGAGGACACACTAAAAACATGTTCACATACAAGCGGCTTAAGGGAGTTGCTGCCCATAAAAAGCAAAATTGAACAGTGGAAGTCAAGCCAAAACATGTTCTGTGCACGACAAGTCACAATCCCAGCAGCTTCGCCCACCTTCAGCACTGAGCTTTGCAGACAGATCCCGCAGCTGCTTTTCATCTTTGATTTCTAGGACCACCTGTGTATGATGAAGGATGGAGGGCTAGGCCACAAGTTTGACTAAAGGAAGCCTTCAGTCCAGCGTTGAGACACCTGGCATGTGCCAGCTGAACACCTTGAAAGGAGCATTTGGTCGAAACCTGGTCAAAGCATGGCAGCCTTGTTGTGCATCTCTGCAAAGTAAGAGAGAGTGCCCCAAACACACAACAACCTGTAGTCGCACCTTGTGCATCCTGTCTATGTTGGCGTCCGAACAGTAGCTTGCCGTGTGGGTGTCTGCAGTCTTGAGGCCCAAGTGCAGGGCAGCAGTGGAGGCATGGCAGGCCTACAAGAAAGGTTTGCTTGCTAAATTTAAAGATTTTAAGCGCATGATTGGCACAGGGAGCATCTGTGAGATGGTGTATGTCGCGTACAGTATGTGCTTGGGTGACAATGTGCGTGAATGAGAGATTTAACGTTGAAGTGGTACAGCTCCTGTCAAGGGCTTCTTAAATGCAGTTCGCGCGGAAGATACAGCGCCCAAAATGGCCAAGGAACGGCTCAAGCATGTGCGCAGCTGTAGGCTTTTTCATGGTTATTTCCCAGATTCCCACCCGCCACTTCCAAAGAAGTAGGCTCAATTTACACCAATGCCAAATGGTTGGCATCAGGCTCCTGCCTGCCCAATCTGACAGCATGCATCAGAGGATAAGCAACGCATTCTCACAGGAAAAGTAGGAGAAATGCCCCAACCTGTGCCACAATGCTGCCCAGAGGCCAGGCCAACGTGGTCCACAGGTCTCTGCGGAGAACCACGTACTGCACAAGTGGTGGCTGCTGAGGCGGCTGCTGCGGCTGGTTTGCCTGATCTGCTAATCCAGGCTGAGGGGTTGTTCCCTCAGCATTAGACAGAGCAGCAGATGAAGAAGACATGGCCACAGATCGTGCTTGATGCCAGTGATCCCTAGCCTGGTGAGTTGGCGTGGGGGCTTTCAAGGGGCACGAGGTCTTGGCAGAAGGACACAAGGTACGGGGTAGAGCTGACCTCAAATGCATGCGCGCAGCCTGCAAAAGGGATCCGGCGACTGTGTTTGCGTAAGCGCATGCGTGCATGCGTGCGTGCGTGCGTGCATGTGTGTGTGTGTGTGTGTGTGTGTGTGTGTGTGTGTGTGTGTGTGCATGCGAACCTGTGTGCATGTGCATGTGCGTGTGTGTGTGTG
>LKMJ01007157.1_pt1 | contig 10523 bp, 11 predicted proteins | sample 643391 | NCBI WGS metagenome assembly LKMJ01 (sample SAMN04112250, study PRJNA286221) | soda lake metagenome | biome: soda lake; feature: Kulunda Steppe; material: water; isolation source: sample PL-Br10 brine of Picturesque Lake | place: Russia: Kulunda steppe | collected 2010-07
AGCTGGAGCGTCCACCCACCCGCAGGCGCCTCAGCCCCGAGTCTGTGCACATTTTTTTGACCAAACAATCATCCGCCCTGTGCGGATTCACCCACCTCCCTGCAGGCATCCTGTGCGGATTCACCCACCTACCTGCGTGCACCCTCTGTGCGGACTCACTTGCTTACCTGCAGGCACCCAAGTACCTGAAGAAGCTGAACCCTGAGGCGGCCAAGGCAGAGGAGAGCGCGGGACCGGCGCCCACCGGTGGAGGCAGCAAGCTCAGTGCAGCCAAGCTGAAGCATCTGCAGCACCAGCTGCAGCTCCAGGAGGCGCAGCAGCAGGTGTGGGCATGCACGCATGCGAGTGGGTGCGGGCTAGGCTTGCGTCAGGGTCAGTTGTGTCCCGGGGGACTAAACGACTAAACTCCTAACGGGGGGCTCTGCTCAGAAAGGTTTCTGTGATGGGGTGGGAAGGAGGGGGGGCGGGCGCTCTGCTGCCCGGCGCGCACGCAGCCTGCTGGGGTGAGGAGGGGCTGTGCTGTGTGCAATTGCATGCACGCTGCGCGCGCACTCAGACCAGCTGGGCCATGCCACCATGCGCGCGCACTCAGACCAGCTGGGCCTTGCCACCATGCGCGCGCACTCAAACCAGCTGGGCCTTGCCACCATGAACGAAGGTAGAATGGAACCATGCATGCGCACACATGATCCCATTTGGATACGCGCGTGGGTGCCCCCTGCAGGGCACAGAGCAGCTCCGTCTCAAACCCCCGCCTGCGCTTTTTGTTGTTGCTGCTGCTGCTGCTGTTGCTGCTGCTGTTGTTGTTGCTGTTGTCGTTGTTCCATGACATGCATGTGCACGCACTCGTGTGCGTGCGCGAGCGTGCGTTTGCGTGTGAGCATGTGCGTGCGGGCTTGTGTGAATGCGCGTGCGCAGACCTTGGGGGCGTGGCAGGAGCGCCCGGACGGCCCCGCAGGGAGCGGCACGGCCGGGCCTGCCAGCCTGCTGCCGCCAGGCCTTGCAGACCCTGGGAGCGAGCCCGGCGCGCAGGACGGCAGCGGCAGCGGCATTGGGGATGGGGGGGCGGCAATAGCGATGCCCAAAGCGACGGTGGGGGGCACGATCCGAATCGCAATGGGGCTGCGGGGGGCGAGCGCGCGTGCAAAGGGCAGGCTGAGGGGCAAGGCTGGCGGGGAGGGGGGCCAGGGTGGCAGTGACGGAGGCCGCGCAGGGGAAGAAGAGGGCGCGGAGGACGCAAGCAGCGCAGACGACTGGACGCGCAGTACGCTGGCGCTGGTGGCGCAGGTGCGGCGCGGGGTGGGACAGGGCAGGCGCAATCTTCTGTGTGGGTCCCCATTCTGTGGGCTGTCGGGTCACACTCATTACAGGTCGCCTCTGCTGCGTAGGGCGGCGCGCGCGCTGCTGTGTGCGTCAGCCTTTGGGATCTTCTCTGCTCAGGAGGGTGGGGGGGGCTGCGGTGATGGTGTTATAAACGCTCTTTGACTCTGCCGGTTGGGCCTGCACCGCTGTGCTGTGGATGCATCCTGCCCTGCCACCGATGGCAAGTGCCTGCCAAAAGGCGCCCGCCAGAGGGTTGCCGCAGAAGGTTGCCCGCTAAAAGGATTTCTGCAAGAGGGCGTCCGCAGGAAAAATGTCCACAAGAAGGTGTCTGTGGAAGAAAGGCATTTGGGAGGTCAAGCTGGTCCGTGACTCACGCCCCTCCCACTGAAAGGACACTAAGAGCAGGGTGCAGGGTGCAGGCAGGCAGCTGTCCCATCTTCCCCTTACCCTGATTCCTGCTCCCTGCCTCTCCTCCTGCCTCTGCAGCCATGGCCTGCGTGCTGCCTGTCCCTCCACCACATTGCTCACCTCGCTCTCAACCCGGTTTGCTGCTAACAAGCAGGGACGATACAATACACATCGTCACTGCCGCCATCGCCGTCATTCTGGCGGTGATCAGGGGGCCCATCCGTTCTTTGTCATCATTCTGGTGGCAGTCAGGAGGGCGTCCCGTCCTTTGCCAGTGGCTCCTCATTTCAAAAGTCATGCACATGCTGAGTCCAAGGGGCGCCCATCCCTCAATGGGTCCCCTTGCTTTTGTAGAGCCCTGTGCTTGCCACGGAGCCCCGCGCTGTGCCTCAGCACCCCCATCGACCCCACCCTTTCACGCGCCGCACGCCGCGCAGGCACAAGGCACCATGGCCGCAGTGTCTGGCAAGGTGAACGTCCTTCATGAGGGCCTGGAAGAGCTGCACGCGCGGCTGGAGAAGGTGGAGGCGACCACCGCGCAGACGGACGCTGCTGAGCCGGAGTACAACATCTTTGAGTCGGGCATTGACGCGTAATGAGCTTCTGCTGCGTTTTGGCCTCCTCAGGCCCAGGCAGCCACAGGCGTGGAAATGCCACAGCTGGTGGCGCACCCCCATGACCGGCCAGTGTTGGGTGTGCTGCACGTGCTGGAGCGCGCACCATCTGCAGGCTGGGAGAGGCCTGCCGCTCCGCCTGGGCTGATGCTCCTTGGTTAAGGCGGGGTGGGGAGGAAAGGGGGGGCGGGCTCTTGTCCGGCCCAGCATCTCTCGGCATGGACCTCGTGGTGTGCGCCTGATGCCCAGCGTGTCGCCTGTGCCTGTGCTTCTTGCTGGACAGTATGCAGTCAGGTGGGCCGCCCTGTGGCAAATGTGGCTTCAGGAATCGGCTGCTGATTCCTTGGGAATATGCTTTGGGCCTGCCAGCCCTACCTTGAGGAGCGCGCAGCTCATCCTCTGTTCATGCAGAGGTCACACGTGGACGTTTTTGGTGCGCGCATGCATGTCTTTCATGTGAGCTGTACTTGAGTTCAGCCACTGGAGGGCGCACTCCACTGTGTTGAACCTAGTATTGAATGTGCTTATGATGTGCGTTTCCTGCTGTATGCGAGACGTATCTGCTTACATGGAGTGAGGCCACCTCCAACTTTTCCCTGTGCAAAACGTATGAATGACTATGTATTCATTGAAGATGTTTATTGTGCACACTGTGTTTTTATGAACTGTGCTTCCTCAACATTCATTCCATTTATCCTTATTAGAGGTGCCATTTAGTGCGCCGTACGAAGAAATTCTTCCTTCCATATTTGTGCTGTTGTATCCAGTTCTCCATCTTTGCTATCACACATCATTTCTTGATTGGTGGATAACGCTGCAAGGCTTGCACAAATGTATTCTTGCATCCCTGCACCCACCCCACTGGCCGTAGCATTCAAAGCCTGCTGCCCAAAAACGTTACTCCTTGAATGGGCGCAAACCTTGAATTCTGAAAGCTGTCTGTGCTGCAGCCTGAAGGTATGCACTGATGCATGTGAGTGGCTCCTCGGGCTACAAAGGGGAAGCAACGGTTGATGACTGCCAGTGCCAATATTGAGTTATGTTGTATATTTTTGTGTCTGCTCGTCAGGCGAATTCGGACAACTCTTATTTGTCTCTGTTCCCTGCCCTTGCCTATTTGCTTGGACTCTTTTCTGCTTACCTGAGACACCTCTTGTCCGAGTTTTCTAGGTTGGTTAGGGGGTTGATGGTGGGTGCGTTAAGCGGCGCTTGCACCATAGTTTGCACTTCCCTTAGTCCATGCTTGGGAGGTAATCCTTCATAGTAAATTTTCTAATGCGTTCTTGATGAATAATAATAGCATTGATATCATATCAATATTGCATGATGCCTAGTTAAGACTAAAGCCATCCTTTTTAAACACACTATCAGAGCAACAATTGGCAAGAGCCTCTGAGCAACTGAACAGCATATTAGATTGAAACACGCCCTTGCGCATTGATGCAACAAAGTGAGCTTTCATACTATCCTGATTGGACTCCATCACTCGGAGTGATGGGGACCATATAAAATACCATGTTGCTCAGTACTTCTGAAGCTTAGTAAACTCGGCCTAAACCGGTGTCAAGAAACACTCTTGCACTTGACCTTCATACTCATACAAATCAACACGCAACAAAAAATCATAAACACAACTTGAAGTAGGAGGTTGACAAGTAATTCGGGAAGAGAACGTGGAGAGATGAATTAAAAGATGGAGGAGTGCGCCATTGTGACTTGCAAGGTTATCTCTAATATTTTGATTCAGCCTGACATCATTAGGCTTATCGATAAGCAGTCAAAGGCACGTCTCCTGCAATATTATCCAAAAAGCTGTAGTATTATTCAAGTTTGGTGCTGCTAGGATTGAACCACTGGTTGTTACAAGGAAAGGACCCTTAAGTCAACCAGAAGAAGTGGAATTGCTAGCTTCAAGTTGCTAGCCATAGCACTGCTATCGCACTTAAAGAAAGCAAGTGACATACGTACAAAATAGGAAGTTTCAAATTCTTTCGTCATGCTGACAGCCGCGCGCGCTTCAGGATTGGATGACACACCCATGACACCACTGGCAGTCTACTCTAGTAGTACTAGACCTCTGACAAGAAAATAGCAACACAAAGCTTTGAGACCACCACCACTCCAGGTCATGACATACCTACAGGAATGGAAAATACCATGGGAAAATACAGCCATCAGCTCAAACTTCTGATTTGCAGCCTAGGAGGCTGTCAAACAGATGCTTGCCAAATTTTCACTTGATTTTCAATTAATTCCCAGTTGATTCATCCGACCAGTTGTTCCATGGTTGTTTCAATCATTTCCTGGTTTATGGTTGAATCAACCACTGTTTCAACTAGACCTGGTTGAATCAATCATGGTTGATTCAACCGCCCAAACATTTCCGACGTACATTTACCAGCAAACTAGACTTAATTGTGCATTTGGGCTTCCAATATCTGCAAAAATGATGTCTCCCCCAAATCTGCAAGTTTGCTTAAGGTTTTGATGAAGAGTTTGGAAGCAATATTGCATCATTTCAAACGAGTTAGTCACTTGTCAAAATGTCAAAATGAATCGAAGCACCTGACAGCCAGAAAGCATGAAAGGCTGATTGCTCGAGCTGCTTAAGTGCGGCACTGTGATATCATCTGGGCCTCTGCTGCATGATCACTTCAGAACAGTACTACTATGTCATAGTTTGATGACAATAAACACACTACCAATAGACACTGTTCATAATAATCACGAATCTGTGGCGCTGGCACAATAAGGAGAAAGCTCACCATCCTGTGTCTTGGATTGGCCAGCATTAAAATGATACATATTAATATCAATCACAGCAACCACAACATTGCTGCTGAGTACATGGAGTGATTGATTGATAATCAAAATAAGCCAGTAAGTAAAGGAAGGAACGAGAAGAAAACAGTAGCATAGACCGAGTACATCAGTTTGCCTACACCCACTTTGTGAGATGGTGCAACAAGTAGCTCATAAAAATGCCTTTGCAGTACACAAACCAGGCATACAAAAAGCAAATGGTGCGCCAATGAATCCACAGGTGCTTGTTGCAAACTCTACAAAGGTTTGCAACTCTTTGCTGGGATGCTGCCTGACGCGTATCCCAACATGGGTCTGGTGTTGCATCATATGCTTATTCTGTGCGCATCTAGCGAAAGCCAGTCAAGGATCACATACAACACCAGAGGCTGAGGTGCCCATCCCTGAATCCAAGTGCCACCGCTTCCATGCCCCAAAGCCCCCCGCCAGCAGGCATGCGCCTCTTTTGACACCTCAACGCCTCTCTCCATGCACTGCTATGGGCCGCCATCTTCCATCCGTGGCCTGCAGCGCCTGTGTGCGCTCTAACCAAACGCACGCAGCCGAAGCCAGTAATCCAACACCCCTTACAACTCAGCCACCCCTCGCGCATGACTCACATCCCATGGAGGCTGCAGCCATTGCGCAGCAGCTCCATCTCCTTCTTGGCCAGTGCGGCGTTAGTGTCTGCAATGTCCGCCGCATTCTCTAGGAGGGCCACGCGCAGACGTGGATGCTGCAAGCTCCGCTCCAGCTGTGCCTGCGCGCGCCCATGGGCAGGCGGGCAGAGAGTCCTGTCTGGGTGAACATCCGTCACTGTGTGTGCTTACGCCGTGAACATCTGTCACTGTGTGTGTGCTTGCGCCGTGAACATCCGTCACTGTGTGTGTGTGTGTGTGCTTGCGCTGTGAACATCCGTCACTGTGTGTGTGCTTGCGCTGTGAACATCCGTCTGTGTGTGTGTGTGTGTGTGTGTGTGTGTGTGTGCTTGCGCTGTGAACATCTGTCACTGTGTGTGCTTGCGTTGTGCGAGCATGGCGCTTGCGCACATGCTGCCGCAGATACATGGTGCGCACGGATGTATGGTGCGGATAGGGATGCAAAGCCACAGAGCAGACAGAGCACGGGCGTGTGTCAACCCATGCCAGCCGCCCTTGGACTGTCTACAGCCCTTCAGCTGAGCTCTTGAAACCTCTGCCCCAGTGCCCGTCCCGCAGACCCTGCCCACTTTGCTGCAGCATGGACCTCAGACTTTCAGACAGGCCTCCGTCCATTCCAAACCATCAGCTCTGCAGCCCCTGCCCCCGGCGCTGGACGCGCCAGCACACAAATCCTTTGCTGCCACATAACCTCATCCCCCACCCCACCCTGCCCACCCCCACATCCTGCGCCCCTACACACTGTGCAGCAATGCGCAAGTGCCATGGCCTTGCAAGCGCGCCCGTGCCCTCACCCTCAGCTCAGCCTCCAGCTTCCGTTCCAGCTCCAGCAGCTCCTGCTTTGCCTCCGCCACCCGCTGCTTGGCCTGCACTGCCTCCGCGTGCGCAGTCTCTGCAGGAGCATGCACAACAAAGGGATGCGCATAAGCAGATGTACGGTGGGAACAAAGGGATGTGCATAAGCAGACGTTTGGTGGGAACAGGACGATCTGCCTGAGACAGACAAATGGTCCGCCGCAGGCAAACCACCTCAAGCAACCCTGCATGCGCAGCTCCAGCAAGCGCGCACACAGTGCGGAAGCAGTAAAGGCCATATGCCAACAGTGCGTCCCACGCAGCGCGCGCGCCTTGCGTCGGAATCGGAGTGCGCGCGCTGCAGGCCAGCCACACATCTAAGTCCCTCCCCCACGCACAGGCGCCTGGTCGCACACACCAGCTGGTAGCCTGGCCCCCCAAAGCAAACCGCGGGCGCTCACAAGAGATGCAGGCCTCCCAGAGAGCCCACTGCCGCTGAGCGCACAAACTCAAATCACATCTGACTGAATCGTGTGATGGACTGGTCAAACTATTGTGCACCAATCGTGGCGCCCCCAGCCTACCCTTCTTCTCATCACTCCACCCTCCCCCTGTGCTCCCAATCCCGTCCGCTTCCGCTCCCCTCCTTTCCCTTGCCACCCACCCGCGGCGCGCTCCTTGTCTAGAAGGTTTTGTAGCTCCTGCCGTGCGTGCTCTGCATCCCGCCGCTTCTGCTCCACCTCCTCCGCCAACCGCTGCGCTTGCGCACGTGGCAAACAGACTGTTTGAAATATTAGCACACACACACACAGTCAGGCACTGCGCACGCATGAGGCAACATGACAACGCAGGCACACACAGCTGTTAGCAGCTGCCTGCGCGTGCAGGGCAAGGAGCGCCATATGTGCACTGTCCAGCCCGCAAGGACCAAAATGCCATGCGGCCGGCTCCGCGCGCTGAAGCATGGCTTTCCATCATATGCGCAAAGGTGAATGACAGACTTTTCCTGGCGTGCGCACGGTACGGCCACTGCAAAGGATGCAGCTCAGCGCACTGCACTCTCACTGTCTCAGATTTGCATGGTGGTCACAGAAGATTGAGCATCAGGTGCTTACGTGGCATCAGGTGCTTACATGGCATCCATCAGGTGCTTACGTGGCATCAGGTGCTTACATGGCATCCATCAGGTGCTTACGTGGCATCCATCAGGTGCTTACGTGGCATCCATCAGGTGCTTACATGGCATCCATCAGGTGCTTACGTGGCATCCATCAGGTGCTTACATGGCATCCATCAGGTGCTTACATGGCATCCATCAGGTGCTTACGTGGCATCCATCAGGTGCTTACATGGCATCCATCAGGTGCTTACGTGGCATCCATCAGGTGCTTACATGGCATCCATCAGGTGCTTACGTGGCATCGGGTGCTTACGTGGCATCGGGTGCTTACGTGGCTGCTGCCCACTGCGTTTGGCAGCAATGAGGTCTCTGGATGCGTTCGTTTGTGGGAACAAGTGCGCAATGTGTGGCATGGCGTTGCGGGCCAGGGGAAAAAGGAGGAGGAAGTCAAACAGCTGCACTGCCAGGAAAGACAATGAGCTAGCGCTGGTCAGCAGGCCTGGGCAAACTTGGTCACCAGCCCAGGGCTATAGCTTTCTTTCCTTCCTGGCGCTGCATGGCTTGTCACCAGGAAGGGCGCACACTGGTGCCCCTGGCTAGTCACCAGGAAAAGGGCATTGGAGAAGCTAGGGCGCTCGAGAATTCCGGGCAAAACCGCCGGAAAGCCCAGGTGCCGAGAGAGTGGTAGGCCGAGTGGTCAGGCCGAGCCAGGTGCCGAGAGAGTGGTAGTGGTGATGGTCAGCCCGCGTCGGCTGAAGCTCCCTGGAGCTGAGTAGATGAGTGCCACACGGCGCCCCGCATGCAGAGGGCGTGAGCAATGTATGAAGGTGTGCTCTGCTCCTCGCAAGCACACTGCTCTGCTCTCACCCTTGTGTCGACCTCTAGACAGCGCGCCCACACGCACCTGCCGTTTCTGAAGGGCCTGCTCCTGCGCAGCTGGGCTGCATGCGCGCGCCCGCTTGTGGCCCAACCCCTGCAACGGGCAGAGGGGGGCGGCTATTGAGGCAAGGCACACACGGATGTAGCTGTGGCCTACATGCACCTGTCGCTATGGTGTTGCAGTTGTCTAGAAGCGCATACACCTGTTGTTGTGGTGTAGCGGTGGTCTTGAGGCGCATGCACCTGTTGCTGTGGTGTGGCTGTGGTCTTGAGGCGCATGCACCTGTTGCTGTGGTGTGGCTGTGGTCTTGAGGCACACACAAATCGGTGTGTGAGAGGAGGGGGGGCAACCCGTGCTGTTGTGGCCTGGAGGCGCACAAACAGAAGCTGCTCTGGGGGGGGCTTTTGGAGTCAGCTGCACCTGAGGCACACACGCACACACACACACACACTCACGCACACACACATATACACACACGCAGAGAGGCGCATCGCCCGCAGTGTGGCTGTGGGCACCATGCTAGCTCCCCCCACACACATGTACTCACATGCTCCAAGCCCTGCACATGTCCCAAGCCATGCTCTTTGACCTGCACACACATATGCTCTCACACGGCTCCAAGCTTCAGTGCGCCATGGAGCACCCCCTCCCTGCTGCCCACTTTGCCACCTGCTCACGCCCCCACCCTCCTCTCCCAACTCTCAACCCCTTAGAGAGCTGGCGCCAGCGGGCAGGTGCACCAACGGGTAGCGCATCAGCGGGCAGGTGCACCAATGGGTGGCGCATCAGCGGGCAGGTGCACCAATGGGTAGCGCATCAGCGGCGCTCGCGGGTAGCGCACCAGCGGCGCACGTGGGTCGCGCACCACAGCGGCACCCATGGCTGGCTGGCTTACCTCGCACTCGGGGCTGGCCCCGCTGTGGCCTGGACCCTCCCCGCCTGCCTGCGGTGCGCCGTCAGCGCCGCCGTCTTCTTCCGGCTCACCACCCTGCTGCAGGCGGGGCAGCGCGCGCGTGCGCACAGTCATGTCAGCATATGGCTGCAAGCCGTGCTGTGGCACATACACACTGCCGCAGAACAGAGACCCCACAGACATCGGTGCCACTAACAGAGGCCCCAGACATTGGTCCCACAAACAGAGGCCCCAGACATTGGTCCCACAAACAGAGGCCCCAGACATTGGTCCCACAAACAGAGGCCCCAGACATCGGTCCCAAAAAAAGAGGCCCCAGACATCGGTCCCACTAACAGAGGCCCCAGACATCGGTGCCACTAACAGAAATCACAGACATCGGTGCCACTAATAGAGGCCCCAGACATCGGTCCCACAAACAGAGGCCCCAGACATTGGTCCCATAAACAGAGGCCCCAGACATTGGTCCCACAAACAGAGGCCCCAGACATTGGTCTCACGAACAGAGGCCCCAGACATTGGTCCCACAAACAGAGGCCCCAGACATTCGTGCCACAAACAGAGGGACCACTGCCTGGACATCGGCAGCCAGTGCCACAGCGCAAACAGGCCATGGAGGGGCGCATGCAGGGAGCCGGGTGGAGGCCTGCAGCCTGCACAAGTATCCTTGAGGAGGTTGAGCCTTGGCAGGTTTGTGCACACGCACGCGAATCTTGGCAGGTATGTGCACACGCACGCGCGTCTTGGCGGGTTCGTGCATGCGCATGCGAGTCTTCGCGGGTTTGTGCACGCGCACGCGAGGAGACCCTCCCCCCTGGCACAGCACTGCTGTACAGGTGCACCCACAGAGCTTACCAATTGCCGGCACCGTTTAGCCTCTGCTTTCATCAAAGTAGCTAACTGCAAATGTCCAGCGCGCATGCCTGCTTGTTCCCCCTGCTCCATCGCCCTCTTTCTTAGGCCCCCCGTTCCCTTCTTACCCCCCTCCCTCCCTGCTACCCTCTCTCTC
>LKMJ01007158.1_pt1 | contig 10523 bp, 6 predicted proteins | sample 643391 | NCBI WGS metagenome assembly LKMJ01 (sample SAMN04112250, study PRJNA286221) | soda lake metagenome | biome: soda lake; feature: Kulunda Steppe; material: water; isolation source: sample PL-Br10 brine of Picturesque Lake | place: Russia: Kulunda steppe | collected 2010-07
GCTGACTCGCCCGTTCAGCAACAACGATAATGTCGACGAAACACGTCGACTCCGCGACCTGCATGAGGAATTGGACCGAATGGGCGTGTACAGTATCAAGCCCGCAACTGAGGAGTTTGGGGTCTCCACGACGCTCGATGTTGAAGGCCATCTCGAAGACGTCCGCGACGAAATCCAGAATACTAAATCAACTGTCATCGAGACAGTGCAAGCGGTGAATCCCGTCGAGGCGGACGAGTTGGACTCGGAGGACTTCGAGCGAATCTGGTCGGCAGTCCGCAGCGGTAACGACGCTGTGTCTGTTGTCGAGCGCATCTTGGCGGCCGCTCTTGGTGACACCAAGGACCTCGAAGCTGACCTGGAGGCTGCCGAATCTGAGCTTGAAGATACGGAGGTGAAACTGCAACGATACAAAGAAGCCGATGAGCTCTTCGGCTCGTTGCTTGAGCACACATACGGCGACTACGTTGACGCACTCAACCGCGCCAGCAAGGCAGAAAAAGAGTACAACGACACCGGAACCGACTTTTCTGCGAGCCACGATTTTGCCTTCCGATGTACGCTCCAGCCACAGAACCCGATGGCGACGGCTCGGAAATCGGGACTTGACGACGCGACACTGTTCAACTCACGCGCTGAACGGCAGACGTTTGAGGGCGCACTCGACAAAGTTATCGACAACGTTCACAACCGCAAACAACACGGGCTCTGTCATCCGCGGCCCACGGGAACTGATGCTCACTACTATGGCACCGACGTGAACATCGGTCTTGTCTCTCCGTTGAGCGAACCCCTTGCAGATGTGAGCACCGAACTGTCTAATCGCATCAACAAGGGCTTCGCCGTCACCACGCCAGGGTCTGCTAACGATAGTGTCGGCGTCTATTCTACCACAGACGAACAGGGTGACCCAGTTGGCCCTGCATGGGATATTGGCGTACACACGTTCATTAGCGGTGTCTTCCTTGACAACCTTCGTGCGGTGACCAACCGCGGGTTCCGGCAGGAGTACGAGAAGCTCGTGAGCGACAAATCGCTCGCCCTCCATCATGCGTATCAACTGGAGCAAGGCTCTGCTGTTCGCCGACGTAATCACGTCAACGTTGAGATGGATGACGAGCAAGACTTCTACATTGGAGGTGATGCTGAGACGATTCGTGAACAGCTGCTTGCGGACCACTTCGAGCGGGTTCCCGTCAACAGCTCTGTAGCCGAACAAGATGATATGTACCAAACGGACAGTATCATGAACGAGCCTGATGGCGGCCGGCCGCTCGGAGGTGACAACTGATGTCGCTTTTCGACACTCGGCGTTCGACAGCCGAACGAAAGGAACTCGTGGAACTCTTGGCTTACCTGGTCATAGTCGGTACTTCGTTGTTCTTCGTGCCGGATTTGATTCGGCGCGGATGGTTCAGCGGCGACGCCGGCCACGTTACCCGAACAGTACTGACTGCTGGTGAACCGTATGGGCTTTCGCTCGCTGTGCTGCAGGCGTTCGCTGTTGGCAGCTTCCTTGGGCTGCTGGTCGTGCTCATGGCCGATCGCAAAAAGAAGCTACATGCGTTCCTGCTTACGTTCGGCGTACTCGCCATCGGGTATATCCTGATTGAGTATTTGAACTTCGTGCCGCGAATCGTCGCGTTCTCGACGATGGACTACCTGTTGCCGCTGGGGCTTGGAGTCGTAGGGGGCATTGTTGCCTGTCTCGGGCTCAAAGTGCCGATGCAATTCCTCGACCGCAACCATTCCATTGACTTTGAGTTCCACCGTGGCGCAAAAATTGCGGCTTACGCTGTGATTATTAGCCTCTTTGCGATGCTCGGAGAGACGACGGTCATCTACCCGCCGTGGAACGATTTTTTCGACGCCGTGACTGTCGACGGTATCGGGGCACTTGGCATCCGAACCGACTACCTCTTGGGAGACCTGCTGATCGTCTCTGCGCTCTCGTGGACACTGCACAAGTTCGTGACGTACGACCGGTCGACCGTGCCGCTCGTACTCGGTCCGTCGGGTGCAGGAAAGACGTACTTCATGCTTGGTGCATTTTTCGAGGACCGCCAGACAAACGCCAGCACAACACCTTCCCGGACAGCTGTGCTCGCTCAGAAAGCCAACAAACTCGAAGAGACCATCCGCACAAAAGACGCACCTGGCTGGATGGTGGAGAGTACGAATTCTGGTGAAACCGAACTACTGGAGTATACTCGTGAGAGTGGTCGTCTGTTGCCCCATGACGTGAGCGTTCAGTCGCTTGACTACGCTGGAGAAAACCTCTCAGGTCTCGCAGCGGCAATCGAGGACGGTATGGACCTTGATGAGGTGACCAATGACGACCTCCCTGACGAAGCGAATATCGACGACGTCCGTGAGATGCAAGCCCGGATTGAACAGTCTGATACCCTGCTGTTCCTGCTCGATGCGAAGACCATCTTCGGCGACTCTCGCCTGAAGACCGACGGCGGGACCATCTCAGCATCCAACTCAAAGGCGAGGATGGTATCCGACCGACCGGCGGACGGCGAATCGACTGAGCCGATTGCCACCTCAGGTTCGGAGTTGGGGGATATCGCGTACTACGAACCGTTGCTTTCCGAGTACGGTGACGACAAACGCATCGTGTTCGCGCTGACGAAGGCGGACGTTCTCGACGACAGCTACCGTGAACACTACGGTATCGACATTTACAACCGCGCTGAAATCGACCGCTTCGCCACGTTGCTCACCGAAGACCTGCGACGTCAGTACGCAACCAAGGACTTGCTGAACCAGACGCGGGCAACGGAAGTGTACCCAGTGTACTTCAGGACTAAACTCGACGAAAACAACGAGCGGGTTCCCGAGCGGCCGTCGTCGGCGCCGTTGTCTCCGTTTGGGTTCACGCGACTCATGGAGGACCTCTAAGATGTCCGACGAGAGCAACTCGGCCCGAATTAACGGGCGGGTGGATACGGAACCGTCGATTACGGTCTACGATAGTCGAAAGAAGCGGTATATCGGAGACGCTATAACAGCGGTTGCCGATACCGTTGCGCGACTGTTCGGATCGGAGGTCCCAGTCGCATATGATGGGAATTACGTCTACATCGCAATTCGGCTCTCAGAAAAAAACAACCGCCCACAGACCTGCTACGCAGTCGTCTCCGCGGATCATCTCAACGATCTTTTAGACCTCCAACCGATTATCACAAGCACTGTCGAACCGACGAGATTCGACTACGAGAAGTCGACTGAGAAGCAACTGGGATACGTTTCGAGCCTGATTACCAGCTACAACTCCGCAGAAGTCCCGCGGGAGGCCGAAGGGCTATTTCGGCCAAACAGGTCGCTCGGCTTCGGCGTCCCAAGTTACGTGCAGGCGCTGGCGCTGCTCGACCGCGCAATTGATGCTGAAATGTCTCTGGCGGTGAGTCGTCGCCGCGCCTACTTTGACCCTGATTCCGACGAACAGCTTGATTTCGTCGACAGTGTTGTGGTCGTCGACAACCAGTTCCACGAACTGACGTACGACGACGACACGCAGCGTGCAGTTGACCGGGTGCGAAGTCGACGACAGAAGCAACATATCGAAACCGCGGTTGAGCCGGTTGGAGAGGTCGTCGCAGACCTCCGCGAACTTGGATTCGACAATACAGAGATTCGTGAAGCGGTAGTGGCTGAACTGCCCGCTGACGGTGTCGACTACGGGAACAGTGGACCCATAGACGATCTGCTTCGACAGTTGGACACCACGTGTATGGGCCGCTTCGATTTCGTGGCTGTCTCAAGGATGGTCGATACCGTAAGCTCGACTCTGAGTCGACGGACGATGATGAGTGTCATCACCGTCATTTCTGTATTTGTATTCCTTGTCGCAAGTGCCGCAGTTACCCTTTGGCAGCTCGGATATCTCACGGCAGTTCCGTCGCTTCCGTCGGTTTCCGTTCCCTCGCCCCCATCACTTCCAGCCGTCTCCGTTTCTGTTGACGCTTCCGCGGTGCTGTTGGGCGCTGCCGCCGTGACACTCCTCGGTTTCACCTTCGTGGTGTTCGCACGGCAGTAAGCGAACCTCAAAAGACTGACGAGGACTTGCACAATTCGAACTGCTTTTAAACAACATTCTGAAAACATACCTTAGTGTTTTATACACCACAACAGTATCAAAGGTATGACCGCATTTGAGGCGATCACAGAGGGCCACCATCTAATACGTAGATTGAAAGATCACAACCCGTGGTGGACCGACGGACCGTTCGTCTTTCGTGACGAAGGTCGATATCAATTGAGTCACCACGCCGACCTTCGGAGCGACTTTTATTATCTTCCTGAACGGCTCGCGACCAACCAGTTTTCGATCATCAGTGGTCCCGCGATGATCGGAAAATCGACGCTCTTGTACGACCTCATCGCCGCATGTATTGACTCGGACTTTCGAGAAAAGCATCTCTCCAACGATCCAAAGATTGAGGAGAATCTGACAGAAATCGTTGGTGACCTGGATTTTGCGTCGGCGAGACAGTTCTTGTACGTACCGCTGTTCGAGGAGCCGCTCTATCAAATCCAGGCTGGTGAACAGCTCGACGCAGCGATTGAACATTTTAAAAATACGATACGGCCTCCGGAGAATACCGATCTCGTGCTTCTTTTGGACGACGTTCAAGCCCTGCTCAAATCGAAAAAGAAAGACAGTGATGGACTCTCGTGGGTCAACGTCGTCGACCGAGTCCTTCGGGAAGGATGGTCTGTTCTTCTCACAACAACTGCACCCCGTCGAACCTGGAACACAGTTCAAGAGACGCTCCAAGACGTGAATACCGATCTCGAAACCGGACTACCAACTCGGTTCGAGGAGTCTGTGAGACCGATGGTCCCATGGAAGTATCGAGACTTCCTTGAATACCGGTATCCTAAGCTTCGGCACCACGGCCACGGCAAAACGTCCCGCTTTAGCGGTTCTTCGATCCGAAATAATCTCGAGAAAGTGATCGCAGATACGAACGAAGAGCCAGAGGAACTCACAAAGCAACTGGACCAGTTCGTCGATACGCTCACAGATAATATAGAACAGTTGCCGGACATTGATTGGAATCGCGAAGTCACGTTGTATACATTCCTCGGCGGCACGCTCGGCATTCGCCTCGCAGACGATCGTCAGTTCCCACTAAGCCTTAGCCACTCCGGAGATGAGGGTGGAGAACTGTTCGATCAACTCAGCGAGCGAGGTGGGCGATTTGATGAACTGCGATCGAATATGTTGACGCAGTACCGCGATCAACTCCACCGTCTCGCAACAAACAGTGATATTAATTTAGAGGATCCAGATGATCTGGAACGGATCCTTGGACTCATCGCGTACTTGCTGCTCAATGACTCTGCAGACGATCTATCGGTTCCGTCTCCCGTTTCCAGTATTTCATTTGGCGATCTTGCTGATACGTTAACCGTTGACCGCCGAACGCTTCGAAAAAAGTACCTTCAGCTTCTCTCTGAATTATATTTACTCACCGAATCCGAAGAGTATGATAATCAACGTCCCAAGACCGTTCGAATATATCCGCGTGACTTTGGTATCCTCCATGCACTCGTCGGTCAATCGTTTAATGAATTCGATCGTTCACCCTCACAGAAACGAGCGTTGGAGAAGGTGGCGGCGTTCGACCACACGATGCGACTCACGTACACGTTGAACGACTCGCTTGATCCAAAACGCGGGCGCGTGAAATTCTGGCCGGACGAAGACGGAAGTATCGATTTCGTTCCCCGATTCGGTGGTCGACCGGTTCCAATCGTTCTTTCGGACGTCGGCAGTTTCGAGGAATTGAGTTTGACTGAGTCGCCGATAACCACGTTCGACCGTTTCTTTCGTCGTCAACATGATTCGGAGCAGGACCCGATCAAAGACCAACATGCGACGGCGCTCCCTGATGAGAATCTCGTCGAAAGGAGGGTGGAATACGTACAAAGTGACAGCTTTGCCGGAAGTAAAAAAGAAGAATCTAGGTCGGGTGCACCGGTGGCAACGGACGGCGCTGCGCCGTTCAGTATCATTCTCACGCGTGGTTCAGATGCACCAGTAGAAGATCAAGTAGCTGTTCACCATCACGTGGCTACAAAACCAGTCATAGAGATTCCACTGTGGCTGTATCTCCTCTTCTCGTAGCCTCACCATCCTGGATCAACAACAGCGTTTCACTGCCTTCGATATATACAATCCGATTAAGTATATAAAAAGGTCGTAATATACACGACAACAATTTTTTGCGCTCGACAGTTGTGTTCAACACGGTCAACCACGGTAAGTCGAGTCTCAGCAGTCGATACCGAGGGAGATTTCGACAACCAGGGGGTCAGTTTCGAGCACAGTTACAGTGTCGAGTTTGCCGGCTGCGGTGACTCCCCTATGTTCTGCAGGGGCGAGCACAGTCGAGAGCGCGTCGCACACGGCGTCGCGCTTTACATTCTCGTCGAAGCAGGCGATGGCCGACTGTGTGCGATCGCAGATGTTGAGGGTGTCGATTGACGACTCAGCGTACGCTCGGGTAGAGAATTCAACGCGGTAGCAGTCATGGGACGGTTCTATCTGGTCTGGGCTTCCGGCACTGTGGTTGGTCATTGAGTGTATGTGTTTACGGTTGATTGCAGTTGGTATCCAGCGACCACCTATCGGAAGAACGCTCGGTAACTCATCGAAGCTTGTAGCGTTGCAGAGGCTCACGAGCCTGCTACAACCGTAGTATCACGGTGTAAGTTTTTTATTGCGTTCCGATCGCGGATACGGTAGCCAATTTATAGCCACGTGCGTCTACTGCCGATTACTGGCGGCGTAGACGAACGCGACTATAAATCAGGGTTCCACGATCGATCAAATTGACACACACTCAGGGCCATACAGACTGTTTATTGTTTGCATTCGATATAAAATTATGTTATTTGGTACTACCAGGCTGTAGAAATTACCTGATCACATAGACATACAAGCCTATGTTTCTTTACCGTAGTTTTATATATGCTCCCTACGTACTGGGTAATGAGACGTAGCATCCGGCCGACGCACAGTATCCAAACAAAAAATAATTCAAACCAATGTCCATCGACGAACATTCCAACGCACCCGAACCGAACAGCATCAACCTCTCGCCTACACACACCTTCGATGACCTCGATGGCCTAGAGCATGCAAAAGAGCGGTTGCAGACCGTCATCACCTCACTTGTCGATGACGCGAGCATCAAGACCCACAGTGTCCTCATCCACGGCCCCCAAGGAAACGGAAAGACGCACCTCGCCAACGCCATTGCGGGTGAGTTGGCCGATGAAGGCTTCACTATCTCCCAGTTCGACGACTGTGAGGAAAACGCCGGCATAGAAGCAGATGTCATCCAAGAGGTTGTTGATGATGCCATCAAGGCATCGCCGAGCGTGCTCGTCTTCGACCAGTTCTCCGAACACTACATGAGCGAGTTGCTGATGCACCTCCGCGATGAACTTGACCGCGTGCAGGCTGCAAACGAGCAAGTCCTCATTATTGCCACTGCATCCCCCTCGATGTTCGGCGGGAGCGTGCCCGTTGACTTCGGGTTGAATATCGAACTCCCAGACCCTGACGAGGCGCGGACGACAGCCCTGGTTGAAAGCTACGTTGACGAGTTTGCCTCGCAAACCGATGTCGGCGTCGATGTCGACCTCACCGACGAGGAGTTGCTTGAGACCGCAGAGGGATTGAGCGCGACTGAGTTGCGCCTCGCGACGAAGTCTACCTTCCAGAAGGCAGCGACCGCCGAGACTGCGGTGACTACTGAGGCGTTTACCGCTACGCTGTTGGCCGTCAAAGAAAACAGGCCTACCTCGATGATTGACCACGGGCGGCCTATGTCAGGCGGAGAGGACTTCATCGTCGAAGATACGGAGGTGTCGTTCAGTAACATTGGTGGCCTCGACGAGGTGAAAGCAGAAATGCGGGCCGCAATGGAGTTCCCGTCACAGTTCCCCGATGTCTTTGAGACGTGTGACCTCGGAACCCCTGGAATGCTGCTCTTCGGCGCGCCTGGAAATGGAAAGACGATGTTGGCGAAAGCACTCGCCAGCGAGTATGACCGTACGTTCGTGGCGGTCAATGGTCCTGAACTGAAGAACAAGTACGTCGGACAGACAGAAGAGAACATCAGAGAGGTGTTCAACGTCGCCCGTAGACGCGCCCCGAGCATCCTCTTTTTCGACGAGTTCGATGGGCTTGCTGGCAACCGCCATGAGGCTGACGCCTCCCATGAGGTCGACTTCGTTAACACCATCTTGGCAGAACTCGACGGCTTCCGTAACACTACTGATGTCTTTGTCGTCGCTGCCACCAATCGGCCTCAGGCATTGGACCCTGCTGTCCTCCGTGAGGGACGCCTCGGACGCCATATCCACGTCCCACTCCCCGACGATGATGCAGCCCGTGCCATCGTCGAAGTTCACACAGACTCGTTCCCCCTCGCCGATGACGTTACCCCTGAGTGGGTCGCCGGAGCGCTCCCCGGTGATATCCCTGCAGCGACGATTACGGGTGTCTGCGACCACGCGCTCCGCTGGCACACGATGCGCCGTGTCACTGATGAAGATGTCCGCTTAGAAGTTACTCAGGCAGATATTCGAGCCGCTATTGAAGAATACCCCATGCCTGAGGAAGAAGACAACGACCCCGCTAGAAGCGGCGTCAGCTTCTACTGACACAGGTACCGAAGATGAGGATTAGTTCGACGACGCACGCGAAAACGCACCCAGCGTTGTCTTCTTTGATTAGTTCGACAGCCTAGGACAGGTACGAACCGACTCGAAGTTCGACACAACCGAGCGCCGCGTTGTCGTCCAGTTGCTAACCTGCATGGAGGGAATGGAGGATAACGAGGCTGTCGTCCTCCTCGCAGCGACAAACAACGCCGAGCAGATCGATCCTGCTCTCCGGCGAGCGGGACGTCTCGGTACGTCGATCAAGATCGGCCCGCCGGCCGAACCCGGGCGGCGGGAGATTCTCGACATCTCTACCCGGAATGTCGAACTCGCAGCTGAGTCGACCTGGATATGTTGGTGCGTCGGACCGACGGATCCGCCGGGAACGCGACCGCCGCAATCTGCAACCATGCAGGAACACTTGCCGTCCGTGAGGCAGTCCACAGCCACGAGGACGTCGACGGAACGGTCACAGTTGAGATGCGCCACTTCCAAGAGGCGTTGGGTGACCATGAAGAGTTCACAGAAGAATCGAGGCGGATGCCACGGGGCTTGACCCTGAGGCAATTTACCAGCTGGAACGACTTGAATCTCATGTCGTCGCCTGCGTGAATATTCGGTGCAAATCGGTTCAAAACGCGTCAGCGGTAACTCGATGTTCAGTGGGTCACAGAGGTGGTCTGAACGGTTTTTATTCATCATTTTTGTAGAGCAATAAATAAAGAACACTGTAATGCTCTAATTATTCTTAATAATGGGTTACAAAATTCTCCTAAATCGAATTAAAACACAATCCAGTATCTTTATTATTAATGCAGTCTATGGTATGAGTAAGGAGGGCAGCAAAAACTGCGCTTCTAAGATTCGGGATACTCTCCGAGACTGCGACCAAAACCGCGGTTGTCACCATATAGCTATGAGCACATCCACTTACATTCAGCAAGAGGCATCGCCCGAGAACGAAACTGTCACGGAGTGCTCGGCTACTGCCGATCGCACATCCACCGCCGAGCGCTCAACTGCAGTTGTTCAGTGTTGCGATTGTGGCCGACAACTACAGTCGACTAACGTTTCTGAGGTTGTCTGTCCCCACTGTAACATTGTCATCGAGGATTCACCCCCGTCGACTCGCGGTGTACCGCAGTACTCTACTGAGGATATGCGTACTCGGTCGCGGACAGGGGGAACGGTTACCGACCTTCGGTCGGACGGTGGCGTCGGCGTCGGTGTACGGTGGAACTCCTACCGCGACGGAAACGGTGCTCTGCTGTCCGCCGAAAAGCGACGGTTGTTTCGAGAGACTCACTGGAAAAAGGGCCGAACCAATGAAGAAAAAAAACTCGATTACGGCTATGGCGAAATTCGGCGTATGGGCGACAGACTGGGTATTCCGAAACCCGAACGCAAGCAGGCAGGTCGACTGCTCAAGCGGTGTATGAAAGAAGACCTCATACGGGGTATGAGTGTTGAGGGCTTCGCTACGGCTTGCTTGCTCGTCGCCGTGCGAAACAATAAAAAATGCAACAACATCCTGTTGTCGGAGTTCATGGAATTCAGCCGGGCGAGCAACGAACAGTTCAGAAACGCTCGCGGCGCGATTGAAATGTTCCTTGAAGATGTTTCGATTCCTGCGATGAACCCAGTGAATCTCGTCCCCAGAGTTGGATCTGAACTTGACGCATCGGCGGAGGTTGAGCAGGTCGCCAAGAAGTTGATTACAGCGTACAATGATTCTGACCATGGCCACTCATTTTGCCCGCGAACCGTCGCCGGGGCCGCCTTCCACGCGGCTTACGACATCGTAGATGCTGACAACCGACGATCGCTTTCTA
>LKMJ01007159.1_pt1 | contig 10522 bp, 14 predicted proteins | sample 643391 | NCBI WGS metagenome assembly LKMJ01 (sample SAMN04112250, study PRJNA286221) | soda lake metagenome | biome: soda lake; feature: Kulunda Steppe; material: water; isolation source: sample PL-Br10 brine of Picturesque Lake | place: Russia: Kulunda steppe | collected 2010-07
ATTGTTTCACTTGCTACAGCACCGGAAGATAATAGTAATACGGAGAAACATGTTATTAAAAATATTTTCATAATAACATATTTTTTTCTGTTTAATTTCATTTATTAGGTAATGTATTGTTTTACAACCCTAAATATATCATTGTTGTGAAGGAAAAATATTATATAGTTAATATAATTTTTAATTATATTATAATCCAAATTTGCCGAGCATTGAATTCTTTGCTAATTCTTCGGCTATTTCTTCATATATACTATATGTAATACTTACGGCAAGGAGTAATCCTGTACCACCAACCATACCAATAGTACCCATCATATTAGCCATTACAGCTAGTAATCCAATTAATGCACCACCAACAATTGTAACATACGGGATATAACGTTCTAATACTTTGGCCATTCTATCTGGACTACGGCGGAAACCGGGTATAGACATATCTGAAACATGAAGTTGTTGTGCAACAGCTTCTGCATCACGATTCGTTGTTCTAACCCAGAACACAGCAAATAATGCACCCCCAATAACCATAAATGTTAAATCTACAAGTATTCGTAATGCGATTTCTAATGGTTCTGCTGTTGTAAATCCAAGCCACCACATCCAATCTTCAGGTCTAAATATAGGCGTAAGGTAGAAGAATAATCCTCCAAATACTTCACCTTCTGCTGAATATTGACCTAACCATGCGGGCATATTTGGTCCAAGGAATCCATCTATACCACGGCCAAGGAACTGAACATTTGCTTGTACAGCACGTACAAGAATTATTGGAAGCACACTTGCGTATATAAGTTTAATTTTGTAATTTCCTTTATTACCAACTTTTATATTGCTTACAGGTATTTCTACGCGCGTTGACTCGGCATAAATTATAATTGAAAATATAAATATAGTTGTTAATATAGGTAAAATAAATCCATTACCCATTAATAACATACCGGCAGTTTCTATAGAGAAGGATAATATTTCTTCTCCTGTTGCAATGCTAATCCAACCGGGTATAACTTCACTAAATATTCCACCGATAAAGCTTTGACTTACGCCAGCAATAATGAATAGTCCAAGACCACTACCAATCCCCCATTTTGTTACAAGTTCATCTAAGTAATAAATAAATATACCACCAAATGTAATTTGTGCAAACATTAATGCTTGTACGGAAGTTAAACTAATTCCAAATGAATTTGCGACAGCTTGAGAGGCTGGTAAGAACCCACCACCGAAAATTAGTGGGAACCCGTTTACTACGACCATTATCATAATAAGACCTCTTCGAAGACCTTGGAAGAAGTTTTTATCTCGTGGGTCATTCATATCTAATTTAAGTACATTTGTACCTGTTAAAATCTGCAATACAATACTTGCCGTGACGATGGGCATAATACCTAGTTGTAGTATACTACCTTGTTCTCCTGCGAGAATACCACGGAATTGTCCGAAAGCGTCTGAACCTCCTTCAGCTAATCCTAGGATAGGAATATTTGTCATTACGAAGTACAATGCTAAAACAGCTAAAGTCCATTTGACTTTAGAACTAAAAGATACGTGTTTTTTTGGACTTTTAACTGTCGGTATTTTATCAACAATACTTTCTGCTGTATTTCTCATAGTCATTTCTTATTAGATAAGAAAAGATACATTAATATAAAAGTACACCCTCTTTTTAAAAAATAATGTTGTATAATAGCTATATGCGTAGCTATTTTAATTATATATAATAAAAATTATTAATCTAAAAATTCGATTCTATTTATTTAAAGGTCGCGTGGCTGAACGGTGCTTCGACCGTTTGCTTCGGCTCGTCGTTGTGCATCTTCAAGAAGCTCTCCAACCTCTGCATCAAGAGCATCATAGAAATCTGCTGCGACGTTTCCTTCTACACTATCCTTTACTGCCGATTTTACAATTCTATCTGACATATGCATTTTAATTAAGGGGATGGTTATTAATAAAGATTTCGCCAAATTTTGTATATATGAGCGTTATGTATACAAAATATAGTATAAATATATTTATAAATCAAATAATTTATTATTTGTTAATACAAGATGTATTAGTATAACGCCAATTAAACCAGCAAATAACCCCCAAAATACAATTATACCTGTCAACGTTGATATTAATATATTTCCGTACATACCAATAATCAAAATAGGAATTATAAAAATTAATGTAGATATAGAATATATTGCAAATGATAATCCATTAAATAATAGCCTGTGTGGATTATCACCACCCATATACATTAATAGTCCTAATTGATAATATTGTAATCCTAATAGCACGGAAATACCTTGTATGTATGAAATTAGACTTATATCTGATATAATAAATGAAGTATACAGTATTATACTTATAGGAACTCCGATAATAGTAAATAATAATATTTTACTTTTATATACTTCAGATTGTGAAATTGGAAGTGTAGAATATGTATCTATAGAATCATATCTAAACATAATATTATATAATGGATATGTCATTAATGCAAATAATGAACTATAGATAAATTCTTCTTGTGCTGCTAAACCAAAGAATTTACTCATGAAGAATATTAACATATAAGAAGTTATGACAATTATAGTTGCGGAAAAAATAATTTTTAAAAATCCACCAGAACTTCTTTGAACATCTATTAAATTTTTAAGCATGATTTTCGTATAATTATTTGTAGGTGTAAATATATCGGACATTTTTTTGTATCTATTTTTGAATGTAGATTTTACATTTAAATTATTAAAATTTTTAAATTGGATTAATCCCATACTTATACACAAAATTGTAGCAAATATAATTCCTATCATCCAATAATATAATGATATATTTAAAATTGAATCAAAAGTAATATTAATTTGCGTGTATATAATACTTATAAATGAAATTAAAGCAGCAAATATAACAATGCCTGATATACGTTCAACTCTAATTGTTGTAAATAAAAATCCAACAGACACACCAAACATAAATATTATTATAGTATAAATATATGTTATAAGCAAATTATTCAGAGAAATTGTATTCAATATATAAGAACTATCTATTGGTGAAAATTTCAATCCAAATAACACCCCTATAGTTATAGGAGCTAAGAAAACAATAGAATAAAATATTGCATCTTTTATTAAAAATAATAGAATTAATGTTTGTTTTTTTATTGGTAATGTTTTGCTAGCATAAAGTATATCTGATGTTGCACCAATTAAATTATTAAGATTATCTTTAGCTTCAAATCCAATAAATCCTGTTTGTAAACCAAATATTGTTATAAGTGAAAAATACATAATTGATAAATATTCAAGAGGAACATCTATTATAGGTGATGCGGCACCTAAAATAACAGAAAATATAAATATAATTACTGGAAATAACATAAAATTATTTTTTCCAAACAATTTTGTAAATAATCTCCATTCTTCTTTTAGAAACCATTTTAATAATTTACGATTAGATATATGTTTAGTCATATGAATCACCATCTATTAATAAATTTTTGATATTATTTGTGTTTATATCATCTACATTATATTCACCAATCATTTTACCGTTTTTCATAATACCTAGTGTACCACAAAGTTCCGTCGCTACATCTAAATAATGCGTAGATAAAATAATTGTTTTATTTTCATTTTTGTTATATTCTACAAGATAATTTTTTAATCTTTCTTGTATCAATGGGTCTAAATTTGCTAGTGGTTCATCAATAAATACAATATCAGGTTCATGAAGGAATGTTGCTGCAAATAATATTTTTTGTTGTTGACCTCTTGAAAGATTTTTATTTAATATATTCATTTCTTCAGATATTTCTAATTTATCTACCCACATATTGATATTTTCTGTTAATTTTTTTGAATTAATTCCTCTTACATCACCAATAAAATTAAAATATTCTTCAGGAGTCATAGATAAAATAGGTGATTCTTTTTCGGGAAGTATTCCAACTTTAGCACGAACTTTTTCACCGTTTTTAGATGAATCTAATCCTAAAACATCAATAGTTCCAGAATCTGGTTTAATTTGCCCAGTTAATGCATTTATTAATGTTGTTTTTCCTGCTCCATTAACACCAATTAATCCATAAAATTCTCCTTTTTCGATATTTAAAGATATATCGTCAAGTGCTTTTGTTCCTGTGGAATATATTTTTGTTATATTTTCTACTTGTATATCTGCCATATAGAATATATTATATTCAAAGATTAATAATGCTATTACTCTCTGTTATTTATTATTGTATTTCAAAACCTTTTTCTTCAAGTGTTTTTGATAGTACATTATAGTGGTCACCTTGTAACTCTATTTTATCATCTTGAATTGTTCCTCCACAAGCAAACTTTGATTTTAATTCTGAAGAAAGTTCGTCTATATTTGTATTATTAACATCAAATCCTGATGCTATTGTTACATCATTAAATTTTCTTTCTTCTGTATATACGTCAATTTCCGTGCTTGATTTTGACATGTCTTCACAAATACACAATTCTTGTGGTAAACCACATACATCACACATATTAGTCATTAATTACATGTATTATTTACACTCGATACATTAAAAACCTTTTGTTATTATACTTGATAACAATATTTAATCATTTAATGGTTCTCTATCTGAAAGAGCAACTTCTTCCGTATGTTCTATATATGGACCATCTTTTGTATATACAACGGAAGGTCCTTTATATGTTTTAAATGCATTTTTTCGTTGTTCTTCATTCATATCTCTAAACGCGACCCCACTTATTATGGATGAATAAACTAATGTTACAAATAAACTAATTAAAATAGAAACAAATCCACCGATAATTAAATTTATAATTGGTGTTAAACCAATAAATAAAAAGAAAGCAGATATATACCCACTATATAAATTTGATATCGGTGCATATCCGTCTTGCATTAATTCGTTATGCCATGCATTTGTTGTCGTAATTCCAAGAAAACAAAGAATTAGTGTTGAAGATAAAATACCATATCTTACGGATATAATATAACCTATACTTACTGATAATATTACTAATATCGTCACACCAAACAATATATATGGAGACCAGATGTCGAAATATGTATCATTTTTATTTGTTCTAATATCCATTATGTTACATATAGTTCTTCTTATATGAAATAGTTACGGGGAATGGATTATCAAATTGTGAAGGTAAACTCAACTTTCTGAAACAGTTCAGAAAAGAAAGTCTAGAACGGGCCGTGGACACTCTACATCGAATAAGTCTCTCTCACTAATTGAGACTTTGAAGAAAACTTCGCTGGAAGCTATACCCTCAAAAGAAACCGTTTATGACGGCTAATTAAGGTAGGTAGTTCACCGATAACGATGCCAATTCTTTTTACGAACCCAATATCCTACAGCTTGTTTTGTTGTACCTAATTCTTCAGCAATTTCTTCATTAGATAATCCTTCTTGAATATATTTTACCGTTTGTTCTTTATTATCAATTGGAACACCCCACGTACTTTCACATTGTTCATAAAATGCACATCGATTATCTTCACCTTCATCCCAAGCACATAGTGGTTGTTCTTCAATAGGATAATCTTCAATATTATTCTCATCCGCATTAGATATTTCATGAGATACTTTCTCTATAAATTTTTCTCGTTCTTTTTCTATGCCGGACGTAGCAAATTTACCTGTTAAAGGATAATATGCACCTACAGAAACAATATTATATTTTGACTCGAATAATAATGCATAATAAGCTAAGTCTAAATAAACACCACCTTCTTTATGACCCATATAATTTTCATTAGGTTTTCCTGTCTTAAAATCAATTAATACGCAACCATCATCAAATGGAACTTGACTATTAGAGAAACTTGCCGCCGGTAAAAGAACATCAGCATAACCCATCATAATAGGAGTATCATCATACACTTGTCTCCATATTTCATCTTCAACAGCTACAGGAATCCAATCATTCATATTTTGAGCTTGTTCCCACCTTTTTCGTTCAAAACCCATGAAATTTGCTAAATAGGGATTTAAATAATCGCGCCAATTTTTTTCTTCATCCTTATTAAATAATGTAAAAAGAGTTGTAGGTGGTTCAGAATTATTTTTTGCATACTCTTCTACATTTTCGTAATAATCTTCAATTAATTCATGAATATCTGTTCCTCTACTCATACTTTCTGTCTCTGGTGTTTCGATACCTTTAACATATGAATAATAAAATTTTCGTTTACAAGTAACCCATTCTTTTAATCTTGATTTGCTAAAATAATTGTCATATTGTTCTCTTGGCTCTGTCATTATAGTGTACTATACACGCCGTATATTTTAATGTTGCTATTTGAATGTAAATTGTATTATAATTCAAAAGGTTCTAATATTATAATCATGTTATTATTTGGTCCATCATACCATACATCATAAATACCTATACAATGTTCATCTGAATAAGATTCTGCATTTTTATAGGTTTTATGAGCTAGTTCTTTATCTTTTATATTTATTGTAATAATAGGAACAAGAGCATTAAATGATTTCCTATCTACCATATCAGTTATTTTTCGTTGTTCTATAGTATAATCTTCTATAGGATTACAATAATCTAAATCGTCTGCTAAATTATATCCATACCCAATATGATTTCTAAGTTGATATATTTCTAATTCGGTTAAATTAGATGTGTATTCAGATACATTTAATTCCATATATAATACTATAATCTATTATACCATAAATGTTGTTAGTGTTTAACACATATTAATTATTTTTTATAACAATATTATTATTATTAAATGTGTAATTCAAACATACAGATTTATCTAATTCAAGTATAGAACTTAATGTATCCGCATTAATATTTTTATCTAAACCTGCCATCATATATACAATTGATTCTTGCGTTGTATTTGAAACTGGTTTTACTTCTTCATTCCAAAATTTTGTATATACAGAATGTATATCATTAATAATTTTTTGTCTTTTTTGAACAATATTATTATGTTTTTCAGATTTTCTAAAATTGGTTATATCTTCAGAGTCAACAAGATAATTTAATGCATATCCATCTTTTTTGTCTTGTGGGGCAGGCATTTTTTGAAGTGATGAATGTAATTCTTGAAAAGATAATGATTCTGAAACTAATATATCAATTCCGTCTAATGTGATTAATACATATCCATTATTTTGTAAATATTCTACTTGTGCATCTTTTAATTCGTCTGATAAATTATGTAATTGTGATTCAAATTTATTTATTTTATCTTTATATTCTTGTGATTTTAAATTTTGTCTAGCAAATATTGTTTCTGATTTATAAACGGTCATATATAATACATTGTTTTTTAGAGTAATAAATTAATGGTGTTAAAGATATTTATGTCAAATAATTTTACTTACAGCGTTGTTAGTGGGATTTATGGACTAAATGTACCGTTAAACGTTGTTTAACGTTGATTTAGTGGTAGACTCCACTCTAGCGAACCCTTTTAATACAAGTAAAGTTTAATTAGTATACAAACCTACTTGTATAAATCAGGTAATTTGGCTTGTTTTGGTCGGTCACTAACACAACCCCACTAACAACACTGTTAGTGAGATTGGTATATAAGAGATATAATTTTAAGTTTAAAAAGGTTTGGTTAGTATATATTCAATTATATAAATAATATTAAATAGTTGATTACTACACGCATTTCCCATTATTAAATGCATATGGTTTCAATTTTATTTTACATCCTTGTTTTATATTATCAACATTTATTGGTTCTATAATATCAATAATTTTTGAATCTATTTTTTTATCATGTGTGTTTAATTTTGATTTTGAATTTTCTTCAATAATTTTTACTTTAATTTTTCCGTTTTTATATGGAACTTCCCAAATAGAATCTTTTATTGGAATTGTTTTTAATGTATAATATTTAACTGTTTTAGATAATAATTTATATTGATGTGTTTGTGTAATATCTATATATGATAATCGTCTAATAAATACATAAAATTTATCAAATGAAATATCTATCGTTAAATGATTATATAATGAATATATTTGTGAATCTTCGTTTGGAACATTTTTACCTAAGCAATCTAAACAATCTAATATAAATAATAATACTTCGGAAAATGTATATCCTTGCGGGATATATAATTGTGATAATATTTGTGGATTTTCTTCAAGATTTAACGGTTCAATTTCATAAAAATTTATTGGATTTGATTTATCACCTAATTGTCGTAATAAATTTTCACCGTGTTTATTTTTTACTTCTTGTAACCAATTTTCAGAAAATCCAAATTGTTTATATTCTTTTACCCAGTGTGGTTCACTCATATATATTACATTAATGAGTATATCGGATATAAAATTAACCCTTAGGGGGTTTAAATTGGCGTTCGTTCAATACCTATATCTCTTGGTGTTGCTACAATAATATCATTATTTTCTTTATGTACGATATCTCCTCCTGTAACTTCTATTGCAGATTCAATATCACCATATACAATTTCAAGTGAAAGACCATTACTTTCTATTAGTGATATATCTAAAATTAAAATTGTACCGTCGTGTAATGCTTCTTTTGCATTTATTAAATCTTGTTGACTTGTTACATTAACAAAAGCAACTTGTTGATTCATTGATTGATTATTTAAATCTGCGTTTGTTAATTCTGCGTATTCATCTTTTGCATTTTTTCCTTTTACTAAATTGGATATATATTTCATGAGTTATATTTTGTTATCATGTATCTTAAATGTTTATGCTTTTTTGATAATATATCAAATTAATTATACCCTTACATTTATTACATATAATAATCATAATATAAATAGTATGTCAGATAAAAAAATTGATAAAAAGATATGCTCGCAAATTCGGAGGAATAGAAAACAAGGTTGGACGTATGAAAAATTAGATAAAATGTTTACAAATAAATGTATAACAGAAATTATCTCATGTAGTGTTGGTGTATGTGATTGTAATTGTGATGTAGAATCCCTTGATGCGAGAGAAGATGAACCATGGAAAGAAGAATATGTCGTTAAACGCCTTTATCTAGACTTAGAACTTAAATTTACAGAAATGTCAAATATTATGGATTGTCATTCTGAAACAGCTAAAAAATATGTAGATAATTTTGACGTGTGTCCTGTAAATAGTTCCGAGAGAACAAGTAGCACACGCGTAAATAAGTATTTACGAATAGGTGCGGAAACAAACGGTGATGTTGAAATAAAGTAGTATCAACGGACTGTCTGTATAATATAAAAATAGAAAACATTAAGTATGTGCCGTTATGTATACTACAATGTGAATCAAGACATATCACCAGATGCGACCGAAGCAATTAATGAGCTTACCGATGATGAATTAGATTTTATTGAACGAGAATTGTTTTATGCATTTGATGAGGCAAATAGGGCTTATAAACAAGATGGTATTGTAGATAACCGTAGTGCGATTTTAATGTACGAACGAGCATTAGAAACAATTCGTGCTGTTCGAACTATTCGTGATGAACTAACAGAAGAACAACTTGAAAACGCGAAAAGTATTCATGATACCTTTACCAATTAATAGGTGGTAATGGATTATAAAATCGATAAATCAACAAAAAGTGACTTATTACGTTTTTCTGTACAATCAAATGAAGAAATATTTATTCAACCAAATACGATTGTATCTAAAACATATGAATTAGATGAAAAATCATATAATAAAAAATCTTTATTCGGAAAATTAGCTACGGATAAAGAAAAGCATGCTTTATATAAAATACAACCAACAAATGATTCTGGTGTCCTTACAGTTTCTCCTACAAGACCGGGAGAAATAAAAAATATAAAACCACATTCAGATAAATTACTTGTTGAATCTAATTCATTTTTAGCATCAATAGATACGGCGAATTTTAAATTGAATAAAAAAATCTTTTTCAAAACAGATAAATTAGATATGCTTATTTTTGAAGATATATCAGATTTATTCATATCTGGTTTTCATGGGATAATTGTTATTGAATTGAATGAAAATCAACGAACAACGATTAATGAAAAACATTTAATAGCATTGGATGAAACAATAGAATATACGAAAATAAAAGGTGAAGCTACGCATAGTTTAATTGGTCCCGGTAAAGTATATCTTCATGCTCAAAAAATAATTTAATTTTCTTCATAGGTATATTTTCGAGAACCATATGTTTCTCTGTATGGTTCTGCTTCTTCATACGGGATATCAATATTAGATGATGGATTGTTTTGTATCTCTTTATAACATACTTTACATACAGGACCTTTACCTGCCGAACGATGTTCAAGTTCACGGGCTAAATGTCCACTTGTGACGTTTTTACAAGTCATACATACTTCTGTAGGCTCTTTAAAAATATCTACCTTAATTTCATTCCATCGTTCTAAGCATTCATCACATAATTCCCTAGGAATTCCTTTTTGTAAAATATACTCCCCCGGTTCAATATCATCAGGGATTTGAATTGCAGATTTAACGTCTTCCTCACCACATAATGTATTAATATTAACACCAACAAC
>LKMJ01007160.1_pt1 | contig 10522 bp, 16 predicted proteins | sample 643391 | NCBI WGS metagenome assembly LKMJ01 (sample SAMN04112250, study PRJNA286221) | soda lake metagenome | biome: soda lake; feature: Kulunda Steppe; material: water; isolation source: sample PL-Br10 brine of Picturesque Lake | place: Russia: Kulunda steppe | collected 2010-07
AGACACCAAAGGCCTAGCCTTGTATGTGCATGAGTGCCTTGATTGCTGTGCCTAGCCCTCAGAACACTACCTATCTTGCTTTTATTGGTCTCGGTTGCAGGCCTGTTTGGCTTCAGCTAAGCTGCCCCTGTTTGGCAGATACAGCTATGTAACCTAACCTAACCTAACCTGCCATTTCATTTCGGACATTATGGATTATTTTTTGGTTGGCGAAGACCAGCAACAAACCAATCAGCCTAACGACCTAGCCGGCGGGTAACCCTTAAAACTTAAACTTGCCTAGTCAGACTGTCTTTGATTTTCTTTCTCAACGACACAATAGACTCTGCCATTTCATTTCGGACCTTATGGACTATTTTTTGGCTGGCGAAGACCAGCAACAAACCAATCAGCCTAACGACCTGGCTGGCGGTTGACCCTATCTTTAAACCTCTTGGGCCTCTGATACTTCGATACAGCTACATGCTCAATGTTGTCTAAGTCAACAAGGATGCCCGACCGGCTGGCTGCTAGACTTGGGCCCTTTGAAAACCTTTCCTCTCCGCCACCAAGGTTAAATTCATTTACAGTGCTCCTCCTCACGCCAGGGGCCATCAGTGGATGGTAAGACCAGCAGGGCAGGCACCTCAGCGCACGTCAGTCAGACAACCAGACAAAGCCACGCATAAAACAACTTTGCCTGGTCTTGAGCCAGGAGTAAGTATGTCACAAACATGTTCAACGCCTGTCATTATTCAAGCAGCCATGCTAAAAGCATGCTGGATATTGGTCAAGTACAATGTCACAAGCTGGAATGCATGGCCTGACTGTGGCCCAAATAGTATTGAACATTAGAGGAGGAAACGAGCAACAATTCTGCAGACACAGAATGAAATGAAAGCACACAGGTCTACGGACCCCTGTGCACCAAGAGAGAAGGCACACACATGCTCAATCGCTGAGTGCATTTGCTGTGTGTGCTGTCTGGCCGGCTGCAGTGGCACCAGCATGCAGGTTAGTGTGCTTTACAAAATGAGTGCCACACTGTACAGCCAGGCTGAACCTCTCCTTTTGCACACCTGTGTGCGCGTGGAGCTTGCTATTGCTTGGTGGATGCTTTGGTCTGATCACCAGGTGGCTATTCACAGTTGAGGTTCTAGGCAGCGGCCACAACAACAACGACACACGGGGCCACACTCAGTGCTGGCCACCTGGGGCGGGCGCAGTGGGGTGTGGCTCTGGGTAGTGGAAGTCTACGTCCGCGCAAGGCTCCAGCTTTGCAACCTCAAGGTACCTGCATGCCCGCACACCCGCATGCACACGTGAGCGCCCGCTGCTTGATCCGGCTCGGCGGGGTTGTTGCGTGCACATGCGCTCATGCGCATGAAACAGGTGCAGCTAATTGATGGCTGGCTGGATCATCCACTGCTCAGTGAAGCGGGCACGACGTGGGTCTGCAAACAAGTGCACACGCTAGGAGGTCAACTCACTTTGGCAGGCTGTACTTTTTGTACACAGCATTCAGGGTGGCAGTGGGGGCCTTCTTCATGAGGATCAGCAGCTCCTCCGCGCAGCTGTGCACTTCATCCTCGCTGTAGCCAGAGTGCTTGGCCAGAGCGCGGGGGTATGCATCCTCTTTGCCTGCAAAGGGCATGCGAAACACACAGGCGGTGCTTCGGAGGTGCAAAGGAAGCCTGAAGCAGAGGCCCAGAGGATGCAAGGACAAACCAGGGCCAGATGTCTATTTTATTTGTCCACTGCAGCCAGGTTTGGGCAAGCTATGCATGCAATTGCAAGGCGCATGCCTAGGCTGAGAGGGTCACAGTGACAGCCAACCAGGCTTCCAACTGAACAACCAGTTGGCAGTTGCAACCAAGCATTTGCATTGCAAATCAAGCACTGCATGCAACCAAAGCCTCACTGCAACACTGACCGGCGGTGCGGAGCGCGCCGTACAGGGCGGCTGCAGACTGCAAGGAGTAGGAGTACTTAAGCTGACCGGCGTCGACTTGCGCAAGCTCAATCAGGTAGCTGGCCAGCATGGTGACCTGCGAGGGGTGTGTGGGGGGGGCGGGTGAGGGGAACAAGCGCGCACACAGGCTGGTGGTGGTAAGGTCAAGTGGATTGTGGATTACATGAGCGGCTAGAAAGCTGCCCTGAATGGGGACATGGCCATGACATGGCGGATTGATCTGGTCGCCGGAGTGCACGTCAAGGGGGGCCATCAATTAAAGCAATGATGAGTCATTACTCAGCATGGATTGTGTAAGGCTTGCTTTATAGGCATCATGCATGCATGCGAACAATATCACTCTCTCTCTCTCTCTCTCTCACACACACACACACACTAACCTGCTTATCCAGATGCGCCCCAGCTGCTTTCAGGAAGCGTGCCAAGAAGTTGTATGGCGTAGGCAGGGTGAGGTTGAAGCCCAAGGTGTTGAGCATGAGCTTTTCCATGCTGATGATCTGCTCACGTGTGTACGCCTTGTCAGAAATATACACGAAGTCCTTGACCTCTGGTGCCCAGATCTCCTCGTACTTGGAGGCCAGCAGCATGCCAGTCACGCCCACCTACCGAGTAGAGCGAGTAAACATGGAGTCACGAAGAGCTGGCTTTTGTGGGGCTGCCTTAGGTTCTTCATACAGGGCCTCTTGGACCCGTGGGGCCACTTGATCTTTCCAAGCGCCAAACAAGGGGCGGCCAAGCACAGGCAGTCCCCCGCATGCACATAGGGCAGAGCTTAAAATGCAGGCTTGGTGTGCGCATCTAGACCCAGCAATTCAACAGCACTGCCCAGAGGTGACAGCAACGTGCACCGGCCCAGCCAAGAACTTAGGCTTGCTAATGATCCGAGCGCGTCAATACTGATGTGAAATGGAGGTGTATGTCACAGGTACACTTGGCAAGTATGTGCACAGTGCCAACAAATAATCTGAGCGCATCAAAACACTGGTGTGCATCAGAGCAGTGCGTCACCAGTAAGCTCAACAAGAACGTGCACAGTGCATGCAGAAAGCATGGGCACAAGGGCTTGCGATCTTGTAAGCATGTCCATCTGATTGCATGCATCAAACAAGAGCTCATAAGCAGGCACCATCCCGCCACGCACCAGCTGCAGGTTGCGCCTTGTGACTTGCTTCAGAGCCAGGAAGCGGTCAATCAGGTTCACAGTCAGGAACAGGGTCTCAGGCATGAGCTGCAGGCAATACATACCAAGTGTGTGGACAAGACAGTTAGCTTTGCACATGAGTCATGATGGAATCAAAGTACTTTGAGCATAAACACAAGGAAAGTTTGTGAGCTTCCTGAGGATAATAACACAGAGCACCAATTTTAGCGGGTGAGGAGATTACAGCACAGGAGGCAGGACACCTGATACTAGCCATGTGTATAATCTCTTGTGCACCTACCTTAAATTTTAGGTGGACCTCAACCAGCCAATCAATGAGAATAGCCCGCATCTTTTCATTGATGTCAGCCTGCACAGTTTACATGTTGAGGGTGGTTGAAAGGTGCTGCAAGGACAACAATGAGCCAGCAAGACCAACTATGGTGACAAGTAAGGCTGACACTCATTGGAAACGCAGAACGCGGTGGATACGGGAAGGCTCATCTTTATCACAAAAGCGAATTCAATTCACAACATACATAACATTGAACGCTAATCTTGAAACATCTGAGCGCAACCCTTGGCACCCTTGCCTCATCGTACATTCACTGATCTCAATCATCAGTGTGCGAAAATGTTTCATAATGAAAAAACACAGTATATCAACTATAATATTACCTGCTGCTTCATGTAGTCGTGAGGGACAGAGAACTTGGGCTCCACGCGCTTGTAGTAGCTGTAAATGTCATTTACATACTCAGTGGCAGCCAGAGGGTTCATCCTGCATTGGGGAACATTACAAACAGGTACAAATCGTACGTCTATTCTCACAGCTTCCATGAGTGAGTTGTACAAAGGTGATCTGTACGCAAGAGGGGTTGGGATAACGAATGGCTGGCAGCAAGATGGCGTTGGCAGCACTCTCCTTGCACAGCACACCCAGGGCCTTTTTTGCCACAAGGGGACATTCCTTTTAACTAACAGGGCATCCTTGCAAGCCAGGGCCTCGTAAGGCTTAAGCAGGGGTAGTGTGACCAAGTGTGGGTTATGAAAACATGAAAAAACAACAGCTGACGCAAGCCACAGACCATCGACAGGTATGGGCCCGCGTTGCCCTCGCTTGTGGCCAGAAAGCCTTACGGGGTGTAGTAAATTTGTCTCTTCACTATGGTGTAACCCTTGCAAGCTGGCCCGCACCTGTCTGCGCCATCGATGTCAGGCAAAGGTGAAGGGGGTGGGGCACTGGCGACAGATCGGGAGCTGCGCCTCGACCTGGGAGGCACCGCGCAAGCCTGCTCACTTCTGGACTCAAGCAGCTGGCTCATACTCATGCCGGCTGCGCGGGTCTGGGAGCGGGTGCGTGGAGCAACGCAAACCTGCTGCTGGGCAGCCTGCTGCTGCTGCTGCTTGCCCGCATTGGCGGCCTGTGAGCGGTAAATACGGAAGATACGGCAATTGTGAGGTGGGGTGAGGGCTCTAGGGAGAAAGGCAAGGGGGAAAATGAAGGGAGAGGGAAGGGGGCAAGAAACCCTTTTCCCTCGCAATCGGGAGGACTTGGACACATAACCACGCATAAAGTTACGCATCACACTGCTTCATGCCATATGTGCGCAGGGGGGGTTGCAAGAGGGGCCGGGAGGGGCGAAGTTACCACCGTCAAACTGCAGCACAGCCCGTCTCACTTGCCTTTGTTGCTTCCTGCTTGCCGTCCTTGCCCAGCGCACGCTGCTGCACGGGTGCGGAGATGTTGCTCACATCTCCCAGAGGCGCCCTGCGAGGCGGGGGCGCGGTCAGTAAGAGCAGGGGAGCGCAACAGCCCTCTGTTGCCATTGCAGTTGAACAGCACGAGGTGTTACAGACCGGTCCGTTCCCACCACCCGCGTACCTCCGTCTGGTGGCTCCACCCTGCAGACTACTCTTGGCAGCCTTTCCACCTGCGGCCTGCTGCAGGTTCTCGGGGGCAGCGGCCTGCTGGGTGGCCATCTTGATCGGGACTCCTGTAACTGATGGGCAGCAGTGCGTGCACTACCTACCTACCTACCTACAGGATTATTTTTTGTGTTTTTGTTTTTTGTGTAGGCCTGCAAAACTGGAATCCTCAGGTCCGGCCTAACTCCAAATGTTAGTTGCACTCAAATTGCATCGATCTATTAAAGCAACCCGAAATATTAATTTAGCCTAGTTGCACCATTGCTCTTGACAGCTCAGCCAACACAGACGGTTGGACGGTTTGGTACTGACATTGCCAGGACCATCCACCATATCAACAGGATAAGACAGTTTAAGAAAGTTCAGTCATGAACTCCATCTTGTACCAGGGGCTTTGTCCCTGGACTTAGGGTGCCTTGCCTGATGAGGCTCTAAGCCCAAGTGGTTTTTGTAAAGTTGCTGCCCCTCTTCGAAACATAGGGCTATCTAATGATCCCCATTAAATTTGAATTTGTAAAACGTAGTTGTACAGCGTGGACATGTGTCAGCGTGCACATGCATGCGCACTGAGTGCACATGACTTTTCCAAGCCCCCATCAGGAGGAATGAGGGTGGCATGGATGGATTCATCACAAGAAGCAATGAGTTCCTGAGTTGAATAGCTGTTTATCCAGAAACAAGTAGGAGTTGGGTTAAGAAGGTGCCTTCTTGAGTAACGGCTCGCCTCACTTGAGGCCACGGGATGCCCAATAAGCGTACTTGCAGCACTGAGGTTGTGCTCAAACTTGTAGGTGACTATTTCCCTTCTCCCCTGTCAGCAGCTTGCCTGGATGTGCTGTGGCCACAAATCCATGGATTAAGGCGATTTTTAGACCTCATTTCGCTTGTCCTTGATGCAAGGAGTGTTTTCACTGCCTACGTTGTTTTCTCCGCCTGCACAGTTCTTCTACCACTTTCTTTCTTATTATGCTTGTCCTCTAACCTCCTGATGGAAAGAATTTCAGCCTAATGCCAAAATTGATACGTATCCGCACCTGTGCAGTACCATGCATGTACTGCGGTGACACAAATGCCCGTACAGTATTTAAATTTAAAACATATATCTCAAGTAAAGGCAACAGCAGCTCCTTAGCGCACAGTGATGTAAACAAGACTGTGTACAAACTGTCGTTTTGAGGGTGCCAAGAGGGATGCTCAAAGACCGAATTGGCCGTCTGATTGGCGCTGTGGCATGGAGCTGTAGAAGAGGAGCAGTCAGGATAGCTACTAGCTAAAGAATAGCTATAGCTATAGGGAAGGCAGTTCTTGTCCTGTCTAAGTCTTGATTTTGGTTTTGGAGAGCTAAGAGGCATACCTTCCTCACAGATTTCAAACAAGGCGGCTCTGCGAAACTTTCTAACTGAAGCTTTATAAGTGGCTTTTGGTCCTGCGGTTTGTAGATCCATGAAGGCCATAATGATCTTGCTTGGTCCATCTCACAACTTGTGCGATTAAATTGCCTGTTTAGAACAAACACCTGTCTTTCACCGAAACCTCTTTTGTGTTTGGCATATCTTTTGGTGCTTTGTTTTTGTTTCTCATGGCCTTTCTTCGCTCATACTAGTCCTGAGGGTGGTCTGTAACGGGGGTACATACACTAGTAATCGTCTGTTGGGAAGCATTGAAGCTGCATCCAAAGCGAAGCTCGTTATTATGGGCCTGTCCCTGAACCATCCTGCCACACTGCTGTTTTCACTCTTTCTTGTCTTGATGCATGCGCCAAATACATGCCTCTTCCAGATCACATACCAACAGGGTTATCCTAAAAGCCACTTCCCCTTTCTTTCTTTTGAGCATTTGCCTTGTCCTGCAGCAATTCCTCAACTGGTCTGCCATGTCCTGCTTAGTCAACTTGGGGAAACTTGGCATAAAAGACTCTGCCATTTCATTTCGGACCTTATGGACTATTTTTTGGCTGGCGAAGACCAGCAACATACCAATCAGCCGAACGACCTGGCTGGCGGTTGACCCTTATCTTGTAATCTTATAATCTTGGCATAAAAGATTGGCAAAACATTCTCTGGCATGGCAGCAGGCCTAGGAGGCAGTGGCTGAGCTGCCTGGTCATTTGGTAGGTTTATAGCCCTTGCAAAGAAGTAAAAACCTCAGCCTGGGATGAGCTGCCCTTGTGCCCTAGCCTTTACCCCAGTTCCTATCTGCCTGCCTGCATGTCTGTCTGTCTGTCTGTCTGTCTGTCTGTCTGTCTGTCTGTCTGTCTGTCTGTCTGTCAGTTAGTCAGTCAGTTAGTCAGTCAGTCAGTCAGTCAGTCAGCCTGCCTGTTTGGGTTCCCGCCGCCTTACCTGCCTGCCTGTCAGTGACAGTGGCAGTCTTCTATATACTCTGCATGTTCAGACTTTCTATGTACTGGTCACTCACAACAATTGTATTCGCTCTTTGGCCTAAAGATACTCCAAGTCACAAAAAATCAATTGTTGATTTATGAGCGTTCAAGCGATGCTTGTAAATGTTTTCTCATCAAACATGAGTCTGGAGGCCCGGCAACCTCTCCTGGGGCCAGGCAGTGAGCGCTTCAGCCCAGAAATGGCGGGCTTGGGCAGCCTTAGCATGCTTCATGGCATGTACATTGCTTGGCAACATATTCTGATTCCAAACCAAGACAATCTGGCCAATGCATTGCAAGTAAATCAAATTAGGGACAACCAGCACGGGGATGATGCAGGGCGCTCAGCTGCTCCTCGTACACAGTGGGCCCAGGCACCAGAAGCACTGCTGACCCCAAGCAGACCCTGGCACTGCGCAAACCAGCAGGCTGGCCCCTGTGCCCGCACACTGTACGTGCAAGGCCAATCTCACCCTTCCAACTCTCCGGACTCCTGCTCGGCCAACCCCGCGCAGGTGGACAATGACCCACCCCAATCCTGCCCTCAATACCCCCAAAGCTCAAACCAGCCTCAGCCGACACCCCCTCCAGCCAGCCGCTCGTGCTTGCGTCTTGGCCAGCCACAAGCAGGGGCTGCGATGCCTGAGCGTGTGAACCGCCACTGCCACCCTCTCTGCTGAGCTCGTACAGCACGACCGCCTGCTGCGGTGCTAGCCCTCGCAGTGGCGCATCAAACACTGCCACCAGCTGCTCTGCGCCTGGCTGAGCCGCAGCGTGTGCAGTATGCGCAGGCGCACCAGCCTCCTGCACATCACGCCGCTGCATGCAAGCGGGTAGGGGGCGCTGGGCACGTGGCAGCGCCATGCCGCCTTCACTCTCACCCTCACCCTCATCCACGAGCAGGAAGTGGAGCTGACTGGCCACGAAGGTGCGCGGCTGTGCAGCTCCCTGCAGTGTACTGCTGACTGCTATGCTGCCGCTCCCTGCAGCATTGCATGCGAGCGCAGGCGGGCAGTCGCCGCCAGCTGCTGAGGCGCACACCCCCGGCAGGCTGCCGCCGCCGGTGCCACCTTGGCTCACCACCCTCCGCCCCACCACCACCCAGCACGGCGCCAGCCAAGGCTGCCTGTAGCTCACCTTGGCAAGGCAGCGTACTGAGCGGTCCCACTGCAGCTGCAGCTCCCAGCCACGGCCCGCCACGCGCGCAGTGCTGCTGCTGCGCAGCCCTTCATCCGAGACTTGGAGGGCCTCTGTGGACGGTGCAGGTGCTGGGCCGCCCAATGCTGCCTCTGCATGTCCGGCTGGCAGCTGCGCACATGAGGAGGGCGGATGAGGCGAAAGAGGCTGCCCTGCGCTTTTGCTCAGCTGGAAGGGGGGCGCGCCTGTGACGCAGGACAAGCGGGTACATGGTGCAGGACCTCAAGCCGTCAGAGTCCCCACGAGCCCATATCCCGCATTGAACGGCCAGGCAGCTCTTGCCTACCAAGCTTACTCATTGGACCACAGCTCTCAGCTGTATGGTGAAAGAGTGCCTCACGACCATGCAGCAGCCCGCTGCGCAAGCAGGACCCCAGCACGCGGGGTTGGAGCTAGGAGGCCAGCGTCACGCAGAAGCGACCTGAGGCCAACGAGGCCAAGAGGCCAAAGGTGTGGGGACATGACGGCAGCAAGCACTTGCCAGTGATGCGTGCCTTCAATATTTGAAGTGCGGGGGTGAGGAGCATGAAAGGGCATGAGCTTGCCTGACAACCAGGACACCTCTCCCAGCAGCGCCATGCGTGCATACAGCGCGGGGTGGTCGTGGCCCGGTGCCAGGATCAGGGTCCGAGCGGCCATGCGCTTCCCAGCCACATACCTGCATGAATGTGTTAATAGCATGTGGCATGTGTGTGTTCATGTGCTTGCGTGCGCGCGCGTATGCGTGCACACGTGTGAGGGCACATGCTTGCATGTGCATGCATGCACGCTTGCGTGTCCATGTGTGCGCATGTGTGTGCGCACAAGCAGGAGGCGTTGTTCGAGCTGGCAGGCAGGGGCACGCTGCCCCTGGAGTCTGTATCTTGCGGCAAAGCAATCCAAGTGCCCAACAGCTGTGCGCATGCGCTGGGCACCCTTGCAAAAGTGCGGCTGGGGGCCTTATCAACTTCAAAGGCCGCCTCAGCACAGCAGGCAATGCGTTCTTCTCTTGAGGTGGGCAATGCACTCTTTCCTTGAGGTGGGATATGGCGTGGTGCAAAAATGGACGCAGACCCATGCCCCGGGGCTTTGTGCAACAGAGTCCGGCCCAGTTTGGAGGTGGGCGCGCAAGATGGTAGCCAGTCCACCATGTTTCCCCTGCCCTGCAACACGAGCACCTGACCCCCTCCCTTGCTAACAGTGTGCATGAGGAACCCAAGCATATGGGTTTAACCGCGTGCTGCGCAGATCGCAGGCCAATGCCTGCAAACATGGGATGGCGCCGGGCATGGTGGCCTGAAACAAAGAACACTGACCTATTTCCTGTTGACGCAAGGCGCGCTGTGGAAAGGTTGAAGGGCCTGAGGAGCCCTCCAGCCCAGCATGCACAGCATGCAGGCGCTATGTGCATGTATCCCATGAGCCAAGCCGTACCAGGCGCCCCTGCTGCTGCCCGGGAGTCGTGCGCGTTGGCCAGGGGTGAAGGCCAGGATGTCAGGGCATGCGCCCAAGGGACGTGAGGTGGCCACATCAATGAACTGGCCAGGCACCTGCAGGGCGGCACAACACCGTGAGCTTGCAGCATCAAACTAATTCACAGAAGGCAGCTAAACCTGCAGGGCGGCACACCACACCTCTTGCATAAGGCACAGCCGATGCTCACCCGATTGCAACCATTGACATGCTTTTCGTTTGCACATGTCGCAGTTGGCCAGCCGGGGATGCCTCATACCAAATGCAACAAGATCAGCATGATGGTTATGCTGTTGTTGTTGGTGGCAGTGGTGGTGGTGATGTTGGTGTTGTTGTTGTTGTTATTGCTGCTGCTGCTGCTGCTGTTGTTATTTTTGTTGTTGTTGTTGTTGTTGTTGTTGTTGTTGTTGTTGTTGTTGTTGTTGTTGTTGTTGTTGTTGTTGTTGTTGTTGTTGTTGTTGTTGAGATCGGA
>LKMJ01007162.1_pt1 | contig 10521 bp, 11 predicted proteins | sample 643391 | NCBI WGS metagenome assembly LKMJ01 (sample SAMN04112250, study PRJNA286221) | soda lake metagenome | biome: soda lake; feature: Kulunda Steppe; material: water; isolation source: sample PL-Br10 brine of Picturesque Lake | place: Russia: Kulunda steppe | collected 2010-07
CCACCCCCATCACCCCCACCTAGTCCACCTCCATCTCCCCCTTCACCACCAGTGAGTATTCATTTTGCTCTCTTGCCCTGTTCAAGTCCTGTAAGGCGCATGCCTGAGTAGTGCAGCCTCCATACCCTCTGTTCTCAATATTTGCTTGCAGGCTGGCTGCCCTGGGTGTGGGTGTGCTCCAATCGCGGATGAGAATGGCATGTGTGGCGGAGCACACCTGACACCTCTCCAGTTTACGACTGTTGGAGGCGCAATCACCACCACCTTCACGCAGTGTGTCGCAACACCCAGTTTTGATTCTGCGTGAGTGCTGGTGCCGGTACAGCGTGCATGTGCATACATACACAAGTATTTATGCTTTCTTTTGCATCTGAGGGAATGCATCACCATTTGCACATCATGAACATAGCAGCTCGGTCATGCACTGGCCAGGGCAGATACCTGGTGCCGTGTGCCTTTCAGTGAGGGCTACTGTAATTATTGCTGAAAGTGAAAGTTTTTATCTTGCTGTCGCTTATTTTTAAATTCTCGAATTTTGTGGCCAACATAAGCGCATGCTTTTAAAGTATCTTGTGCCTGTAGGCAATCCATGTCCTTTGCATGTCCGGCCCGTCCTGCTTGCAGCACTGGGGAGTTCACGTTTGACGTGTGCTGGTGCCTCGACTGCCTGCCTCGTGCGTTCAATAATACGGACTTCACCATCACCATGTCGAAAGTCTCAGACAATGTTTCGGACATGCCCGGAGGGCCTTATGCGGCTAGCATGCAGGTATGAGCTGTCCATTGCGTGGCTGTGCATTCTGAAGAATGTATTGAATGCACCTTGCGCCATGACCTAGTGTATTGTGCACGTTGCATTCAATCCAACTGTCTGGATTATTAGGTGGACTTTATAAACAAGCATGTTGTGTCAAAGTATGAATTCGGTATGGCGGCCTCATATCTTTGTGCAGGAAGGAAGTTGTGTGCCATGTGTGCCAAGGCTGTCGTCACTGCAAAGCTCATTGATGTAGATCGCTTGCACTCTTCATACTCCTTTTCAAACTCCTTTGCCCTAAACATGTATTGTTTGTTTCCGTTCATGCTTTGCCACACCCCAGGCACCTCCAGGTGTTGACCTGGCTGTAACGGGAACCCCCAAGGATGCCAATGCTGACCTCGTCCAATTCAACAACAGTGCACGGGATGATAATGGTGGCAGCTCCTACAAAAATATTATGCTCCCTGGTGATGGAATGATTGATTTCACCTTCGAGTTTTTCATCCCCAGCACGGTTGCTAGCACCAGTGATGGAGGCACACTGTCAGTGAGCCTGCAGCGTATCTTCAGTCCTCCTTCACCGCCTTCCCCTCCCCAAGCATTCTGCCCATGTGATACTATGCCAATATCAGTGGAAGGTGTATGTGTGATTGGGGAGTTTGCCTTACGCTTTGGGTTGGCAGGCGGGGAGCAGTCTCACACACGCTGTTTCACTGGCTTTAAAGCACCTTCACCTACAATCCTGACGTTCTTTTTCTGTATCAACTACGCCTGCCTCCCTCCTTCGTTTCAAAACCAGCCATTGGATGTGACGGCAGACAAAGTGCTCATCCCCGGAGGGCCCACCAGTTTTGCCGGCAATAAAACAGCCACCCTTGTCACATTCCTTGTGCCGTCTTGTGCCAAACCCTCCGCGTCTGCTTACAAGTACAACGCTGATGATGAGCTAATTGAAATACCAACTATGCCTGGGCAGAACGACGTGTTTAGATACCCAACAGAAGGCATTGCGGCTCTGTCTCTGAACATGCGCATTCAGCCAGAGTGTGATGACAATTATGTTGCTGGGTTGGTGACAGCTGCATATGTTCAGGAAGATCAGCCTCCTGTCCCCACATCCAGCTGTCCTTGTTGGTCCACTCCCCAAGATGCAATTGATCCTAATGAGCTTGGCTGTGATGGAATCAAGACCCCTGTCACTCTTGAAACAGTCCCCAACTGGCGATTTAACGACGGCGTCTCTTACCGACAGTGCATCGACCCCGCCAATTTTGACTTCTTGTAAGCAGAAACTTAGATATAAGGGCATTTCTATGTCTGTACAAGCGCTGATATTGGACAAACAATGTAGCACATTTTTGTCTCTCTTGGTTGCATGTGTGTACTGATACTGTGCAAAGTCTCCCCTTGCTGATTTCTTGCAAGTTGCCTTTTGCAGGTGGCTACTGTTTCCATGCAAACTGCACCCTGCAAATGCTGTCAATTCCTAGCAGTTGTCTTGCCAAGTGCCAAATAGCATGCACGCTTCCAACACTTCACCCTGTCTTGTTCAGCCCATCACATAAAAAACTCAGCTGGCGTTTGTACTGATTGCTACCTGCAGCACTGGGCGCATGGCCTTCTCTTACTGCTGGCGCTACCACTGCTTACCAAGCGAGTTTGCTCGATCTGAGTTCACAGCGACTATAACTGGGGTTCAGCGGCATAACATCAGGCGCATGCCTGGTGGTGTCATTTACAACACAACACTCCAAGTAAGCACTTTTTCCTTTTGCACGGCACTCAAGGAGGTCTGTGCAAGGGCCGGTTTTTCTGAGTGTTTCTCTTAGCTATCTCTCAAACAGTGCTAAAAACCAAGACCCCACATGCCTGACCTGTCAGTTTAGCAAGCTCTACTTGTTTTGGTAGTGGCAGTTATGTTTATACAGCCTACCCCCCCTGTTATAATTGCAGCCTACCAGCCTGTTGTTGATGTAGCTTACCGGCCTGTGACAGATATCAGTATTGACAGTTAACCCTCATAAGCATGAGAATCATCCTCGCATACGCTTTTTAAAGTTTTTTCCCCTCTTGCTTGTCCTTGAATTGAAAACCCATGACTTTCATGAGTCTGATATGACTGAAACAAGCATATTCCTTTTAGTGGCCTTTTTCAAAACCCTTGACTCATGTGGTTCCCCTTGTCGTTTCCTCATTCTAACCCAGGCTACCCCTGGTGTTAAAATTGAGGTAGTTGGCAACCCCAAGGACAGCTCTGCTTCCCTTATGGAGTTCAGCCACAGCAACAGTCACGGTGGCGTAACGTACATGGGTGGAGATTGGGTCACCATGAACATCACGGTGCCCGAGAAAGGGCTGGAGTCTCTGGATTTCAAGTACACCATCCCTGTTGGGTTTGATGACCTGAGTGCAGCAGTCATTATGGACTTGAGAGACGACCAAGAGCTTCCTGCGCAGCCCCCTGCCCCCCCCGGAACTATCTGCAGGCAAGTTTGTTTGCTGTAGCTCTGCCATATAGGTAGGGAACGGCATATAGCGCTATATGAGGCAATTCTATAGTGCTATATAGCGATATAGCGCTATATTCTGCTATGTTTCAGCTGCTATATCTGCCTGAACTTCACCTTGCACTTTAAACTTCGGCATAAAATTGGAAGGGACGTTCAGCACCCTGTATAATGCCCCCATACAAAAATGAAAGCAAAAAATTAGTTCTGTTGGGGCTGGGGGCTTTTAGCAACCAGATATAGCGCTATATCCCGCACTCGGGTTTCACTCATATGTAGGAGTATACTCATGTGCGGGCACATGCCTTAATACCCCTGGGTCCCTCATTCCTCGATTCCCTTAACGCTTACGACAGTTCTGGATATCCCCTTAAAATGCTGCCCGAAGAATACATTGTCAACAGGTTGGCCCTTCAGATCAGGTGCATCATTATCTGAAGAGCACGCTTGTGTTCCAAGGCATTCCCTAGCTGTCCGCTCTCAAGTGGTGATTGCTGCCCAACGCTGATTGCTCTATTCTACTGTCTGCTCTTCAAAATCGTCTGCTGGTGCTGGTGCTGGTGCTAATGCTACTGCTGCTTGCCGCATGGCCAGGGCTGCTTGCATGGACTCAACTTACTCGAGCGCAGGGCACTCCAGCTTGATGAAGGGGACCTCATAATTGATGAAATGAATGGTCATGAGGCAATGGAACTGCTTGTGCTGTGCGGGGCCCATTGAGAAGAACTTGATATGCTGCTTCTTGGCCAATGGCTCCCCAACACAGTCTACCTCAAGGCTCCTCCGCACCTCGTTCTCCTCCACCTCCCTGGCATGCTCCTTGGGGATTGTGCAACCCCCCTCTGTTACCAGTGCTTGCTGCATGCAGATGTGATGCTGCATCGTCCTGGGGTTCGTGGGGCTGAGGTTGGCTTGCAACATTTGCACTCCATCACACAGCCCCGCTATGGCTAAATCTTCATTGCAAACCTGTCAGACTACTTCCTAAGGGGACCTGCTGTCGTCCTCTTGAAGGTCTGCAGGGGTGGCACTGCCCTGGACATGGGGCTGCGTGCCATCCGTCCCCATGTTTATTTTTGGCTCGTCCCCATTAGATATTTCTGCAAATAAATTCGCATAATTGTATTCTTAATCATTAGGGCCAGAGGTGGCTTCATCGAGCTTCGATTTTGACGCGCTATATCTGGAAAAATGTATAGCGCTATATAGCGCTATATAGCGCTAAATGTTATATAGCGCAATTAGCAAACGCTGATCCCTACATATAGGTACTGGATATTGTTGAGCAAGCCAGTACACAAGCTGCAAGCTAATTGGGGACACTAAGTTCAGGCCCTTCCCCATGCATTTTGCCAAAATGCTTGATGGTAGTGGTACAGTGTTTGATGAAAGTCACGCATGTACGCAAGTCACCAGCCCCACAGCATCCCCTTCGAAATATTATACTCCATTTTTATTATCAGATGGAGTTAATGGCATGTCTCCCTATCCTAAACATATCTGTCCTCACCAACTATGCTCGCAATTGACTCTGTGCAGATGCCCAGATCCGGCAGTTAATGGCCAATGTGTGGACAGCAGCACAGTTTTGGCAACTTTCTCTCGGCTAGACAGCGACAGCTCAATTACCACACAGAGATGCTTGGTCAAGCCCAACTATAACTTGTTCACAAAGTCTTTTTGGTTTTCGACTTGCTGGAGGTGGTCCTGCTTAGAACCCGAATTCAGGGGCGAAAATGGCAACAGGATAAAGCCATATCGAATCAGGTGTGCGCACCTGGCTTGTGGCTAGCTTGCAGGAATTTGTGGAAATTTAGCCCTCAGGCTATGTGTTGCTAATTTGAATCGCGTGGAGGAATATTAGTGAGATGCCTGTTCCTCATTATTCGAAGCTTTCTACTGCAAATTGAGTTCTTGTTCCCAGCTGTAGAAATTGTAGGTGGCGTCATTGGCAACTAGCGTACATTTACCCTCTTGCTTTGAGCAGGTGCCGCCTTGTGTACAACATGTATTTCCTGTTTGATGTCTGCAGGTTGCAGGGAATGACAGGTCAGAACCTGGGCCTCATGCCAGGCAAGTTTACTTGAAAGTCAACTCCTGGTGATGCCATGAGAGGGTTGTAACAAAACACAAATGACATGGTACACACCTGAAGCCCTTGATAAAGGTCCCTGGTCAGCTCCAGGATTGGAAGCCACTTCACCTTTGTGTCTATGTGCATGCGTGGTATAAGTATCAATTTCACATGTAACTGCTATTATGACATGCGCCACTGGCCATGAGCATGCAATGTGAATCTTCAGGTGGGTTGCTCAATGAATCTTACACAGGGGGCCAGGCAAGAATGGAGCTGCTGAAGCCGCCTGATGTGGCCATCAGCGTCACTGCCAACTCAGCAGGCACCGCCTCGGCACAGGGTCCTTATGATGAAAATGGTCCAATCATGCTGCCTAGCAGCGTGTCATCCATGGACATAACCATTGACATCCCACCTTAGTAAGTCCGACGAACTTAGTGAGTACTCTCCCAGCCTGAAAGCACCACTGACATTCTTTCATTGTTGTTTCCATGCAATGCTCAGCCACCAGCTATCCTCTGATAATTTGATGATGTGACATGCCTACTTACCATCTGCATTGCAGTCCATGGTATGACAACAACAACGCAGCAGTTGTCATTACCCCAGGTACGATATGATTTTCGCTTTGCAGCTGCACCATCCTATGGTGTGTCATGATGCTTATGCTGTATGTTGTGTTATACGACACAGACTAGTAAAGCAGATCCGCCATTGCAAGGTCAGTAAGTAACTGCAAATGTATCTGCAGGTCCCTTCCCTCCAAGCCCCCCACCCTCTCCCATCCGCCCTCCCCTCCCTCCTGCCCCGCCCAGGGATCCGGCAGCTACCACCAAAGTGCGTATCACAGCAAGCCAGATTTCAACATACTTTGAACAGTGTTATGCGCATGCAGTCCCAAAATCCTTCCATGCATATCACTGAATATTCTATACGTCCTGCTCAGTTTGCCCCCTTGCTCTGAATTACCTGCGTGCTCTGTAGGTGCTGGCCACTTTCACTGTCCTTATGGATATCAGGAGTGTGAGCGAGCTTGAAATGTTTCTGGCACGAAGGGCTGCAGACATTCAAGCCGGCATTGATGGTTATACCATAAACCAGCTTCTTGGGTTCCTGGATTTTTCAAAGGTGACGCTTTGAGTAGTTTGTTTCGCTCTGAGACGGCTTGTTCCGACTAGCTTGTTCCTAGACTCAACATGATATGGGATCTCAAAGTTGTTGTTTATTGTGCATCATAATGGATACATGCCAAGAGCCAAACAGAACACTGCAAGTACTGATTTTGAGGACTTTTCTTCTCTCTTTACCCTGTGCCTGTTAGGTGGAGGACTGCTCTCAGGCAGCACTTCAAGCTTTCACTGGCTATCTGGCGTCTATCCTTGGGATTGAGCCAACTGAGCTGTCTGTTGACTGCAACTTCGCGGGCTCCGTGGACAACCTGGCACGCCGGAGCCTGCTGTTTGAGCGTGCGCTGCAGCAGGTTCGAAATTGGCCAGATCATCAGCAAGGCCTTTCATTTTAATACTTTCTTTGCTTGAAGCTGTCATATCCTGGGAAGCTTTAAGTCCCAAAATGTATTGGTACCTTTCTTTACCTGCTTATTTTAAGTGAAGGTTACTGCTGCCATGTGCGAGAAAGTTAGTTGCTTCCTGCAGTGCTACCAACAAATGAGGTGCATGGATGCACAGGACAGAGCGTTGTTTAAATAAACCACTGCTTTCTGGTATGATATCAGTCTGAAAGCAAAGAAGAGAAGCATGGGTTTAATGATAGCTCATATCAGCTCGTATCAGCTCAAATGGGAGTATAGCAACTGTTGCAAGCATACTTTCAGGTCATGAGGCGAGTCCAACAATGGAGCTCTTTGTATGCCAGCAATTCATGCTGCATACGAAAAAGAAGGGTACCATGCAGTGTCGCCGTTTTCATGGATGGCAACAGGCATATCCAAGTAAAGATTGCTTGATGTGACGTTGCTGCAGGCGCCTCTTTGCCCTGGGCAGCGCTTAAGCATTGGGCTGCAGAGGTATTACAGCTTGGGCTCAAAATCAGATGTCAGCGCTGTGGACGACAATGCGGACAAGTCCAGGAACAAGCTTGTTGAAAGTCTGGGAGAAGAAACATGCATGGGTCCAGTGAGTGCCGCTTGACAAGCGGCTATGCTGCTGAGAAGTCATAATGGAGCCTTGGTTGGAATCTTGCTAGGTTCAGGGCTTTGACACAGAGACACCCAGGTGCTTTGGTCAAGGCGACATATCTGCATGCTCAATTGCATTGTCATTCCTTGCCTGCTCGGTGCTGCAAATTGGAAGGAGGAAGGAGACTTTTCACACACAAATTCCAGGGCCGATTTACATGTAGGAGGTCCTCAGTATTACCCAGGAGCAAAGCGCATGAACAAATGAGACAGGTTGCAGAGCATGGACACTGGTGTTCGTGGGATGGGTCACTGGGAGGCTTTTGTTAAAGGGTGACACAAGCGGGATAGCGTACAGTAAGCTGCAGTCACTTTCTGAGTTGCAAAATTGACCGTTGACATTTTCTGGCTGCCCCTCATGCGCAGGAGCAAAGATTTACACGGATTTTCTTGTCTCAACCAAGGTCAAAGTCGCTCAGCCTGGAGCAGCAGTGTGCTGAATTGAGGCGCACTCTCAACTTAGCAGATACGGATGCTGTTTTGCCAGGTGAGGTCAAGCTGATGGATGAATACACCTTGCTGGTCAAGCTGATGGATACACCTTGTTGGTCAAGCTGATGGATGGATACACCTTGCTGGTCAAGCTGATGGATGGATACACCTTGTTGGTCAAGCTGATGGATGGATACACCTTGCTGGTCAAGCTGATGGATGGATACACCTTGTTGGTCAAGCTGATGGATGGATACACCTTGTTGGTCAAGCTGATGGATACACTTTGCTGGTCGAGCTGATGGATGGATACACCTTGCTGGTCAAGCTGATGGATACATTTGTTTCTGCAGCTCTAACAGTTTTCGCAATGACAGGTCGGCAAGTTTGTGCAGGATTTTGGACCCGAATTTGCAGGTTTACAAGAAAGGGAGCAGCATTCCCAAGTGAATGACATACAATGCCAGGGTTGTTTCTGCTTTGCTGTGTGTACCATAAGAGTAGCACTGTGCGTGTGGAGTGCCACTGGCGCCCGTTGTCTCGTAATGTGTGTATGTGTCTGCACAACAAGATGAAAATAGGGAATTCAAGCATCAAAACTGATGAGCTTGGAAACGAGAGGGCTCAATGCAATGTGTTAATGCACGTTAAAGAAAAAGGACAAAAAAGGAGGTCGTGAAAATGCGGACACCCAAATGGCTGCAGCGTACACCCTAATTTTCCAGTAATTTTCGCTTTGAGGAGCATGTAGAGCCCCAATCCCAAGACTTTTACTTGCTGTTGTCCTTAATACAAAAGGACTACAAAAGGAATGTATACAGGCACTATCAATGTGAAGCAGGTACTAGGGTTTGTGGATCAGGCACCCATTATAGACAAAGTAGGCATTGATGGAGTCGCAAAAGTCAAACACAAGCCACCATGAATTTGCTCGCTCATGTTGTGATAGTGGTTTTGCTGGCCATTACATGTCGAGTGGATGGAGGATATCTTTGGATGATCTGTGCCACATAGTGAAGCATGACACCATCCTGGGCCGCCTAAGGCCATCCATGGCATATGTTGGCACTGGTTCAAAAATGGTATTGCGCAAAAACTGTGCGTTTGCACAGTAAACCCCCCTACAACGATGCAAAAAGCCATAATTTGCTTTTTTGCGTGAGGCTGAACGCACAGCTGCACAATCTGCTTAAATGAGCCATTCATCATAACATATGATTCATATGCGCTTGACATGCAGCATGTGAGGAGCAAGAGGATGAATTCCCCCAAGGCCCCTCCAGCCCAATAAAAGAGACAGGACCAAGCACAAGCTCTTCCTCCATAACTTCTGACAGGAAGCCGCTAGCCATTGGCCTGGGAGTTGGCTTGGGTGGTGCTGCCCTCCTGAGCCTGGTCGCCTTTGTTGTGTACAAAGCGAAGTACGCAGAAACCAGCACTGTGGCAAAGGTGGGCTTACACGCTGGTCTAGAAAAATTTTGCTTTGCCTACAGGCTGTCCTGTTTAATGGGAGCAGCAAATTTCTTGTGTCTTTGGGAACATTGGAAGAGTGTGGGAACACACAGTTTGCCCTGGTATGGAGCAATTTGCTAGATGGTGCCTTTGACACTCTTGATCTGAAATTGTGCTTCTCACTCCATTCTTTCCATCACGTGTCTTCTTTTTCCTGCTGTAATTTGCATAAATTGGCCGCAAAAGGCATCGCAATTGCACTGTGCACACATTTTGTTAAATCCCAACTTTGCCTTGCCGTGCGCCCAGGCCGTTGGGGCGCTTGAGTCCAAAGTGGGTGTGTCACCCACCCAGGCACTAGTCACGCATGCCAGCGTTGTGCGCTCTTCTCCTGCTACTCAGCAGCCCCAAAGCACAGCAGCAAGGTTCTTGCAGATGAACCAGATCTATGCAAGGCCAAGGGGAGTCGCTGAAGGCACCTTGAGGCCTGACAATGACGCCACCTCCAGCAACCTCGCCCAGGTGTATAAATACTTGGGCATGCACGCACCTCTGGCGCCAGCAAAAAAGCTCGATGGGATGCCATCGGAGAGTGCTCATCACAGCTTCCGGATCTCCGGGGCTGTACCCTCTGCGACCTTACCAACAGTAGACCCTGCCAGCCCGCGTTTTAACAGGGCGCGTGCCCTTACAAGCCAGTCTCTTGCCAGCATTGCACCCCCCAGCATGGTGCTGCAAGCAATGCAAGCTGATGAGGTGAGTGATGCAAAGTATAGGACTACAGTAAGCCCTGTCCATTCGGCCCGGAGCAGTGAGCTTGGTATGTAGCCGCATTTATCTCCACTTGAACTCGAACCTTAAGAAAAAAGTTATGCAGTGAGTGGGATCATATTAATCATGCGATCAAGCTTCCCCTCAATTCTATGCCTTGTGTGTTCACCCTCCTGATATTGCTCATGTCAGTTCAACAAGGTTGCCAGGTGCCGGGTTCACTTGTTTCTTGCCTGTCTGTCCGTTCTCAGGGCAATGCTTTGTACTAGGTAACTGGCATATTTATGTGTCAAATCTCAAGTACTAGGTTCTTTAGGGGGGGGGG
>LKMJ01007163.1_pt1 | contig 10517 bp, 9 predicted proteins | sample 643391 | NCBI WGS metagenome assembly LKMJ01 (sample SAMN04112250, study PRJNA286221) | soda lake metagenome | biome: soda lake; feature: Kulunda Steppe; material: water; isolation source: sample PL-Br10 brine of Picturesque Lake | place: Russia: Kulunda steppe | collected 2010-07
AAATATCATAATTGGGTTGCTTTGCCTCTTAGGTCGGTGACTGTTGATGGACCGCCTTTTTCTGTACCTAGGTATCTGCATCTGGATTTAGGCAAGCAAACACAGCGCAACGTGGCACGTTTCAGGTAACATTCCCTGGATTTAGGCAAGCAAACACAGCGCAACGTGGCACGCTTCAGGTAACATTCCCACGCGCTGCGTGTCGAGACAAGAAGCTGGGAACACCATGATGGTACATGTGATAAGTGCTTATTCAAGACAAAAAACACGCTCTTTTCCTGCGTCCTGGCATGCAAATATGTTTGTTGAGGCTTCAATTTGCAGACTTGTTGTTTGTGTCAATCAGACTGGATCTTTTCATTTCTCCCAAGCCAAGCTTGTTCTAGAAGCAGATCTGAGGATGTCTTCAATTTTTTCCAGAAACAAACTAATGATTCCTATCGTTTTATCTCAGAGCTTATGCATGTTTTTTTGATGGCTGGTGTTCACCAGCAACCTGAATAGTCAAACTACCTGGCTGAAGGTCAAACTTAAACTTGTAAACTTGAAGCTGGTGAAAGTCAGGCAAAATATTCATATGCTGCTCACACCTCCCAGTGTGGCGCATGACTGCGCAAGGGCATGCATGCTCAAATGTACGCACGCACGCGCACACACACACGCGCGTGTGCTCGAGTGTATGCACGTACGTGCACACCCGCACACAAACTTAGTAGAACTAAGGGACAACACACACAGGGATTTGGCCTGGCGTTTAACCCTACCTTGTAACTTTCTCAGCGGCACAAACGTTGCTATTTCATTTCAGAGATGGACTATTTTTTAGTTGGCTATGATCAGCCATAAAATAAGCAAGTGACAAGGCTGGCAGGGAACCCATACTTATAGAACACCTCTTTGCTTCACTCAACACCGTTCGTTGACATTGAATTGGTACCAAAAAAAAGTACTTCATTCAAGAATGGATTGCCGACCTCAGCTCCTTACACTCAGCAAAAATCAAACAGAAGGATTGTGATTTTGTAACCATGCATTTTAAAACAACATTAGGTAACACAAGGTAACATTACATGATGTCAAATACATGATATAACAAGGAACAGACAACATTTTTGTGCAGTAACCGTAATTATACAAATACAAAATGTGACATTGCAATAAGCTTTTTCAAGCACCTGCACTATCGTTCGCTAAATTACAATCAACCAAATAAGCTTGGGCATTGCATTTTCATGCACTAAGGGACAGGTTCAAAGGAGCAAGTGCACAGTTTGGAGCAGCAGTGTACACTTGTCATCAAGTTTTCAGACAAATTCTTGTCACAACACCGTCCTGCAATGATTGAATGACAAGGGCATGGTCCCTTACCATTAGCAAGCACCCTTCCAGAATTTCATCTGGATGGAAAGCAGCCATGAAGACGTCACCAGTGCTCAGCACAAGTGAGTTCAGATGATTTTGTATTGCCAGCACAAGAAATCAAGCCATTCATTCAGCTTTTCTCAAGTTCTTCCATTTCCACCCAGGGAATAGCTTCTGCCACAAGTGTGTGTCAAGTCAAGCATCAGAATGAGGTCAAGGTATCAAGGCCACCCTGCCTGTGGCCTCACCTCTTTATGCCCAGGACATGAGCATGACACCCACGGCAACCAGTGCGGACAGCAGCAGCTGCTGCGCATACATAGACACCGCGCCGTTGATGCCAGAAAGGTCGCGGGCAGACAGAGTGCCGGCATTCGAGAAGGGGTTGTCAGCCCTGTTCAGGCTGTTCTCGAGGACCTCCTTGGGTGTGCCAGATACTGTGGTGGTCACGATCACATCAAACTCCAGCAGAGAGCGGCGCTTGCTGCTGGAGTGCATGTCCACAGAAAGGACCTGTGCATTGCCGGTTAGGAACAGGGAGGAAGGGGACATGTCAGAGTGGGGGAGGATGTGTGCTCTCTGTTCATAATGCATTATCATGCAGAGCGGCAGTTGCTGCTGGAGTGCATGCCCACAGACAGGACCTGCAATGAGGAAGAGCAAGGATGGATGGAGGGGCAATGAGGAAGTGATGAGGGAAGAGAGGATGTCCTTTGCCGACCAAGGAGTGTGGGAGGAAGCAACTCATGCGCGGCTGGATGGATGTCTGGGCATGCACGCATGCTCACTTACCTGACTGCAGATGCTCTCCATTCCAAGGCGCTACAAGCTTAGGCCAGCTACCGAGTCAGAGCAAGTATCTCTTATGGTAAATTTATGGTTAATACACCCGCAACTGTTTACCTCCACAGAAACACCGCAGTTCTTGCCCTCTTCGCAGCCGTCAATGCTGTCCAGGATCTCCTTCGTCACCGTCCCCACAAACATGCGGTACGCGGTGGACTCTTCACCAGCTGCAGGGCACAGACACATTAAGACCAGCTGCTTGGCTCATTACACCAGTGCTTCCTGCATGAGAATCATCAAGATTAGCTGACCCAACAACTGACACTTTCCCCCTATGGATCATTCCAATAACTTGGCAAATCACTCCCTCCCTTGAAGCAGAACCAGACACTCACCCTCCAGATCATCTGTAGTAAGCCCGTGGTTGGACTTGAGCACACGCGCAACGTTCGTGGTGCCTGGCTTTCTGGCCAGTTCACCCGTGCGATCACGTGGCCCCGCAGGGAACCCAGGCACAGGGAAGAAGTTCTTGGGTATGAGGGCGTGCATTCCTGCAAGCAGCCCAAAAATTAGGAACACTTGCTTGCAGGACTGCAGAAACGACCCTGGCTGACAAGTGCAATAGCTGGCAATGCAGTATGGGGGAAGCTCTTGACGATGAGGGCGTGCACTCTTCTCATGTTTTGTGCTGGCAAAGGAATTCTCCATCCAGGATGCCGGTACTTGCATGAGAGTCATACACCAAGGTGAATAGGGTGTGCAACGAGTGTCTTCCTCTGCCATTTTGGTGCTACGTCCTGCACTCCTGATACTATTGGGGACTGGAAGGATGCTACTCAAATAAGGCCTTGTAACATCACTGGAAAAGGGAACAAATGCAACACAAGGCAAATGCACCACAAGGCCAGGCCCAGGCAAACCAATCAACCCTTTGCACTCTGTGCTTCCCCGACATATAGAGTCCAAGCCATCTGTGCACATAAGATCAAACTTGGAGGAAAACTCACCCCATGTGCCATCAACGACCTGGCTGATTCCGAAATCAACCCTGACATACATTCGATGCCATCAAATGCAAGAAGACAAGGTTAGTACTAAGTGAAGAGGCTGAGGTGTGTGATTTGATACATAATACATTTGATCAAACAGGGGTCGGTGTTGGCTTATAGCGCTTTACAGTGTATAGCGCTATATAATGCCCTTAAGCGCTACCCCTTTTTCAGGACATAGCATTAGGAATAACAAAAAATGGTGCCCTGCTGATTTGCTTGCTTCAGGCTCCCCTTGAGTGACGGGATGGCCTGAAACGACACTATGAATTGTATAAATTTAGTGTTTGGGGACGAAACCTACGTCTGGCCGGGATGCCCCAGATGGTTCCAATATGTGCCAACTTAGTCATGTCTGCTGCGGTGGTGAACAAGTTGGGCAAGCAGCGCACTAAGCCTTGACCAGATACAGAAGCTGGAGCTCACGGCTAAGGAATGGGTGCATGCAGCGCCAGGAGCAGCAAAGTGCAGCTTGGGTATGGCATCACGAGTGGCGCAACTTCGCTGGCGCAGCTAAATTCTTCTCTGCCTTACTGGAACAACCCTTTGCCTCGCTTATCATCAATACACAGAAGCAAACACAAAACACAAGCTACACTGCCATGCCTGCACATGAGGACACATGCATGCACAAGTAGTGCTTCCGCATGCTTTCACGCGCTGGTGCAGCTGTGCTATGGGCACAAGCACAGGGCCAAATAAGCTGTGGCACATGTATTCATGCCAGTAATGAGTTGGGCAACCCATCCAGGTAGATAACTGCCAAAATGGGGGTGCAAGGGTGCAGAGAGGATGGTGTGCATGAGGCACCTGGCCCTTACTGGTAGCACAGGTGCACCAAATATAACACTATATCGGAGCCTATGACGCCAGACCAAATGAATATGATCCATTCTAACTTTGCAAGGGGTGCATACATCATATTCCATCCGACATTCAAGACTGATGACGAAATTCGGGCTGGCGGGCTTTTGGGGAAAGCGCCTGAAAACTATATAGCGCATTATAGCGTTATATCGCTATATATATTGCTGTAGATTGTCCATGTTGCGCTATGCCAACCCCTATCGATAAAGACCCCCCTACTGATCAAGAGGGGCATTGCTGGCAAGACAATTGCCAGGATCCTGTGAGGCACCTGATACTGCTGCAAAGTATCCCGTTGGGCAGGAAGGCACAGAACTTACCCAATGGTCAAGGCAGTAATGGCCTGGAAAGCAGGAGGGAGGACAGGCATAAATCACTCATCAGCATTCCATGGCTTGTGTTGCCATGATAATGTGTGACGTGTAACGTTCTGAACTGCAACCCTTACTCAAATCCAGGATAGGCAATAACCAGAAGAAAGGAGGGCATGCATACAATCACCGTGTCCTGGTGCACTGCAGCCCGAGCTCAAAATAAGGTTGTGCAAGTGCAATAATCTGGAGAAAGGAGCGCATGCATGCACTCACCATGTCCTCGCTGTATCCGTAGACATTCATCATCCACTTCACGACAGCCCTGCATTACATTAAAATTTTGCAAGGACCTCCATCATAATCTGAACATGTATTGTAGGTAGCAGAGCATTGCTTTTCAAGTTGCAAGTTTTCTTAAAGCAAATACATCAGCAGAAGACCAAAGAACACATTATCTAAAAGAGGGCCTCACCTGTAACTTTTAGGCCCTAGGTGACTCCTTTTCCTTTATTGATGCAGGGAGTGTTTTCACAGCCTGCATTAAATTTCTTTTCTTTTAAACACAGAATATAGAAGAGGGCCTCACCTGTAAGTGCCAGCCAAGCCTCTGTGCAGATCTCCACCTTGCTGCACAGAGTAAGACAGTAAAAAAACGTGTAAGTAGACTGCCAGGATTAACAACACATCTTATGGCAGACAACCATAACAAATCACTTCTTCCAAGAAGGTCAGGCACTGCCTTTGATACCCTGCTGAGGAATACTCAATAGAAATTAGCAAGTATGACTATGAGTATTGAATATTTTTATGAATACTTACCCCAGGACCCGCACCAAAAACATTGAAGTCATCCCTAGCCATGTTTTCAGCGAGGTAGTTATTGACAGTTGCTCCCTGAACTGCAAATACAAAAGAATTAAGGACACCTATTACGAGAAAGGTCAATGCTCTACAAAGTGCAAGATCTATCCATGAATCCTGCATGCTTATCGCTGCAATCCACTGAAAGTAGCTGCTTCTTGTTAAAATATGCAGACTCAGCATGACCACAAGATTCTTACCAATGAACTCATGAGGGGTCTCAATGATAGGTGTTCTGTTGTAAGTGTAGGACAGGGTTAGTCAGTACCAGGGCAAATCCAAGGAAATACAGCCATGGCGGACATTGCAGCCAAACTTAAAATTCCACTCACTCAAGATCCCGCACAATCGATGGAAGGTTATTCTGCTTGTGAAGTGTGAATTTAAGCTGCAAGCAAAAGACAGGTATTCCATTTTTTTGTGTGTATGACATAACTTTCCTTAGTTAGCCTTAAAATTGACGTAGGGGCAAGAAAAGCAGCCTTCAAAGACAATCAAAAGTCTGACCTTTATGTTCACGCTGGCCTCGCATGCAGTGCCATCGATTTCACCTGTGCAGGTTGAAATCTTATCAAGTAAATCAATCAAGTAATTTCAGAAAGGCGGATGTATGTTAGGCAGCCACGTCAAGATATGAACAACGTGAACCATTTACCAGCTGTGTGCGCACAAATCTACAGAGAGTCAAGCTTTTCAGGGCTGCTGCTGTTAAAAATCATTTTAAAAAACAACATAAGAAGATTCTCAGCTTTTGTTGACTGATTATAAATCACGCACTTGAATACTTGAGGGAAAGCTGTTTCATTGCACCGTTTAGCAAGTCAAATACCACACTCACCATCTCCTTGTGACATGTGTGTGTCACCCACAGAGAAGAGGGCACCCTCCACTTGCACCTGGAAAATAAACAAGGAGGTGAACACAGCTATCGGTCATCCCCACCATTGGGTCTTCGAGGTATAACTTTGCAGCCACTGTACCGTTCCCTGAGCACACCATCAGATAGCCAATATTTTCTGGTTCTGTTGATGCACTCAGGGTTAAAAATGGTGTCGTGGATGGAAGCAAATTTCGGAAAAACGAAATATGAACATGGAACAGCGCGCACCATTTCCCACACACAGCCCCAAAATCAGACATTGCAATGTCTTCACACATGTAAAATGGGGCTGCATCTCCAGTGTGAGCTCGGGCATGGGAATCTCTGCCACTGAGCTGCGTACTCACGAGTGGCAGATGTAAACACACATTTTGGCCCACTGCTTCCCATCCCCTCGATTTGCTCCATTAAAATCTACCTCAATTATTTTTACTAGGCCGGAACCCTCAAGCTTGAATTCAAAAGCATTTTGGGATTGCAAAGATACCGCATCTCATTTGCTGGCACCCACATCTGGTCGCAAGAGGGTCACCCACAGATCACACCTTCACGAACTTCTCTCCCAAATACGACTGTGCAGCGTCAAAATCATTGTGCAAGTGCAGCTTGAGTCCTGGAAAGCGGCAGGATTGGAGCAAGTCTGGGGAAGTACCATTTTTTGCCGATGGTGCAAAATGGTACCAGAATGGCCAATTGCACACAGCACCCCCACCTAAATGCAAGCTTGCATTCTTCACACAGCCTGACTGGTTCTGTGTGAAAAGACAGAGCTCTGTCTGGATACCGCACTTGCCAAGATAGGGATAAATGTATCGTTACATACCCCCCTGTCTAGATACAGACGTCCTGGCCGAAGCGGGGAGTCAGTCTGATAAGGAAACATATAAGGATATATGTTTTATTTCATTCCGACAAATTCCGACAAGGTATGACAAGGTTATGCATGGTTGGGGCTGGTTGAGGGAGCGAGCATGGGGGCGGAAAGGCAAAATGCCCATATTTTGGGGGGCCCAATGGTTGGGACGACCTGCCAAACTGAATGATCATACTTAAACATTCATATGGTAAATAAATAAACCATCCAAAATCATTTTGAGACATTGTAAGCCAAGGATTTGAACAACCAGGCTGGTGGTTGACGATAAGCTGTGAGCGGAATTTTGCAAGTATGAGCACAGGTCGCTATCAGTGCTGGCATTTACGCCTGACGTTACGTCACTGAAATTATGTTTTTGGTAATCTAGGAAATTTCAAGGTAATTTCGGTAGTTTCACTCTGACAACTGATGTTCTGAATTTTCGTTAATTACGGTGCTGCACCGTCAGAAATTCAAACGTCTTGCTCGGCCTCCTCCCTTTTCATTCCAGCTGCTTAGTTCCCACACTCAAACATCCTTTAGAGGAAGATCTTCCTCAACAATTTCCTCTCCCTTGCCTCCCCCTGCTCAATTGCCTCTCCCCCCCCTGCTCAGCCCCCCGCTGCTCATTCCCTTGCTACTCAACGCCCTGCTGCACATCCACATCCATCGACTCGGCTGCTGGTTCCTCCATATCTGCATCCGCTGCATTGGGCACTGAATCCAGCCATGCTGGGCCTCCACCAACCCGTGCTCCCTGCGTTGCACATGCGATTCAAAGCATCACTCGTAAGACAGGAGAGAGCGCCTGAAAGCACATGTCACGTTGTCCGTAGTCTCACTGTGTACCCGGTTCCCGTAGTCAGGACCACCTGACAGCACACGCACACACACATGCATGCACACATACATGTGCATATTCACACACACACATTCACGCACATTCACACACACATTCATACATGCATACACACACAGACACATTCATTCACACACATTCACACACACAGAGTACGCGCGCGCATGCCGGTGCACATAAAACATTTTATCCCTGGTCAGATTACATGCACATCTTCCTCTCTGCAACTTTCAATTTGGAAGCCCCTGTTCTTACCTGGAACATGTAAGGGTATGTCAAGGACCGCTCGAGCTCGCTGCTGCTGGCCTTGGGCGTGTAGACCAGTGCTGCCTTTACCTCCTCCACCTCCTTTGTCAACTCTGCTGCTTCTGGACTCTGAAGGAACTTCTTGCAGGGGTTGCCATTCAGCAAATAGGTTTTGAGCCGCATTACAATCGTCCCAGAGAGCACTGTCTCACAGTGCTTGCAGCAGTGCTCAACCTCCCCCTGTTTTACCCCGCGCCTCTGCCTTTGCACATACTGTTCCTGCACCCACCCTTTCTCATTCTTGCCTCCCTCCCTTCTTAGGCTGCTGACGCAGTTTCAGGCCTGCATTGGGTGGTGCAAAAGGCACCAGCTGGCTGGCCAGCCAGCCATGGGGTGAGCCAAGCTCGGCTCCCCCAAGGCTGCTCGAGCCCTCTTGACCTGCTGGCCATCGGGCATGATGGACCGCAAGTGTTGTTTTTTGAGAATCGGGGAGAAGGCGCTCAATGGCACATGCCCGTTGAGCTTACACGTTCATGCGTGAGTACACTCAGGGCGAGTTTGAGTCCCTGACGATCAAAAACACCACCGCAATTTACTATCCCCCACCGTCATTAACAAATTTACCATAATTTACGGTGTGTGCCGTCTGACAGCGTAAGTGCACCATAAATCACAGTGTCAAATCTCAATTGCGCCGTAAACACCCAGCACTGGTCGCTATAGGCCTGTACATCCCAAGAAATCCCAGGCATACAAGCAAGAAAAGACTCACAGGAACAAAAAGCTTGGAGCCCTGGTTGAGGCGTCTGTTGTCCATGTTGCCACCTGTAAGGCAACAGCATGCTTTTCATTTAAGTTCAGCGATCAGGATGATGCTAAGGGCAAGCAGCCATCATGGTAGCATTATGCTTCAACCAGCTTACACAGCAACATGCACAAAGGGATTTGCAATAAAGTCTTAAGGGGGGCAGCTGTGTCTTGTCCTGCACTCACCCCAGACGCCAGGTGGGATCGAGTTGGTAGGTGTGTCGACATCCTGAGCCACACCAATGCAGCCAGGATGAACCTTTCCTCGCATCTTGAAGCCCTTCTGGCCTTCCGTGGACCCATCTCCACCAGAGAGCTCTGCGTTTACATCAAGGTGTGTGATGCAAAATCACATCACATGAAGACAGGGCAGCAGTCCTGCGCAGACAGGGAGCTAGATGTTTGGCCAACTGTAGTGCCCAGTACCAGAAATAGACATACGTGGCAACTTATCACAGAGGCTGCATCCTTTTATGTGGCATCCTTTTCTGAGGCAACTCATCCACCTGGAATGTAGTACATGGTCTTCTTAGGCATGCGAGTTGTGTCAGGCTCGATCAGGTTCCAGTACAACATTCCATTGAAGCCCTGCAGGAGTATGAGTAGCAAATCACGCAGGCAGGTTGAAAGTGGAGGGCTGGGGCCAATGCCTGCGGAGCAAGCGCTAGTGCTGTTTGCAGGGAAGGTAATAGTTCCAGCAAGCATTCAAGTGTTCACCTCACGCTTTGAACACAAGTATTACACAAAAACAGGTTTTCCTGCCACTTACCATCTCATTCCAGCTCTGGAAACCATCGCGGCACGGGTAATGGAAGCCTCGCCCGTATTTCCTTTCACTGTTATCTGGAGTCATGTAGTTGTACGAAGAATTCCTGGCCTCAAAAAGAACAGGTTCAGTAGGCACGCAGTATGTGCGGGACGCTCCATTCCAGTGCTCACTTTCCTGGCCAGTGGTCCAGTCAACAGCACCTGTAATTGATAGGGCAGTATTTTAAGGAACATAAGGCACACATGCACAAGCGCCTTGGACACAATGACTTTCAATTTTTTATGATCACAAATTCCTCATCCCTAACGGTTGCTCAAAATTGCGGTCCAAGTCCCTCAAAATTGTCCAAACAGGGCTTGAGTTGTATAAATAAAAAGGCAGGAAAGTTTGAAAGAGTTGAATTCAGCTGCCCTTGCTGGTGGCAGCCCAGCTGCATTAAGCATTATCATATCCATAAACATGTAGACTGCTACCCCAAAGAAGGTTGGGGGTATGCACTGCACAAATTGAAGTAGATGGCACAAGGGACTCACCATCAACTGTCCTTGAATCATCGCCCCTGCCCCCTGACAGCTCGCCGTCGCCTGTGTTCTGTCGTGCAAGCTCACCCTCCTCAGGGTTTGTCCACCACCTGCACAAAGGGGAATGTCAGAAGCAACAACTCTGCTGAGACTGCCTTGAGTTGGGCATATGAAGTCCTGGACCTCGGAAGCCTGGGAAGGCAATTTGTAAGGAAAAAGTGTAAGTTGTGGTGTGCGTGCAAGTGCGTGGGCGTGCATGTGTGTGTGTGCGTGTGTGTGCGTGTGTGTGCATGTGTGTGTATGTGTGTGTGTGTGTGTGTGTGTGTGTGTGTGTGTGTGT
>LKMJ01007164.1_pt1 | contig 10516 bp, 10 predicted proteins | sample 643391 | NCBI WGS metagenome assembly LKMJ01 (sample SAMN04112250, study PRJNA286221) | soda lake metagenome | biome: soda lake; feature: Kulunda Steppe; material: water; isolation source: sample PL-Br10 brine of Picturesque Lake | place: Russia: Kulunda steppe | collected 2010-07
ACGAAACTCCTCGCGGCGGGCGATGACGTCGGCTTCCAGGGCGATGATCTCCTCTCGACGCTCGGTCATGTATCCCCACGCTTCGAGGGCCTCGGCGAGTTGTTGTTCGAGCCACTCGCCGTTGCCCTGGCCGCGTCCTGGGATGTCGTCTTTGTCGACATCGTCGTCGGGACTACTCATCGTGGGTCTCCTGGGTGGTCGACTGTTGGCGGGTGGTGAGTACTAGGGTTAGTGGTGGTATTGACTCACCTCTAGCAGCGCGCCATGTTGTCGCTGTGGTCGTCGACTCGATGCACTTGACGCCCGTGGCCGCCGACTCAAAGGTGAGCGTTCGTGTCGAGCCCTCAGTTGGTGTCCACTCGATGGTGAGATGGTCGCGTGAAGGGGTGTTGGGTGTCTGTTGGGTGTCGTCTTGAGTGGCTGGATTGGTTGAGGCAACACGAGGGTCGACGATGCGTAGGTGCGTGTGTGTTACAGTGGGTGTCTGACAGTCGTGGGCTGCAATCCGTTCTGGGAGGCCGTCTACGTCGCAGATAGGACAGCTTTCGAGATGGGTGTGTTGGTGAGTGGGCTGTTCGACAGATTCATCTGACTTAGATTCGGAGTCTTTCATGCTTCGTTTGGTCGCGAAGCACGGAGGTCGGTATCTCTAGTACCGGTCTCACTTTTTGAGGCAGTCCGTGCTTCGATTCAATAGTATATTCCTAACTAGTTAATAGTTGTGTCATACTACAACGTTACAGCATTTCACATCCTATTCGGATTTGGTGTTAGTAAATATTACAATCAAAGGTAGAAAGCTAACTATATGGCCCAATCTCGAGCCCTTATTACTGAAAAAGAGCGTGAACATATTGCAGGCAAAAATGGTAATCGTCGGAGATATGAAGCCGTTTCTCGGGTTCGTGCTCGGATGAACGATGAATTAATAGATGATCTCGAAGTACTTGAAGAACATCACCCACAACTTCTCGAGGAACTTCGTGCAATTGTATGTGAAAGTTCTGGCGAGTAGCATGAATTCCAGCGTTTAATTGAATTACAAAACGTCCACTGGATAGAATACATCTAATACATCCCCCTACATCAAATGTCCATAGTATAATTTTAGTGTCCGATGTCAGCTTTGATTGCTCTCTAACCACTCCCTCAGAAACAGTTCTCTATGCTCAATCTCCTGATCAGTCTGTCATACCACTATTTACTGTTAGTTTTACCATCTCTCATTTTCGAACACTCGACACAGTGGGGTGTCGCTTCTGTAGGGAAAGCATCTTAAGTTTGACCCCAAGGCTACTCACTAATGCGGTTACTGACTAACGGGGAGATAGTGTCAACGTCTGCTGTGGGCGTGTGCTAATATAGATGGATGTGTTCTGAAGTTGGAATCTTCGAAGTATCGCACCCACACACCATACAACGAGTGAAGTCACAAATTACAGCTTGAAATAATTGTGTAGAGTACAATCGTCCAAAATGATAGAGACACACCACACAACGAGTTAGAAACGTGTTGTGGTGGTAAACCGAATTGGCATCTCTATCATAACTCACGCACACCGTATTCGGAATGAAAGATGGATGGTCGTCCTAAGCGGTATATGCGTCTCTCAGCGTATTTGATCGCCTCCCAATCGGTTTTAGTATATTCGTATTTACACACCACTGGGTCGACTGTCATCGAGCTTATTGGCGGTGATCGTTTCGAGATACTCGACACTCCATATTGGTACTCGATTTGATCAGTGAAGCTATAGTTGGGGAGGAGCGTTTCGGCCGCCCCTCCCGCCGGTTTGTCTGTTGTCAAAATAACCTCATTATCTACCGTGCCAGAATCAAGAAAGAATCTCCAGAAGTATTATACCACTATTCACTCTGATATAAGCCATAGCCCCGATCATTCCGTATGATACCAACTCAAGACCCAAGATCAGCAATTTGGTTGAATATAATGTGGCGGTTTAGAGGTAATTAATGAGCAAAAGAAAGATGTGTTCGAAACCTGGGCAAAATAGACCGAATATCTTGTTTTTGGTGTGGGACGCGTGTCGCTACGACTATGCTGAGGAAGAAGCCCCGACACTACGGGAGTTAGCGGAAGATAATCTATGGTTTGAGAATGCTATCGCACCCTCAACGTGGTCTCTACCGTCCCACGCATCGATGTTTACAGGACAGCATCCCCACGAACACGGGCTATATAACGCGAATGATTCTATGGATTCGGTGACTCTTTTTGAACGACTGCAGCAGGACAATTACAATCTCTATGGGGTGTCCGGTAATGGATTCGTGAGTCATTCGACCAATGTACACCAATGGTTCGATGAGTTCTACTACACAGCTGGACAGGGACCATATCTTGATGGGTTGACCGTATATGAGCACGTATTCGGTCAGAGGGAGCGGGGAGAACATCTTGACACGATCCAAGCGACAACGGATACAATTAAAGCTGTCATCACCCACGACCATTCAATAAAAAGTCTAGTGAATTTCTCCGCTGTAGGACTGAACCGTGTTGCGGCGAATATCCCTCCGCTGCAGCGCATCCCTCACCCGGTTTGCAATCCATACCAACCATATAGTTATAAACCATCCCGGAATAGTAACAAGATTTGTGAATTCCTCAGTCGTCAAACCGACGAGGACGATCCGTTCTTTATTTTCGCGAATTATATGGATGCCCACCGACCGTATCACCCACCAAAACGATATCAGCGCAAACATCTTGGCGAGGCACTCTCCTACGGGGAACTAAGCCGTTTGAATCAAGAGGTAGAAGACCCTTGGCAGTTCCTCTCTAAACATCACACAAACGACATCGATGAAGCCGATATCGAGACCATACGCAAGCTCTACCGTGGCGAAGTTAACAGCGTAGACGACCACCTAGCACTTTTATTAGAAGAACTCGAGCGGCAAGATCTTCGGGAAAATACATTAATTGTTGTGACGAGCGACCATGGCGAAAATTTGGGGGAAGTCGATGAACGAGGGCAGCGTCGGATGGGTCACGAGTGTTCGGTTAGCGATCACCTGTTGCGTGTTCCAATGGTGATTGCACATCCGGAAATTAAGGGACGACGAATTGAGAAGTATATTAATACAAAGAACCTCTACGACTTACTTGTGTCTCAGTGGGAGTCCGTATTGGAATCAGGTGGAACTGAACTGGGTCGTTTCACGGAAGAACAAATTGTGGTGTCAGAGTACCCGGCGATGGGGGGCGATGAGATTTACCAACGGTACGAATCAATACCTAAGGAAGTTCTCAAACAACGGGTTGAAACGGACTATGTTGTTTTATATACAAATAAATGGCGTCTGATTATGGATTCAGAAAATAGACGCTGGGCATTGAAAAATGGCAAATGCGTCGATTTCGAGGAGGCACCTGAAGATTTTATTATAGATATAAATAAGTACTTAAATAATATTAAACACAGTAATGAAAGTACGAGAATATCAGATAGTGATGTGGAACAACTAGAAGCACTCGGATACTTATAATGAAACAATATAACACGACGGACTTGTTTAGATCTACTTACTGGCGATTTTATTGGGCCACCTGTCTCAAACAAAGCGTGGAACTATATAATAACCGGATCTAGAACAGTTAATGCAAATAACTTAATAGAAATGCCAAGAAAACAAGTTCTCACCGAGAAAAACTGATAAAAAACCATTTAGTGAAAATCTAATATGGAAAGAATAAAAATAATAAAAAACCCACAGTATTTATCCCTTATTTTTGTACTCTTGGGTGTATTGGGGTTGTGCATTTCTATATTCATCAGTAACCCATATACTACTATATTACCGATATCTGTTATAGTCGCGTCTATTGGCTACAATCTTGTTATTTCGATTCCTAAAAAGAACAATAGAAAAATATGTTTTTCAGGAATGAGCCGGTATATTTATATTATTTACTTTTTCTTGATAAGTAGTCTTGTATTTTACTGGCATTCAGCTGGAATAGAACGTAATTTGATTATCCATGGTATAACGATTCTATTGTATGTGGTAACTTTCTTTATTATTTTAACAGATGTCAAAAATAAATACACATTAGCAACTATTATATTAACGGCATCAATCCATCGGGCAACAATATACTTTTCAAGCAATAATTACATCGGCAATGACGTTTATTTCCACAACGATCTAGTTAAGGCAATTGCAGATATTGGGTCTCTTGAACCTATTTCTTTTTCTAGGTATTTTTATGCTCCTTTGTATCATATATATGGTGCCATGTCGCAGATTATTTTAGAACTTCCCACACGTCCTACTGTATTTTTTGTTATTACAATTAGCTTACTGATAATCGCCGCATCATCGATCTATTCAGTATCCAATATAATTTTTGACAATCAGGTCGCTCTGCTAAGCCCTTTTTTATATTTATCCGCTGATTTCGTTATATCTCGGTCTATTCAACCGACTGTGACCACTCTGGGAATGGCCTTATTTGGATTGATACTGTATACAAGTATTAAATATGCTAATTCGAGTAGTGCGAAGTATATAGTTACATTTACATTATTGGTGGTCGCGATTACACTAACTCATCAATTAAGTTCGATTATAGTTATTGTTTCAATAATCTGTTTGACTGTATTTGCAGGTTTGTACTCAGTAAAAACTACTAAAAAGCTACTAGGGTTAACCACTATTCTAGCGTTAAGTATCGTTGTCGATCTTATTATCACCCGAAGGGGTGTCGGTGGAATCAGCTTCTTCGATTGGCTCTTGCTACGGTTCTTTAGGCATCTATCTCGTGCTGGAACTCAGGCTAGACCTGAATTTGTATTGCCCAATGATCCAGCAATTTCTCCTCTAGGCGTCGCAAGCCTAACACTATCGCACGCTGTAGGTACTGGGATATTATTATGGTTAGCAATTCTTGGTTCCTTAATATCTATTACAATTTTACCTAAATCAAAAGTCCCATACGCATATGGGCTCAGCGGTATTGCCGGAGTAACACTTACTCTTGTTCTTACAGAACCGATATTCGGCTTAACAATTTTAATCCCTTTCCGTTGGTTCAATTTTATCTATGTTCCACTCTCCATACTCGGAGCCTTTGCCCTCGCTTACGTCTTACAAATGGTACAGGGTAAATCAAACAAATATATACTTATTACTGTAGTCTTGTTGATTATTTTACCATATATTATGTTTATGGGTTTGAATTTTCAGGGCTCGTATGACGATAGCCCTTTCAACAATGCGCCTGGAGCTGAAAAGTATGAAGTTACTGCTCAAGAGCAATCACTATATGTTCACATGGATCAATATTTTCAGGAGGAAAATGAGGTTTATATTGATGGTAGATCGAACGCGAAGATGGATTACTACGATATAAACGCGAGGACAATTCGTATGAATTATTATGATCCACAATCGATTATTGATTATGGTGATTCTGGTTTTATTATGGATCGAGAATACATGTCTACTAAGCACGCCATCTATCAAGTAACTATTGATGGGTCAAATCAAAGAGTTCATGGACCAATCCCAGTTAATAAAATCAATAATATGGCTCTTTCTAAGACATATTCGAATGGAAATGACAGCTTAAGACTGGTTAATAGGGGCGTATATTCTAACAATGAAAGCTAAAAAATTAGAAAATATGAAACTAGCAATTGTCTCTCAGCATTATAACCATTTTGTGAAAGACCAAGTAAACGAAGTATCAAAACACGTTGACACCGTCAATGTTTTTGTCAGTTATAATCGATTGGCAAATATCGCCCATTATCTGCCATTAGATAATCTCCAACAGCACAAGAAAGAGACTAGAATTAAGGAAGAGAAAAAACCTGAGAATGTAAATGTACATGAAGTGCCTTTAATATATTTGCCAGTAAGTGTTCAAAGGAGGTTTCTGGGTGTTCAAACTTACCGGAAGTTGAGAAAAGTGGCCACAGGTATCGGAGTTGATTTTGATTTGATCCATAGTCATATTACTTGGCCCTCAGGATATGCTGCACAAAAGTTAAGTGAAAAGTATAGTATCCCGCACGTCTTGACCGTCCACGAGAACCACGATTGGTTGTTGGATGAGTACAATTCTAAAAATAATCATCTGAAACAGGCTTGGCGCCAGAGTGATAAAATCATCAGGGTAAATAACTCAGACATATCATATCTATCAGAATTTAATAACGATGTAGAATATGTGCCAAATGGGTATAATACTAAGTACTTTGAACCAATATCAAAAAAGAAAGCACGGAAAGAATTAGATATTCCCCTGGATAAGGACATGTTGTTTTCGTTGGGCAATTTAATCGAAAGGAAGGGATATCAAAATATAATACCGATACTGGACGATTTAGAATCGAATAATTTGGAATATTATCTTGCAGGCCATGGTCCTATGCGTAAAGATCTTCAGAAACTGATTGATAATTCTGACGTTAGCGATATTGCTACTCTTCTTGGTTATCTACCAAAAGCTGAATTAAAGTACTGGATGAGTGCATGTGACGCATTTATTCATCCTAGCTATAGTGAAAGTTTCGGACTTGTGCAACTGGAAGCAATGGCCTGCGGGTCGCCCGTAATAGCAGCACAAAATACCGGCAGCAAGGAAGTAGTCTGTCAACCAGAGTGTGGAATTCTTATTGATTGCATTGAGGATGAGAAAGAAGTCATTTCAACAATTAATGAAGCGTTGATAAGGGAATGGTCTCGCAAAGAGATTATAAATCATGCAAGCAATTATACGATTGGGAATGTTTGCTCGCAAATTACCAAAATCTACCAAGACTGTTTGAATTCTTATCAAAAAATTAGTAAATGAGGACAAGTCACGGTTCATTTAGTAAATGAATACATAAACGCCTAATACGACATCTGTACAACAATTCTGACCTCCAATACAAGTACAAACTTTGGAAAAACACATTACCTATCCAACTAATAGGTTTTAACATGAACGTATCAAAAACAATTAAAAGAATGGCTGAAATATATATTAAGCAAGGAAAAACTGAATTGTTAAATCGGTCCAACCGTGCTCTAATGAACAAACTGTCATATTATTATGGTACTAAAATAAGAAGTAATATTAGTAGAAACGTGGATTCAATTCCACCAGACCCCTATCGGGTACTATGGGTTAATCCCAAAAATATAGAATTTAAGAGCTGCAGTTTTAACCCGAATCCGAACCGGTATGGGGGAAAGCACAGCCGAGCATATTATATGGGATCCATTATAAAAGATGGAGATTGGGATAAGGATTTAATTCCTGTAAATTCTCTTCCAAAATATAAAGCAGTCATATTGAAATATAAAAAAGGTCTTGATTGGGAAAAGACAGGTATATACGAATATATGATGGAACAAATCAGTCTGCATGGTTCATACGACGGTTGCTCTAACATGGACGACGTGGTTGATAGGTATACAAACATAGACCGACTCTATAGCTCCATCAAACAAAATGGTTATTTAACAAACAAGTGTGGTAATCTTGATCATATTTGTGTTAATATAGGCCGATCAGGAGAAATATTATTTAATGGAAACGGGCAACACCGTTTGGCTATCTCAAAAGTACTGAACATAGAAAAAATACCTGTTAGAGTTCTTGTGAGACACACAGACTGGGCGGAGAAGCGACGAAATATTTGGATGGATAACAATAAAATTCATTCTGATAATTCTAACGAAGACACCAAAGAGTATCATTCCCACCCAGATATATGTGTTCTTGTATAATAACAATCTGATTTAAATAACATTGTCTAGTTAGTGACCACCTCAGCTGGCTTTCGATTTTCTAGCGATTGGTCGTGTTGCAAAGTCCTCTAGAGTTTAGTAGCAACTGACTCCGTTGAGGAAAGGGACGCCTCTGGTGTCCAATCCGAGAGGTGCCCCATGCACGCGACGAACAAGGGGTGGCGCGTCACGGCTACGCCGCTGACGCGCCGTTTATCGAGACTCCACGGGATGCTCGATACCACTACGCGGAACGGTTTGGTATCGAGTCAAGCTATCGATTGTCTGAACAAGCGATAGCGACGACAACAACACGAGATCCGACGGTAAGGCTCCTCTACGTGGTGGTGAGTCTGCTCTTACAGTATTCATGGCGGTATCTCCATCACGAGTACGTGGCGACGCCCCGCCGAGGCAGGCGTCGCCTCTGGTGGTGGCCCTTCAAGGATTTCATCAATATGATCCGACGGGCAGCGTGGACGGCCCTCGTTGTGCGTCAGGCCGTTCCCGCAAATCGACCCCCTGACGGTCGGTTCCAACGGTAACCACCCAGCGTCCGAGCCAGCGGTTTGAGTGGTAATGCTGTCGCGTAGGCGGCAAGCCGCCGCCGACAGCGACAATTCTCCATCGATATGTCTCTGCTTCTCATATCGAACCGCTAGAAGAATCACTCTGACAGAGAACTCATGCTTCAGAAACAGCTAGTTGAGGAAATCTTGTGAGGTACTGAACATATACCTCTTCGTAGAATTCATTTTCTCGGTGGATTTATCAACAGTAAACGAAAAAGATTAGGTATGCAAATAAGCGTTATATTTGCATCCCCTTCAACTAGAAATAAAGGGATGCAAACAGTAGATGCCGCATGGGATGAATTTGTTGATAGAAACTTTCCAAAAGCCAATTCAACTAAATATAGATTTGATAAGATAAGTTGGGACGGTGGTCAAAACTCAGGATATCAATGTTTAACAGATTCATTTGATGAAGTTATACAGTCTGATTTGATTGTTTATTGGGGTGATTTTTTACACATGAAACATTATCAAGAGAGAAAAGCTAAGCAATTAGTCGATCAAGGATATTACAGCGATTATAATGATGCGTTGTCATTTGTTATGAACACGTTGTTGTTATCTGGCCAAGATGACAATATAATAAACAAGACAATTAGCTTTGGAACCAATATCATGTTGGATAGCAAAAAGAAATTTTATGACGAACCGTATCATACTTATTTAACGAGGTTAATATCTGATTGCAAAGCTTGGTTACCGCGGGATCTTTATAGTGCGAATATCGGTCGAAATCTTCGAGACGATGATTCGTTAACTTTAGGATCAGACTGTGCACTAATTTTATCACCACTAATACATGACAAGAATAATGAAATCACACATATTTCTGGAAAGAAAAAAGAGTGCGATATTGGTGTCTTCTTTGGCAGATCTAATGTAAATCACACATATGCATTTGGAAGATTCTCAAAGAGATTTGGTGATGAAATAAATGGAAGAACAATATGGATTCCATGGATTGATAGAAAGCCTATGAGACACAAAGCAAGATCGTATATTTGTAAAAATTGGATGGATGAATATCTTGCTTCACTTCCAAAAAACCATACTGGTTTTCCAACTTGGTTACAAAGCTTTGATCTTATAATAACTGACACATATCATCTTTCACTCTGTTCATGGGCTTCTGGTACCCCAGCAATTTGTATTGCAAACACAACTGGTAGAGGTAGGAGTAGTGGAGCTAAATTTTCGTGGCAAGATAAGAGGTATATGTTTTATCAGATGATTGATTCAATAGAGTTCTTTGTCCATTCCGAAGAAGTGCATTCTATAATAAAAAGAAAACAACGGATAAATCATCTTAGCGATATTTTAAATAAAGAGAGACATATTGAATGGCCAAAAAGGCAACTGACGTCCCAAGCAAAAAATGCTGAGGAACTTTTAATAAATTCGATTGGATCTCTAGAAAAGAGTCAGCCTTAGCGTGAGGGATTTGGCCGAGCACCGGTACGTTGGTTAGTTGAGGATGTTTGACTACATGTTTGAGAAGGCTAGCCAGCACGAAGTACTTTCATGCGAGGACGCGTCAACGGAGCGGCGTGTCCTCGTGGTTTTATGCCATTCTGAACACTCATACCAGGAAATTGAGCCATTTGTTGACCGATCGGATGAGGCGATCAGACAGTGGTTTCATCGGAAAAAATACTTCTTTGAACTGGACTACTGGGCTCTTCAAGAAGTCGCCGTCAATAAGACAAAAATTGACGCTCATTCGCAGTAAATTATTGATAATATGAGCAATCACTGTAGAGTCGAACAGAACAAAGGCACCGCGTCAACTGTGCCCAACAAGAATGATTCCGTTCGATGTATTTGGGTTAGAAGGCCGTGGTGAATCGGCATAAAGCGTTGGATTTGTCTAGTTCACAGCTCGCTTGATGTTGTAGACCGTACACATTAGAACGATTTCACGAAATTCTCTATACCAGCTTCGCGCACGCCCGGCGTCGCCGAGCGTGCGCTTGATCACTGAAAAGACGGTCTCAGACAGTGCTCTCTAGCCGTAGAGAGTTCCATCGATCCGCGCGTTATGCGCGTGATCGATGGGACTGAACTCACGGTTCTTGATGAGCGGTCTCACGCCTTCTCCCCTCAGTTTATCGCGTAATTGCTGCCAATCGTAGCCTTTGTCGGCAGGGAGGCTGCGCAACTCGCCTGCGTTGCGGCAGGCGAGTTGCCAG